>Ga0187780_10003035_pt1 | contig 12674 bp, 9 predicted proteins | sample 1015_Q2_SP10_20__FD_132429 | JGI IMG/M metagenome (GOLD analysis project Ga0187780, IMG submission 132429) | Tropical peat soil microbial communities from peatlands in Department of Meta, Colombia - 1015_Q2_SP10_20_MG | ecosystem: Environmental > Terrestrial > Soil > Wetlands > Peat | place...
GGGGCCTGATGAGTTCAACCGCCAGTGGGCAAACGCAGTCTTCTCTTCGCCCTCAACCCATATCGGGAAGGACTTTAGGCCAAAAATCACGCTGCTTTGCTAGTCAGCCTACCTTCCGCGCTAGAGTGATCGAGAGAGTGCTTCGTGAGCATCGTGCAGCAGATTTACCGAGTTGTTGGCGGCCACTTCCGGCGCAAGCGCCTGCGTTGGCTGGCGACGGAATTTCGTGATTGTCAGAGCGTGATCGACCTCGGCGGAAGGGCCGTGATGTGGAGTGGTTGCACGTTTGCCGAACGCACAACAATTCTTAACGTGGAGCCGCGGCCCGACAATCTGCCTCAGAAGTTTACGTACATATTTGGGGATGCCCGGAATAGCGGCCTTCCGGACCGTGGGTTTGATCTCGCATTTTCCAACTCGGTCATCGAGCATGTGGGCGGTTTTGGAGATCAGAAACGCTTTGCCGATGAAATGCTGCGTCTGGGCCGGCGGATTTATTGCCAGACGCCCAATAAGTGGTTTCCGGTCGAGCCGCATTTTCTCGGCCTGTGCGTGCATTGGCTGCCGAAAAAATGGTTCAACCATTTCGTGGACCGTTACCTGACGCTGCATGGCTGGAGATACCGTCCGACTCCCGATGCCTCAGCCGCACTGATTAATTCCATCAGGTTGCTGACGCGTGCCGACCTTCAGCAGCTATTTCCAAGCTGTCACATCAGGACGGAAAGATTTGCGGGGTTACCGAAGTCGTTCGTGGTTTGGAAATGAAAAACTCTGCTAGTATCCGCCCCCTTCCAGCCGCACCTTGCCTCGGAACATCCTGAAGATGAACACGAAATAAATCACCGCCAACACAATCCCGATGCACCACCAGATCAGGCCCACGGTCAGTCCATGTTGCCCCGCAGCAGAGTTGTAGATAGTCAAACTGTAGCCGGGATCGGTGCTGGCTGGCAGAACCACTGGATAAAGCGCGAAGGCCGCGCCCACCAGCATGAAAGCGATATAGAAGCTTGACGCAAGGAACGCAAGTTTTTCTTTCTGCCCAGCTATACCCCAAATCATCGCGGCAAGGCTCGCCGCCACGACCAAAGGAATAAGCAGGCCAATCGAGTGTTCACGATAATTCCGCATGATCTGGGGTTTGATCAAGTAAGTTGCGAGCAGACTCACAATCGTCAGCAAGACCTGCAGCGGCCACATGGCCATTGCGATTCTCCGCGCTCGCAGACTCAGATCGCCTTCGGTCTTGATAGCAATGTAAAGCGCACCGTGCGCGATCAATGTTACGAGCGCGACAACCCCTGCCATGACCGTGTACCAGTCGAGAATTCCCGGATTGGGACCAACTCTCCAGTTCGTCCACAAAGCCTCGAAGAAGTATCCGTCGGGCCCCAGCGGAACACCGCGGATAACATTGCCCAGGGCGGCCCCAAAAAAGATTGCCAACAATGCGCTTGATACCGAAAACACAAAATCGAAGAAGCCTTGCCACACCGGATTTTCGATGTGCGTTCGAAACTCAATGCCAACCGCGCGCAACATCAGCAACCACAGCACCATCATGAGCGGCAGGTAAAAACCACTAAAACCGGAGGCGTAGAGTTGAGGAAAAGCGAAGTAAAGCGTGCCCCCGGCAGCGAGCAACCAGACTTCATTTCCATCCCACACGGGCCCGATCGCGCGCAGTATGGTCCGCCGTTCTCCCGAACTCCTGGCAGCATAGAGGTAGATGGCGCCAGCGCCAAGGTCGAATCCGTCGAGGATTACGTAGGCCACCAGCATCACGGCCACAATAACGAACCAAAGTGTTTCCATAAATGCCTCTTAATCTCTGCCTCAATGGACTGGAACTGCGGGCGGAATCTGCGTCTCTCCCGCGGGCCCATGCTCAATCTCCCGCCGCACCAGAAACAAGAACACGATCCCCAAAAACGTGTACATGCCCATGAATCCAAGCAAGGTGAACATGCCATTCCCGGCAGAAACCGTTTTTGAATAACCGTCAGCCGTGCGCATGAGCCCATACACCAGCCATGGTTGTCGGCCCAGTTCGGCGGTCAGCCAGCCAGCTGTATTGGCGATGTAAGGAAATGGGAAACTTAGAAGCAGAATCCAGAGAATCCAGCGAGCGTCGAACAGCTTGCCGCGCCAGAGCAGCCCAACCGCAACCAACAACACCGCGATAAAGATGGTTCCCAGTCCCACCATGATGTGGTAGCTGTAATAGAGGAGTGCGATGTTCTGCGGCCAGAGGTGCTGCGGGAATTGGTCTAACCCCTCGACGCGCGCCGACCACCGCTGATATGTCAGGAAGCTCAATGCCTTCGGCACGATCAGGGGATTATCAATCTTGTGCGCATCCACGTCCGGCTGGCCGATGATGACCAGGGGCGCGCCCGGCTGGCTCTCGAACAGTGATTCCATTGCGGCCAGAGTTACCGGTTGATATCGCGTAACCATGCGGCCTTGCCCATCACCGGTGGGAAAGAGTTGCAAGATGCTGAATATGCAACCTGCGATTACGCCGGTTCGAACGAACATCCGTCCGTGCTCCACGTGCTTGCCCCAAAGCAAATAAAACGCTCCTACCGAAGCCATCACGAACGAGCCGGTGATCACTGCGCCGCTCATGTTGTGGGCGTACTGCCACCAGGCCCAGGGATTCAAAACCAGTTCCCAGAAACTGCTCAGTTGCACTGAGCCATCGGGCGCCCGCTGATAGCCGACCGGATTCTGCATCCACGCATCGGTCGCAATGATGAAAAACCCGGACAGCCATGATCCGAAAAATACCGCCACTGCCGACCACCAATGCGCGCGTGGGCTAAGCCGCTTTTCACCGTACAGGAAGAGTCCGAGAAAAGCTGATTCCAGGAAGAATGCAAATATCCCTTCCATTGCCAGCGTCTGGCCAATTACGCCTCCGGCGAAGCGGGAGAAAAGCGACCAGTTGGTGCCGAACTGGAATTCCATGGGAATGCCGGTCACAACTCCGAGCACGAAGTTAATTCCGAAAATCCGCGCCCAAAACCTGGCCGCCTGATGGCAGGTCTCATCATTTCGCCGCAACCCGAGCCATTTCAGAACCACAATCAGCGGCGCCAGCCCCATGGTCAGCTGCGGAAACAGGTAATGAAAAGTTACAGTGAAGGCAAAGTGCAGACGGTGTACGAGCAGAGCGCTGTCCATAACGACATCCTAGTCCTCCGGTGGAGAAACATCATTATGGGATGGTGAAGATGTCGACGATGTGACGAAGATCACAATGTCACAAAAACTTACCAGGGGGTCACTAGCGCGTGTTTGCGCGCCGGCGTTCCAGGTGCTCGCGGCGGATAGCTCGCCGTCTTCCCGCATCTTCGTAGCGCCGACGCTGCTCATCAGTCTCGGGAACAACCGGAGGCACTTCCAAATGGCGTCCAGCCGCGTCTACAGCAACGAAAGTGAGGTAAGCAGAGCTGACGTGCTGGCAATCGTTCTCAATGTAGTTTTCCACCCACACCTTTACCCCAACTTCCATGGAACTGTGAAATACGCGGTTGACTGAAGAACGCAGAATCACCAGATCGCCGATGTGGACTGGAACGAGGAAATCCAGGTGGTCGATGGAGGCGGTCACGACATAGTTCCGCGAGTGACGGTGAGCCGCCAATGCGCCTGCCAGGTCGATCCAGTGCATCAGCCGTCCGCCGAGTAATGCTCCAAGTGGGTTGGCGTCGTTTGGCAGAACCAGCTCCGCCATCTCAGACTGGGAATCGCGGACAGGGCGCGGCATCATGTGATCATCGTTCATGAGTGTGGGCTCGAACTCATGACAGACGCAGATTTTCTACGGGCTAAGTAGGACTGCAAATAACAATCAGCCATTCTCTGAACACACGGGTCCGCATGCAAACTCGTCCATCCGCCAAGAATAAGATCGTATTCCAGTATCCCGTGGCCGGCGGGCCGATGGCTGCACTCGCGAACGAAGCAAACTGTGAGTTGATTGCCGTAATCGCGAGTGACGGAGAACCTCACTGCATCTGCGGCCCGGTCTCTTGGAAGACGCGAACATCCGGAGGCGTATCCCAGATTGCAGAATTCGCGCAGTTCACTATCCGTTGGCTTCAGGCCTTCATGACCGGGGGCGGCGCAATGCCCTTGCCATCCTGTTCCCAGAGGCAGCCGCGCCGGGTGAATCCAGCCTCCCTCCTCGCATTTCGTGGTCGGCATGAAATATGGGCAAGCCATCTATGAGCTTTAATCTGAGGAATGCCGCCATTGTACTGGCCGAACTGCCGGGCCGCTAGTGGCGAGTACATTTCCCCGATATCCGCTGGCTCTCCGCCTCAAACAGTTGCTAATCTACAAAGGCCAATGGATCGGATAGCACTGCTCACCGAAGTTCTGGCCCAGAATCCAAACGATGCGTTTGCGCGTTACGGGCTGGCAATGGAGTATTCGAAAACCGGAGATTTGGAACGCGCGCTGCAGGAATTCCGCAGCCTGCTGAACACGCATCCGGACTACACGGCCGGATACTTCATGGCGGCGCAGACATTAGTGGCGGCGGACCGCCAGGATGACGCCAAACACATGCTGGTGGAAGGCATCACAGCTGCCCGACGCACTGGCAACCAACACGCCCAGTCAGAAATGACGGCCATGTTGGAAGAGCTGAAATCCCGAGCCCGCTGACTTTGCGGGCTTGCGCACAGCGCACTTGGACGATCTTCGCGGAATTTTTTTCGTACAGTACTTTCCTCCCGGCACCGTGTGTGTTCCTAAATTCCTCTGCCCCAACCGCATCCCACGCTTTCCTTGTTGAGTGGTTAGATTCCAGCCACATTCTCAGCACTGTCTGCTATGCTCCTCCTCAATGGCTACAAAACCTTTGCCGACTCGCTCTTTTGAACCTGATGAGCGGCAACGGCAAGCTATCGAGCACAGTCATGGTCCATTGCTGGTGGTCGCCGGGGCGGGCACCGGCAAGACGACTGTTCTGATCCGCCGCATTGTGCGCCTGATTCAGGGCCACGCTCGTCCAGAGGAAATCCTGGCCCTGACCTATACGGAAAATGCGGCTACCGAGATGCGCGACCGTATTCAAGCCGAACTCCGCGGAGCCAATTCACGCTTACAAGTTTGTACTTTTCACGCCTATTGCAACAACCTGCTGATCCGCAATGGCAAGCAATTCGGTGTTCTGGATGATAAAGATCTGTGGATTTTCTTGCGCAAGCGCATCCGTGAGTTGCGGCTTAACTACTTTGTCCGCGCCGCCAACGTAAGCAAGTTTCTGGATGACCTGCTGGAATTCATCCGCCGCTGCTATGACGAACTCGTCGGCCCAGAGAAATATGCCGAGTATGTCCAGGGAATCGAGAAGGGCGAGTTGCCAATTCCTCGTGTGTGCAAATCGAAGGATGCCGATAGCCTGACAGATGAAGAAGTGTTGGGGCGTTGCCGCGAAATCGCCGCTGTTTTTTCCAAGGTCGAGGAGATGCTGGCCGAAGAGAATCTAGGTACGTTCGGCCACATGATCACTCGTGCTTACCATCTGTTGTCGAACGATTCGGGTTTGTTGGCTCACGAACGGCAGCATGCGCGCTTTATCCTGATCGATGAGTTTCAGGATGCCAATTTCGCCCAGATCAAAGTGCTTCAACGTTTGGCCGGGGAAACCCGGAACATTTTTGCCGTGGGTGATCCGGATCAGGCGATCTATCGTTTTCGTGGAGCATCCAGCGCCGCCTTTGCGCTCTTTCGGCATACTTTTCCGGCGGCAAACCTGGTAGTTCTGGAGAAAAATCGCCGTTCGACCTCACCCATTCTGAAGTGTGCTCATGCCCTGATTTCAAAAAATCCTGACGCATTCAGCCCCAGCACTACGGCACTCCCTTATAAGCGTTCGCGTTTGATCTCCGCGCGCGAAGAAGAAGCAGCGCGCCAGGGACGAAGCGTTGAAAGTTCCCCGGTCGAAGCCATACTTTTCACTAGCGCAGGCAAAGATCTGGAGTCGAGCGACATTGTTTCCATTCTGCGTCAGCGGCAGCGCCAGCTACGCTGCAAGTGGAGCGACTTTGCCGTTCTCTACCGGCAACACCTTCACCGCGATGAACTGGCCGAGCAGTTGGCGGAGAAGGGTATCCCATACACCATCGAAAGCATGGACATCACTGAAACAGCCGAGGCGCGTGACCTGTTCGCCTGTATCGGGGCCGTGGTCTCGTCTAAGGACGATGCCAGCCTCTTCCGGGTCGCGGCGTTACCGCAGTTTTCGATTAATGCAGAAAAGTTGCGCGCCGGGATCCGCTCGCTGCCGCGCGAACAGGAGCATGGAGGAGTCGCGTCGGTCCTGTCCCAGGTCGAAGGAGGAGTTCAGGTATTGGAAACCCTCGAACAGGCTCGGGATGAAATCGCGAGCAGCTCTGCCAAGAGCCGCGCGGCACTTGACATCCTGATTCGCAAATTTCAGCTCAGCCGTGGTTCGCCGGTGTTGGCCGCAATTCTCGAGTTCGTCCGCAGGTGGGAAGAAAAACCCGTCGTTAGAACGAAGGAGCTGGCCGAACTGCTGGAATATTTGGATTATTTCCGGGAGGCAGGAGGTGCGATACCTCTGGAGACGCCAGAAGAAGATGCGGTCCGCCTTATGACCGTGCACGCTGCCAAGGGACTCGAGTTTAAACACGTATTTGTCCTTAGAGCGAATTCCGGGTCTTTCCCTGCCAACTTCAGGGAATCGCTGGTCGAGTTTCCATGGGAACTGCGCGACGCAGACTCGGTTGGCCCGGAGGACGATAAAGCTCTCCACGATCAGGAGGAGCGGCGTCTCTTCTACGTCGCAATGACGCGAGCTCGGGATACATTGGCCGTTTATGCCAAGCGCGGAACCGGGAGAGATCCCACGCCGCCCGGGTATTTGCGAGATCTGCTGAAAGATCCCACTCTCACCCCGGTTCTCCGGCAGCGCTCAGCACGCGGATACCAGCGCGAACTGTTTGCACAGGCCGCGCCTGGTCAGGTCACAGCTTTAGCGAAATGGCTCGAGTGCCCTCCGGCTTACGAGCTAAGCAGCAGGCTAAGCGCGAGCGCCGTCCAAAGCTACGAGACCTGTCCACTGCGGTTCAAACTCGAACGGGAATGGAAAATTCCGGGAGAAGTGCCTGCAGCCATGCAGTACGGTGCGTCGATGCACCGTGTCCTGTGCGCCTATTACGACTCCGTTCGCTTTGGACGAATCCTGAGCGACGAGCAGGTGCTGGATCTTTTCCGGACTGATCTCCGCGATGCCCACATTTCGGATTCTTATCAGCGTGAGTTGTACGAAACTCAGGGCGTGGCACAGCTGAGAGATTTTCTGGCGAGCGTTCGCCGGCGGCTGCAACCGAACGTACTCCATACCGAGGAGTCCTTTGAAACCAAGATCGGCGAGACGACGATTGTTGGTCGAATTGATCGAATGGACAAAGCTTCCGATGGGCGAATCGTGATTACGGATTACAAGACCGGCAAACCACAATCGCAGGAGGATGCTGATGAAAGCCTGCAGCTCTCGATCTATGCGTTGGCTGCACGACAGAAATGGGGGTATCGCGTCGAGAAGATTGCGTTCCACAACCTCGACGACAACAGCACAGTGTTCACGCGCCGTGATGATGCTCAGTTGCAGGAAGCCGGGTTGAGGGTTGAGGAAGTTGCGGCGGACATTGCAGCCGGCGATTTTGAACCCACGCCCGGGTTCCATTGCCGGTCGTGCGCCTATCACAGTCTTTGCCCGGCTACGGAGAAGCGCTTCTACTCGATCGCTACCGGAAAGGCTAACTAAAATGCTCGCAAAAAACTTTGGGGACGCTTGCGCGTCCCCCAGTTTCCCTTAATGAAGGCTCTTAGTGCTTCTTCGCCTTCTTTGCTTTCTTCTTGGTTGCCATTAGCTATTCTCCCTTTCCATTGTTCATGGATAGCAACGATGCTCTGTTGCAACTGATTGAAATCTAGAGTTAATAAAAAGTGATGTCAAGAGAAAAATGCACTTCGGCACTCGTGAGAAAGGGACACTAAGGTCACGTTCGAAGATCAATTCCCAACGCTTCTCTGAAATTGCAGGTTCCCAGATGTTGCCGCTGCAGAAATTTTGGACTGAACGATGAAGCTTTGGAGCGAGGCATCGAAATTAACAGCGAAAGTTCCCGGCATTCGCCTTCATCCTTTTTCTGCTTCACACATCTATAATCTGAGCGGAAGAAGTGAAGCGTAGGAGTGGGCAAATGGCTGATTTCGAGGATGTGGTCATCATTTCCGGTTGTCGCACACCGGTGGGCAAATTTCAGGGAAGTCTCTCGGATCTGAGTGCCCCACAACTTGGCGCAATCGTGGTACGAGAGGCAGTCAAGCGCGCCAACGTCGATCCCAAGCAGGTTGATGAGTGCATCATGGGCAACGTTGTGTCTGCGGGACTGGGACAAAATCCCGCGCGGCAGGCAGCGATCTTCGGCGGGTTGCCGCCGGAGGTAGGTGCCATGACCATCAACAAGGTTTGCGGGTCGGGGCTTAAGGCGGTTGCGCTTGGGGCACAAGCCATTCAAACCGAAAACAGCGGCATCGTTGTCGCGGGTGGAATGGAATCGATGACCAACACGCCTTATCTGCTTCCGCAGGCTCGCAAAGGATACCGGCTTGGCAATGCGCAAGTGATCGATTCCATGGTGCACGACGGTCTCTGGGACATCTATAACGACTACCACATGGGAATGACCGGTGAGAATGTGGCTGAGAAGTATGGCATCACGCGCGCTGAGCAAGACGAATTCGCCTTGAATTCGCACCGTAAAGCCGTTGCCGCGATCAAAGAGTGCCGCTTCAAGTCGCAGATCGTTCCGGTCGAATTACCTTCGAAGAAGAAAGGCGGCGAACCGGTGATCTTCGACAAGGACGAATCGCCGCGCGAAGATACCACAATCGAGGTACTGCGATCGTTGAAACCAGCCTTCAAGAAAGACGGAACTGTCACCGCCGGTAACGCGCCCGGAGTAAATGACGGCGCGGCAGCGGTTGTGGTCACCGGCGCCAAGCGTGCCAAAGAACTCGGCGCCAAGCCCATGGTGCGCATTGTTGCCCAGGCGACCAGCGGCATCGATCCCGAGTGGGTGATGATGGCGCCGGTTGGCGCGGTGAGAAAAATCTGGGAGAAGACCGGCTGGAAGAATGATGACGTCGACCTTTACGAGTTGAACGAAGCGTTCTCCGTGCAGGCGCTCGGCGTGATGCGCGAGCTGGGCCTCGATCCCAGCAAAGTGAATGTCAATGGCGGGGCGGTTGCAATCGGCCATCCGATTGGCGCCAGCGGAGCGCGTGTGCTGGTGACGTTGATCTACGAGATGATCCGCCGCGATGTGCATCGCGGGATCGCTGCTCTGTGCCTGGGTGGAGGAAATGCCGTAGCGATGGCAGTGGAGCGATAGCTTTCCTACCTAAACGGTGGTGTCGGCGGTCACGTTTGGCTTGGTCGCGGCATTCGATCCAGAGAACCGGTCAAGCGAGCGCCAATCGAGTCGTAGCGCCCGCTGGGTTCACAGACAAAAGGCATGATTGCGGTGACTTCATGTGACGCCGGTCACGATACTTCTGCAGCGCAACCTTTATTGTGAAGCTTTCGGGCAGGTTCCTCTCGCCCGAATCGATGCTTTACAAAACCCTCAGTGCTGCGGTCTTCGGAATTGATGCCAACATTATCGAGGTGGAAGTCGATGTGTCTGGAATCAAGACCCTGGAAGATCACTTTCACACCGTGGGATTGCCGGACGCCGCGGTGCGGGAGAGCCGCGATCGCGTTCGGGCTGCTCTAAAGAACTGCGGATACGACATTCCTCCCACCCACATCACCATCAACCTGGCACCCGCGGACATCCGCAAAGAAGGCTCGGGATTCGACTTACCCATGGCGCTGGGAATTCTTGGGGCATATGGTGGCCTGAACAAGAAGGAGGTTCCGGATTGTCTTTTTGTGGGTGAACTGTCCCTGGATGGAGGCATTCGCGGGGTTCGCGGCGCACTTCCGATTGCCATCGAAGCGCGTGGACGCAAGATCCCCCGACTGGTGGTTCCTGAACTCAACGCGAAGGAGGCAGCGATGGTCGGAGGGGTGGATGTCTACCCCGTCAAGTCACTGCTGGATGTGATTCGCTATGTGAATACAGGGAATGGCATCGTACCTTTCAAGGTGGATGGGGAGACGCTCCTAAGCGAGGCATCTCACTTCGTTGTGGACTTCAAGGACGTACGAGGCCAGCAGACGGCCAAGCGGGCGCTCGAAGTGGCCTGCGCCGGCGGACACAACATTCTGATGATCGGGCCTCCTGGCTCGGGCAAGACCATGCTGGCCAAGCGCATGCCCACCATTCTGCCGCCGCTAATCTTTGAAGAAGCGCTTGAAACAACAAAAATTCACAGCGTGGCCGGTGTCCTCGATCCAGGTGTCGGCCTGGTCGGTATGCGTCCGTTCCGCTCGCCGCACCACACCATTTCGGATGCTGGACTGATTGGCGGCGGCGCGATACCACGCCCGGGAGAAGTGTCCCTGGCGCACAACGGCGTTTTGTTTCTGGACGAGTTGCCCGAGTTCCCGCGAAACGTGCTGGAAGTCATGCGCCAGCCTCTGGAAGATGGAACGGTATGCATCGCACGAGCGGCCATGTCATTGACCTTTCCTGCTCGATTTATGTTGGCGGCAGCGATGAATCCTTGCCCGTGCGGGTACTTTAATGATCGCACCCGCGAATGCCATTGCACGTCGCCGATGATTCAGCGGTACATGTCGAAGATCTCCGGGCCGCTGCTTGACCGGATTGATATCCACATCGACGTGCCGGCTGTGAACTACAAAGAGATGCGCTCGGGAATAGACCCAGAGGGCTCAGCGTCAATCCGCAGCCGAGTCATGCGAGCGCGAGAAGTGCAGCTAAAGAGATTCTCAGTCTCGTCTCGCGACAAGCTCTATTGCAACGCGCAAATGGCCCCACGGCACATTCGCGCCTTTTGCGAGCTTTCGGCAGATTGCGAGCGCCTGCTCGAACGGGCGATGGTTCAGCAAGGACTAACGGCGAGGGCGCACGACCGAATTCTGAAGGTCGCGCGAACGATTGCCGATCTGGAAGGTGAGGTGGCGATTCAGCCCAAACACATCGCCGAGGCCATCCAGTACCGTACTCTGGACCGGACATTCTGGGCTTAGTTCGCCACCCGGTATCGTACGCGGCGGACTTTACTTCGCCGCTCCTTCTTGATGAGCCTTCTGATATTCCGAAGGCACTTTGGTGTAGCCCGCAGGAACATTGAACAGCGACGGGTCGATCGAGGCAGAAGAGAAATTCGTCATTTCCACGCTCGTCTCCATCAGCACCGCCCAGGTTTGAGCCGGTGCTTTCTGAGTTGCTTGCTGCTGTTGCTGTTGATCCTTCTTTTTGTGAAATCCGCCAAAACCACCAAAGCCTGGCAACGGCACTTTGCTAGTGATTTTACTCTCGGCGGTGGATGTGGCTGCGTTAGTGGCCGCATCGCCTGCTGCATTCGAAGCGGCTTGCCCGACATTTGGGCCGTTGCTTTGCGGCAAGGCAGCTTCGGAATCTGCGGGCAGGAAACTACCGTCAGTCGTTGAACCGATGCGCATAACCTGGGATACCGGAACGCCGTGCAGTTTCGACATCTCCGTCGCCATATCAGACATTCCTGTAAACATTCCGGGCTGTGCCTGAAGCGTTTGAGGCGTCATCAACGCAGGCATCGCGTCACTGTAGCCTCGGTCCATCTTGGAGGCCATACGTTCATCGAAGTCGTGTATCTCGCTGTAGCCGGGAATTTCCGGGACCATCCACATGTCATTGTTCATCGCCATGTTGCCGCTTTGTCCCGTCTTTTGGTCTTTCGCTTCCAGCGACATTTTCAAGATTGTCTGTTTGGCGCTGAGGCCCGCGACAGGTTTGCTGAGACCGGTATTGTTTACGTTTACTTTGAAATGCATTTCTGGTGGCGGGCCGCTCGGGGGTGGGGTCGGCTGTTGGGGAGGTTGCGCCTGTGCTTGTTGTTGCTCTGCCTTTTTAGCCGCCTCTTCCATGGCTGCTTTCATCTCCTGAAACGTGGTCACCGAATACTGTTTCTTGACGTGATCGATATTGGTGATGGTCTCGTGATCAAGGTCAATGATTTCGGTGCTGTCCTTGGTGATATGGGCCTTCCTGTTTCCTTTCACAAGGATGGTGCTATTGACGGGATCGGTGATCTGACGAGCATTCTTGCTGAAAGCGCCGAGAAACTTAGTCATGCTGACGATAGAACCACCAGTCACCTTGGTGGTTTCGTCATAGCGGAAATCGGCAAAACTTGCGGTTGGAACGGCAACAGCGAGTGCGATCAGCAACCCTGTTCGGAATTGCATGCTAAAACCCCCAAGCTTAAGAACTCCTTGCCATCGGGCCCATACCGCACAGGCTGACGGCAAGCGATGAACGATTCTACACCGGTTTTTCGCTTGAAAGCGGTGATCTACGGCGACTGTGGCGCAAAACAACGGTTATCTACCCGGTTTTTCGGGGCGGGTTCGCGCCGGGCTCCGCAGCCTGTCGGGCAACGACGTATTCTCTTAGGGCGTCTTTCCAGTGCGGCATGAATATCTTGTAGCGGTTCAAGCTTTCGGA
>Ga0187780_10003036_pt1 | contig 12673 bp, 13 predicted proteins | sample 1015_Q2_SP10_20__FD_132429 | JGI IMG/M metagenome (GOLD analysis project Ga0187780, IMG submission 132429) | Tropical peat soil microbial communities from peatlands in Department of Meta, Colombia - 1015_Q2_SP10_20_MG | ecosystem: Environmental > Terrestrial > Soil > Wetlands > Peat | place...
GACATGGAATCAGTGGGGCTTACGTCTGAACAGACCCTGCGAAAGGCCGTTGAGAAAGCAGACTGCGTGATATTAACGGTCGCGCACGACGATTTCAAGAACATGGACACCGTTGAACTCGCCGCGCACATGTCGAAGAAGGGGCTCATCATTGATTGTACGGGAATCCTTGACCCGACAAGTGTAGAGAAGAGCGGGCTGGTCTACAGAGGTGTCGGAAGAGGTCTCTGGACGCGTTGAAGAAGCTCAGGACAGCAGTTATCGGAACAGGCTTCTGGGGAAAAAACCAGGCGCGCGTGCTATCTCAGCTGGATGTTGCGGAACTCGTATGCGTCTGCGACATCAACGAAGTCAGCGCAAAGAGCGTAGGAGCAGAATTCCAAGTACCTTACTCTATACACCTCGACGAAGTACTCTCACGCAAAGACCTAGACGCCGTAACGATTTGCACCCCAACCACAACCCACAAGCAAGTCGCAACACAGGCTTTGTTGGCGGGGAAACATGCTCTCGTTGAGAAACCGATGACGAACACACTTGCGGAAGCCCATGAACTGCTCTCTCTTGCAAAACGAGAGGGTCTCAGGTTGATGCCTGGTCACATTGAACGGTTCAACCCAGCGGTAGATTACCTGAAATCCTTGCTTAATGATGGAAAACTCGGGACGGTTACGCTCCTTCTCGCAAGGCGGGTAGGAAGGTGGCCGGAAAGGATTGGTGATGTTGGTGTTGTGAGAGACTCCGCTATTCATGATATCGACTTAGCGAGATATGTCTTCAATGATAACGTCAACTCGGTTCACGCGAGAACGGGCAGCATTAGACATACAAAAGAAGATTACGCCGAAATTATGCTCCAATTTCAAAATGGAGGGACAGCGTTCATTGATGCGAATTGGTTAACGCCTAGGAAAACACGCACACTTGTCGTAACTGGAAGCGAAGCCACCGTACAGCTGGACTACATCACTCAGGAAGTTCTCGTCGAAAATTCTAACGCATCATTTAGACCAAATTTGGAAAAAAAAGAGCCCCTACGAGCTGAACTCGCACATTTCTGCAACTCTGTGCTCAATGATCAACCATTTCGTGCAAACGCCGAGGACGGGTTACGCGCCGTCGAAATCTGTGAAATTGTTCTTCAATCCGGTACCTCGGGGCAGACTGTGAAGCTAGTCCCCTCCGCGAGTTAACTGATGCTGAGATACGAAATCACGAATGAAGTTCATAGCGAATAGGTCAGCTCGTTTTTCTACTTGACCCCGTATCATGATCTGCGAAGCCCTGAGATGATGGTAGAACTCGTGCAAAATCACGAAGGGGCTTGTTATGTATTCACTCTTGGACAAGTAGATCCGCCTCTCTTTTTCCAAGTAGCAAGCTAAAACTCGCCTATGGCGCTTCACTGTACCCACCCTCAGATCTGGTTCGCTAACTGCGTAGTACTTTGAGAGGAGCCTCAAAGCAAGCTCGGCCCGTCCATCAATTATGAGACTGACCACCTTTGCGCGGAACAGCTGCTCCGAACCATCAGGAGCCTGTGGATTCATTGGGCAACAGGCGAAGGAGACTCGAAAGTGGTATATTTCAGTTGAAAGGTGGGTAAAATACGGATGATTCTGCATTGAAACGGAAATTGATGGATATACTCGCGTGCCCAATAGACAAATCCTATCCGCTTGAGCTGATCGTCTTCGAGGAAAAAGAAGAAATCAGTTCAGGAATAATCACATGCCCAAAATGCAACCGATACTACCCGATAATTGATGAGATTCCGCATATGCTTCCCGACGAGCTAAGAGAGCGAGATGAAGATCTGAAATTCCTAGAGAAATGGAAAAGCAAGATTCCCGAAAAAGTTCTCACGGAAGGCAAGCCTTTCAGCCTCAAACCACCCGGTTGAACGCTTTATGAGACAAAATGAACCTGAAAGGTGGGAAGTGTGTTGAAGCAGCTCGTTCGAACGCCCAATGCCCCGCAGCCCTTGGGGCCCTACTCTCAGGGAGTCAAAGCGGCTAATTTCCTGTTCGTGTCCGGACAAGGAGCAGCCGATCCTAAGACTGGGCAGATGGCTGGTGAGGAAATAGAGCCTCAAACTCGTCAGACATTAACGAATATCAAAGCCATCGTTGAGGCTTCAGGCTTTTCAATGCGCGACGTCGTGAAGGTATCAATCTTTCTGAAGAACATGGGTGATTTCAAGAGGGTGAACGAAGTCTACAAGACGTTCTTTCCCGAAGATCCCCCAGCAAGAACCACCGTCGAGGCTAGACTACCTGCAGAAGGCATGCTCATTGAGATTGATGCCATTGCTTGTAGAGCATGATTTGGTGAAATAGGTTTACCGAGCAAGGTCTTGCAAAAGCAAAACGGTGCCGTCAGGAATTGCGCTCCTTCTGCCCAGAAAAGATGAAGCATGTCTAATCATGGAGGACACGCTGGATGCTGTTGAAAGAGCTTTCAAGTATGGCGAACTTCTCAACGGTTCCCGCAATGACTTATTTCTCTAGGGCATTTACTTATGATGCAGGAAAATCGAAGCATTGCCCAAGCTAACCTTCATCGACTGTCAGACTGCAGGCATATCAGGAGACATGCTTTTAGCCGCTTTGATCGATTCCGGAGCGGATATCGGCAGAGTCCAAGAAATCCTAAAACTAATTCCGAAATATTATCTCAAATGCAAGTCACTTCACTTTGCGATTAAGGATGTTAAGAAACATGGATTTCGATCTTGCTCAGTGGATTTCGCAATATCCGAGAAGGATGAAGAAACCCACGCCCAAGAACTCATTCGGGCAACCGATGCAATAGCCGATGCATCGAACCTGAGCGAAAGAGCGAAGTCTTTCGCGCGGGCTACGATTCGAGCCCTAACGAAAGCTGAGAGTAAACTGCACGGTGTTCAGGTTTCGGATACGCACTTGCATGAGGCCGGTTCGACGGACACTCTAGCGGACATTTTCGGCGTGGCAGCTGCCTGCGACTCACTAGGAGTTTTTGATAGTGAAATATGTTCATCTGTGGTAGCTGTTGGAGGCGGCCCCATTGCTTTTTCTCATGGAAACGTTGCAAGCCCCGCGCCTGCCGTTCTGGAGATAGCCGCCGGAAATGGAATCCCAATAATCGGAGGCCCTGAAGTTGGGGAACTTGCGACTCCTACAGGCGTTTCCATGCTCGCCGCCCTGACAAAGAAGTTCCTCGAATCTTATCCGCCGATGGTCCCTGAAAACGTAGGGTATGGTGCTGGCAAGAATGATTTGGTTAAGACGCCGAATTTGATCAGGGTCGTCATTGGACACACCCTGTCCGAAGGGTTCGGGTCTGAAACGGTTCAAGTCCTTGAGACGAACCTTGACGACGTACCGGGTGAGACAGTAGGTCACGCCTTACAACGGATTCTTGAGTCCGGTGCAATGGATGCCTGGATTACCCCAGCACTGTTCAAGAAAACACGTCCCGGTCAAGTTCTGCATGCAATTTGTGAACCACATGATGCACAGAAGATCGCCGAGATTATGATTCGAGAAACAGGCACCTTCGGCGTTAGATTTCAACAATGGAATCGCATCACTCTGCAAAGGGAGATTGAAAAAATCAAATTGCACGTATCGGGCAAAACCTTTGATGTGAGAATTAAAGTCGCTAGCGACGGATTCGGCAAAATTGTAAGGATAAAACCGGAATATGAAGATCTCCGAGCTATAGCTCAGGTTCTCTCCATCCCCGCCCGAGAGGTATCAGATATGGTGATGCGAGAAGCGATGCGATCGGGAGAGCGGAGAAAAAGTGGCGTTTAGGTTCGGCGCCTGGCGTATTCAACTAGCTCAAGCGCTGGCACGATACTTCCTGCCATCAACGCTGTGAGAACGAGCGTCGCACTCGCAGCCATCATTAGGACAGGTATCGCGAATAACTCTGAAACAACAAATCCCGCTAAGAGTGTTACAAAAGCGATGGCCATCCATTTCGCAACTCTGCCTTTTGTTTTGACGCTGATTCTTTTTCTCTCAAGCCAAAGTATCCCGGAGAGTGGGAGGGCAAGGTATGCGACCCCGATGAGGGAGCTGGCGATTATGCCGGCTACTAAAGCAGCTACTTCTGGTTCAAACCCGAGCAAGGCGAATGTGGAGGATGCGAGGTGTAGGACACCCATTAACGGGTATAGTGCTTCTTTGATCATAAACCGAGTCGTCGAATGCGTGTACTCATATTGTGCGACTGCGGGACTAAAGGAGTAATACCATGCATTAAAAACGGTCATGAAGTTTGAGCCCGCGAATGTTTGCATTATCTGTTGGTCCCGGAAGCCCCTTAGAAACTGAACTTCAGGCGCAAGCTCTGAGCCAAACGTGGCCGTTGCGATAATGCAGGGTGATACGCGAACGCTAATGACCATTTGATGTGTTCTAGAGGGGTTGGAGCTTGTTCCAGTGATTGTCAGCTGATAGGTTCCGGTTGTATCTTTGAACGCAATAATCTGCATGGTTGTTGATCCACTTTCACCAGGCAGGAGTTGCAAGTTCGGCGGGGAGAACCCAGCACCTAGACCAATTTCCTTTGGTGAGAATGACGCTCCGAGGTTCACGGTGCTATCGAAGGATCCAACTGAGGTCACAGTGATTGGGACATTGGTCTGAGACCCTTGCACCAAAATGACCTGGCTAACAGGCGAGGTTATGTTGAAGTCTTTGAACAGCTCAGTAATAACCAAAACCGGGGTCTTGGCCGGATGCTGCGGCGACCCTCCACTGGATAATCCTGTAATCGTTATTGGGTACGAGCCGGCTGGCGTATCCGCACTAGTCTGGACGTCAAGTTCAGAAGGAAACGTCGGTAGTCCGCTAGTGATGTTGAATGAAGCAGTCGCGAGGGGCGGGAGGCCAGTGTAGTTTAGGCTTACAGATTTGGGAGTTCCACTCGTAAGGGTGACCACCAAGTCAAAAGAAGCTGATCCTCCTTGCGGAATTGTTACAGTCGTCGTACTGGTCATATTGATTTGATACCCAAATGTTGGTGGCGGTGGTGGCGGTGGCGCGATTTGGACTATTAGCGTGATTGGAGTAGTTTGGTTCTGGCTTCCGCTGGTAGCTTGAACATCCATCAGGTAAGTTCCCGTTGACGTCGCGTTCGTGGTGGCAAGGGTAAGCGTAGACGTAAATGGTGGATTTTGAGTCGGGGGGTTAAACTGGGCAATTACGTTGGCAGGAACATTCGCAAGTGAAAGATGAGTGGGTAGCGGGCTGCCGCCAGTCAAGGTCACCTTCACATCAAAAGTTGCTGTCTGTCCCCTGTTAACGGTCAGTGAGCTTGGAGATGCGGAAACTTGAAAAACATAAGGCACACTGAGCCGTCCTATGCGGTTTACAGTAGCATTACTCTCAGTAAACCAGAGATTCTCAGCCGAGTCTATAGCCATTTGATCCGGTCTCGCGGTTTGGTTCGGAAGGCTATACTCAGTAAAACCGTTCACAGGACCCTGAGATATTCCTAGGTTTGATGTTTGGAGAGGAGCCTCAATTTGCGAACTTCCCGGTACATTGGCCGTAACTGTCGACGACAAGATGTTCGAAGCCATCGCTGAGGGAGGGGGGCAGAAGGGTGCTCCTAGAGCTGGTGGGATTGTGCAGTAAGACGCAGTTAGGGTTACGGGGGCTAAAACAGTTGTCGTGTTCAAGCTCGCAATTCTCCCCACGTTAATTTCTGCGAACCATACTGCACTTCGAGAAGAATCGAATGTTACGCCTGTCGGCCCTGAAGCAACAGTTGGGATAAGGGAGTCCCTATAGGTGGATAGTGCTCCGCCCGTGTCATTCCAGAGAATGGAGATCCGGTTGGCGTTAGCGTTTGAGAAAATTATTGAGGGAACTGAGGTCACCGAACCGTACGTTATGTCCGTCGGCCCGAATGAAGTGCCTAGTGTGTTAAGGTTCCACAGGGTCAGGCGATTACTCGTTGCCTCTAACCGGCCAATCATGTTACCTGTGGTTTCAGTGAACCATACGAATCGGTTGGTTCCACCTCCCGAAGTCGTGACCACTTGAACGTAAATGCCCCAAGGCGTCAGGAGTGGCGAGCCGGGAGTTGTGGTTGCCCCTGGTAGAGTCCACTCTGTTAGGTTGTTATTGCTAGTGTCAATTCTGCCTATTGCGTCTCTTCCAGACTCGGTGAACCAGATGTCGTTATTCTCGTCGACGTAGATTCCAACAGGGTTACCCCCAGGCGCGAGGTGCCACTCGGTAAAGGTGTTGTTGGCTGCGTTGAAACGAGCGATAGCATCAGCCGCATATTCTGTGAAGAAAACTTGAGTATAATTAACGCCTGAAACTTTGACTTCCTTAATGAACAGTTTCCGTGGTTGACTTTGGGCTGAAGGAGTGTTCCATTCAGTGAAATTATTATTGGAGGGGTCGAACCTGCCGAGTTTGCTAGTCGCGTTCTCAGTTATCCAGACTTTACCGAAGTTGTCTATTCCGATTCCAACTGGACCACCAGACGTTGAGGGCACACCCCACTCGGTCAGGCTAAGCTTGGGTATGGGAGTGACAGCTGGGACGAGAACATTAGGTGAAAGGTTTCCGGTGTGAGCGAAAACGTTCGTAGTGTAACTAGTTCCGGAGAACAGAACTACGACCATCAAGGCTATGGCGGGGATGATTTTTCTCCTTGAATCCCCCGTTGGCCTCATTAAGGACATCCAGGGCACTTGCTGGGCATGCTTTGGTGCGAATAAAAGTGTTTTTGCCATTTATGGAGATTCCAAGTAGATATGAAGCAAACAATGGCCTCTCTGGAATGGAAAGCAAGCTACCCTGAGACAAGTTCGATGAAAGCCATGGAACAGCGAGGGGGGTCCTCTAAGCCGGACGTTTCCTCTCTTTCTTTTCTTCCCTGCTTTCCAATGTTCGGCCACATTTGGCGCAGAACTTAGCTTCGACCAAGTTCTTGTGCTTACACACCGGGCAAATAACTGACGGAGCAACCAATAATGCAGACTTGGCCTTCACGAAGACAACATCACCAATCTTTTCGATGTCGTCGAAGGAAAGGAACGATTCTTCCTCATCCCCTGTCTCAATAACCAACGCTAGCCGGCCTTCAGATGACCATACGAAATCCTTCGTAACACCCAACTTCTTAGCTTCGCTATCGACTACTTCTTTGCCTATGACTTCTTCCCGCCTTCGCCATTGGACCAAAGCTAAAGCCTCATTTGCGAATTTGTAAGTGGACTACTTGAGTATTTAGCATTGTGCAGCTCAATGCTCTCATAGTACCTAGTACCTCGCAAGCTTGATGGGTTAAACTTTGAAGGAACAAGATGGAATACTCTTACCCTTTAGCAGGGCGGAAAAAGGACTCCGGCTATTGCGAGAGCTTGAGCTCGTTGATCATGGACGCCAACTTCTTCGGACGGATAGGGTCATCCACGTGCCCTTGGTCCGTGAATTGTCAGAAAATGAAAACCAACTAATGAAAGCGCAAGTTGGTGACTTTAAGAGTCAACGCGGCTCCTTCGGAAAAATCGAGAAGAAACCGAAAAGACTTGAAACATATCTTCGAGGCAAAATTCCGGATGAATTGATATCAAAAGTGCCTCGGTCTTTCGATTTCATCGGAGATATCGCCATCATCGAATTACCCGAAATCATTGAAGAGTTCTCAGCGGTTGTTGGACAGGGAATCATAGAAACAAACTCCCCCATTCGACTCGTTTTGAGAAGATCTGGCCAAGTAGAGGGCCCATTTAGGACTCGAAAGCTCGAAGCCATGGCAGGGGCGGGCAGCACTGAAACACTCTATCAGGAGTTTTCATGCCGGTACCATCTCGACGTTTCGACGGTCTACTTTAGCCCAAGGCTTTCCCGTGAGCGAATGCGAATCGCTCACCAGGTAATGCCTGATGAATTTGTTGTTGACATGTTTGCTGGCGTGGGCCCATACTCTGTACTGATCGCGAAACTCCAACCAAAGTCGACTGTCTATTCTGTGGACATTAATCCAGCGGCTGTGAAGTATCTTAGGGAAAACGCCTTTGCGAACGGTGTGGCCGACCGGGTAATTCCAATGTACGGTGATGTGAAAGAACTATTGAGAAAAGATTTGCGCGGACTCGCTAACCGCGTTATTATGAACCTTCCTTCTGAAGCTGTGAATTACGTTCCTGCCGCTTCTGAGATACTCAAGGATGAGGGAGGCATGGTCCACTTCTACGCGTTTGCACAGCGTGAAGACAGCATCGATTCGGTCCTTAACTTATTCCGCTCGACTGTGGAGGCACAAAATAGGCGGATAGAATCGGTGCGTTTCTGTAAGGCGATCAAAGAAGTTGCACCAAACCGAGTTCAAGTGGCTATCGATGCACTCTTGAGTGCTAGAGCTCCACGATGATACGTACCAACAATCTTGTATCCGAATGAGTCAATGCATCGATAAGGTCCCTGTCAAGGTCGTTTGCAGCTTTATCAGCTCTAAGCATGATGGTCCGACTCGAAACGTAGGATGACTTCCTACCGACTGACTCCGTTTGATGGTTGAATGAAAGTTTGGGGCTACCGACTCCCTCGATGGAGTCAGTGATTCCGGCGGCTTCAAGTTCGACTCGTATTGTGGATTCATCATGTCTACACAGCTCCTTGAAACTATATGATAAGTCGAGTGGGCCCTTGTTAGCGTTGACCGCGACGACGCAATTCCCGCGGCGTGTCAGCTCCGTGTGTTTTGTGATTTCGAATGTACTTGCGTGCGTAGCCGTTACGTTTGGATGGCCTTGCGCAAATACTACCTCAACACTCCTCAAGAGGGCTCAAGAACAATTCGAGACAATCCTTTGAATCTTTATTGGCTCCTTCCGGAGGTTATGACCCGAAAGAATTGACGGATTTCGCCGAGATAAGACAGCAGGCTGTTGACGACCTCATGCATGAGGGGATTCTCCGGAACCCGGAAATAATTAGGGCAATGAGCAGGGTTCCACGCGAGGAATTCCTACCACATGAGGTTAGGTCATATGCCTACACTGATTCTCCTATCCCCATTGGGTACGGCCAGACAACTAGCGCCCTCCACATGACCGCCCTATTTTGCGAATTTGGCGAAATGAAATTGGGTCAGCGTATCTTGGAGGTGGGTGGCGGCTGCGGCTACATGAGCTGCGTATACGCCGAAGTTGTCGCACCCTCGGAACAACCGAAGGAGACCTGGGGGCATGTATGGTCGGCAGAGATTGTGCCACAGTTGGCAGAGTTTGGGAAGAGGAACGTTGAACGCCTTGGATACGCTGGCAGAGTGACGTTCATAGAAACAGATGCCTCTGGAGGCCTGAAAGGCCAACCACCGTTCGACCTAATTATAGTGACTAGTGCAGCTCCAGAGATCCCGTCCGAACTCACAGACCAAGTTAAACCCGGGGGCATTCTTCTCATTCCCGTGGGCGGGCCTCAGTTCTACCAAGAACTAATCCGAATAAGGAGGAGCAAGAGCGGCGGGCTCTCGCGTGAAAGCATGGGAGGAGTTGCCTTCGTGCCTATGAGAGGAAAGCGCGGTTGGAATAAGTAGGTAGATGCGCCGACATGAAAACTTGACTAGCCGAAGTAAGACTCAAGTGTCTTTTTCGGAGGCGAAGGCGCAGCAACTGTGATCATTCTCGACACAGCTTTTCGCACACGGTTCTCTGAAAAATCACGTTCATTGCATAGGAAGGATACCACCTTCGCTTCATCAGGTCTCGACCATTTTAGCAAGTAGTCAGGGGTTACGTCTGGTTGTAAGAATATTTTTCGTATGATTTCAGGCGCAGGATAGATCTCTATTTCAGGGTTGCTAGCCATCACTTTCTCGAGATTCCCGTGCTCACGTATCAGTTTCACGGCGGTCTTAGGACCGACACCCCTGACACCGTCTGGATCGAAATCAGTTCCAATCAGTATGCCCACATCAACAAGTTGCTCTCTCGTCAGAGAGAGGTCCTCAAGTACTCTTGCCAATTCAATTACTTTGGGTTCAACCTCAACGTAAGCATCCCTACGTGGCAGTTTTCTACGTCCCGTGATAGCAAGGTTCTTCACCATTCTTGGCGCCCCAAAGAGTAGTGAGTCGTGGTCCTGAGATGCAACCGCCCAGACATCTCCACGCGACGCTATGAACGAAGCTTGGGCTTCCCCCTCTGAGGGGGCCTGAATCCAAGCAACGCCTAGCGCGTCGAGAAGTGTCTTGGCGTCATCGACCATATCATCCTTCAACCGTGAGGTTGCTTGGGCGTATGTTCTCGCCTCTTCCATTCTCCCTTCTTTCAGTGCCCGTTCGTAACGCACCACCGCTTCCTCTTTCACATGCCGTCGCCTACGGATTTCCTCCTCTTTCAGTTCCGGCGGTTTCCCGTCAAACACGAAAACGAGCTTGATTCCCTTCTCCGCAAGGTTTGCCGTCCTGTACAATAAACCACTAAGATGGCTTGTAATTCTCCCACGCCTATCCTTTAGTGGCGTTCCGTCTGGTTGCCGAATTATAGCCAGGAACTGGAATAGCGCATTGTATGCGTCTACTGCAAGCGTCTTATTCGATAAACCCTCGAGGGAAGTTGCCTGCTCTGGTATGATGTCGGCCAGGTCAACACCCAAAGCTTACCCCTGCTCTCCCTAGCCCTTAGTTGTACGTGCTTCCTACTATTACAAAATTTGCGTGGAGAGTCGTGGGGGTATTGAGACTGAGAATTGCATTTAGGAATTGTGACCTTCCCTGGACCTGACGACGATTTCGCGAAGTTCTCCTCTAATGTAGACTTTGACAATGGCCCATTTACCATGAACGAAGTGCTGCTCTAACACTTCCGACTTACGTACTTCTGATTCAAGTCGCATTGGGCCGTTTGCGCCTTGCATAGAGATCCCTGCCGATGCTAGATTAGCCGTTTAGACTTCCATAAGGCAAACCTGGGAATCTGTCTCCGAAAGTAGGCGCACTGTTGTGGTTGGCTTTCACGTATCTGCGAAAGCTTCATGTATCGAGTTCTGGGCCTCTTCCGTTACTGTTTCTGGTTCAGTTTCAGTTTCGGTTTCAGTTTCTCCTTCACGGCCAGCTATCGCATAGGACTCTGACAGCGCCTGGGAGGCGAATAGGTTGACCAGTGTGTTTGGGCTCGCCTCACCGCTCAGTCGGCCCACCCTACCTTTCAGGTGCCGCCACTTCAATTGGGTTCGGCCGCTCTTGGAGTTGTAAATTATTCCCAACACATTCGACACCCTAGTGAACCTGATCTCGCGTATTTGTTGAAGAGTCTCCTTATCTTCGGCCTCAACATACATTGTCCCTTTTTCTGAGGATCTTTCGGGGTATATGGTCTCGTCTTCGTCCATGTCTAATGGAATGTATGATTGGCAGGTGCTCATGATCATGAAACGACGGAAACGATCGAGATCGCAAACTGAGTCTATTTTGACCAACACTGTGTCCCTAGGGTAAGCTGGAATACGCTACTGGGATGTTACAAAGCTGCTGTTTGAATTTGTCGGTTCTTCCAATAGAGAGAACAATTGCTCTGGACCTACCATCGTTCATGAGGCTAACAATCAATTTATAACCTTCAGAGCCGTGCGTGTGGGAACCCGAAGTGCAATTGGATGAGTGCTACTGCCACAGTGTCAAGCGAAAAAGGCATTCGTATGCCAACGTGTACGTGGTGCGCGCGAACCATCCTCCCAGGCGAGGGGGCTGTAAAGTTTCCGTGCCCCAGTTGCGGTGAAGTGACAATCTGGCGGTGTGAGAAATGCCGAATGTTCGGCCGACCTTACCGCTGCGTTAAATGCGGGTTCACCGGCCCATGAGACTTGCCTAGTTGAGAGCTCATGGCGAAGGTACTTGCATCAATCAAGATATTTCCGTCCGATGCAAACATTGACCTAAACGGCTTGAAGGCCAAGATTCAAGCGTCTCTACCAGTTGGCTGTACCGTTCAAAGATTCGACGAAGAGCCCATCGCTTTTGGCTTAGTCGCGTTGATTGCGCATGTCCTACTTCCGGAGGACGTTGAGGGAAAAATGGATCAGGTCGAAGAAGCTCTACGTTCGGTGGAATTGGTGAGCGAAATACAGGTTCAACGCGTCGTTCGCTACTAAAACTGTTACTATAAGTAACGTTTATATCCGTAGTTTGTTACCATACGTAACACAATCATTGGTGGATCCCCACATGAATGAATCTACTTGCCAGACCATCTTGCGAAGTAATGTTAGGATAGATGGTGGATATTACACAAGGGATTTTAATATCAAGAGTCAAGCTCTGACCAGCACGACTCGTACTGGAATCCTATTGAAGGTGTCAAAGGGTGAGCACTAAAGAATCTTCGTTGAGAGTTGCCGACGCCAGACAACGTGATGTTGGTCACGGCAAGGTCCGCATAGACAACGATACGATGCAGAAACTCGGCATTACAGCCGGTGACTTCGTCGAGATACACGGTAAGAAGATGACCGTCGCCGTAGCCTGGCCAGCCTACGCTGAAGACCAAGGCCAGGAAATCATTAGGATGGACGGTTTGATTAGAAGAAACGCCGGTGTAGCCCTCAATGAATACGTTAGCGTAAGAAAAGCGGACGTGAAAGACGCTCAAGCCATAGTCTTCGCGCCGACCGACGTCAGACTGAGCGTGGATGAAGAGTTCGTCAGCTTCGTA
>Ga0187780_10003037_pt1 | contig 12671 bp, 13 predicted proteins | sample 1015_Q2_SP10_20__FD_132429 | JGI IMG/M metagenome (GOLD analysis project Ga0187780, IMG submission 132429) | Tropical peat soil microbial communities from peatlands in Department of Meta, Colombia - 1015_Q2_SP10_20_MG | ecosystem: Environmental > Terrestrial > Soil > Wetlands > Peat | place...
AACCTGCACCACGGCAAGGTGGCGGTGCTGTGCCTGGCCCCGCACGAGGGCCTGGGAGTCCGCGATCCCGAGCTGCGGGCCAAGCACCTGACCCAGATCAACCGGTTCCGGAACGAATGAGGAGCCCCAGCCCATGACCGAGCCACGAGAACGGGATCCGGGGGGCTCGTCCCCGCCGGAGGGGTCCCCTCAGGAGCGGGGAGCCGGGGGGCCCGGAGGGATGGGTTCCCCAGGTCGGGGGGGCCTGGGGGGGCCGCCCCCCCGGGGCAAAACCTCCCGGCCCTGGCTGATGCGGACCTACGCGGGGCACTCGTCCGCACGGGAGTCCAACGCGCTGTTCCGGCGCAACCTGGCCAAGGGGCAGACCGGCCTGTCGGTGGCGTTCGACCTGCCCACCCAGACCGGCTACGACGCCGACCACGTCCTGGCGCGCGGCGAGGTCGGCCGGGTCGGCGTCCCGGTCGGGCACCTGGGCGACATGCGGGCCCTGTTCGACGGCATCCCGCTGGAGCGGACCAACACCTCGATGACCATCAACGCCACGGCCATGTGGCTGCTTTCGTTGTACATGGTCGTCGCCGAGGAGCAGGGCGCCGACCTGGCCAAGCTGACCGGCACCACGCAGAACGACATCATCAAGGAGTACCTGTCCCGCGGCACCTACGTCTTCCCGCCGGGTCCCTCGGTCCGCCTGACCACCGACGTGATCGCCTACACGGTGGCCCACCTGCCCAAGTGGAACCCGATCAACGTCTGCAGCTACCACCTGCAGGAGGCCGGGGCCACCCCGGTGCAGGAGATCGCGTACGCCCTGTGCACCGCGATGACCGTCCTGGACGCCGTCCGCGACGGCGGACAGGTCTCTGCCGAACGGATGGGCGAGGTCGTCGCGCGGATCTCCTTCTTCGTCAACGCGGGCGTCCGCTTCGTCGAGGAGATGTGCAAGATGCGGGCCTTCTCCCGGCTCTGGGACGCGATCACCGCCGAACGCTACGGGATCACCGACCCCGCGCAGCGCCGCTTCCGCTACGGCGTCCAGGTCAACTCGCTGGGCCTGACCGAGGCGCAGCCGGAGAACAACGTCCAGCGAATCGTCCTGGAGATGCTCGCCGTCACGCTGTCGAAGGACGCCCGGGCCCGTGCCATCCAGCTCCCCGCCTGGAACGAGGCGCTGGGCCTGCCGCGGCCCTGGGACCAGCAGTGGAGCCTGCGCATCCAGCAGGTGCTCGCGTACGAGTCGGACCTGCTGGAGTACGGTGACCTGTTCAACGGCTCGCCGGTGGTGGAAGCCAAGACCCTGGAGCTGATGGCCGGAGCCGAAGCGGAGATCGACAAGGTGGCACAACTGGGCGGGATGGTCCCGGCGGTCGAGTCCGGCTACCTCAAGGCCCAGCTCGTCGCCTCGCTCGCGGCCCGGCGGGCGCGCATCGAATCCGGCGAGGCGCCGATCGTGGGCGTCAACTGCTTCCAGGCCACCGAGCCCAGCCCGCTGACCAAGGACACCGACGCGGCCGTCCACCACGTCGACCCGGCCTACGAGCGCGCGGTGCGGGCCGATCTGGAGCGGTGGCGCGAGCGGCGCGACGAGGCGCAGGTGGCCGCCGCCCTCGGCCGGCTCCAGGCCGACGCGGCGTGCCCGGACGTCAACCTGATGAACGCCACCCTCGCGTGCGCCCGGGCGGGCGTGACCACCGGCGAGTGGTCCCTCGCGCTGCGGCAGGTGTTCGGCGAATACCGGGCCCCGACCGGTATCGGCGCCCCGCTGGCCTCGCTGGTTCGGATGGACGGGGAACTGGCCGCGGTCCGCCTGGCGGCGCAGGCCACGGCTACCGCGATCGGCGCGGGCCGGCTGCGCCTGCTGCTGGGCAAGCCCGGCCTGGACGGGCACTCCAACGGGGTCGAGCAGATCGCCGTCCGGGCCCGCGACGCCGGGTTCGAGGTGATCTACCAGGGCATCCGGCTGACCCCCGAGCAGATCGCGGCGGCCGCGGTCGCCGAGGACGTGCACTGCGTGGGACTGTCGATCCTGTCCGGCGGGCACGCCGAACTGGTGCCCGACATACTGCGCCGGCTGCGCCAGGCCGGCGCGGGAGACATCCCGGTGGTGGTCGGCGGGATCATCCCCCCGGCCGACGCCGCCAGCCTGCGCGCCCAGGGCGTGGCCGCCGTGTTCACGCCCAGGGACTTCAGCATCACCACGATCGTCGGCCGCATCGTCGACGAGATACGCCGAGCCCATAAGCTCGAGCCGGTCGGCGCTGATCGGAACGCCGTCGAGCCCGAGCCGGCCAGCGCTGACCGGGACACCCGCAAGTCCCAGCCGGCCAGCGCGATTGAGAATTGAGGGTGAGCAGACCTGCCATGACTACCGCCACGACCGCACCCGCCGCCGAGACTGCCACGGCGGCCAATCGCCTGCGTCCGCGCCGTTCCTGCCTGGCCGTCCCCGGCAGCAACCCCCGCTTCCTGGAAAAGGCCCAGGCCCTGCCGGCCGACCAGGTGTTCCTGGACCTCGAGGATGCCTGCGCGCCGCTGGTCAAGGAGAGCGCCCGGCACCTGGTCGTCGACGCACTCAACGAGGGCGACTGGACCGGCAAGATCCGCGTTGTCCGGGTCAACGACTGGACCACCCACTGGACCTACCGGGACGTGATCACGGTGGTGGAGGGCGCCGGCGCCAACCTGGACTGCCTCATGCTGCCCAAGGTCCAGGACGCCGGCCAGGTCACGGCGCTGGACCTGCTGCTCACCCAGGTCGAGAAGACGATGGGACTTCCGGTCGGCCGGATCGGCATCGAGGCCCAGATCGAGAACGCCATCGGCCTGGTGAACGTGGACGCGATCGCCGCCGCCTCCCCGCGGCTGGAGACCATCATCTTCGGCCCCGCCGACTTCATGGCCTCGATCAACATGAAGTCGCTGGTGGTCGGCGAGCAGCCGCCCGGCTACCCGGCGGATGCCTACCACTACATCCTGATGCGCATCCTGATCGCCGCCCGCGCTCACGACCTGCAGGCCATCGACGGCCCGTACCTGCAGGTCCGCAACACCGACGGGTTCCGCGCGGTCGCGCGGCGGGCCGCCGCGCTGGGCTACGACGGCAAGTGGGTGCTGCACCCGGATCAGATCGCTGCCGCCAACGAGATCTTCTCTCCCTCGCAGGAGGACTACGACCACGCGGAGCTGATCCTGGATGCCTACGACTGGTGCACCTCGCAGGCCGGCGGGGCCCGGGGATCGGCCATGCTCGGGGACGAGATGATCGACGAGGCCTCCCGCAAGATGGCCCTGGTGATCGCGGGCAAGGGCCGGGCCGCGGGCCTGCAGCGCACGTCCAAGTTCGAGCCCCCGCAGGAGTGAGGCAGCCTCCCCCAACCATCGCTACCAGGACAGCAAAGGACAGGCAGATGCAGTTCGGACGGACGTATGAGGAGTTCGAGGTCGGGGCGGTCTACAAGCACTGGCCCGGCAAGACGGTCACCGAGTACGACGACCACCTGTTCTGCCTGCTCACCATGAATCACCATCCGCTCCACCTGGACGCGAACTACGCCGAGCAGACCACCGACTTCGGCCGGAACGTGGTGGTGGGTAACTACGTCTACTCGCTGCTGCTCGGCATGTCGGTGCCGGACGTCTCGGGTAAGGCCATCGCCAACCTGGAGGTCGAGTCGCTCAAGCACGTGGCGCCGACGTTCCACGGCGACACCATCTACGGCGAGACCACCGTCCTGGCCAAGTGGCCGTCCAAGTCGAAAACCGACCGCGGGGTCGTCCAGGTCGAGACCCGCGGCTACAAGCAGGACGGCACCCTGGTCTGCGTGTTCCGCCGCAAGGTGATGGTGCCGACCGAGACCTATGTCAAAGAGCGCGGCGGCGAGCAGCCCGGCCGTCCTGAGCCGAACCAGTAACGACCAGCAGAAACGGAGCCGGGCCATGGAACGCCTCGCCCAGACTGAAGGCCTGACCGACATCCAGCGGGACATCCTCGCCACGGTGCGGGACTTCGTCGACAAGGAGATCATCCCGGTCGCCACCGAGCTTGAGCACGCCGACACCTACCCGGCCCAGATCGTCGAGCAGATGAAGGAACTCGGCCTGTTCGGGCTCACCATTCCCGAGCAGTACGGCGGCCTGGGCGAGTCACTGCTCACCTACGCGCTGGTCGTGGAGCAGATCGCCCGCGGCTGGATGTCGGTCTCGGGCATCATCAACACGCACTTCATCGTGGCCTACATGATCGGCCAGCACGGGACCGCCGAACAACGGGACTACTTCCTGCCCAAGATGGCGGCCGGCGAGGTCCGCGGTGCCTTCTCCATGTCCGAGCCGGGCCTGGGCTCGGACGTCTCGGCGATCACCACCAAGGCCGTGCCCGACGGCGGTGACTATGTGATCAACGGCCAGAAGATGTGGCTGACCAACGGCGGCACCGCCAACCTGGTGGCGCTGCTGTGCCGGACCGACGAGGGACACGACGCGCCGCACCGGAACCTGACCACCTTCCTGATCGAGAAGGAGCCCGGCTTCGGCGCCAACCCCGCGGTGCCGGGCCTGGTCGTGCCGGGGAAGATCGAGAAGATGGGCTACAAGGGCGTCGATACCACCGAGCTGATCCTGGATAACGTCCGCGTCCCGGCCAGCCGGGTGCTCGGCGGCGCGCCGGGCCGGGGGTTCTACCAGATGATGGACGGCGTGGAGGTCGGCCGGGTCAACGTGGCCGCCCGGGGCTGCGGGGTCGCCCTGCGGGCCTTCGAGCTGGGCATCGCCTACGCGCAGCAGCGGTACGCCTTCGGCAAGCCGATCGCCCAGCACCAGGCCATCGCCTTCAAGCTGGCCGAGATGGGCGTCAAGGTCGAGGCCGCCCACCAGATGATGACGATGGCGGCCCGCAGGAAGGACTCCGGCCAGCGCAACGACCTCGAGGCCGGCATGGCCAAGTACCTTGCCTCCGAGTACGCCAAGGAGGTCGTCGAAGACTCCTTCCGCATTCACGGCGGCTACGGCTTCTCCAAGGAGTATGAGATCGAGCGCCTGTACCGGGAGGTGCCGATGCTGCTGATCGGTGAGGGCACGGCGGAGATCCAGAAGATGATCATCGGACGCCGGCTGCTGGAGGAGTACCGGATCCCCCGCTAGTCGCGGCGGGCTCTTCAGCCGCGGTCGAGGCGCCGCAGCAGGTTGGTGTCCCAGGCCGAAATGGTGTAGCCGTCCGCGTGGCCCGGCGGCCAGTATGCCCGGAGTCTTCGATCGGGTTCGTCACTCCGCCTCCCCATCCATCCCTGTTCGCCGGCCTACATGGCGATCGCTTCGCGGACGGGACGGGACTATCTCGTTGGCCCAGCGGGCCACCGCCTCGGCGGCGGGAGTGTCGTCCGTCGTCCGGTAGATGAATCCGCCCGCGTGGTGTTCGAGCACGGCACCAGGAAGCCTCACGCTTGGTCCGCGTCTGGTCCGGCGTCGTCGCTGCGGGTGATGGCCCTGCGGTACTGGCGCGAGGTCAGGCCGAACCAGCGCTGTGTCCGTAGTAGTTCCACCCCGTGGACGATAGCGCGGTCATGACCGAAGCGCGTCATCCCGTCAGGTCGTCAGGTCTCCCGTCGCGTGCTGGTACGAGTCACGCAGCCTGTCTGCGTCACGCAGTCTGGGCGGGCAGCAGAGCCGCGTTCTCCGGCGCCTCCGCTCCCGTCTACCCAGCCTCGGACGGCGGTGACCTCGCCGCCGCGAGCTTCAGCCTGAGCCAGCGACCAGCGGAGGGCGGCGTCGCTGGGCAGCGATCCGTTGACGCCCACCACGATGCGGTACGTCATCAGACTCACGGCGTGGCGCCCGCCAGCACGACCCAGGCCGCCGCGCCGCTCCACCTCCTGACGGATGCTAACCTCTTGGCGATGCTGAACCACGTGAGCTGGGAAAACTGTACGGCGATGCGGGTTTGGCCTGCGCACGGGCCATGAAACGAACGATGGGCCGCAGTGTCCCCGGCGCTCATCAGTTGCACGTGGCGCACGCCGGATCAAGGCTTAGGCCATGGGCTTCTTTCGCAAGTCACCGCCCCCGCGGCCGACGCTACAGCGCCGGTTGCCTCGTCCATGGGACCCGCCGGAGTCGGAGTTTCCGGCCATCGTGCCGATTGACACCTTGCAATTTGACCGATCGGCGCAGGCCGCGATCGCAATCACGGGGATATCGGCCTACAGCCAAGGGTTCGAAATCTTCATGGCCCGGCGCATCCGGCCGGGCGTCCCCGGTCTCGACCAAGACCCTACGCCCGAGATGCTGAGGCACATGCGTGCCGATCCGCTGTCCCGCCCGTTCTTCAGTTTGCTGCTCTCCGATGGCAGAACGGTCGTCAGCGGCAGATCACCGGGGGAGTCCGAGCCGACCGGTCCGATCCTGCGATCGAACGGCGGCGGCACCACACACGCGCAGCTCTTGCGATGGTGGGCGTGGCCGTTGCCGCCAAAGGGGCCGCTGGAGTTTGTCTGCCAGTGGCCGATGTACGGGATCGCCGAAACGCGGGTCGGTATCGACGCCCAGCTGGTTCTTGACGCGGCGCAACGCAGTATCCAGCTATGGCCACAAGACGAAGGCCTGAGTTAGCCGGCAGCTGTCCGGCAAACCAGGCAGAATGCGGATCCGGAAGGTGCTGCCGGTGCCCTCCCCGCCGCCTACGTTCGGCGCGCGAGGTCATCTCCTGTCAGGACCATCGCCGGGACTAACGGCACTTGCCGCGCTGGCGCCCCCGGTGCAGCGTCAAAGTAGGGGGTGGTGCAGATGAACGACGACGACACCACGCTCAGCCCGGGCACGGACACCCCGCCGCTCGTCGGCGAGTCGCCGCCGATCGCCGATCATGAGCGGGGGCTACGCACGACCACGCCCGGCGTGATCCAATCCGTCGGGCGCCCCCGGGCGTTCGCCGCCGACGGCGAACGCGGCAAGATGCGGGCCGCCGACGCGGACCGCGACCGCGTGGTGGGAATCCTCAACACGGCCTACAGCGAAGGCCGGCTGTCCAAGGACGAGTACGACGCCCGCCTGGAGAGCGCCTTGTCCGCGCGCACCTACTCCGATCTGGACCAGATCGTGGCCGACCTGCCTGCCGCGCGGACGGCCATGGTGCCCCCGGTGGCCAGTGACACCGCGGTGACCCCGGTGGCCGGGATCAACGGGCTCGCGATAGCGAGCCTGGCCTGCGGGCTCGCCCAGTTCGTATTCGGGCCGGTGACGGCCATCCCGGCGATCGTGTTCGGCCACGTAGCCCGGCACCAGATCAAGCGCACCGGAGAACAGGGAGCCGGCCTGGCGCTCGCGGGCTTGATACTCGGCTGGGTGGTGGTGATCCTGGGCATCGTCCTCATCGTCGTCGGCCTGGTCGTAGCCGCCGGGACGCATGGCGCCATGCACTGAGCAACCCAGGGCCTCCGGCATCCAGGCGCCGGGCCCTGTCGGCGGAGGACGGTTGCGAAGGGGGCATTGTTATGGTTGATGGTGGCGCGAGCGCGGGAGTGCTCGGTCGCGATCACTCGTCCAGGACCGGAAAGCATCCGCTAGGAAGCGGCGGTGGCTTGTACTGGTGACCAGTCCTTGCCGGCGTCATCCCAAGGGAGTCAAGGGAGGAGCACCAGGTGGGCACGATCACTACCGCGGATGGCACGGAGATCTTCTATAAGGACTGGGGAACTGGCCAGCCCATCGTGTTCAGCCACGGCTGGCCCCTGTCGGCTGATGACTGGGACACGCAGATGCTGTTCTTCCTCCAGCACGGCTATCGCGTCATCGCCCATGACCGGCGCGGCCACGGACGATCCACCCAGACCAGCGACGGCCACGACATGGACCACTACGCCGACGACCTGGCCGCGCTGACGGCGCATCTCGATCTGCAGAACGCCGTTCACGTCGGCCATTCGACCGGCGGTGGCGAGGTGGTGCACTATCTGGCCCGGCACGGCGAAAGCCGGGTGGCCAAGGCCGTCCTCATCAGCGCCGTGCCGCCGCTGATGGTGAAGACCGAAGCCAATCCGGGCGGCCTGCCCAAGGAAGTATTCGACGGCTTGCAGGCGCAACTGGCGGCCAATCGGTCGCAGTTTTACCGCGAGCTGGCGGCGGGACCGTTTTACGGTTTCAACCGGCCGGGCGCGAAAGCGTCAGAGGCAATTATCGAGAACTGGTGGCGGCAGGGCATGATGGGCGGCGCGAAGGCGCACTACGACGGCATCGTCGCCTTCTCCCAGACCGATTTCACCGACGACCTGAAGAAGATCACCGTGCCCGCGCTCGTGATGCACGGCGATGACGATCAGATCGTCCCCTACGCTGACTCCGGGCCCTTGTCGGCCAAGCTTCTCCGGAACGGGACGCTGAAGACCTACCACGGCTTCCCGCACGGCATGCCCACCACGCAAGCCGACACCATCAACGCCGACCTGCTGGCCTTCCTGCAAGCGTGACATCATCTCACGGCAGGATCGCGCCATCTCACCGGAGCTTCACAGATTGAATAGGCCAAGCAGATCCGCCACTTCTGGCGGGCGCAACCGGGTTCGAGCCAGCGTGATGCCGTTTCAGGTAGATGCTTGATTCTGCGGGCTTGGCCTGCTCAACTGGATCGCAGATCACCAACCCACGCTGGGCCACGCGAACTCGGCCTTACCTTACATATCGACATATCGCGCGCGGGTCGGCCGGTTCGACCGTGGTCGTCGTCGACGGTGAGGTCGGCCATGTCTGACCGGGAGGGTGAGGGCATTGGTTGAAACGCTGAGCATCATCGCGGCCATTCTGACTGCTGTTCAGGTCGGAGCCTTGATCGTGCTGCATGTACTGCCCACCGGCTACGACCCGATTCGCGATGCTGTGAGCGACTATGGCGTCGGCCCGTACCGTGGCTGGTTCTGGCTGCAAGCCGTGGCCGGTGGCCTGGGTTGCTTCTTCCTCGCGATCGCCTTGGCCCAGTTGCACCCGTTTACCCCGACGCAGGTAGTCGTGGCGCTGATCCTGACCGCAGCGGCGCGGCTTCTCATACCGTTCTTCGCCACCGATCAAGGCGGGAGCCGGTTCCAGACGCCACACGGGATCATTCACATGATCCTGGCGGTCATCGCCTTCGGCGGGCTGGTGTGGGCGGCTACGGGTCTGTGGGCGACACTGCGCCACTACCCGGCCTGGCACAGCGCCCAGAGCCTTCTCACCATCGTCCCCTGGGTCATGCTCGGGTGTGTCATCGCCGTGGTGCTGGCGATCGGAGGCCCCCGCCTGAAGCCCTTTTTCGGGCTCTTCGAGCGTCTCTTCTAACTGTCATCGTTCGTCTGGTTGTTCGCCGTCACGATCGACCTCGCCCGCATTTCGGGTTGAGGTCTTCCGGCTCGCCTAGTCAGTTCGGCGCGGCATCGGCTGGCGGGGCGGTCCCGAAGGCTTCCTCGATCGCCGCGGCGACCTTCTTGGCGATACCGAACTCGTTGATCATCCGCGAGATGACCAGGCCGCCGCCGTGGACGTGGAACGTGGTGCCGTTCCCGTCCCGGGTCAGGTGCACGGTGGCGGTGGCTGCGGCCGACTGCTTGACCTTCAATGCCTCGTTGGAACCGCTTCCGTGCGCGGTTATCTCGTAGCGGCTCCCAAGTTTCTCTTGCAGGGCCTTGGCGGTCTCTTGCATGGTCACGGATCCCTTTGTCGTCACGGTCGGCATGTCAGCCTCCTCAGATGATGGAATGTACGGCGCGAACCATGCGGTTAGATCATGGACTTGCGGACGGGTAGATCATGGACTTGCGGACGGGGCGCTCATAGGCTCTCCGTCGTTCAACGAGATGCAGGAATCTAGTCCGGACGCCGGCAGCGGTCGCCTCGACCCTCTATGCTTCTTGCCTCCCCGGTTGCGCGGTCGCTTCGAGGTGCTTATTCCCTGATTGTAATTATCTGACTCCTGATCTTCGCGCGCCTTCCTTGCAGTGCTGACGCAGGGCTCGCTGTCGGTCGTGATGTATGTGGGCTCTGGCGGTCGCCAGCGTCGGCCGCGGGCTTGTGACCAAGTCAGGGGGAGATGGCGGCCCGATGGCATGACCGGCGAAGGGACAAAGCAGCGGTCAGGTCCGGCCCGACTTCCGGGCTGTCATCGAGGCCGACGATGGAGCGGTGATCATGGTGGAGTGGCACGGGTATGGCCGGGCCAATCCGCCGGGACGTCGCCAGATCGTCGGGTCGGTGTTTCACCTGGCCGACCGTGAGCCTTATCGCCGACTGAACGACGTGGTCTGCGTCTGCGTCGGCGAGGTCCGCGCCCCAAGCGATCCTCAGGCCGAACCCGATCTGGTCATTGATGTGGCCGAGCTGATCTGGGAACCCGTCGCCGACTGAAACGCCGACAGGCTCCCTCTTCGCCTGCCGATGCCAGCGCGAGTATCGCTGATAGGTCATCTGAGCTGGGGATTTGAGGTTCGTAGCGGGGATGTCGTCCGGAAGATAAGGTTTGTGCCTGACGGGGTGTTTAGAACGCTAATTCTACAGAGGAGAATCAATGAATGAAAAGTCTGGTAGAAGTAGAGACAGAGGGAACATATCTTCACGACCTGCGGCGAATGTGATCTCAGCCGTAGAGGGATTTGTGGACGAGGCCACAGTCAGGCGTTACGCCGAACTTGCAGGCCCCGCAATTGAGCAGTTGGGTAGCAGTTTCAAACACTAAGGAAGCTCCTTGTGGTTGGCGTTGGCGAGCCGTCTCGTGTGAGAGGGCGCGGTCCCCGGATCGGGCACGAGGAGGTCGGGCCAGGATGACAGACATTGATCGTACCGCAGACATCGAGGTTAGCCGCGGATTCGCGCAGGTGACCGTTCGGATCCTACTGACCGGGCACGTGAGCCAGGAATGGCTTTCGCGCTATAATTCGCTGGCTCACAAGTGGATGGCTCACTCAGGGAACGAGAACGCCTTCCCCCGGGCGGGCGAAGGCGTCCTGGAAGCCCAAGGCCCACCTGACCGTGGCTCGATCGTGGTGCGGCTTCCCGCTGCTCTTGATCACGCCATAGTCCAATCGGTGCTGGATGCCGCTCGCGAATTGATCTCCGAGGCGGATGCCGCGGAGCAGGCGCCGCAAGCCGCCGAGACGGAGGCAGTCGTCCGCGAGTGGTGGGCTCGCCAGCGAAGCTGATCCGTCGCTAGAAGGCTGTGACTGCGCCGCCGCCATGCGTTCGCTCGATACGGCCGACCGGGCATCGGTCAAGACCCGTTGACGGGTACCACCCCGGCATGCTGGCACTCTCTCGCTGTACGCGGCTGATACAGAGTGCTGGCATGACGAATTTTTCGAACTTACATTTCCTATTATCTCGACCACTGCTAAGCTTATCGAAAGCCCGGAGTGGAGGCCGCGATGACGAGCAGCACCGCTGATTGGCCCGACCCGGTCCCGTACCCCGAGCTCAGCGAGCGGCAGCATGAGATCTTGCGGTTCCTCTGGAACTACCCGCGTCCCTATTCGCCTTCCTTCCGGGAGATCGGCAAAGCGGTTGCGCTGAAGGGCCTGGCTGCCGTCCGGTACCAGATCTGCCAGTTGGAAGGCAAGGGATGGGTGCGACGTCACCCAGGACGGCCGCGGGCGCTGGAAGTGCGACGGCCTGATGGGCGGCTCCCTGTCCACCTTGAGCTGTCCGGGACTGACCACGTGCGCGTTCCCGCACACGGGTTGGTTTCCGCAGGCCGTCCCATGGAGGCCGTGCAGGTCAATGACGGCGATTGGGAGTTGCCCGTGGAGCTTGTCGGCAATGGGGACCTGTTCCTTTTGCGCGTCCGCGGGGATTCGATGATCGACGCTGCGATCATGGACGGTGACTGGGTGGCGGTGCGTAAACAGCCGGACGCCGAGGTGGGCGAGATCGTGGTCGCCATGATTGGTGACGAGGTCACGGTCAAGACCTTGTGTCGGGCGGACGGCCGGGTCTGGCTGATGCCGCAGAACCCCGTGTACCAGCCGATCCCCGCTGAGAAGGCCATGATTCTTGGCAAGGTGGTTGCCGTGCTGCGCCGCCTCTGACCGGTGAGCTTGGCCGGTGAGTCGTGAGCCGATGGACGGTCTCAGAGCTGCCCGCTGGTGGGGCGCAGCACCCCGGTCCCCGGGGCCGCGGGAACGCTAGCGCCGCGCGCCCAGCCGCGCCCCTGAGGTCACGGGGTCCGCAGCTCCCTGTCAAGCTTGGGAACGCTGCAGGTGCCAGGAACCGGTCGCGGTCCGGCCGGTGGGGTGAGGAGGGATGGCCGATGGCCGTACCGGATAGGTCCCGCGCGCTGGATCACATGGTGGTGGTGCTGTTCGAGAACCGGTCGCTGGATAACGTGCTCGGGCACCTGTACGGCCCGGGGACGGCAAGAACTTCGACGGGGTGATCGGCAAGAACCTGAGCAACCCCATTCCCGCGTGGGCCGAGCACGGCGTTGACCGCAAGGTGATTCCGTACACCGTGGCCACCGACATGGATTCGCCGAACCCGGACTCGGGTGAGGAGTACTTCCATACCAACACCCAGCTGTACGGCATGGTGGATGACCACAACCGGTTCAAGATCGGTGAGGCCGCGGCGGCTCCGTGGAACGCGCCGCCGCAGGGGGCGGTGCCGACGATGGACGGGTTCGTCACCGACTACATCTCCACCTTCACTGGCGAGATCGGCCGCCA
>Ga0187780_10003038_pt1 | contig 12668 bp, 10 predicted proteins | sample 1015_Q2_SP10_20__FD_132429 | JGI IMG/M metagenome (GOLD analysis project Ga0187780, IMG submission 132429) | Tropical peat soil microbial communities from peatlands in Department of Meta, Colombia - 1015_Q2_SP10_20_MG | ecosystem: Environmental > Terrestrial > Soil > Wetlands > Peat | place...
GTCCGCAGCGAGTAGCTGCTCACATGGAACGCGGTGGCCACCGAGGTCCAGGGCGCCTCGAGGAAGCCGCCTCCGAGGCAGTCCTCGGGCGCGAAGCCGATCGCGTGCACGACACCGTCCAGGCCCCCCATCGCCTCGCGCACGTGGTCCGCGACCGCCTGCGCCTGCGCGATGTCGGTGGCGTCGAGCTCGAGCACCTCCGGGACGGGGCTCATCCTCTGCGCGCTGCGGCGCGTGAGGCTCATCGCCCGTCCGAACGAGGTGAGCACCACGTCGGCTCCGGCGCGCTGGCATGCCGAGGCGATCGCGAAGGCGATGCTCTTCGGGGTCAGCACCCCGGTGACGAGGATGCGCTTCCCGTGCAGGAGATCCGTTGTGGGAGAGGGTCCGCTCGTGGTCACAGGCGACGTACCTTATAAGGCGCGGACGCCAGCCCGCAGTTACGTCGCGATGATCTCCAGCATCGCCTCGTGCCACGCCGGGCTCCCGGCGAGGATGTCGCCGCCGGCGAAGACCGCGTCGGGATCGCCGCTCCAGTCGGTGACCACGCCTCCCGCCTCGCGCACGAGCAGCGCGCCCGCGGCGATGTCCCAGAGACCGAGCCCGAGCTCGAAGAAGCCGTCGAAGACGCCCGCCGCGACGTACGCGAGGTCGAGGCTTGCCGCTCCGGCCCGGCGCAGGTCCTCGAATCTTCGGAGCGCGCGCTCCATGACGGGGAGGTAGCGCGGCAGCCGCTCCTTGCGCCGGAACGGGAACCCGGTCGCGACGATCCCGGCGCCGGGATGCGAGGAGACCGCGAGCCGGCGCCCGCTGTGGTCGACGGCGCCCTCGCCGTGAACGGCGCTCCAGGAGGCGCCGAGAAGCGGCGCGCTGACCGCTCCGACGAGCGGCCGGCCCTCCTCCACGAGCGCGACGCTGACGCCGACGACCGGGAAGCCGCGCACGAAGTTCGTGGTCCCGTCGATGGGATCGACCACCCACATCCGCTCCGCTCTGGCCCCACCCGCCTCCTCGGCGAGGATCGCGATGTCCGGGGCGCCGTCGCGGAGCACGCGAATCGCCGCCTGCTCGGCCGCCCGGTCCACCTCGGTCACGTAGTCCCCGGGGCTCTTGGTCTCCGCGGTCAGCGGCGCCGAGCTCGCGTGAGCCCGGATGACCAGCTCGGACGCCGCCGCCGCCGCCGCGACGGCGAGGTCACGCAGGGTTTCGAGCTGCCGCACCCGACGAGGGTACGCGTCGCGATCGGGCGGGCTTCCGCTGTGCGGCCGCCCGTGCCGTCGGCGCGGTTCGGGTGAACTGGGAAGGATCCAGCCCGCCGCTCCTGAGCAGTGTCTCCATCGCCTCGGCGTCGCAGGGACGCGCGAGATGGAATCCCTGGGCGAGGGTGCAGCCGAGCTCGTTGAGCCGCCGGACCTGGAGCGGGGTTTCCACCCCCTCGGCGACCAGCGCCAGGCGGAGCGCCTCGCCGTGCCGGACCACCGTCCGAGCGAGCTCTCCGCTCGAGTTCGGATCGCCGAGCTCGGCCACGAGCGGCCTGGCGATCTTGAGGATGTCGATCGGGAGGCGGCGCAGGTAGGCCAGCGAGGTGTATCCCGTGCCGACGTCGTCGACGGCGACGTGGACGCCCGCCCGCTGCAGGGCATCGAATGTGGCGATCGCGCCGTGAAGGTCCTCGAGGACCGCGTTCTCGGTCACCTCGAGGATCAGCGCGGACGGATCGACCCCGGTCCGCTCCAGGCACCCGGCCACGCGTCCGGCCAGGTCGCCCCGGCTGAGCTCCCCCGCGGCGACGTTGACGGAGATGGCGAGCTCGGGCGTGGCCGGGTACGCGTCCTGCCAGCGCCGGATCTGCGCGCATGCGGAGCCGAGGACGAACTCCTCGATCCGGCCGGTGAGCCCGCGTTCGGCGGCAAGCGGGAGGAAGTGCAGAGGGGCGATCAGGCCCCGCACCGGGTGCAGCCAGCGCACCAGGGCCTCGGCACCGAGGATCTTCCCGGTCTTCAGCTCGACGATCGGCTGGTAGTGCAGCACCAGCTCGCCGTTGTCGAGTGCCGCCTCGAGCTCCCCGGCGAGGTCGGGGTCTGCGGGTCCGACGCCGGCGCCACCGTGGACGCCGTAGGTGGCGGATCCGGCCTGGCGCGCCTCCTTGGCGGCGGCGGTGGCGTGGCGCAGGAGCAGCGCCGCCGATTCGTCCTCCGCGGTGGCGCAGGCGAGCCCGACCGAGGCGGTGACGTGGAGCTCGACGCCGTCGACCACGACGGAAGGTGCGAGCGCCTCGACCACGCGCTGGGCGATCAGCTCGCCCTCTCGGGGATGCAGCACCTCGGGGAGCAGGAGGGCGAACTCGTCGCCACCGAGCCGCGCGGCGGTGTCGCTGCGGCGGAGACAGTCGCGCAGGCGGCGGGCGATCTCGACGAGGACCGCGTCGCCGGCTGCGTGACCGTGGTCCTCGTTGATGCGCCGGAAGTCCTCGAGGTCGACGTACACGACGCTCACGACGTGCCGCTCGGGATCGCGCTCGAGGAGTGCTCGCTCCATCCGATCGATGAAGAGCACGCGATTGGCCAATTGGGTGAGCGGGTCGTGGAAGGCGCGATCGGCGAGCTCGTGCTGGAGCGCGGCGAGACGGAGCAGCCCGTCGTGGAGGCGGCTGCGCTCGATGGTGAGGGCGACCAGGTTGGCCAGCTCCTGGAGCACCTCGTCGTCGGCACGGCTCTTGCGGATCACGGGACGCCGCATGCCGAGCGCCAGGTAGCCGACGGTGCGCCCGTCGCGCCGCAGCGTCACCGCGAGCCCCCGGGACACGCCGAGGCGCCCGGCAAGCTGGGCGACCCAGGGGTCGGCCGCCGCCGAGGCGACGCGCACCACCCCGTAGATGGGTGGCGCGAGCGAGCGTTCGTTGTCGTCCTCGAAGTCGACCGACCGCATCACGTCGAGCGCCTCGCCGTCGCGGACGGTCGTCCTGAAGGCGGCCGGCGTGCTCGTGTCGGGAATGAGCGTCAGCTCACCGCAGTCGGCGCCGAAGCGCCGGCAGGCGCGCCGCATGAGATCGACGGATGCCGCCTCGAGATCCCTCGCCTCGAGCAGCGAGCGGGATGCGGCGTGCAGGAATCCCAGCCGGTCCTTCTCGTGATGCACCAGCGCCCAGGAGATCGCGGCGATGACGATGGCGACGACCGCCAGCACGAGGACCGCGAACCAGGGCGAGAGATCGATCATCGCAGTGCCCGAAGCCGCACCACGTTGCGCGAAGGCTGGGGTTCGGCGGCCAGCCTGGCTCGATCGATCCCGCCGTTGCGCAGCAGCTGCTCGACGTCGGCGGCGGGGAGCGGATGGCTGAGGTGGTATCCCTGGCCGGCGAGGCACCCGAGGCCGAGCAGGCGCGTGACCTGCGAGGGCGACTCGATCCCCTCGGCGATCACGTGCAGCTGGAGCGCCTCGGCGATGCTGACGATGGCGCGGGCGAAGTCCTCCCCGGCGCCACCGGCGAGGTCGTCGACGAAGGGCTTGGCGATCTTCAGGATGTCGACGGGAAGCCGGCGCAGGTAGCTGAGCGACGAGTACCCGGTGCCGAAGTCGTCGATCGCCGTGCGGATCCCGCGGTCCCGGAGCGCCTCGAGCTTCGACGACACCAGTGCCGCATCCTCGAGCAGCATCGACTCGGTGAGCTCGAGGATGAGGGTGTCCGGTGGAAGCCCGGTCTCGTCGACGATCGCGAGGACGTCCTCCACGAACGACGGGGTGTTCAGCTGCACGACCGACACGTTCACGCACACGGCGAGCTGCGCCGCATCCGGGAACTGCCGCTGCATGCGGAGGACATCCGCGCACGCGGTGCGCAGCACGAAGTCACCGAGCGGGAGGATGAGCCCGCTCTCCTCGGCGAGGTTGATGAACTCCGCGGGCGGAACCAGCCCGCGCGTCGGATGGCGCCACCGCACCAGTGCCTCGACGCCGGTGATCTCGCCGGTGATGAGGTTCACGATCGGCTGGTAGTGGAGGACGAACTGCTGCTCCTCCATCGCGCGCTCCAGCTCGCCGCGCAGCTTGCGCCGGTGGACGACCTCGTTCTCCATGCCCGGCGTGAAGAGCACGTAGCGGTCGCGCCCGCCGGCCTTTGCCGCGTACATGGCGACGTCCGCGTGGCGCATGAGACTCACCGCGTTATCGTCGATTCTGTCTGCAACCGCGATGCCGAGGGAGGCTCGCACCCGGATCGAGGTGCCGAACACGACAAACGGCCGGCGCAGGACCTCGAGGACCCGCTTGGCCACGTTCTCCGCCTCGACCGCGGTGTCGACCCCCTCGATGAGCAGCGCGAACTCGTCGCCGCCGAGGCGCGCGGCGGTGTCGGGCCGGCGCAGGCACGAGCGGATCCGCGCCGCCACCTCGACGAGCAGCTCGTCGCCGGCGGCGTGGCCGAGGGTGTCGTTGACCCCCTTGAAGTCGTCGATGTCGAGGAAGATCACGGCAAGGCTCGTGCTCCCCTCCACGCCGCGCCGCAGACCGTGCTCGATCTGCTGCCCGAACAGCGAGCGATTGGCGAGGTCGGTGAGCGAGTCGTGATACGCCTGATGGGTCAGCTGCTCCTGCAGCTCGGTGAGCCGCGCGATCGAGCGCTCCATCCGGCTGTTCTCGAGGATCATCGTCGTCCGCGTCGTCAGCGTGCGGAAGAGACGAAGGTCGCGCGAGTCGAACGTGTGGGAGTCGAGGTGACCACCCACCATGAGGCTGCCGATCATCCGCGACTCGCCGCGGAGGAGGGCCACCATCGCCTCATCGACACCGCGACGTTCGAGCATCTGCGCGCTCGGGTCCTCGGCGCCGCCCCGGCGGACGATGACACCCGCGGTCTCGGCCTCGAGGACGTCGTCGAGGTCGCCGAGGGCGATCGGCACCATGACCTCGTCCGGCGTGCCGTAGCGCACCGTGGTGCGGAACGCCTTCTCGGTCGGCAGCGAGGGGAAGACGGTGAGCTGAGCGATGTCGGCGTGGAAGATCGCCCGGGCACGGGCGAGGAGCAGCGTGATCGACTGCTCGAGGTCGCGCCCGGCGAGGGCATCGACCGCGCCGACGAGGAACTCCGCCGCCTCGTGGTGGTAGCGCTCGCGCACCCATGCGCGGTGGGTCATCAGCACAGCGAACGTGACCACCGCAAGCGGGACGAGTGCCAGGGGATCCACCGGGATCAGGCGCACCGCGATGAGCCCGATGCACATCGAGGTGGCGCCGGTGACCGCCGCCGACCGGAGGTGGCTGACGATATCGAGCCACGACTCGGCGTCGCGGGGGCGCAGCACGACGCCCTCGGACAGGGCCCTACGCAGCACCGTGATCGCGGTCGCGGCGATGGCGCCGACGGCGCTGTGCCAGACGCGCTGCCCGGAATGGGGGGCGAGGATGTGGAAGACGGCGATGCCCGCTCCCCCGAAGACCGCGAATCGGGCCAGCTCGAACGCCGTCTGCCGTATCGCCAGCGGCCGCCTCGTCGCGGCCGCCAGTCCGGTTCCGACCGAGTATCCGACCAGGAGCTCGAGCGGGGTCGCGTGGAAGAGTCCCACCACGAACGGGGCGGCGGCCATGGTGATGGCCTGCGTGCCACGTCTCGGGCTGTCCATCGCGGCCAGCCGCGCGGCCACGAAGAACGCGATCGCATAGGACCACCAGGGCAGGTCCGGCGATGTATACAGCGGCAGCGCGGCGACGTACGTCACCCACAGCGCGATCGCGATGGCGACGAGGACGGCACCGGCGATCCACAGGCGCGGCTCGGCGGGCGTGCGCCGGCCAAAGCCGGTGCCAAGACGACGCAGCACGGGCGTCACCGCTGTTCTGACGACTCCGGTTGATGCACCGCGCGGATCGTATGGCCAGGAACGCCGCCGATCTGACCAGCTTTGGTGACAGCTTCGTTACTGTTTGCTCAGATGGCTGCGCCGATTGCGGTTGGCACCTGCAATTGGGCCGACCACACCGACTTCTATCCGCACGAGCTGGAGCACGGCCGGCGGCAGCGCGACAAGCTGACCTTCTACGCCGAGTACTTCCCGATCGTCGAGATCGACACGACGTTCTACGGGATCCCACGTCCTCCGGTGGTGGAGAGCTGGGCGCAGCGGACTCCCGAGGACTTCCGCTTCAACATCAAGGCCTATCGCAGCCTCACCGGTCACGAGCGGGAGAACCGCCGGCCACGCAAGCCCACCCCGGACGAGGAGCGCGACTTCATGGCGGCGCTGGCACCGCTGCGCCAGAGCGGCAAATTGGTCGCCGTCCATTACCAGTTCCCGCCGTGGATCACCAATCGCCCGGACGCGCGCGAATGGCTGCTCGAGGCGCGCGATCGCCATCCCGACGATCTGCTGGCCATCGAGTTCCGGCACCGCTCCTGGTACGACGGCGATGCCTGGCCCGCCACTGAGGACCTGCTGCGCGAGCTCGAGTGCGTCTACGTCGGCGTCGACTCGCCGCAGATCGGCAGCGGCACCGCGCCACCGCTGCTCGCGGTGACATCGCAGCGGCTGTGCATCGCCCGCTTCCATGGGCGCAACTGGCGGACCTGGTACAAGACCGGCGCCACGAGTGGCGATCGGTTCGACTATCTGTACGAGCCGTCAGAGCTCGCCGAGTGGGTGCCGGGGATTCGCGCGGTGAGCGAGCAAGGGGTCCCCGTCCACGTGCTCATGAACAACAACAGGAGCAACTACGCCGTCGTCAACGCCTTCGACTTCGGCGCCCTGCTGGGCCTCGGCCTCCCCCGCCCGCCCGAGCCGGTGATCGAGACGCTGCGCCGGCGCGACGGGCATGTCCCGCAGTGGGTCGACGCCTCGCCGCCCGCCCCGGTCCCCCCACAAGACGACGGCCGGATGGAGGCCGGACGAGATGGAGGGGACCAGCTCAGCCTCTCCCTTTGAGGGGCTCGTTTGGGGGACAATGATGCGGGTGGCCAGGCGTGCGCCGGCCGATTGCATGGAGGTGCTCGCGATGGCCATGGCGTCCTCTCGACGCAACGACCGCGGGCGCCGGCCGGCGGCGAGCGGCGTGGTCATGCGCAACGAGGCGGGCACGCACGAGGTCGAGGTCTCCCGGGCGCTCAATCAGTGGGCGGTGACGGTGACCTCGCTGGCGGACAACCGGATGATCACCCAGGACTTCTTCGCGCGCCGCTGGGAGGCGGTCGCGCGTGCCGAGGACTTCGTCCGCCTCCTCAATCGGACCGAGCCGCCACCGGGCTGGTAGCCGGGGGCATCCCACCCGACTCGAGGTCGAGGAGCCAGCGCTTGCGAGGCAGCCCGCCTCCGTAACCGCCGATGGCACCGCCGGTGCGCACCACGCGGTGGCAGGGCACGACGACCGGGATGGGGTTCGACCCGAGTGCGTTGCCGACCGCTCGCGCGCCCCGCGGGGTGCCGATGTCGTACGCGACGTCCCCATAGCTGGCGACGCCTCCATACGGGATGCGGGCGGTGCGGCGCAGCACGCGCCGAGCGAACGGTCCGATCAGCGTCCAGTCGATCGGGAGGTCGAACACGCGGAGCTTGCCGGTGAAGTAGCGGTCGAGCTCGCGGCGCGCGGGGTCGAGGCGGCGGGGCGCCTCGAGGATCCGCGGGGACACGCGCATGGCGATCTCGCCGAGCACCTCGTCGCGGTTCTCCGACTCGAAGGAGATCCGCACGATGCCCCGTGGCGTGGCGAGGAGCAGCAGCGTCCCGATCGGCGAGTCCATCGTCGCCATCGCCACGTCGACGAGGCGCGCGGCTTCGGCTCGCTCCAGGAATCGTGTGGTCAGCTCGGTATCGACGGTCATCGGAGCTCCCTCCTCAGCTTCTTCAGTCCCTGGTGGACGCTCTGGCGCGCCGAGTCCTGGGTCGTCGACATCGCGGCCGCGATCTCCTCGTAGCTGCGATCGGCGGCGAAGCGGAGCACCACGGCTTCGCGCTGCTTCGCCGGCAGGTCCCGGACGCGATCCCAGAGCGCGTCGTCGCTCTCACCCTGCGGGTCGAGGGCGGCTCCCGGATCGGGGTCGGCGACCGGGGTCGGCCGGCGCGCAAGGGCCCGTCTCGCGTCGATCGCCTTGCGCCGCGCGATCGTGAAGAGCCAGCCGCGGAGGTTCGAGGCGTCGATGAGCCGCGGATAGGCGCGGAGCGCGCTCAGCATCGTCTCCTGGAAGCAGTCCTCGGCCTCCGACACCCCCACCACGGCGGTGAGGAAGTGGAGCACCGCTCCGGCGTGCTCGTCGAAGACCCGTTGAAAGGGCGGCAGCGGGGTCGTCTGCACGGTGGTCACTGCATACCAAACGCCGGGGCGGGCCCGGATGTGAGCCGAAGCCCGGCTCAGGCGTTCGGCAGGTTCTCCGCCGGGACCTCGACGGGGAAGGCGACCGCGACCTCAGACGTGGCCCCCCCTCTCCAGACGGTCAGGAGCATCGTGTCGCCCGGCTGGCGGAGCGACACCGCCCGGCGGAACTGATCGGCTCCCCCGTTGACGGTGTACGGGCCGATCCCGGTGATGACGTCGCCGGGGAGGATCCCCGCCGCCTCGGCGGGCGAGCCCGGCTTCACCTGACCGACCTCGACGCCGTAGGTGGCAGGCAGTCCCTTGTCCGCGGCGATCTCGGCGGTGACGGTTCGCACCGAGGCGCCGAACGCGACGTGCTGATCCTCGCTCTCCGGGCGCGGAAGGAACCGGGCCAGCTGCACCGGGTCGTTGCCGACGATGAGGCGGTCGCCGATCTGCACCACCGGGACGACCACCTTGCCGAGGCGGCCGAAGAGGATCGCGGTCGCCGACGGGTCGTTGAGCACGTCCCGAGTCGTGTACGTGATGCCGCGCTGGTCGAGATAGCGCAGCGTCGCCTCCGAGGCGGGATCGCCCCGGCGCACGAACACCGTGACCGCGTCGCTCACGCCGTCAGTCTCCGGAGGCTTCCCCGGCGGGCGGGTCCGGTGCGCTCGGTTCACCCACCGCGCCCTCCGGCGCCTGCCCGGCAGGCACGGCAACCCCGGGTCCGCGACCACGGCCGCGACGCCGGCGGCGACGGCGGCGACGCGGCTGGCCATCGGGCCGGGGCTCGCCCTCGGGAGGCCGCGCCGCGGCGTCGGCACCGCCCTCCGGCGTGGTGCCTGCCGGCTGCCCAGTACCCCGCCGTCCACGGCGGCGGCGGCGGCGGCGCTTCGCGGCACGCTCGGCATCGCCCTCCTCGCCCGGCTCTCCGGTCGCGGCTTCGCCGGGCTGGCGGGAGCCGCCGCCCCTGTGCTTGGGCTGGGACACGAGCTCGAGCGCGCTCAGCCAGCCACCCGTCGACCGGGCGGCCTCGACGAGGGTCCCGTACATCGACTCGTCGCCACCGCGCAGGGTGGCGCTGTCGCCGATGCAGGCGACGAGGCGCTTCGCACGCGAGATGGCGACGTTGAGGCGGTTGGGAACGCGCAGGAAGCCGATGCGGCCGCGCTCGTTGGACCGCACCAGCGAGATGACGACGATGTCCTCCTCCCGCCCCTCGAAGGAGTCGACGGTGTCGATCTTCACCGTGCGCTTGAACCGGCGACGCCCGAGCGCCTGCCGCAGGCGCTCCACCTGCTCGGCGTACATGGCGATGACCGCCATGCTCAGCTCGCGCGGGCAGCGCTCGTCGAGGAGACGGACCACCTGCGCGGCCACGCGGACCTCGGCCTCGTTGCGCAGCGCGCCGCCGGGGCCGCGGCGCTCACGCCCGCCGCGCATGCCCTCGGTGTCGACGAAGTGGAGCGCGACGGGGAACGGCTTGCGGGTGACGTACTCGTAGGCCTCGACCTCGGGCGCGTTCTCGAGCTGGCTGTCGTACGACGCCTCGGACACGTAGGCGGCGATGTCCGGGTGCATGCGGTGCTGGATGGTGAGCAGGCACTGCGCGTCCGCGGGAAGCCCCCCGTCCCAGCACTGCTCGAACAGGCTGCGGTTGACGAGGTCCTCGAGAGCAGGGTCGATCTCGACGATGCCGTAGAGCGCGTCGTCCTCGACCGGCGGGAGCTGCTTGTGGTCGCCGACGAGCGCGAGGCTCCGCCCGAGGCGGAGCGCGGGGAGCGCCTCGTCCGCGCGTGCCTTGTTCGCCTCGTCGAGGATGACGATGTCGAAGTTCATGTCGGTGATGCCGGACGTCGCCGCGGTGGCGCATGTGGCGAAGTAGCAGTTGGCCTCGAGCAGGCGGGGGTCGTCCTCGTCGTCGCAGCGGAAGCGGTCCACCGACGGGTGGACGCGCTCGGCGCGGGCAACGCGCACGGCCCGCATGCCGGGGGTCCCGGCGAGCCGCTCGAGCGCGTTGTCGACGGCGAGGTTGCTGTGCGACGTGACCAGGATCCGCTCGTCGGGGTTGAGCGCCAGGCGGCGCTTGACCGCCTCGACGATGACCGTCGTCTTGCCGGTTCCGGGCGGCCCCTGGATGAAGACCGCCTGGCCCGCGCTGAGCCGGCTCAGCAGGTGGACGGCGCGATTTTGCGGCTTGTTGGAGATCATCCCCGGGGTGAGCCAGGCGGCGTCGTCCTCCGACCCGTCCTTGGGGGCGATGATCGTCTCCGGGCTGACCAGCAGCTGGGCGAGGAGCCCGACGCCGAAGTCCTTGGTGGCGATGGCGGCGAGCACCGACCGCTTCGCCTGATAGAGCGCCTTGTTGAACGAGGGGGCGATGTACCCCTCGGTGCCGGCGCGCTCGAAGCTGCGGGTGACGACCTCGACGACGTGGCGCTGGTGGTCGATGCGCGCGACCCGTCCCACGAAGTTGGTCTCGTCGTCCGGCTCGATGAGCACCGCAGCGTCAGGCGTGAGGTTGATGGGCTCACCGATCGGGATCTGGAACTCGACCTTGCCGATCTCGGGGGACTTGCGGTCGGACTCGGTGAACTCGCGCCCGCACGACGGGCAGCGTTCGGCGTCAGGCCGCCAGAGCGCCCGGCAGTTGCGGCAGCGGAAGTACTCGCGAGCGCCGTTGAACCGGGTGCGCTGGGTCTGGGCGCGCTGCTTCTCGGCCCGTTCCAGGCTGTCGACCAGCTTGAGCGTGGCGTAGAGCTGCTCCGACCTCGCAGCGTGCTGGGTGGAGACGCGCCAGTCGAGCAGCCGGAAGGTGTCGCTGACCACACCGTTGGCGGCGGTCACCACCGGTTCCCGCGTCGTGATCGTCAGGAGCTTCGCGCCGTCGGGCTGGCCGCCGCTCGGCCGGATCGACTCGACGCGAAGGCCCAGGTGCTCGCGGGTTCCGTTGGGCCCAGGCTGGGCGACGCACTGGAGGACGAGGTCCGGGAGGTCGAGGCGCAGGTGCGGCGGATCCTCGTCACCGAACGACACCGAGACGTGCCCGACCTCGCTGATGCGCTCAGCGAAGACGGTGCGCGGATCGGCGCCGGGGTGCGAGCCGTTCGCCCATGTCTCCAGGACGACCATGGCATCGCTGCCGTCAGGCACGATCAGGTGCAGACGATCGAGCGCGAGGTCTGGGGCTATCAGCGGACTGTCAACCTCGGACGCGCGGTGGCCCTGTCCACCGGCGCAATGAATGGACTTCGGGACGGCTTCAGGCCTTGCTCTTTGACGCGGGGCGACGATCGAATCGACGTCAACCGCGGGGACGCCCTGAGGCTCCCGTCTGCAAATGACTATACCGGATCGGAGCGCCGATGCAACGGATCGTGCGAAGCGGTGTCTCCACTACGATCACCCCATGGCAGACACACCGCCCTCCGGCGTCGACCTCAGCGGGATCCATTCCGAGCTCGACAAGCTGAAGGCCCGGCTCTGCCGCTGCCAGCACCAGGGGACGTGCATGGCCTGCAAGGGGTTCGAGGTGATCCGCCAGCAGGTGCAGGTGGTCGCCGCGGCGGCCTCGCAGCCGGTGCTGATGCAGGTAGCCCAGGAGGTCCAGATGGAGCAGCTCATGTCGCAGCTCGGCGGCCTCCAGGAGAAGCTCGCCGACGACCCGCAGCTCCAGGAGCTGATGGCCCGGATGTTCGAGCGCGTGCAGGACGACCTCGGAGGACCGGAGCAGTTCCAGCAGATGCTCGGCGGGCTGTTCGGCGGGATGGGCGGCCTCGGCGGCCTGACCCCCGAGGGCGGCGACGTCCCGCCTGACGACCGCCCCACGCCGCCGGACGACCGTCCCAGGCCACCCGACGACCGCTCGCTCCCACCCGACGATCGGCCTGCCGCGCCGAAGGAGTAGCCCAGACCATGGCCACGCCCCGTCTTCGACGCTCGGTTCTTGCCGTTCCCGGCAGCAATCCACGGATGATGGAGAAGGCCGCCTCCAGCGCCGCGGACGAGGTCTTCCTCGACCTCGAGGACGCGTGCGCTCCGCTCGAGAAGCCCGCCGCGCGCGGCAAGGTGGTCGAGGCGCTGCGCGAGCACGACTGGCAGGGCAAGACGCGGGTCGTTCGCATCAACCAGGTGACCAGCCGGTTCGCGTTCGACGATCTCCACGAGGTGGTCACCGGGGCGGGCGCGCTCCTCGACTGCATCATGGTTCCCAAGGTCCGCAACGCCGGCGACGTCGCCTTCGTCGACAGGGCGCTCCTGCAGCTCGAGCAGTCCCTCGGTCTCGAGGTCGGCCGCATCGGCTTGGGGTGCATGGGGATGTCCGCCGCCTACACGGGAGCGGGCAGCGACGAGGCGGAGTCCATCCGCACGATCCACCGGGCCATCGA
>Ga0187780_10003039_pt1 | contig 12667 bp, 12 predicted proteins | sample 1015_Q2_SP10_20__FD_132429 | JGI IMG/M metagenome (GOLD analysis project Ga0187780, IMG submission 132429) | Tropical peat soil microbial communities from peatlands in Department of Meta, Colombia - 1015_Q2_SP10_20_MG | ecosystem: Environmental > Terrestrial > Soil > Wetlands > Peat | place...
GACCGCCACGAGCGCGAGAAGGGTAAGAAAGATGCACTTGCACTTAGTCACGGTTCCTTCAACCTGTCCGCAGATTAAGGCGAGACATCCAAATATTAACACTTGGCTGTAAAGCGACGGTTTACTCATCCAATTCTGAATCTGTTTAGTGGAATGACAGTGGGTAGAACCTAGTAACTGAAAGAAGGGTTCATCCGCGATCGTCGAATGAGAATCAAATGATCACTCTGAACAATTTTACAACCCCACAGGCGTCCGGATTCGCATCGTAGATATCACACGATCGAATTAGCCGCAAACACACCTATCGAGTTGCGTTCTATCCATAGTCGAAACAAGTTCTAAATCCATTGTTTCATCTTCTCTAATCTGAAGGAACAGATATGGAGGGAGTGAATGTCTTTGAATGGTGAAAAGAATCGAATCGCTGCAATTGGTCTGCTTATCTTCGCTGCCGGCGCAGCAGTCGGCCTAATCGCAGGCAACAAGGAGATCAGAGAACAGCTAAAGGAAAAATCCAACCAACTACTCGACAAGGTGTAGTGGAGAAGTTACGCCCGGCCTACCCCGGGTTCCGCCTTATTTGAAACCGGGTCTGAGGCGCAACTCTGTCATTGGTTTCATGCCAGAATTCTCAGTTATCAAGACCTCACCTTTCATAGGAAGGGTAACGGGCGATATTCGAAAACGATGGTTTGGTTCAAATCCATCTTTGCCTAGCCAGAGTGGAGAATCTTTGGCATTCAGAGAGAGAAGCCTACAAGAAACCTACGCCCCTAATGGACGATGCTTTGGTTGCGGCCCGGCGAACCCGCATGGACTGCATATCCGAAGCTACGTGGCGAATGGCGAGATCGTTGCGGATTGGAAACCGGAACCGTACCATGAGGCGTTTGAAGGGTACGTGAATGGCGGGATCATCGGCGTACTGTTTGATTGCCACAGCAACTGGGCCGCAACATACAACCTCATGAGAAGGAGAGGGCTTTCAACTCCCCCCGGAACCGTCACAGCCGAGTACTCCGTAACCCATCTGAGCCCAACGCCGATCACCTCTACACTCCACCTCGTATCGAAAATAGTGGACTTGTCTGAGAATAAGGCCGTTGTCGAAACCTCACTTCAGGCCGCGGGCAAGGTTACAGCGAGGTTCAGGGGAACCTTCGTAGCGGTCAGAGAAGGCCATCCTGCCTACGGGCGTTGGAGATAATGCCACGATAATCCGGCGGCATTCCTGCCCTGTGCTCGCATTTTCCCCAATCGTCCTCTTAACGACGCTCCGGTTCTCTCTGCTCGTCAAAACTGTTATTCGCAAGGTAAAACAACGAAGGTCGAGGCGGATCCGCTGATGTCGAGAAGACGGAACCACGCGAAAATGAGCGGTATGAAAAATGGAAGAGGCTCGGCTGCAAGGCAAGGAGGAAGTCGGATGGATACGAAGCCGAGAGCGTTTCGTAAGCCGCCCTCAGGGGAGAACTTTCGGTATCTTGTGGAGAACTTCCCTCACGGGATCTATCAAAGCACGAAAGACGGCAGGCTCCTATCAGCAAATCCAGCATTTGTACGGATGCTGGCATATCGAACTGAGGCGGAACTTCTCGAGGTTGATTTGGCGCGTGACGTGTACTTGCATCCCGAAGATCGTGAAGCTTGCATTCGTAGGATCGAACAAGATGGGAAGCTCGTTGACACGGAAGTCGTTCTGAGACGTAAGGACGGCCGGCAGGTGACAGTGGTGGACAACGCCCGTGTTATGCGGGACCCTCATAACAAATTCACTTACTATCAGGGGATCATCAAGGATGTTACCGAACAACGAGCCTTGGAACAGAAGCTCAAGGACTCTGAAGCGAGATTCAGGGGCATAGCTGAGAGAAGCATAGACGGAATATTCGAGATGGATCTGGAAGGAAGACTCACGTACGTTTCTCCGTCAGCGCAACCGGCGCTTGGGTACAAACCCGAAGAGATGGTAGGCACACACGTAGAACGATACCTCCCCGAGTCTGAGATTCCAAAGATTGCTCCACACCTGGCCTTGTTGATCCAGGGCAAACATGTTATCGGCTTAGAGGGGGAGATGCTGCGGAAAGACGGAAGCCATGTCTGGGCTGAACTGAATGCCTCTCCGATCCTCAGAGATGGCACGGTAGTCGGGGTTCAGGGAATCATTAGAGACATCACGGAACGCAAAAGGGCAGAAGAGAACTTGGAACGAATGGTTGCGGAAAGAACTGCTGAATTGGCTGAGAGCCAACACCAGCTTCAACTCATTGCGGACTCTCTGCCGGCCCTGATAAGCTATGTCGATTCGCAACAGAGGTATGTCTTCAACAATAAGACCTACAAAGAATGGTTCGGTCAGTCAACCGAAGCAACCATTGGGCGACATATTAGCGAAGTTCTAGGCGAGCAGGCCTACGGGCGAATACGCGAGCGGATGGAAGCCGCACTCTCTGGAGCCCGGCAATCCTTTGAGTATGAGCTACCGCTTAGCTCGGGCACAAGGCGGCTCAGCGCCACTTACATTCCAGACTTCGGTGAGCACGGCGAGGTCAAAGGAGTATTTGTGTTGGGCATTGACATTACAGAACGCGTGATGATGGAGGAGCGCCTGCTCAAGGCTGAACGGCTGGCTGCGATTGGGGAAACAGCCGCAATGGTCGGCCATGACTTGCGCAATCCGTTGCAGGCGATTTCCGCGGCCACATATGTGTTAGAGAGGAAGATGGCATCGGGCGAGGATGGGGAAACTAGGGAGATGCTTGGCGTGATCACGGACAGCGTCGGATATTCGGATAGTATTGTAAGCGATCTTTTGGACTATTCCCAAGACCTACGCCTTAGGTTCACTGAAACTACTCCCAGGTCCCTAGCAGGAGAGGCGCTCCAGCAAGTGAAGACTCCCAGTAACATAACGGTTTCAGATTGGACAACCGACGACCCCAAGATCCGGGTAGACGCGATCAAGATTAGGCGAATCTTCATCAACCTGATCGACAACGCGATCGACGCAATGCCAACCGGCGGCCAACTTACACTGAACAGTAAACGGTCAAATAACGAAGTTGAAATTCAATTCAAAGACACGGGCAAAGGCATCCCTGAGAACGTCTTGCGCGAACTTTGGAAGCCACTCACGACCGACAAGCCCAAGGGAATGGGATTAGGTTTGGCAATTTGCAAGCGCTTTGCAGAGGCACACGGTGGCTCGATCACCGTCACCAGTCAAGTTGGGCAAGGTACAACCTTCACGCTACGACTGCCTATCCAGCCCAATCGAGAACCACCCGGCCTCCAGGAAGCAGCGCAACCCGAACTCTAAACGTCGACACGAGCATCTCTAGACTAAACTGCTTTGCGGTGCCGAGTACGCTTAGGTATTGAGACCGCTGGAGTTGGCCTAGAACGCTTGATCATTGGCGTGGCGCTATTTGAGCTGGATTGAGTAGACGGTGCTTGACTCCGCTCGATGGAAGTAGCGATGATCAGATCTACTTGGACTGTCGACGGGCCGCTTCTTCTCTCATAACCATTGGCGGTCTCGGCAGGACGGAGTCGCGTAGAACGAAGCAGACTGCGCCGGCGATCAGAATTAGAATCGCACTTCCAGTTCCCAGGCCCGTGTTTAGGCCTTGCCCCGAGTTCGCTCCCACCAACCCGATGCTGAAGGCGAGCAGTATAGCACCGAAGATAATCCCCCTCATGCCGGCCTCATGCAGGTGTCGTTCCGAGGTGAATTTGAAACAATAGATTGCGCCGATGGAACAGATCACGCCGACTATGAGCACCACGGCAAGTAGGAAGCTGAAGAACTGAAGCTGGAATGGATAGAGGCTGTATATCGGCGCTGCAACCATATTGACAACGAGACTCACCACCCCTCCAATGACAAACAACGTCGCCGCGATATCGATGAAAGCAGTCTTCAACGAGTTAGATCCGTTCACACTAGACACCACGACTCTAAACCGTTCAGGCGCATTAAAGGGTGATTTCACTGACGACACATTTTCCACTAATAGAAATGCAAAGGCGTCTCGGAACTTAGACGTAGTGCTTACAGAAGAGGCAGAACCATCGATTGTTCGTCCATTGCGTACAGCCGCCGCAAACCGGGCACTTTGGGCAGTTTCGCGCGGTTGGGGACGGATACAATTTGACTCATGCCATCAGCACACGCGCTGCCGAAAAACCTGCATATCGCCATTAACTGCAACGGTGCAACCCGCAAGAGAACTCCCTCTGTTCTTATCATGAAAAGTTACACTCACAGTCGCGGGCAAGCTGCCCGTGGGAAAGGCAAGCGCACTACTTGCCTACGGAGGCCGGAGCATAGCTTAGGGTTTCGTTACCTCTCTCACAAACCAGTCACTTGGCGGCCAAATGCTCAATCCCTAACCCCATCTCAACATGGCTTTGCATGCATGCGGCGAGCAGCGCATTGAACAGTAGCATAGTGGTCGTCATCGGCCCTACGCCGCCTGGCACCGGGGTAAGATAGGACGCCGTTTTCAGGGCGGCCTCGCTTTCCACATCTCCAACAATTTTTCCTCCGATCCATGACGCCCCAACATCGACTATGATCTCTCCCGGCTTCATCATGCTCGAACCAACTACGAATTCATCACGTCGCCCAATCCCCGTGACGAGTATATCCGCTGTCTTGGAAATGTCGGCGAGGCCTCGCGTCTTTGAGTGGCAGACTGTTACCGTGGCGTCCTCGTTTAGTAACAATTGGGAGAGTGGCCGTCCAACCGGTTTGCTTCGGCTAATGATGACAGCGTGTTTACCCGCGAAGGCGAGGCCGTAGTATTTCAGAAGCACGACTATTCCGTTTGGGGTGCAAGGTACGAGCCTATGGCTCCTGTAGGATAGCAGACCGAGATTGCACGGGTTCAAACCGTCCACATCTTTCTCCTTGGATATGGTTGACATAGCGGCGGTCTCGTTCAATCCGTCGGGAAGCGGAAGATGAAGGAGAATTCCCGTCACTGAGCCATCAGAATTCAGTTCCCCGATTACTTTCTCAAGCTCATCCTGTGAGATTTCCGCGGAAAGAAGCAGGTTGCGAAAACCGATCCCGACCTCCGCGCACGCCGCCTCACTGTTCCTTAAGTACGTTCGAGAGGCAGGGTCATCTCCTGCGAGTATGCTCACTAGGCTGGGTTCTACAATCGAACCGGCAAGAGCCCTAATTCGTGCTTTGATCTTCGATCGAATCTCGCTAGCTACAACCCGTCCATCCAATAGTTTGGCTGGCACGCGAACCACCCTCAGTCAAATCAAGCAACCATAACCTAAAGCGATATAGAAAGAGAACCTACGTGTGGTTGCTGACCGAAATGAAATTAGCTCCGACTCGCTGTCCCTCGGACCCTGTTGCTCTTGAAGATTGTAGAATGTGTGCCTAACTTCAGCGAAGGCAGACGGCGGGAGGTAATCGACGCTATCGTCAACGAAACCCGCACCGCAGCAGTGAAGATCCTCGACATCGAGTCTGATCCCAACCACAACCGGTCCGTATTCACATTTGCAGGTGAACCAGCGGCGGTTAAGCAGGCTGCGCTGGCGATGAGTTCGAAAGCAATCGAACTGATCGATCTGAACAAACACAGAGGCGAGCATCCAAGAATGGGCGCCGTTGATGTCGTCCCCTTCATTCCAATCTCCGACATCACTATGGATGAATGTGTGCAACTTGCGAGAGATTTCGCCAAGGAGTACGCGTCGCGTTTTAACGTTCCAGTCTATCTCTATGAAGCTGCTGCCACCAGGCCGGATCGTCGGAACCTGGCGGACGTTAGAAAAGGCGAGTTCGAGGGACTCCGAAACCAGATAGGGCACGACCCTGAAAAAAACCCGGATTTTGGGCCTGAAGCCATCCATCCGACGGCCGGGGCGACCGCCGTGGGTGCCAGGCAAATACTGATCGCATATAACATCAACCTGGCAACGGACAAGCTGGATGTAGCGAAGAGAATTGCGAAACAAGTGCGCGGTAGGGACGGCGGGCTCGCCTCCGTAAAGGCCCTCGGTTTCGAGCTGAAAGATCGCGGACTAGTTCAGATCTCAATGAACATGGTTGACTACAAGGCAAGCCAACTCTTCAAAGCCTTCGAACTCGTCCGGTCCCTCGCGGCGAGCGAGGGCGTGGAAATTGCCGAGAGTGAAGTCGTGGGCCTCGTTCCAACCGAAGCCCTGACGGATACGGCGAAGTTCTACCTACGCCTTCACGACTTCAAGAACGACCAGATACTGGAACGCAAACTGTATGCGCCCGACTCAGATCGGCTGACAGAAATGAGCCTCACGGGTTTCGCTTCCGCTGTTGCTTCGGACAAGCCCGTACCGGGCGGCGGCAGCGTCTCCGCCTACGTAGGCTCGCTCGCCGCAGGTCTGGTAAGCATGGTAGCGAGACTCACCCTCAAGAAAAACGGACCTGAGAGTGATCAGCCAACGGTGACACGGCTACTGATGGAAAGCGACAATCTTCGCGCGTCGCTCCTCACCCAAGTCGATAAGGACGCACAGAGCTTCGAAGCGCTGATGGGAGCCTATAGACTTCCTAAGGAGACAGACCACGAGAAAGAGAATAGGTCCGCGGAGATTCAAGCGAAGCTCCGGGGCGCGACTGAAGTGCCACTAGCGACAGCCGAGCAAGCGGCAGGTGCACTCTCAACGGCAAATGGCCTAGTGCAGTACGCGAATTTGAGCGCCATCTCTGACCTTGAGACGGCTATAGCTGCGGCGAACGCAGGGTTCCTAGGAGCGGTTGCGAACGTGAAAATAAACCTGTCCAGTATCAGGGACGTCGAGTACGGTAGGCGAATCCGAGGCGAAGTTGACAGGTTGCAGAAGCAGGTGGAACAAGACCGGAAGGAAGCCTACTCCCGGATCGCGGGTCGAACCTGAAGCTATTCCCTCACCTAAGGAGACTGAGTCTTTACTGCGGAGGTCTTCTCATACATCCTTCTAAGAGTCCACCGAATAGCATTCTTCAGCTCCAAAAGGCGACGGTCATCGCCGTAGTTTCGGATCACTATCCCTTTCAGTCGGCCACCTTCTTGCTCGACCTCATAAGTTAACATATTATCGGGAAGGAGAGACCCGGCCGTAGCGGCCTCCTTGTCTTTGATTAGCATTGGTTCGAGAACCTTCGCCACGAGGAAAGAACGCAACGGCGGAGAGTTCGAATCGAGGTTGACTGTAGCATCAGGAGTAACCTCTAACGAATGCGGACCCACACTCATCGATGCAATCCGCACACCGTCAGTCGTCATTATGGGAATGCTATCTGGCGCCGGTGCAGCCGGTTCGCTTCGTTCCACAGATACTTCGGGCGTCTGCTTAATCTCAACACGTCGAAAGCTTCGTTCTGTCAGAAGAGTGTCCACGACCTCCAGAAACGATCGCAGATAGCTCACCTCTTCCTCCTGCTGCTTTATGCGACGCTCCAAGAACGACTTCATCTCGGCAAGTTTCTTTGTTAGCTGTGGATCGGATGTCGACAAGGTTACCGGCATCCTTGGAGGATTCGAGGCGCATTAAATACTTGGTTTTCCCCAGGAATAGATTGGAGTCATTGGACGCAGAGTCCTCATTGCCGCGACCGGCGTCGCGCCCTTGCTTCGAGGCCTGCCCTCTGGTTTATCCTGTCTATTGTCTAGCGTGCGCTGTCGACGACTTCCGTCGCTAGTCGGTTTTTTGAACTCGCTTTAAATATGAATGCGTAACTCGTCTGCGCAGGCGTCCTACCAATGAGGGACAGTTTTAACATCCATCCCTAGTCTCCTTAGCTTCGAAACGCGATACGCACCTGGCACCTGTGGGAGTTCCATGCTATGATCAAGGAGGATACGTTCCAAACTGTGGCGGACATTTTCGAAGGCAAACTTGACGGCCGGCGCGTTGTGCTTAGAGGTTGGCTGCATCATATTCGCAGCAGTGGTGGGATACTATTTCTTCAGCTTAGAGACGGCACGGGCGTAATTCAATGCACCCTGAAGAAGGACAAGATGGACGCGGCGAGCTTCGAGCAACTCGGCGCGACGACCGTTGAGAGCACTATCCAAGTTTCGGGTGACGTTAGGAAAGACCCGCGCGCGCCGCACGGCTACGAGATCCAAGCAGAGAAGGTAGACGTACTATTCCGCGCCGAAGAAGGATACCCTATAGCGAAGAAATATCACGGGCCGGATTTCCTGCTCGACTACCGACACTTATGGATTAGAAATGAGAAGATGCAAGCGACAATTCGTGTACGCAGCCGTTTGCTCCATGAAGCAAGAAGATACTTGATGGACCATGGATACCTTGAGGTGCAGGTTCCAATCTTAGTAAACGCGGCCGTAGAAGGCGGTTCGACCTTATTCCCGGTGAAATATTTCGATCAGAATGCCTACCTCTCCCAGAGTTGGCAATTATACGCCGAGGCAATGATAGCCAGCGTGGGAAAGATCTTCACAGTCGCACCCTCATTCCGGGCGGAAAAGTCGCGGACGCGCCGCCATCTCACTGAATATTGGCATCTGGAAGTTGAAGCCCCCTGGCTTGAATTGAATGGGTTAATGCGTCTAGAGGAAGAGCTGGTGACCCACATGTGCACCCAGACTGCGAGAGAGATGCCGGAACAATTGAAGCTTCTCGGCCGGGATGTTGACAAGGTATCTAAGCTGAAGCCGCCGTTTCCGATGATCACGTACACGCAGGCGGTTGATAAGATCAGGCAACAGATGCCTGCCTTCGAATGGGGGCAGGATCTCGGCTACGAGGAAGAGAAGGTCCTCACGGAGGAGTTTGATTCCCCATTCTTCGTTACGCGTTATCCGAAGGGCGTCAAAGCATTCTACCACATGCCGGACCCAGAGGACCCAAGGGTCACTCTTTCCGTTGACCTACTAGCGCCCGAGGGTTACGGTGAGATTACGGGTGGAGGGCAACGAATTCACATCATTGAGCAACTCCTGGCCAGAATCAACGAAGAGCACTTGAACCCCGATGATTACAAGTGGTATACAGAACTTAGACGCTTTGGCACCGTGCCACATTCCGGGTTCGGTATGGGGGTCGAAAGGGTCGTCGCATGGGTCTGTGGCCTCGAACATATTCGAGACGCCATACCATTCCCGCGGTTGATCAACCGTATCTACCCCTAGTCTAGAAGCATCCCCGAAATGTTACGAATTCGCGAGATGCGGCCGGCCGATATTCCGTTCGCGGCGCGATTAACCAATATGGAAAATTGGGAAATCCCCCAAAGCGACTTCGCAAGAATACTTCGGCTCGACGGACGGGGTAGCTTCGTTGCCACGGTAGGTCGCAGACGCGTCGGGCTAGTAACCACGGCCCATTACGGACGGAGGATCGCCTGGATAGGAAACGTCGTGGTGAAGAGAGAATATAGGAAGAGACACATAGGCCAACAGCTTGTTGACCAAGCCGTCAACTACCTTATCAAGAACCACGCAAAACATGTCGCCCTCTACTGTTTCAAGGAAAACGTCCAGTTCTACCGGAAGCTCGGATTCGTGCAGGGCGCAAGGTTTGTGCGATTGCGACGCGAACCCAAACCATTTCTTTCAAAGCTTCCCGTCGAGGCACCGTTCCAGCCGCTCAACTTGCCCTCCGTACTTGCGATCGATAGGAAAGGGTTCGGAGCGGACAGGCACCAGCTCATTCGTTCCTTACTCAACGAAGGTCTCGCCTGGTACCTCAGTTGCCGTGGCGCATCGTCGGCATCATATCTTCTCGTTAAGAACTACGAGGACATGAACGAGATCGGCCCCTGGGTATCTTTCGGCTTGAATTCTGGCGAACTGAATTTACTGCTTCAGCTTGTCATCAACAAGAGCGCCCGTAAGCCGATCGAGATCGCCTGCCCCATCGATAGTCGAGCACTCAAGATCCTGAAGAAAAATGGCTTCCATCCTACAAACGAAGGGCGTGCGATGTACTTCAAGCACGTTGCCAGAATCGGCCGACCGAGAGCGATCGTTGCGCACGGATTCCTTGACAAAGGTTGACCGGGAAAAGGCTTCGATTTCCGCCTTTATCGAAGTCATTTTAGTCTTTTCTGTATGAGGAGTGTGAACTCCGGAGCTGGCTTTCCAAGTTTCTTGTCAAGCGCGGCCCTGATCAGGCCGAAGTATGGGGGGGATGGTCTAGCGGGCCTTGATTTGAACTCCGCGTGAAATTGAGTGCTCATGAAGAAGTATTTGTCGGGTAACTCGAAAATCTCCATGCGCCTGCCATCCATGCTTTTTGCAGAGAAGATTCCACCTCCCCGCGTGATTTGGTCGATGAAATCAGGATTTACTTCATATCTATGCCTGTGACGCTCAGAGACAATTTCTCGGTCGTAGAGATAACTAGCTAGGGTGTTGGGCGTTATGCGTATCTCGTGTGCCCCAAGCCTCATTGTTGCGCCCTTAGCCTCGATCCCGACCTGTTCAGGCATCAGATCGATCACGGGGTAGGGCGTCTTGGGATCTATTTCCGCACTATTCGCATTCTTAAGCCCCAGATACCGGCAGTACTCGATTACTGCCATTTGGAATCCGAAGCATATGCCTAACGTTGGAATGTCCTTCTCTCGTGCGTAAGCCAACGCAATTATCTTGCCTTCTGTGCCCCTAGAGCCGAAGCCCCCGGGAACAAGAACGCCATCGAAGCGTGATAGAATAGAACTGTTGGATGGATGATCCTCAAACGCTTCTGTTTCAATCCAATCGATCTCCACTCGAGCATCACATGCACCGCCGGCATGTCTCAACGCTTCGTTGACGCTCACGTACGAGTCAGCGAGTTCAGCGTATTTCCCACAGATCGCTATGCGAACGACCTCGTGAGGATTGGCGATAGTGCTTACGACCCTCCTCCACTCCCCCCAATCCGGAGGGCGCTTGTCGAGAGCGAACCGATCAGTGAGAAAATCTCCCATTCCTTGAGAATCCAGTTCAACAGGGTCCTGATAGATTGTTGTAAGGTCCGCTGACGAGAACACCCCGCGCTCCTCCACGTTGCAGAAAAGAGCAATCTTTCTTCGTGGACCGTCAAGCAAGGGCCCTTTTGTTCTAGCTACGATAAGGTCGGGCTGAATACCGATCCTACGTAGTTCCTGAACGCTGTGCTGGGTTGGTTTAGTTTTCTGCTCTCCAACCACGTCGAGCGAGGGCACGAGCGTCACATGCACGAAGAGCACATTCCGGGGCCCCTCTTCGAGGCGTAGCTCCCGTGCGGCCTCTAAGTAAGGCAGGCTTTCAATGTCCCCGACCGTGCCTCCTATCTCGACTAGAAGAACATCTGGCTGAGTCTTCGCAATGTTCTTGACCACGGATTTTATCTCATCCGTGATATGCGGAATTATCTGAACGCACTGCCCCAGAAAATCGCCCCTTCGTTCCTTGTTTATGACGGAGATGTAGACCTGCCCGGTAGTCATGTTATGACTGCGCGAAAGGTTGATGCCCAGAAATCTCTCATAAGTCCCCAGATCCATGTCCACCTCCCCTCCGTCGTCGGTGACGAAAACTTCCCCGTGAGTTACGGGATTCATCGTTCCCGCATCGACGTTTAGGTACGGGTCAACTTTCATCGCTGAAACTTTGAAGCCTCGAACCTGCAGGATTTTTGCAATTGCTGCGGTGGTGATGCCTTTACCAATGCCGGACATTACGCCACCGGTGACGAACAAATACCGAGTATTGGTCGGCATAGCTCACTCGAAGCACCTGTACAACTTAAACCTTCTCCGGTCGTAAACCGGTGAGGAGAAAAATTGCGAGGGCGCATATTACTTAACTTGGCCTTTGAGCCTTCTGATCTCTTGGTTTATCAGATTCAACGCGACTCTTGCGGTCGATATTGCCTGATCAACCGATTGAGAGCTTTCAGAGGACCAAATCTTGGCCGCTCCTTGCGCGGTCTGACTTCCAAGCTGCGTAAGGTAGAACTTCCCGGAGTGCTCAAACACCAAGCCAGCGCTGATGAGGCCCTTCAGCCCCTCAGCCTCCGCCGAGGTAAGCTGTAATTCAGTTCGACTCTTGCCGGCCTCGGGTGAGATCGCGTCAGCTCTGAGCAGTTTGACCAGTACGCTCGGCCCAGCCGGAGGCGCGTCTCCAAATTCAGTCCGTGCAGAATCCTGAAGTTTGCGCAGTTGCTCGATTCGAGCCACAGCGTCTGTTACGGTCGTGAGACTCTTCGTAATGTTGAGGAAAGATTGGACAACGGGGCTCTGATCATTCATGCGGTACAGGGTCACCGCACCAACGTGCCGCGCGGGGGATATGGCTTTCATCTTTTCAAGGTCGTCCCAAACCCGGTATAAGGTTGTGCGACCAATGCCCGCCTTCTGAGCGATTTCTGTCTTGGTGAGTTCTTCCTGCGGCCTCTGCGCAAGTATCGTGAGCACCTTGAATTGTGGGCTCTTGGATAGAACTTCCATGAATGCAGTGGCTTCGTCTATTGGCATATAGGACTCACGTGTTAAGGCATGGAGGTTGGTATATTAATGTTCCCTCGGGCACACACTGAAGTTTCATATCGGAGATCGATATATGCCCGGCAGTATACATCGGTGCAACCATGCCCCTATCAAACGGTCTATCTGAACCCCAGGAAGCGATGCTTTTTGCCATATGGAAGCTAAGGGGCATCGGAAACAACC
>Ga0187780_10003041_pt1 | contig 12660 bp, 14 predicted proteins | sample 1015_Q2_SP10_20__FD_132429 | JGI IMG/M metagenome (GOLD analysis project Ga0187780, IMG submission 132429) | Tropical peat soil microbial communities from peatlands in Department of Meta, Colombia - 1015_Q2_SP10_20_MG | ecosystem: Environmental > Terrestrial > Soil > Wetlands > Peat | place...
CGCAATCCGACCTCGAGGCGGTTGCGCGTGGCGCTCTCGGCGGTCGACGGCGAAACGTTGAGCACGCTCGGCTCGGGCTACGCGCCGCCGGGCTCGCAGGAGCACGGCTCGACGCTGTGGCTGCGACTCGGTCGCCCGCAGGTGGCGCTGCCGCCGCACTCGCGCGTCAGCGTGCCCGTCGCGGTGCTCGTTCCGTCGCAGGTCGCGCAGTTCTGCCCGAAAACCAAATGCGGCAGTGAAGCCGAAGGCTATGTGACAGGCGGCCACAAACTGGCCGCCAAATCGCTGAAATTGAACAGCACAGGAGCAAAATTTGGCGGCGGCACCGGTAACGCCCCGACGCTTCAGTGCGCGACCGCGTGCAATATCGACAGCGCGACCGCCGTCAAGATCGCGTCGGCCGCGACCGGCGGCGCGGGTGAATCGACATGGACCACCACCGGCTTCTCCGCCACCAGCCTCGAACTGTCGGTGCCGAGCACGGTGCGCGCGTTGCCCAGCGAAGAGGTCTACCGCATCAACCTGCTGTGGACGCTGTCGAGCGGGCCGTGACCTCGCTGCGGTCATGGCGCGCCGGCCGCGTGTGGCGCTAGGACGCGGACTGCACGGCGCCGTTGCCAGCCGGCGCGGCGCTGGTAACGGCAGCGGCGGCGCCCGGCACCACCCGCTGGCGCACCGCGTCGAGCACGTCGATCGGGATCGGCAGCACGAGCGTGGAGTTGTGCTCGGTGGCGACCTCCGCGAGCGTCTGTAGCGTGCGCAGCGTCAGTGTTCCGGGCTCGCGCGCGATCACGCCGGCGGCCTGCGACAGGCGCTCGGCGGCCTGATACTCGCCTTCGGCGGCGATGATCTTCGCGCGGCGCTCGCGCTCGGCCTCCGCCTGGCGCGCCATCGCACGCTTCATCGCGTCGGGCAGGTCGACGTCCTTGGTCTCGACCTTCACGACGGTCACGCCCCACGGCTCGGTCGCGGCGTCGATGATCTGCTTGAGCAGGTCGTTGATCGCGGCCTGGTTGGCGAGCAGGTCGTCGAGCTCGTGCTGGCCGAGCGTCGCGCGCAGCGTGGTCTGCGCGATGCGCATCACGCCGTGTTCGTAGTCGCGGATCGCGACGACCGCCTTGATGGGGTCGACCACGCGGTAGAACACGGCGGCCTCGACGCGCACGGTCACGTTGTCCTTGGTGATCACGTCCTGTGGCGGGATGTCCGCGGTGTCGATCTGCAGGTTCACCCAGCGCGTGCGCTCGACGAACGGGATGATCAGCACCAGTCCGGGTCCGCGTGCGCCGCGCAGGCGTCCGAGGCGAAACACGACCACACGCTGGTACTCGCGCACGATGCGGATCGAGCACACGAGCAGAATCAGCGCGACGACCACAAGCGCGATGACGACGATGAGAGCAGTAGACATGTCGGGAGCATCGCAGCGCCGCGGGCCGCGCGCATCCGTAGCTCACGCCGATCCTCGTGCGGTAAACCCGCCGCACGCCGCGCGAGTGAAGAACGTCTAGAACGCGCCGATGCGGTCGGGCGGCCAGTAGGTCGCGAAAACCTCGCCGACGATCCAGTTGGAGGGGATCGGTCCCCAGAAGCGGCTGTCGTCGGAGTCGCCGCGGTGGTCGCCCATCATGAAGTAGTGCCCCGGCGGGATCGTGATCGTCTGCGGCATGTTGCACTCGGGGCTGGTGCCGCAGGGGGTGATGTATGGCTCGTCGGTGAGCTCGCGGCCGTTGATCACGGGGTGGCCCTCGCGGATCGAGAGCCGATCGCCGGGCAGGCCGATGAGGCGCTTGACGAAGTAAGTGCTCGACTGGTGCGTGTGCGCGCGGGGGCACGGCTCGTCCGCGCCGACGAGCACCGCGCAGCTGAGTTCGCTCGGCGGGTGAAACACGATGATGTCGCCGCGGTGTGGAGCTTTGAAGTCGTACACGAGCCGGTTGACGAGCACCCGCTGGCCGATCTGGAGCGTCGGTTCCATCGAGCCGGAGGGGATGCGAAACGGCTTGACGACCGCCGCCTGCACGCCCTCGGCGAGCGCGAGCGCGAGCGCGACGACTATCAGCAGCTCGACGAGTCCGGCGATGCGCGGCGGCAGCATGCGACGAACGCGCTCGACGCGCTCATTGGCGGAAGCACGGACCCGTCCCGCCGCGCGCAGCGGAGCAACGCTCATCGGCTACGTCTGGCTCGCCGCGTGGTCGAGTGCGTCCAGGTACGGCGCGAGGTACTTCGCGGCGACCTTCATCGGCGGCGACCACGTGGGCGTGTCGCTGAGTTCGGAGCTGAAGCCGTGCCCTCCGGTGATCTTCGCGGTCAGGTACACGGGTTTGTCGCCCGTCAGCAGCATGCCGTGGATGACCGGGTGAAACGGCTTGGGCGTCACCGGCGCGCCGGCGAGCGCGGCGATCGATTCGGCCGCGACGTCCGCCTGCTGGGAGGCCAGTCCACCGTGCTTGACCGCGAAATCGATCGCGTCGCCGGCCGCGTAGATCGGCCCGCCTTCCAGCATGCGTCCGTACTGATCGACGCGGATGAAGCCGTGCTCGCTGAGTGGGATGCCGCGCACGCCCGGGCCGTACAGCTCCGGCAGCGCGATCACGCGGTCGACGCGCAGATGGCGATCGCCGGGGTTGATCTCGATCTCCCCCGCGCGCGGGACCTCCGCGTAAGCGGAGTTGATGGTCTTGATGTGCGCGCGCTCGAGCAGTTCCGCGACCGCGCTGCTGGCGGTCGCGCCGAAGATCGCCAGCGGGCTGTCCTCGGGCGTCACGATCGTGATCGCTAGCTCCACGTCCATGTCGTACGCGCGCCCGGCGGTCATCAGCGCGAGCTCGTACAGCGGCAGTTGCCACGGAATCCGCCCCGGAGACACGAACGCGAGGCTCTTCACGTAGCCGGTCTCGACGTCCTGGATGACCCCATGCAGGGTCTCGTCCAGGCGCCTGTCATCGATCGTCAGCGCATGCTCATAGCGCGCGCGCGCTTTCGCGCCGAGCGCGAGCAGCAGCGCGTCGTAAGGCAGCTGCGCGCCCGTGCGCGTGTGCACGACCTGCTGCTCGGGGTCGATCCACTCGAGCTCGTCCGCGATCAGCGTGGCGCCCGCGTCGCGCACGATCGGCTCGAGCTCGTAGCGGCTGGCGGGCTCGTAGGCGAACGGCTCGCGCACCGTCATCGGCCGGTAGACGAGCTGCTCGTTCGGCGCCAGCACACTCACCTGTGCTTGCCCGGGCGCGAGTTCGTGCAGCGCGAGCGCCGCCTCCATCGCGGCCACGCCGCCGCCGACGATGATCACGCGGAACTGCTCTGTGGGTGTGCCGTCGCTGTCGCTGTTCATGCGCTGCAGATTACGGGGTCATGAGGCCGTGCCCGAGTGCGTAGCGCACGAGCTCGGCGCGCGTGGCCAGACCGAGCTTGCGATACACATGCGCACGGTGCGTCTCGACCGTGCGCGGCGACAGTTTCAGCTTGCGCGCGATCTCCACGCTGGTGTGCCCCAGCGCGATCAGTCTGAGCACCTCGATCTCGCGCGGCGTCAGTCTGTCGGCGGTCAGCGAGCGCTGCAGCGCGTTCAAGCGCGTGCCCGTGCGCGCGCTCACATACTGCTCGCCGCGAGCTGCCGCGCGCACCGCATCCGGCAGCTCGCTGTCGGCGCGCTCCTTGACGATGAAGCCGAGCGCCCCGGCGCCGAGCGCTCGATGCGCGTACGCGGGGCTGTCGTCGGTCGCGAGCACCACGATCTGCGTGTCCGGCACGCGTTCGCGCAGTCTGCCGATCGCGTCCACGCCCGAACCGTCCGGCATCGTCAGGTCGAGCACCAGCACCTGCGGTCGGTCGCCGTCCACGTAGCGCTCCACGGAAGCGAAGTCGTCGGCCTCGCCCACCACCTCGATGTTCTCCTCGCCTTCGAGCACCAGCCGCAGGCTGCGGCGCATCAGTGCGTGATCGTCCGCCAGCAGCACGCGGATGCGCGCGCTCTCACGTGCGATCCTGCCGTCGCCGGATCCGTCGTGGTCGGAGGAGGAGGCGAGGTGAAGGCGCGCGGCCATGTGCTCACGCTAGAGCCGCGCGAGCGTTTGCTCTACCGGAGAAACACCCCTCTGAGCTGCGGGCAATCGCTGAGGCGGTCACGCAATCCACCGCGTCTCACTCGAAGCGTGCTCGTGCTTTGCGCCACGCGGAGGTGGGCAACTCGACCGCGTCAACACCGTGGCGGAACGTGACCTCAGCGCCGAAGCCGTCGCGAAACACATCCAGCATCTCACGGTTTTCGGGCAGCACCTCGGCCACGAAGTGTGTGACGCCGCGGCGCTCGGCGGTGTCCGCGAGGCGCTCGAGGAGAATCGTCCCGAGTCCGCGGCCGTGCAGGTGGTCGGCGACCTCGAGCGCGACTTCCGCGCGTGTTTGGTCCAGCCGGATGCACATGGCGTGGCCCACCAGCACGCCGGCCTCGTCGTGTGCGACCAGGCCGAAGCGGTCATCGCTGGCCTTGACCGCGGCGCGCGCGGCGATCGGCATGTCGGCCGCGCCGCTGAAGAAGCGCATGCGTCGGGTCTCAGGGCGCATGCCCTGCAGAAACGCGAGCAGCGCCGGCTCGTCCTCGGCGCTCGCGGCGCGCAGCGTCACCCGCGAGCCGTCGCGAAGCCGCACGAGCTCAGCACGAGCATCTGGATCGCTGCTGGACATTTGTTCGATCTTTGCAGCCGACGGTGCTCGCCGGCGGGGCGTCGGTCGAGGGGCTAGTGGATGCCCGGACGCAGGCATCGTCTGGGCTGCAAGCTAGTTCGTGGCGCGATGCCGCGCGCCAAAGCAAGGAGAGTGATGCGCAGCAGAGACGAAAAGACGGACCGCCCTACGCAGGCTTCGACATCGTTCGAGATCGGCAAACGTGAGCTCGACGCGCGCACGAGCGTTGTCTCGGTCGCGGGTGAGCTCGACCTCGTGAGCGCGCCGCAGCTCAAGTGGACACTGGTGGACGCGTTTGAGGAGGGCGCCAGCCAGGTTGTGCTCGACCTGTCGCAAACGACATTCATGGACTCGACAGCGCTCGGCGTGTTGGTGGGCGTGCAGCGCAATCTCGAGGACGGCGAGCGGTTTGCGATCGTTTGCGCGCAGGCCGTGGTGCTGAGGATCTTCGAGATCTCCGGGATGGATGGCGCGTTTTCGATTTTCGCGACGCTCGAGGAAGCGCTGGCCGGAGAACGTGCTGACACTGCGCGGGCAATCTGAGCGGCGAGGCTTCACCGTGGCGCGCGAGTCCAGCGAGCGCGGTCGGCGCGTAGTGCGCGCCCGTGCCGGTGCGCGGCTGCTGCTGGCGGGCGTTGCTGTCGCCATCTGCGCCGTGAGCCTCGCGTTCGTCTCCGCCGCGACCGCCAAGCGCGAGCATCCACGAGCGTCCGGCGTCCCGCAGGCAGGCGCGCCGGCGGCGCCCGAAACGACTACCTCTTCATCTGCGCCGTCCCAGCCGAGCACGCCGGCGAGCCAGAGCGGCGATGCGTCGGGAGCCACGCGGCCAGCGGCCCGCGAGCACGCGCACCGCCACGACGATGGCGGTGGGCGTTCCAAGGGTGAACCGGCGCAGAGCCCGGGTGCGAGCAGCGAAAGCGCAACGCCCGCAAGGCCCAAGCCCAGCTCCGAACACTCCGCGACTGGCTCCGCAGCGCAGACGAGTCAGGCGGAACCGGCGCGTGAGCAAGGCCCGGGACACAAACACGAACGCGAACGCGAACGCGAACACGAACGTGGGCACCACAAAGATGGCTCGGGCGGCGAACCCAAGCACCCGCGCGAAGGTGGACGCCACGGCAAAGGTCATTCGCGAGAAGGTGGCGCCTCGGGCGAAGAACCCGGCACGGCGACCGGCTCAGGTTCAGGCTCGGGCACGGCCGGCTCCGGCGCGAGCTCGAGTGCCGAAGGAGGAACAGGCCCTGGTGCCTCGCTAACGGCGCCCGCGATCGCGGCGCCCCAGCCCCTGCCCGCACCGGCTGCCGTGGCGCCGGCGGCGCCTGCAGCGATCGCCACCAACGCCACGCTGCCTGGCGTGCCTGTGACGCACGCACCGGTCGGGCGCCGGCATGGCGCGCGTGCGACCCATCGCGCACGTCGCACATCGACGGGGCGTCGCGGCGCAAGTGCCGGGGTCGCCGAGCGGCTCGCGTCGGCGCCGCTCGCGCTGTCCAGCGCGGCCGCTACCGCGCCGCTCGCGCTGTCCAGCGCGGCCGCTACCGCGCCGACCCACGCCCGCCGCGCCGAGCGCTCGCGCGAGGATTCAAGGGGCGTACAAGCACCGGCTACCTCACCGTTGGTGCGGACGATCACGAAGATTGTCAACGTCGTGCCGGTGGCGTTGCGTTGGGTAATCGCGGCGCTGCTGGCGCTTGCGCTGGCGCTGGCGGCGCGCTCGTGGCTGGCCGCTCTGCGCGCCCGCAGGCTCGAGCATCAGCGCACGCAACTGCTCGCCGATGTGGGGTTGCTGCAGGCCGCGCTGCTGCCGGCCGTGCCAGCTCGTCTCGGTCCGGTCGGTACCTCCGTGGCCTACCAGCCGGCTACAGGGCCCGGCGCGGGTGGGGATTTCTACGACGTGTTTGCGCTCGAAGACGGGCAGATAGCGGTGATCGTGGGCGATGTCTCCGGGCACGGACGCCAGGCGCTGCCGTACACGGCGCTCGTGCGCTTCACGCTGCGCGCCTATCTGGAGGCGGGACTCTCGCCGCGCGATGCGCTGCAGACCGCCGGTGCGGTGCTCGATCGCCAGCTCGGCGGCGCGTTCGCGACCGTCGTGGTGGCCACCTATCAGCCGCGTGAACGGTTGCTGGTCTACGCCTGCGCCGGTCATCCGCCGCCGCTGGTGCTCGGGTCGAACATGCGCGCAGGATCGCTGCTGCCGGTCACGGTCTGTGGCGCGCCGCCGATAGGGGTTGGCATGCGCACCGGCACGCGCCAGAGCACGATCTCGATCCCGGGCCGTGCGCAGATCTGCTTCCACACCGATGGCGTCACCGAGGCGCGCGTGGACTCGCAGGCGAGCGTGCACGCGCGGCTGTTCGGTGCGGAGCGCCTCGCCGAGGCGCTCGCGGATCTCGGCCTTGGGGCGACTGCGCAGGAGCTGCTCGCGCGCGTCGCCGAACGCGCCGAAACGCGTCCTGATGACATGGCGGCCTGCCTGCTGAGCATCGACGGCGGCAGCGAGCAGCCGATGGTGCTGGTCGATGAGCTGGAGCTCGACCGCGCGCAGGCTCGTGGCGAGCGTACCGAGCGGTTCCTGCTCGCGTGTGGCGTCCCCGGCGAGGAGATCGCGGAGGTGACGCGCTCGGCGTACGCGGCGGCGGGTCCCGCGAGCACGGTCGTGCTCGAGCTACGCCGCACTGGCGCAGCGCCCGAGATTGCGCTGCGGCGTGACCACCTGGCCTATCTGCACGCGCGACGGCGACGCGCCGAGGCGGAGGTTGGCGCACGATGACCGCCGGGCTCGCGCTCGCGCCGGACGCCGCGATGGCGCTCGGCATCGCCTCGACGGCGATGCCGTTCGCTCGCACACGCGAGGACGAGGCCGAGCGCTGGCTGCGTGTGCTGCGGTTGCATGGGCGGGTGGGCATCGCGCTGCAGGCGCTCGGCGTCAGCGAGATGCCGTTGACGACGCGCGCCGAGGGCGCTGAGCACGCGCGCGCGAGTGCGAGCAGCGCGAACGCGAAGCGGCGCACCAGTGACGACGAGGATGGTGGCGAAGACGACACGGTCGCGCGCGTGACCGAGCAGGCGGTCCGCATCGCCGGCGAGCGCGATGCGCCGGCGCTCACCACGACCGACGTGCTGATGGCGGTGATGCGCGTGTACGGCGATGATTTCGATCGCGTGCTGCGCGTGCATGGCGCCGAGCGCGAAGAGGTGCTTGAGCGCCTCGGTTTGTGCGACTTGCCGCACAACTGAAGTCGTATCTTTGCGAGATGGCCAGCCCGCCGCGCGGGCTCGAGCTCACGCTTCTGCGCACGGCTCAGAGTCTGTGGGAGATCGACGATCTGCAGGATTTCCGCGTCAGCGTGCTCGCGCACCTGCGCGCGCTCGTCGGCTGTAATCTCGCGTCCTACAACGAGATCTGCGTGGCGGACGGCCAGGCGTTCGTGGTCGCGGACCCCTCCGAGACGCTCGAATCGAGCGCAACGCGCGAGCAGCTCGAGAGCTTCGGCGAGCTCGTGATGGAAAATCCGCTGGCGGCTCACTACGCGCGCACGGCGGACTCGCGAACGGTGCGACTGTCGGACTTCATCAGCCTCCACGGGCTGCGCGAGTTGGAGTTGTACGACCTCGTCTACCGTCATCTGGAAACAGAGCGTCAGCTCGCGTTCACCGTCCCCTCGCAGAATCAGCTGATCGGCGTCACGGTGAGCAGGAGCGCGAGCGAACCGGACTTCGACGAGCGCGAGATCGCGCTGCTGGATGCCGTGCGCGCGATCGTCGTGCCGCTGCATCGCAGCCTGAGCGACCGCGCGCGACTGGACGCGGTGCTGCGCGCGCTCGACGGCGAGGAGCGCGGCCCGCAAGCAGTCGTGCTGGTGCACGCGAGCGGTCTGCTGACGCCCGCGCACGCGCGTGCCGAGCGCCTGCTGCGCAGCCTCGCGCGCGAGCCCGGCGAACTCGACGCGCTGGCCGCGTGGGTGCGCGCGCAGCGCCGCGCGCGTGTGAACGGCGGGACGCCACTGCGCCTGCGCACGCGGGCGCGCGAGCTGGAGGCTCGCTATCTGCACGGACCGCTGGGCACGCTCGACACGGTGACGGTTCGTGCGCTCGCGGGCACGGGAGCGCCGGCGCTGCGCGCGCTCGGCCTGACCGAGCGTCAGGCGGAGGTGCTGGAGCTCGTCCGGCGCGGGCGCAGCAATGCTGAGATCGCGGGCTGCCTGAGCATCAGCGAGCACACCGTGCGCCACCACCTGGAGCACATCTACAGACTGCTGGGCGTGAGTTCGCGTTCGGCCGCCGCGCACGTCGCGAGCGGCGCCGTGCTCGACGACTCGATCGCGCTCTGACATTCCCATTCGCCGGCGCGGCGCTCGACGCCCACGCGCGCGATCTCGAACGTCCGCCCGCCCGGGCTCAGGGCGTGTGCGCCTTGGCCCGTTCGAGCAACAGCGAGAACAGCTGTTCCTCGAGCTTCGCCGGCAGCGGCAACGGGATGCCGGTCGTGACGAGCGAGACCTGCGCGGGGCCGTCGACGAAGCCGAGCAGGTCGAGGTAGAACGGGATGTGCACGCCGTGAGTGCTGATCGAGGCGCTGAAGCGCAGCCCGAAGCTGCCGGCGGTGCCTCGCGCGGGGGGCGACCCGTACTTGACAGACACCGGCCCGATCGTTGCGCCTTGCAGCTGACCGCCCTCGAACAGCAGCCGCACGTAGCGCGACAGGCATTCGCGCACGCGCGTGTTGCGCAGCGCGGCGAGCACCCCGGCCGCTTCGGCTGCGGTGCGTTCGACTGTCACTTCGGATGTGACGCTCTGGCTGGCGAGCCCGGCGCTGCGTTCGTATTTCTTCGAGCTCGCCTGTGCGACGTGCGAGCCGACGCCGGCGGCCAGGCTGCCGAGCGCGCCCGTCGGCACCGCTGAGCCCACACAGCGAACCATTTGCAGGCCGAGCTGCTTTTCCCGCGCAGATTCGTGTTCGTGTTCGCGCTCGCTGGAGGGCCGGAAGCCGGGCACGTCGAACGCCTGCAGGTTGACCGCGCGTGCGAACGCGAGCGCCCGGGCCTTGGCGGAGCTGCCGCCGGCGTGCGTCTGTGGTTCGCTGCCGCCGCCCTGCGTGCCGCCGCCCGCGTGCGCGCTCGGCGCGGTGGCCGTCGCGGTCACGGTGCGCGTCGCCGGTTCGCCCTTACCGCATGCGCCAAGCATCCCGCTGGTCGCGAGCAACACGAGGATCGCGGCCGACCGGCGCATCACTGCCGCCATTGTCGCAGAGCGGCTCAGTCTGAAAGCCGGCGATCTGCGGCTAGTCGAGCTCGATCGCGCGCATCGTGTGCTCGTCGGGCAACTTCGCGAGGATGCCGCGCAGGATCTCGCGTTCGTCGGCCTGCTCGCGCTGCAGGTCGTTGAGCAGCAGCCGCACGGCGCTGAAGGTGATCTTCATCTGCTGCGGCGTGAGTGTGACGGTGACCACGTCCTGCGCGTCGGCGGGCGCGTCGAGGCCGGCGATGACTTCGCGCGCGAGCCCGCGGATGTCCTGCTCGTGCGCCTCGTCTGAGATCAGCAGCCGCAGTGCGTGCGCCGCGATCGGCACCTCTTGCTCGTCGAGGAACAGGTGGTAGGGAGGCTCGGGCTCGGTCTGCGCGTCGCTCACTGTGACCGTGAGCCTACAAGCCCGATCTCTCGACTGGGATGGTCGCGCGCGACTGCACGCGCTCGCGCTGGCCGCGCGCGATCCTGCCGCCGACGCCTGTCAGCAGCATGCCAGCGATCGCGGTGGCGACCGCGAGGAATGGCGGGAAGCTGCCGAGTGAGACCTTCGCGTGCGTGCCGACGAGCGCGTGCGTGAGCAGCAGCGCGGTGCCGTAGATCGCGCCGGCGACCAGGCCGCGGTCGGCGCCGCCCCAGCCATCCCGGTGCTCGAAGCCCGCGACCACGCTGCCGAGCGCGATCACGGCGGCGTAGCCCCAGTACGCGCCGCTGGAGACGCCGACGAGCACACCGGCGATCGCGCCGGCGACCGCGGGCACGACCCCGCCCATCACGATCTGTGCTGGGCGCTCGCGGTCACGGAACAGCATCGGTTGATACAAGGATCTCCCTCCCCGAAGATGTAGTCAAACGATAGCGCCCGGGCGTGTCCTAGGCTGCATTGCTCAGTGGTGAGCCCTTCTGTGTCCGTCAGCGTGCTGTACCTCGATCGGAGGCGGGCGTGAGCGGCTCTCCGGTCGTGAGGAGGGCGACCGCGCAGGACATTCCGGCGCTCGCGGCGATGCTCGCGCGCGCGTTCCTCGACGACCCCGTGGCGAGCTGGGCGTGGCGGCCGCAGGAGCTGCGCCTCAGGGCGCTCGAACGCTTCCAGGCGATCCGCATGCGCCAGCTGATCGGCGAACAGGAGGTGTGGACGACCGACGATCTGTCGGCCGCGGCGCTGTGGGCGCCGCCGGGCCGCTGGCACATGTCGCTGCGGGAAATCGCCCAGCTGGTGCCGTGCTTCCTGCGCCCGCGCCTGTTCGCGCGCATGCCGCTGGTCGCGCTGGGCTGGGAAAAACTCGAGCGCGGGCATCCGCGCAAGCCGCCGCACTTCTATCTCGCGGTGCTCGGCACCGAGCCGGCGGCGCAGGGCCGCGGCCTCGGCTCTGCGGTGTTGGGCGCGGTGCTCGAGCAGTGCGACAGTGACCAGGTTGGCGCCTACCTGGAGTCCTCGAAGGAACGCAACATCGACTTCTACGCGCGCCACGGCTTTCGCGTGCTCGAGGAGATCCGCCTGCTGCGCGGCCCGCGGATGTGGTCGATGTGGCGCGACCCGCGCCGCTAGCAGTCCTCGCGGGCCGCAGCGCGCGCCGGCGCTCCGGTGACGCTCAATAGCTCGTCGCCGATGGCGACGGTGTCGCCGGCGTGCAGCTGGCGCCCACGGCGCGTCTCGCGCTGGCCGTTGACGAGCACGGGCGCGCTGGCGAGCAGCGCCTTGACGTCGCCGCCGCTGCCGACGAAGCCGGCGAGCTTGAGCAACTGCCCGAGCCTGATCTTCTCACCCTGGATCGCGATCTCCCTCGCCACGAGATGAATGTAGGCGCTTGCGGCGCGCCGGGGCAACGGCGGCAGCGAATCACGAGTCAGTGCAGCTCGACGACCTCTGTCAGGCTGGCGGTTGGGAAGGTGGTGTTGCTGTGCGCGTTCTCGCGGACCCTGCTGGTGAGCCGGTAGACCGCGGCAGTCTCGCCCGTGGGGTTGGGGATGGTGATCGTGAAGCGGCCATTTGCGCTGGGCTTGACGCGCTCGATGGTCTTCAACGTCGAGCAGCTGACTTGTTGCTGCACGAAGAGTGCGGCGACCGGCTCGGCTAGCGGTGGCTGCACACGCCCCACGAGCGTGATCTTGCCGTCGCTGCTGGTCGGCGGGTCCAGCAACAGCCGTCGTGTGAGCTTGAGGCTGAGCGACTTCAGTTTGCCGATCTCTGCCTGGTAGCGAGCGCTGTTGCTCGAGCGTAGTCGCTGCGGCGGTAGCGGCGCGGTGGCCGTGAACAGCCCGTCCGCGCCGACGGTCGCGCTAGCGACCTTCGAGGCGCCGTCGAACAGGATGCTCACCTTGCTCCCTGCGAGCGTGGACTGGGCGGCCCCCGTTAGCTCCACGCGCGAGCCCACTGTCACGACGTCCGTGAGCGCCACCGACGCGCGGCTGCAGGCGAGAATCAGGCTCGACGGTGGTGTGGGCGGCGGCGCCGACTGCTGTGAACTCGGCGGCGGTGAACTGGACGGCGGCGGCGAACCAGACGAAGACGGGGACGCTGGTGCTGGTTCGACACGAATCGACAGAGGAGCGCTCGCGCTCTGCGGCGGCAGTCCCGGGTCGCTGACGGCGACCTTGAAGCGCGCCTGCCCAGAGGCCGTAGGGGTGCCCGAGATCACGCCGGTCGCGCTGTTGAGGCTCAACCCCGCAGGCAGTGCCCCCGAGCTCACGGACCACGTGTATTCGCCGCGACCGCCCGCCGCCGCAACC
>Ga0187780_10003042_pt1 | contig 12656 bp, 4 predicted proteins | sample 1015_Q2_SP10_20__FD_132429 | JGI IMG/M metagenome (GOLD analysis project Ga0187780, IMG submission 132429) | Tropical peat soil microbial communities from peatlands in Department of Meta, Colombia - 1015_Q2_SP10_20_MG | ecosystem: Environmental > Terrestrial > Soil > Wetlands > Peat | place...
CGCGACGGTAGGCGCTCGAGAACTCAGCCACGGAGGTGGCGCGCCGCGAGGATGCGGCGATGTCCGTGTACATCGCCGCATAGTCGCCTTTCGCCCACGCCGCCACGAACTGCTCGGCGAGCGCATGAGACGGCGGGTCGCCGCGCTGCGCGCCGAGGATCGCGCCGCCCACGAACGCCACTGCGGCCAGCACGAGGACGGGGCGCGCGCGTCGCAGGCGCTGGTTGCGGTTGTCAGTCACCGAGCTTGTCGAGGTGGGGGAGCTTGTAGAACATGACAGGTGACTCAGCTGGACTGGCTAATCGTCGCGTTCGCCTCCATCCTTGCGATCTTCGGCTTCCGTCAGGGCTTTATCGTCGGAGCGCTGTCGTTCTTCGGGTTCGTGCTCGGCGCGTTTCTGGGGACGCGCGTGGGTCCGCTGCTGCTGCCGCAGGGCTCTTCCTCCCCCTACGCTCCCGCCTTCGGACTGCTCGGCGCGCTGCTCGGCGGCGCGATCCTCGCGAGCGGTCTGGAGGGCGTTGGCTTCAGGCTGCGTCGCACGCTGATCGTGCCCGGCATGGGACTGCTCGACGGTGTGCTCGGCGCGGTGCTGGGCGGGGTGCTCGCGCTGGGAATCGTGTGGATCGCGGCTGCGGTCGCGGGCCAATCCTCCGGGGACGCCCAGCTGCGAGCCGACATTCAGCGCTCGGCGATCCTGCGCCGCCTCAACGAGGTGCTGCCGCCGTCCGGTCCGATCCTGAACGCGCTCGCGCGACTGGATCCGCTGCCGTCGATCACCGGGCCATCGCCGGACGTCGCGGCGCCGGAGCCGGCCATCGCCCACGCCCAGGGCGTGGCCGACGCGGCGCGCAGCGTGGTGCGTGTCGACGGGAGCGCGTGCGGGCTGGCGATCGAGGGCTCGGGCTGGGTGGTAGAACCGGACACGGTCGTGACCAACGCGCACGTCGTCGCCGGCGAGCAGGACACGAGCGTCGAGATCGAAGGTCGCTCGCCGGGCTTGCAAGCGCAGGCGATCGCGTTCGATCCGACGGACGATGTCGCCGTGCTGCACGTGCCGGGGTTGGAACTGCCGGCGCTGAGCTTCGCCACGAGCGTTTCATCGGGCACGCCGGGAGCGATCCTCGGCTATCCCGAGAACGGCCCGTTCGACGTGCAGCCCGGAAGGATCGGGCGTACGCAGTCGGTGCTCACTCAGAACGCTTACGGCCAGGGGCCGGTCTCGCGGCTGCTGACGCCCCTGCGCGGCCTGGTGCGGCCCGGTAACTCCGGTGGTCCGCTGGTGAACGTGAACGGTCGGGTGCTGACGACCGTGTTCGCAGCGACCGTCGGCAGTCAGCCGCGCGGCGGCTATGGCGTCGCCAACGAAACCGTCGCGAGCGTGCTGCGTGAAGCCGCCGCGCGTGAGCGCGAAGGGCTGGTGGTGGGCACCGGTCCGTGCACCAGCGGCTGAGCCCCCCAAGGCGCCGCCGCTGGCGGGGTAGGGGAGGGTGCCGCTACTCTGACCGCCATGTCCAAGACGCTGCTCGTCGCCGAGAAGCCCTCCGTGGGGCAGGACCTCGCGCGCGTGCTCCCCGGTCCGTTCAAGAAGCAGGAGGGTTTCCTCGAAGGCCCCGAGCACGTGATCACGTGGGCGGTCGGGCACCTCGTGCAGCTCGCCGAACCGGAAGCCTACGACGCCAAATACAAGAGCTGGCGCATGGCCGACCTGCCGATCGTTCCGGACCGCTTCAAGCTGGAGGTGCGCGACGAGCGCTCGCGCAAGCAGATGTCGGTCGTGAGCAAGCAACTTGGGCGCGAAGACGTCGAGGAAGTCGTCAACGCATGCGACGCCGGCCGCGAGGGCGAGTTGATCTTCGCCTACCTGTATGAGAAGGCGAAAGGCAAGAAGCCGGTCAAACGGCTGTGGCTGAACTCGATGACGAGCGCGGCGATGAAGAGCGCGCTCGCGGCGCTGCGCCCAGCCCAGGAGTTCGAGCGACTGGAGCAGGCGGCGCGCTCGCGCTCGGAGGCCGATTGGATCGTGGGCATGAACGCCACCCGCGCGGCGACGATCCGCCTGCGCAGCTCCTTCGACGGCGCGGTCTCGCTAGGGCGTGTGCAGACCCCCACGCTCGCGATCATCGCCAGGCGTGAGGAAGAGATCAGGGCGTTCAAGCCAGAGCCCTATTGGCTGGTTGACGCGACGTTCGTCGGTGATCCCTTGCAGGAGCAGGGCAACGGCGGGGAGCGTGTATACGTGGGCCACTACCAGGCTCCGCCCGGCGGGCGGGCGGGGTCAGGATCGACGAAGGGCCCTCGGATCGGCACCGAGCAGGAGGCGCTGGCGATCGTGGCCGCGTGCGAGGGCCGGCCAGGGACGATCACCAAGCTCGAGAAGAAAGAGCAGCGTGAGAAAGCGCCGATGCTGTACGACCTGACGACGTTGCAGCGGGAGGCCAACAACCGTTATGGGTTTTCGGCCAAACGCACGCTGGCGGCCGCGCAGCGGCTCTACGAGGAGCACAAGGCGCTCACCTATCCGCGCACCAACTCGCGCTACCTGCCGACGGACATGGTCGAGGAGATCAAGCCGATCGCCGAGCTGGTCGGCGCGCACCCCGAGTACCGCAAGGGCGCGGAGTACGTCACCGGCCTGGACGTGCTGCCGCTGGCGCGCGTGGTCAACGACGAGAAGGTCACAGACCACCACGCGATCATCCCGACTCGCTCCGAGCACAACCTCGAGAAAATGGGCTCCGACGACAGGCGCGTCTACGACATGGCCGTGCGCCGCTTCCTGGCGGTGTTCCATCCCGAGGCCGTGTTCGAGAATACGCGCGTGGAGACGACCGTGATGGCTGCGGACGGCGAGCACGATGGTGCCGGACACGTGTTCCGCACGCGCGGCAAGCTGCTACTCGTGCCGGGCTGGCGCGGCGTCTATGACGAGGTGGCCGCGGACGCGAAGGCGGCGAACGCGAAAGCGCAGGACGACGAGGAGGAGGAGACCGACCAGCAGCTTCCGCGGCTCGTGCAGGACGAGCAGGTGCAGACACGCAAGATCGAGAGCGTGCGCAAGGAAACCAAACCGCCGCGGCGCTACAGCGACGCATCGCTGCTCGGTGCGATGGAGACCGCGGGCAAGCTGGTCGACGACGACGAGCTGCGTGAGGCGATGAAGGACTCGGGCATCGGCACACCGGCGACACGCGCGGCGATCATCGAGCGGCTGATCACGGTCGGCTACATCGAGCGCGACGGGCGCGCGCTGGTGGCGACCGAGAAGGGGCTGAACGTGATCCGGCTGCTCAACGAGCACGCGCTGACCTCGCCCGGGCTGACCGGCAGCTGGGAGCAGCGCCTCGGCAAGATCGAGCGCGGCGAGGACTCGCGCAAGCAGTTCATGAGTGACATCGCGGGCTTCGCGCAGGAAACCGTCAAAGCCCTCGACGAGACGCTCAAAGACGTGCGCATCCCACGTGCGCGGCTGGGCCCATGCCCGGTGTGCGGCCACGAGATCGTCGAGAACCGCAAGGGTTACTCGTGCTGGGCGCGTGACGATCCGGGCTGCGGCTTCGTGATCTGGAAGGCCAAAGCCGGCAAGACGCTGCCGCTGGCGGTCGCGCGCGAGCTGATCAAGCACGGCTACACCGAGCAGGCCGTCACGGGCTTTCGCGGGCGCAGTGGGCGCAGCTTCCGCGCGCATCTCGCCCTGCAGCAGACCGAGGAGGGCAAATGGCGCGTGGAGTTCGATGAGCTGTGGGCCAAGGAGGGAGCCAAGCCGCCCGACGCCGAGGCGGAGGCTGAGCCCGGCAGCGAGACCGTCGACCGATCAGAGGTCGGCCAGCGCAGCGCCGCGTAGGCGTTGCCGATCACGCTTGTAACCGGCCCCGCGAACGCCGGCAAGGCGCAGGTGGTGATGGATGCGGTACGCCGGCATCGCACGCATGGGCGGGAGCCGCTGCTGGTCGTGCCGACGCGCGCCGACGCCGAGCACTATCTGCGCGAGTTGGCCGGCGATGGCGCGGCGATGGGCGTGCGCGTAGAGCGCTTCGCGGGTCTCATCGGCGAGGCGGTCGCGCGCGCCGGCGTCGGCAGCCCGCTGCTCGCTGGCAGCGCGCGGCAGCGCACATTGCAGGCGCTCGCGCAGCGCGCCGGGGCGCCGAGCTCACCCGGGTTCGTGCGAGCACTCGGAGACCTGTTCGCCGAGCTGCAGGTTCTGCGTGTGACGCCGCCACGGCTGAGCCAGGCGCTTACGCGCCTGGGCGCGACGGACGGGCCCGGCACCACGCTCGCGCGGCTCGGGGAGCTGTTTGCGGACTACTGCGCGACGCTAAAGCGGATCAGGCGCATGGATGCCGAGCAGCGCGCGGTGCGGGCGCTCGACGCGCTGCGCGAGCGACCGGCGCTGTGGGCCGACACGCCCGTCCTGTTCTACGGCTTCGACGACCTCACACGCCTGCAGCTGGACGCGATCGAGACGCTGGGCAGCGTTCTCGAAGCGGACGTGACCGTGTCGCTCGCGTACGAGCCCGGACGCTTCGCCTTCGCCGGCCGCGCGGCCGGCTTCCACGCGCTCGCGCCGCTCGCGCTCGAGCACATCCAGCTGCACCCGCGCGACGAGCACTACGCGCCGCACGCGCGCGCCGCGCTCAGCCACCTCGAGCGCTCCCTGTTCGAGCCCCAGGCGCAGCGAGTCGAGGCCGACGCGGCGGTGCGACTGCTCGAAGGCGGCGGTGAGCGCGCGGAGCTCGAGCTGGTCGCAGGCGAGATCGTCGCATTGCTCGGCGCCGGCGTCGCCGCGGAGGAGGTCGCGGTGCTCGTGCGTGCCAGCGCCGGCGCGACCGACCTCGACCTGCTCGAAGAGGTGTTCGCCTCGCGCGGAATCCCCTTCGCGCTGCGCCGCACGCGGTCGTTCTCCGACACGGCGCTCGGCCGGGCTTTGATCGGTGCTCTGCGCTGCGTGCCGGCCCGCGATGGCTCGTGCCGGGGCGAGCTCTCCGATCTGCTGGCATGGTTGCGCGCGCCAGGCGTGCTCGGCCCGCACGGCGAGGACGCTCGCCCCTCGCTGGCCGACCGGCTGGAGATCGCCGCACGGCGTGCCGGTATGACCGGTGCTGTTGAGGCGCGTGCGCTGTGGGAAGAGCGCAACTGGCCATTGGAGAGCCTCGAGCGACTCGCCCAGGCGCAAGCCAGCGGCGCGGCGGCGCTGTGCGATCGCGCGGCGCGCGAGCTGCAGTGGCTGTTCAGCGCGCCCAGGCGCCATCGCGCTCAGGTATTGACCTCGGGGGAGCTGGAGGATGCGCACGCCCTGTCGGCCGGACGACGCGCGCTCGCTGAACTGCGCGAGCTCGCGGGCATCGACGCACAGCTCGCGCCTGCATCGGCGATGGAGCTCGCCGACACGCTCGAGCAGGTGCAGGTGATCGCCGGCGAGCATGCGCGCGACGGTGCGGTGGCTGTGCTCGACCCGCTGGCGCTGCGCGCGCGCAGGGTGCGGGCGCTGTTCGTGTGCGGACTGCAAGAGGGTGTGTTCCCGGCGCGCGCGCTGGCGCGCCCGCTGCTGTCCGAGGAGCAGCGCCGCCAGCTCGCTGAGGTTTCTGGGCTGCGCCTCGCCGCATCCATCTCCGATGACGATGCGTCCCCGGAGGGGGAGCACGCACATGCGGTGACCAGCGAGGACGCTCTCGCCGCCGAGCGCTATCTGCTGTACGCCGCCGTCTCGCGCCCGCAGGAGGTGCTGTTCCTGAGCTGGCACGTGGCCGACGACGACGGCGAGGCGAGCTCGCGGTCGCTGTTCGTGGACGACGTCTGCGACCTGTTCGAGCCGAGCCTCTCGCGACGGCGTGCGCGTCGGCCGCTGGGGACAAGCGACGGTGTGCCCGCCGAGGCCGCGCGGCGAGCGCGGCCGCCCGCCGAACGTACGCTGCGCGACGAGTTGCTGCTCGCGCAGCTGCGCGAGCACATCTGGTCGCCCTCCTCGCTGGAGCGCTGGATCGGCTGCCCCACCGCGTGGTTCGTCGAGCGCATGCTGCGCCCCGACGCCTTCGACCCTGATCCCGAGCCGCTCGCTCGCGGCGCGCTCGCGCACGCCGTGCTGCGCGACACGCTGCAAGCGCTGCGCGAGGACACCGGCAGCGCGCGGTTGAGCGCCGCCAACCTTCCCCGGGCGCGCGAGCTGCTCGCCGCGGCGCTGGCCGACAACGAGGCCGCGCACCCGTTGTCGACCGTGCCCGAGCGCCGCACGGCGCTGCTCAGGCGCCTGCGTGCGGACCTGCAGCGCTACCTCGCCCACGCGGCCGCCTGCGAGAGCCCGCTCGAGCCATATGCGCTGGAGCTCGGCTTCGGCTTCGCCCAGGACGACGAGCGTGGCGAGGCGAGCGAGCTGCCGGCCGTCGACCTCGGCGACGGCGTGTGGCTGCGCGGGCGCATCGACCGCGTCGACGTCGGCGCGGGCGGTGCATCGTCCCCGCAGGGGGAGGCGGTCGTCTACGACTACAAGGGCGGGCGCGCGCCTGCCGGCGCGAGGTGGGTCAGGGATGGCAGCGTGCAGGTGGCGCTGTACATGCGCGCGGTCGAACAGCTTCTGGGGCTGCGCGTGGTCGGCGGCTTCTACCAGCCGCTCACCGGCGAGGATCTGCGCGCGCGCGGCGTGCTCGACGGCGATGCCGGGCTGGAGCTCGACTGCGTGCGCTCGGACGTGTACGAGCACGACGAGCTGCGCGAGCTGCTCGCGCAGACGCTCGCGAGCGCCCGTGAGGCCGCCGATGAGGCGGGGCGTGGGGAGCTGCAGGCACGCCCACACACGTGCGCCTATGGCGGCGGTTGCCTGTATCCGTCGATCTGTCGCTCCGAGCGATGACGGTGATCCTCACAGAGGAGCAGGCGCACGCGGTCGCACGCAGATCCGAGCCGCTGCTGTTGTCGGCGGCCGCAGGCAGCGGCAAGACCTCGGTGCTCGTCGAGCGCTTCGTCGCGGCCGTTCGCGAGGATGGCATCGCGCCGGCGAGGATCCTCGCGATCACGTTCACCGAGCGCGCGGCGGGCGAGTTGCGCGAGCGGGTGCGCGCGCGGCTGCTCGAACTGGGCGATCGCGAATCCGCGCGCGACACGGAGGCCGCGTTCGTGGGCACCATCCACGGCTTCTGCGCGCGTCTGCTGCGAGCCCATCCGCTCGCGGCCGGTCTCGATCCGGGGTTTGCGATCCTGGACGAGGGCCTCGCCGGGCGTTTGCGCCGACAGGCGTTCGACGCGGCGCTAGCTCAGTTCGTCGCGCAGCGGCGCGAGGCATCGTCACCGGAGGGGGAGGCCGTTGACCTGCTCGCGGCCTACGGCATCGACCGCGTGCGCGCGATGCTCGAGCAGGTATACGCCGAGCTGCGCAGCCGCGGCCAGCTGCTGCCGCGGCTGCCGCCGCCGCCCGCGGACGGGGAGGCCGACGCTGTGCGCGCGTGCACGCTGCTGGACGAGTTGCTGTGCGGCTTCGGCAGCGCCTACGGGCAGCGCAAGCACGCCCGGGCTGCCGTCGACTTCGACGATCTCGAGCTGTTCGCGCGAGAGCTGCTGGTCGGGCACGAGGACGTGCGCGCAGCGTGGTCGGAGCGCTTTGAGTTGCTGATGGTCGACGAGTTCCAGGACACCAACCCGCGGCAGCTCGCGATCCTCGCGGCTCTGGAGCGCGGCAACCTGTTCACCGTAGGCGACGAACTGCAGGCGATCTACGGCTTTCGTCACGCCGAGGTGCGCCTCTTTCGCGAGCGGCGTCAACAGCTTGAGGGCGTGGGCGCGAGCTTGCGTCTGACGCGCAACTTCCGCGGGCACGAGCTGCTGCTGAGGGTCGTCAACGAGGTCTTCGCCGCGCGCTTCGACGACTACGTGCCGCTGGTGGCGGGCAGGCATGAAACCTCCCGCTCGACTCGGGAGCCGGAGGTCGAGCTGCTGCTGACCGACGTGCGTGGCTGGGATGCGCGCGAGGAGCTCGCGCGGGAGATCGCTGCAGGGTTGCCGCACACGCAGCTCTGGCGCCAGGCGGAGGCGCGACTGCTGGCGCAGCGCGTCGCGGAGCTGGTGCGCGCCGGCCAAGCGCAGCCGGGGGATGTGGTCGTGTTGCTGCGCGCGGCGGGCGATCTCGACGTGTTCGAGCGTGCGCTGCAGCTGCAGGGTCTGCGCACGCTCGCGGCCGTCGGTGCGTTCTGGGACCACCAGCAGATCGCCGACCTGATCTGCTACCTGCGAGCGCTCGCCAACCCGCTCGACGAGCGGGCGCTGTATGGGGCGCTCGCCTCGCCGCTGGCGGGCTGCTCGCGCGACTGCCTGGCGCTGTTGGCCGAGATGGCGCGAGCGAATCGCTGCACCGTGTGGGAGGCCGCGCAGGGCATGCGTGACACGGCGAGCTTCTGCGAATGGCTGCACAGCGAGCGTGCGATGTGTTCGAGACGGACACTCTCGGAGCTGATCGAGCGCGCGATCGAGACGTGTGGCTATCGCGAGCACGTGCTGGCGCTCGACTGGCCCCAGCGTCGGCTCGCGAACATCCACAAGCTGTTGCGCCTCGCGCGCAGATTCGAAGCGAGCGAGGGGCGCGACCTGCGCGCCTTCCTGGAGCACGTCGCCTATCTGCGCGACGCGGAAGCGGCCGAGCCCGATGCGCCGGTCGCATCGGGGGAGGGGGTCGAGTCAGACGCCGTACGGCTGATGACCACCCACGCGGCCAAGGGCCTTGAGTTTCCGGTCGTCTGCCTGGCTGACCTTGGTCGCCAGCCCTACACGCAGACCCCAGATCTGCTCGTCGACGCGGATCGGCTCGGTCTGCGCCTGGTGCGCCTCGATGGCGCCGGCTCTAGCCCGGCGCTCGACTATGAGCGCCTCCGCGAGGAGCGCCGCGCACGCGAAGCGCAAGAGGAGGACAGAGTCCTGTACGTGGCGATGACTCGCGCGCGCGAGCGCCTGCTGTTGAGCGGCGCGCTCGACTTCGAGCGCTGGCCGAGCTCGCGCGCGGCCGCCTCGGCGATCTCGTGGCTCGGGCCGGCTCTCGCGGCCGATCTGCCCACGCTGCTGCAGGCCACGGACGTGGCCGTGCATGACCTTCCGATTGGCGACGCCCGAGCGGCGACCGTTCGCTGCCGGCTCAACTCGCCGGCCACGGTCGGCCAGGTCCTGCGCGTGGCGGATGCGCCGGTGACTGTGCATGAGCCCACCGCCACCGGTGAGTCTGCGCCGGCCGGCGCGGGCGCGTCGGGACCTGCTGTCGAGGGCGAGCAGCTCTCGATCTTCGCCGCAGCGCCTCCGGAGGGTGACCGCGCGCCATCGTATATACGTGAAAGCCCGATGGTGACGGCGGTGCAGGCGCCTTCGGCGCTGAGCTACACCTCGCTGAGCGAGCTCGAGCGCTGCGGCTATCGCTACTACCTCGAACGCGTGCTCGGTCTGCCGGAGGTGCGTGCCGCGGCGCGCGCCGGCGTCGCGTCGGGTGGCCTGGAGGCACGCGCGCGAGGCGTGTTGGTGCATCGCCTGATGGAGTCGTTCGACTTTGCGCACCCGCGCGAGCTTTCGCCCGCGGACGTGGCGGCCGCCGCGGATCAGCTGGGGTTGCGCGTCCAGGAGCGCGAGCGCGCCGAGATCGCGGCGCTGATCCGCGCCGCCGCCGACGTCGAGCTGGCCGGCCGCATCGCGACCGCTGCGGACGTGCGACGCGAGCACCCATTCGCTTTCTCGCTCGGCGCCCGGCTGCCGCTGATCACGGGCGTGATCGACCTGCTGGCCAGCGAGCCGGACGGCGGCTGCCTGATCGTCGACTACAAGAGCGATCGGCTGGCGACGGATGCCGACCTGGAGGCGGCGATCGAGCGCGACTACCCGGTGCAGCGCGAGCTGTACGCGCTGGCGGCATTGCGCGACGGGACGGCGCACGTGGAGGTCGTGCACTGGTTTTTGGAGCGCCCGCGGGAATGGGGCAGCGTCCGCTATGCGAGCGGTGACCGCGAGGCGCTCGAACGTCGTCTGCGCGCGCGCATGGCCGCTGCTCGGGGCGCGAGCTTCGAGGTCAGCTCGCGGCCACATCGCGGGTTGTGCCTGACGTGCCCGGGCAGGGGCGGTTTGTGCTCGTGGAGCGACGCCGAGGCGCTTCGGGAAAACCCGGACGTGATCCCGTTTGAGCAGCCTCAGCGTTGATACGCTTTCGGCTCCGCCTCAGGTGCCCGCCTGCCGGCGCGAAGGTGGGCATGCCCGCGACCGGGCTGTCGATCGTCCGCCGGAATGCACCGCCCCCAACGGAGCACTGCTATGCACACGCACACCACGCAGCCGCCAAAGGCCGTCGGACTTTACGACCCCCGCTTCGAGCACGACGCATGCGGCGTGGGCATGGTCGCGCGGCTGGACAACCAGCCGACGCACGAGGTAATCACGCGCGCGATCACGGCGCTCGAGAACCTGGAGCACCGCGGCGCGTCGGGGGCCGACCCGTGCACGGGCGACGGCGCGGGCATCCTCATGCAGATCCCAGACGAGCTGTTGCGCGCAACGGTCGACTTCGAGCTGCCGCCGCTCGGTCGCTATGGCGTGATGATGTGCTTCCTGCCGACCGACGCCGACGCTCGCGGACGGCTGGAAGGGCTGTTGGAGCGCACGGTAAGTGCTGAGGGCCAGCGCCTGCTCGGTTGGCGCGACGTGCCGATCGACGCGGAGCAGACCGGCGAAGTCGCCGCCGCCTGCCGCCCGGTGATCCGCCAGCTGTTCGTCGGTGCGGGGCCGGCCCACGAGGATGACCAAGACGCCTTCGAGCGCAAGCTGTACGTGATCCGTCGCGTGTGCGAGCTGAACGCGAGCGAGATAGGCCCGGGCGGGTCCACTCTGTACGTGGCCTCGAGCTCATCGCGCACGCTCAACTACAAGGGCATGCTGATCAGCTACCAGCTGGCCGAGTTCTACGGCGATCTGCGCGACGAGCGCGCGAAGACCGCGCTCGCGCTGGTGCACTCGCGCTTCTCTACGAACACGTTCCCGAGCTGGGAGCTCGCGCACCCCTACCGCGTGATCTGCCACAACGGCGAGATCAACACCGTGATGGGCAACGTCAACTGGATGCGCGCGCGTGAAAGCGAGCTGCACAGCGAGCTGTTCGGCGAGGACCTGCCGAAGATTCTGCCGGTTGTCACCGCCGGCAACTCCGACTCGGCGACGTTCGACAACGTGCTCGAGCTGCTGATGCTCGCTGGGCGCACGTTGCCGCACGCGGCGATGATGATGATCCCGGAGGCCTACCGCGGACGCGACGACCTGCCCGAGTACCTGAAGGGCTTTTACGCGTTCCATTCCTGTCTGATGGAGCCGTGGGATGGGCCGGCGTCGGTGGCGTTCACCGATGGCCGTGTGGTCGGCGCGACGCTCGACCGCAACGGTTTGCGTCCCGGGCGCTGGGTCGAGACGACCGACGGCTACGTGGTGCTCGGCTCGGAGTCCGGTCTGCTCGACATTCCGCCCGAGCAGGTGCGACGCCTGGGCCGTCTGCAGCCGGGCAAGCTGTTCCTCGTCGACCTCGAGCGCGGGCGCATCGTCGAGGACGAGGAGGTCAAGCGCGAGGTCGCCACCCGCCATTCCTACGGCGAGTGGTATGCGCGCAATGCCGTGCCCTTCGGCGACCTGCCGCCCTCCGAGCAGGTGACGCTTTCAGACCAGCCGCTGCACCTGCGCCAACGCGCGTTCGGCTATACGCAGGAGGATCTGCGCGTGCTGCTCGCGCCGATGGCGATCGAGGGCGCCGAGCCGGTCGGCTCGATGGGCAACGACCTCTCGCTGGCCGTGCTCTCCGACCAGGCGCCGCCGCTGTTCTCCTACTTCAAGCAGCTGTTCGCGCAGGTCACCAACCCGCCGATCGACCCGATCCGCGAGGAAATCGTGATGAGCCTCGCGACTAGCCTCGGCAATGAGCGCAACCTGTTCGAGGAGACACCAGAGCACGCGCACAAGCTCCTGCTCGAACAGCCGATCCTGCTCAACCGCGAGCTCGAGACGCTGCGCCATGTCGTCCACGACGTCTACGCGGCGCGCACGATAGATATCACCTGGCCGGTCGCGGAGGGCCCGGACGGGATGCGCGCCGCGATCGACCGCATCTGTCGTCAGGCGCGCGAGGCGATCACCGAACGCGTCAACATCATCATCCTCTCCGACCGCCAGCTCGGCCCCAAGCGCGTGCCGATCCCCTCGCTGCTTGCGGTGGCGGCCGTGCATCATCACCTGGTGCTTGAGGGCACGCGCCTACGCGTGGGCATGATCCTCGAGTCCGGCGAGCCGCGCGAGGTGCACCACTTCGCGACGCTGATCGGCTACGGCGTGAGCGCGATCAACCCGTATCTGATGCTCGAGACGCTCGATGAGATGGTCGCGGAAGAGCGCATCGTGCGCGACGGCGCCGCATCGTCCCCGCAGGGGGATGGCGCAGCGGGCGCGCTCGACCCCGAGACGGCGGCTCAGAACGTCGTCAAGGCGATCGGCAAAGGCCTGCTGAAGACGATCTCCAAGATGGGCATCTCGACCATCCAGTCCTACCGCGGGGCGCAGATCTTCGAGGCGGTGGGGCTCTCGCGCGAGCTGATCGACAAGCACTTCACCTACACCGCCTCGCGCGTCGGCGGCGTCGGCGTCGACGTGCTCGCGACCGAGGCGCTCGAGCGCCA
>Ga0187780_10003043_pt1 | contig 12655 bp, 8 predicted proteins | sample 1015_Q2_SP10_20__FD_132429 | JGI IMG/M metagenome (GOLD analysis project Ga0187780, IMG submission 132429) | Tropical peat soil microbial communities from peatlands in Department of Meta, Colombia - 1015_Q2_SP10_20_MG | ecosystem: Environmental > Terrestrial > Soil > Wetlands > Peat | place...
CCGAGGCAATTCGTGCGAGGTCAAACCCCGTCGGCAAGCGCCCTGCATTGTCGATCTGTAGTGCGACACCGTCGGGCCGGCTTACGATTCGGACCTCGATTGCTAATTCGCGACTGGATCGGTATTTGATCGCATTGGTGCCCAGCTCATTTATCACTAGGGCGAGCGGAACAGCCTCATTCTCCGGCAGACCCCAGCGCCACAGCGCCGGTGCCTCGGATTCGAAGCGCACATCGGCCCCGAACATTGCGCCGAGATTGGAAAAAATTCCCTGCGCAACCCCGAGCACCGGCAGCGTCCCCCCGCTGCCGATCTGCAGACCGTGCACCTGGGCGATCGCCTGAATCTGACCGGCGATTTCATGCAGGGTCGACGCGACTTCTGGCTTCGCGCTCGCCATTTGTTGAAGCAAACCTGCGACCCCCTGCAGGTTGTTCTTGATCCGGTGGTGAACTTCCCGAACCAGGACGTCGCGCTGCATGACCGCTTCTTCCAAACGTTGTTCTTCGGCGGCCCTGCGTTCGGTGATGTCATCTGCAATGCCAAAAACGCGAATCGACCCGTCATGAATATGGGCCGGATTGAGTCGCACGTTAAGCATACGCACGCCTCGTGTTGGATGGTTGACGCGCACCGAGAATTCGGTGCGGCGCTGATGGCGAAGTTTGGCCAGCAGACGCGGCAATTGGCGATCGAGCATAGCCAGGTCATCAGGGTGAACATACTTGCGCGCTGATCGAGCGTCGCCTAGCAGCTCGGAAGGTGGAGCGCCCACAAGCTGTGTGTAGCGGTCGTTCACATAGAAAACTTGCGTCAGATCCGCGCTGGCGATAAAAAGCAGCTGATCGATGTTCTCGGCAAACTGGCGAAAGCGTGCCTCGGTTTCGCGCAGTGCCGCCTCAGCTAGCACTTCCCCGGTTAAATCATCAATGATCGACATGACGTAGCGCGCCGCTGCATGACCACGGCCCTCCTGTTTATCGTCAAAGATCGGAACCACACGCTGATTGACTGTCAAGGTTCGACCGTCCGCACGCAACATGATGTCGCGCGGCCGATCGATCTGGTGTGCCTCAAGTATCGCTCTGCGATCCATCTCCGAATACAGATCAGCAAATTGACGACCGTAGATCTCATGCCAGGTGCGGCCAATTACCTGTTGCCGCGTCAGACCGGTCATTACCTCGCCGGCGCGGTTCATGCTGACGAAGCGCCCGCTCTGGGCCTCGCGCACGGCGACTAACACTGGCAGGCTCTCAATCACCAGATCCAAATAATTACGCACGCGCTGTAGTTCGTCCTCAGACCGCCGACGAAGGTCAACGTCCGTAAGCGCCACGATCATGCCCCGCTCGGGCGCACCCGGTTCGATTGGACGCACGTTACCGGCACACCAGAATGTCGTGCCATCGGCGCGGTACATCGGCAACTCGAAGCTGGCGCTTGCCCGGCTCTCGGCCACTTCTGATTCGGCACTGCACTGTGCCAGGACCCTTCGCCAAGCGCCCCGGTCGACAAAAAGCGACCCAAACTGTACTTCGCGCAGATCCGCCGCGCCAAAACCAAATAGTCGCTCGCCCGCAGCGTTCGCCTTGATCACCAGATCGTTGGCGACGTAAACAATGGCCACCAGGGCGTTATCAAAGATTAGCTGCAACTCATTGAGCGTAGCGCGCAATTCCCGATCGGCGCGTTTGCGTTGATCGATGTTCACGAAGGCAAATATGTACCCTAGTTCGGGACGCTCGGGATTCACCGCTCGACCCTGGACCGCGACCCAAATCGGATCGCCACGGCGTCGATACATATACAGCTCGAATTCACAGGCTCCCGCGGCACGAATCTGGCCAAAGCGCTCGCTCAGCGCCGTCAGCAGCAGTCGGTCGGAGGGATGGGTAAAAAGCTGGATCTGCTCAACGAGCGTGCCGGGCTCACAACCCAGGAGCTCCTCCATCGCGGCATTTGCGCGCACGACCGTTGCGTCGCGCACAAACAGCAATCCCACCAGCGCCGTGTCAAAAATCAGTCGACTTTCGGTAAGCAGACGCTGTAATCGCTCTTCAAAGTGCTTTCTGTCGGTGACATTCTCCAGCACCAGCAGATATTCGCGCTGTCCGTCGGTAGCGCCCAGTGCGCGCCATTGGAGCTTGACCCATACAACGTTGCCCTGCGAATCGACCAGGCGGCGATCTTCCTCCGTGACGCTGGTGCCACCAGCGGCAAGTCGCTGCCGATCGTGCATGCTCGAATGAAAATCCTCGGCATGAAGCAACCCGGCTGGATCGCGTCCGATTAGGTCGGCCTCCTGCTGGCCAAGCAAAGAGCAGGCCGCGCGATTGACCCGGCGGATGCGAAAGTCGCCGTCGACCAGCACAATGCCAACCGGACTCTCATTAAAGATGGTCGAGAGGCGTTCGCCGTGCTCGGCCAGGGAAACCTCGAAGTGCTTGCGCTCCGAAATATCGCGAATCAGAAGAAAGATGAATTCGCGCTCTCCGTGCTCAACGCGCTGCAATACGACATCGACGGCAAATTCCTCACCCGAGCAAGTGCGGTAGCGCGTCTCGCCTTGATACGAGCTCTGGAGCATCAGCGTTTCTAAAATTCGGGCAAAGCGCTCCTCGCTTAAATTCGTATCGATGGCACGCAGGCGAAGGCCGGTGAGCTGCTCGCGGCTGTATCCCAGCCTGGCAAGTGCGGTCTCGTTTGCATCGACGATCCCCCCGTCGCGGCGTATTTCCAGGATCATCTCGCCCGCACGCTCTAGTGCGTGACGCAGCGCGGCAAGAGAGGTCTCGGCAAACCGCTCCCGATCCAGCCGCTCGATGGTAATGAATACTCCGTTGAACTCGCCGCGGGCGTTAAGCAGCGGCGTGCGTCGCTCGCGGATCCATGGAAAGTCCCCACCGCAGAACTGATACTCGACCTGATGCGAGCTTCGCAGCTCGTGATCGCGCATGCGCAGCAACGATCGCATGACGTCGGGCTGCCCGCTCAGATCAAACGCCTCGTCCAGTCTGCGGCCCAGAAGCTGCTGCGATTCGACACCGAGCAGTTGCAATAGGTACGGGTTGCAGCGTACGTAACGCAAATCGCGGTCGAGCACCGCCATCCCGATGCGAGCGCTCGACATAAGGGTCGAAACCATGGCGTCGGCAGCCCGATTGGCGCGCAAGGCGCTGCGCGGAACCGTGATATCCCGGGCGATCGCCGTGACGTGGGAGGCCTCCCCCGTCGGGCCACACTCTACGAACAGGCGCACCTCGAAGCTTTTGGGGCCCGTCGGGTACGGATAGGTGAACTTGAAGGATCGCCCCTCCAACGAATCGAAGACGGCGCCCAATTTTGCATCCCACAGGGGCGCGAACTCCCGAAACGCTTCAACCTCCTGCAGCCGGCGGCCGATGACATCGCTCCAGGGCACGGCGGTTGCCTGCACCATTGCGGCATTGGCATACACGATGACCAAGCGGCGGTCGAAGCGCCACACGCCGTCGGGCAGTTCATCGAACAGCGTCGCCGGGGGCGGTGCTGAAGCTGCCTGCGATTGTGCCGGCGCCGCCGCTTGCGGGGTATCGCTGCGCGGCGGGTCAGTGAGGGCCGTGGCCGATGTTGTCGGCTCCGACCCGCGATCAAAAGTCATCGAATCCGCCACGCTCAACTGTTCCGAGTACCTGCCACGACTTCAGAATGCGTACCGACCGGTGCCGGACGCAAGCGAAGAATACCGGAAGGTGGGGATTGCGATCTAGATGTAGTTAAAGAGCGAGAGCTTGGAAATTGCCGCGTAGCTCTGTAACGCCGCCTGATATTCCGTCTGCTGCTGTGAAAGCTGTGAAGCGCCCTGGGCGTAGTTCAGATCTACGATCGATGACATTTGCGTCTGATCTTGCAGCGTTTGATCGCTGTTGACCGTCCCGTAGGTATTGAGCTCGGCCAATTGCGCGCCCATTGACGATTGCGTCGTGGAGAGGCTGGAAATCGCCTGTTGTGCACCGCTTAGCGCGGTTGTTAGCGCGGCGCTGACGCTGGTCGCAGCTGCCGCAGTCGTTGTGGGCGTTTGCAGCGCGGTGATCGCCGAAGCGATCACGCTAAAGATCGACTGGTTCGTCGAAGGCGAAATCGTGAACGTATCTCCCGGCTGGGCGCCGGGGCTTAGCGTCACCTGCATGCCTGGAATCGGTAGTGTCGTGGGGCCGTTATTGTTGTACGGTAGGCTTGGTCCGGTGGTTCCGGGGGGCGTCTGCGTGATCGTGTACGTTGCCCCACCGGCACCTATGGTGACCGTGTACTGATCGCCCGTAAGCGCGCTCGGGTTGGTCACCGTGCCGGCGCTAATTACCGCCGTGCCCGCGTTGTTGCTGTTGGCTGCTGTCGCGAACGTGCCGTTGCCGGTGGGCAGGGACATGAACACGGCCGCTCCGGAGTACTTCACCTGCTCGCTGCGGGTCTGGGAGATCTGCAGGCCGGGAACAAGGTCATCGCCCACATAAGTCACATTGTTGCCGCTTTGTATGAACGGCGGGGCCGAATTGACCGACCCGCCAAACAGGTATCCGCCCTGCCCGTCGCTGGTGTTGGCCAAGCCAACAAGTTGGTTCAGGTCCTGTTGCAGCTGTGCGGCTATGGCACTGCGGTTTGCATCGCTCAGCGTCGCATTGCCGGCCTCTACGAGGCTGGTCTGCACGGACTGCATGACGTTGAGCGCCTGCGTTACGGTTGATGAGGCGTTGTTGAGCAACTGCGTAGCCTGGGCCTGATTGGCTTTGTACTGGCCAAGTTGGGTCAGATCGCTTTGCAGCAACGCCGCCTGGGCCGCGCCCACTGGGTTATCGGAAGGCGAGTTGATCTGCTTGCCGCTGGAGAGCTCCGCCGTGGTGGTCATCATCGCGGACTGGTCCGCATTGATCGCATTCTGGCTATTTAGGTACAAGTCGGCGGTAGAAACGCGAATCATGAGATTTACCTACTCATTGTCAAAACCGGGTCGACAGAGCGCACGTTATGCCGTCACCGCATCGATGACCGTTATCAGCGTATTAAAGATCGTGTCCGAACTTTGGATCAACTGCGCAGCCGCCTGGTACTGCTGCTGGTACTGCATCAGGTTGGATGCCTCCTCGTCCAGATTCACGCCGCTCACCGAGCTTTCGGAGGCTGTGGCGTTTTGGAGGATCGCATCCCTGGAAGTCTGGTTGGTCTGCGCGGTCGAGGCCATTGCGCCGACACTGCCGACAACAGCCGAGTAGCCCCCGTCCAGTGTCGTGCCATTGACGAGCGACAGGCCCTGGATCTGCGTCATCAGCAGCGCATTGCGGTTATCCCCGCCGCCGACAGCGCCGGGATTGGGAGCTATCGTCACGCTGTCGCCATTGGCGGGCGCACCCGTCAGGGTCAGGGACCACCCGTTGATATTGATCGGCTGGCCGGCCGTATAGCTTTGCGGCCCACTCGTATAACCCGTGGTCGTGTCCGTATAGGTATAGGAGCCAGGACCGGTGAAATTTAGTGTCACCAAGTCTTGCAGCTGCGCATTGGGATTGGCCGGGTTGGCACCCGGATTTTGCGGTAGCGGTTGCAGCGCAAGGCCGCCCACCGTTAATGACCCGGTATTGCTTAAGGCCGGCGTTGCCTGCATGGGACTCGCGGCGGCAATCTGGGAGCCTTGCGATAAGGCGACGCTGATGTTCGCCGCCCCAAGCTGCACGGGCTCGATCGTGAACACGTCGCCGCTAGCCGGCATTGCGTTAAGACTCAGACTCATGCCGTCGACAGAAAGAGGGTTGTTCAGTATTGACGCGACCGTGCCGCTCGCCACGTTCGAGCCATCGGAGAGGCGGGTGAGCGTGTAGTTGCTTCCCTGGACACGAAGCAGGTAGTCCGATGCCTGAAGCTGCGAAACATCGTTGTAGGACGCGTTCACCGTGACGGCACCCGCGTCGGGGTTCGTCGAGGCCGCGATGACCGCAATACTCGGCGTCGAAAAAAATGCGCTTCCCGGGTTACCGTTTTGGTCGGTGCCCTGCGCCTGCACAGCATTGAACTGCGACGACAGCGCAACGGCGAGTTGCCCGATTTGGTTTTCAACTCCGGGGATGGTCTGCTGCTGAAACTGCAGTAGCGCCCCAATTGCACCACCACCACTGTTGTTCGGATCCAGGGGGGCGATCGTGCCACCGACATTTGTCCCGACGTCAAGGAATTGCGAGTTTTGCGGATCCGTACCCATGGTGAGCGCGAACGTCCGATCGCCCACGAGCAGTGGCTGGCCGTTGGCCAAAAAGATGTTCACCGTCCCGTCGCTTTGGGTAGAGGTCGTGACCCCGATCGCTTGATTTAGCGTCTGTATGTCCTGGTCGCGTTGATCGAGCAGCGAGTTGGGCGAGTTGCCGCTGGCTGTGGCCAGGGAAATTTGATCATTCAGGCTGGCGATCTGCGCGATCGTCGTGTTGACGGTTGCGATCTCCTGGCTCATCTGTTGTGTCGCAGCCTGGTTCAGTGACTGCAACTGGGCGGCCGCGTCGTTAAATTGCCCGGCCATTTCCTGGGCTGCGGACAGCGCCGTTTCTCGTGTCGCGGCGCTATTGGGGGCCGCCGAAAGCGCTTGAATTTGCGTAAAGAAATTGTCGATCGCCGCGCCCAGACCCGCGGTCGTGTCGGAGAACATGCTATTGATCTGACCCGTCAGCGTGGCGGTCTGATCGGCCTGACTGGCCATTGCCTGTGCAAGGTTGGTTTGCTGCGCAAGAAAACTGCTGTAGACGCGGGAGATCGAATCGACCCGCACCCCGGTGCCGATATACATACTGCCCAGGTCCGTCTGAACCTGGGGTGTAAAGCTGGTGACTTCGCGCGAATATCCCGGTGTATTGACGTTGGCAATATTGTTGCCGGTCGTCTGCAGCGCCGTGAATGCCGCGCTTAGCGCACTTGATCCGATTGATAGGAGGCTGTTGGCCATGTTTCCGATACCTCGCCGTTACCGGAATTCGGCAGCCGCGTTGTGTTCTTGAGTCATCTGTACTTTCCGACCCGTATTTCCGTGATTACGAGGCTCGCATTGCCAATGCATGGTCTTGCATCGCGTTTACCTTCCCCTGCGAACGCTTGCTGCCGCGCGTATCGCTTGCAAAACGTTGCTAGAGGGCGTCGTCTCCGGACCGACGGCGGCTGCGACGACCCCCGGGGTCTTTGCCGGTGGATCGGTTGGCGCCGGTTCAGTGGATTGCGGAAGGTTGCGGCTGAGCTGGCGTGCGATCAAATCAGAGAGTCCCGTGCCGCCCGCGGCGATCTTTTGCGCAAGTTGTTCATCGAGCATGCTCGTATACAGCTGCTGGTCCGAGGAATCGAGCAGCCCCGATTTCATCGTGGCGTCGCGCATGCTCTTTAGCACCATGTGCATGAACAGCGCCTCGAATTGGGTGGCGACCTGCTTGACCGCCTTGGCTGGATCGCGGTTGGCAAGCTGCCGCAGCTGGTCTAAGGACCGGGAGTCCGCGGCAACGCTTGTGAGCTCCTTGCCGGCCTGTGCATCCATTATCGGCGCTACCATGCTCGTACCCGGACCGGTTAGATGACTTCCAGATCGGCATGCAAGGCCCCGGAGGCCTTGAGCGCCTGCAAAATCGCGACCAAGTCGCCCGGATTTGCGCCCAGCGCATTGAGTGCCTTCACTAGGTCGGCCAAATTCGTCGCTGCCGGCAAATGCATCAGAGTTCCGCCTTCTTGCTTGATGGCGATATCGGTCTTTTCCGTAACCACGGTCTGACCGCTGGACAAGGGCCCTGGCTGCGAAACAATTGGTGTCGAGGTAATCGTGACGGACAAGTTGCCGTGGGCTACCGCTGCCGGCTCCAGCGTCACCGTCCGGTTCATGACGATCGATCCCGTGCGCGCGTTAATCACGACTCGGGCTACCGGCTCGATCGTAGTGACGTCAATGTTTTCCATCTCGCCCACGAAACGGACGCGATCGTTTGCTGCGGCCGGCACCTTAACCTCGATCACGCGGCCATCTCGCGCCATCGCCGTGCCCTCGCCAAGCTTGGCATTGATGGCCTCCTCGACCGCCGTGGCGGTTGCAAAATCGCTCGCATTTAGCTCCAGGCGGATGCGGTCGCCTTGCAAAAAAGGGGTAGGAATCCCGCGCTCCACATTGGCGCCATCCGGAATCCGACCGGCGGCCAGGTGGTTGATCTGCACCTTGGATCCGCCTTGCGCCGCGCCGGCGCCGGCCACAAGGATGTTGCCCTGTGCCACCGCATAGGTCAGTCCGTCCGATCCTTTCAACGGCGTCATCAGCAAGGTGCCGCCACGCAGACTCTTGGCATTGCCCATCGAGGAAACCGTAACATCCAGGGTCTGGCCCGGCTGGGCAAACGGTGGCAAGGTGGCAGTCACCATGACCGCCGCGACGTTACTCAGCATCGGATTGGTTCCCGGGGGCAGCGTGATGCCGAGTTGCTGCAGCATGGTTTGTAAGGTTTGGATCGTAAAAGGCGTCTGGGTTGTCTGGTCGCCGCTGCGGTCCAAACCGACGACGAGGCCGTAACCGATCAAAGGATTGGAACGCACACCCTGGATCGCTGCCAGATCGCGCACGTGTTCGGCGTGGGCTACCGATGGCAACGGCAAAGCGCACAGCAACAACAGCATCGCGAGGACCGATGCGCGCGGCAGATCACGACGTGCTTGAGCACCCCAACAAAGGAAAATCATTGCTGCCTTCGCGATCAGAAGGGTGACCAGGAATTGAAAAAGCGCCCAAGCCAGCCCTGAATTTGCGCTTCCTCGATGTAGCCGCCACCGCGATAGTCCAGTCGCGCGTCGGCAACCTGTGTCGAACTAATGATGTTGCCTGGCTGAATGAAGGTCGGATCGATGACACCGGTAAAGCGCAGAGAATCGGAATTCTGGCGAATCCCGATTTGCTTATCGCCCGCAACCACGAGGTTCCCGTTTGCCAAAACCTCGATGACGGTCACGGTGATCGTTCCGGTGAACACACCCGTCGATGCCGTCTGTCCCGTGCCGTTATAAGCGTTATCCCCAGCCGCATTCAGATTCAAACCATTGATGCCGTGGCCGAACACCCCGGAGACTTTAGGAAGTGTCGCGGTAATGCTTGTCTTTTTCTCGCTGCTCGAATTGGCAGACTGGCTCGCGTTGGTGTTCTCGTTGATCTGGATTGTCAGCAGATCTCCCACGACACGCGGTTTGCGATCCTCGAACAAATACACCACGTTGTTCGGCCGGAAAATGCTCCCGGTTGGCGCGGCGGTCAGCGGGTCGTAGGGCTGCGCGCGTGCGGTCAACGGTGCGTTGGGCGTAACTGGCGCACGCGGAGCCGCGCAACCCCCAAGCAGCGCAGCTAAAGCGAACAGCGCGGTCGCGGCGCGGCAGCGATACATCGCGGTCATGGCGAGGTCCATCAAGAATTAAAGGTCACTGAGCTTGCTGAGCATCTGATCCGCGGTTTGAATCGACTTGGAGTTCATTTCATAGGCCCGCTGCGTCTGGATCATGTTTACGAGCTCAGTGACGACATTGACGTTACTGGTCTCGATATACCCCTGTTGCAAGGTGCCCAGGCCGTTGGTTCCGGGCGTGTTTACCGTCGGGGTTCCCGATGCCGCAGTTTCGACAAATAGGTTTTGGCCCGTCGCCTGCAAGCCCGGTGGATTCATGAAATTCGCAAGCTGAATCGTTCCTACTGTCTGCGGCGCTGACTTTCCTTGCAAAGTGACGGTCACTGTGCCGTCCTGTCCCACAGTGACCGACTGCGCACCCACTGGGATGGTAATAGCAGGGGTCACGGGAAATCCGGCGCTGGTCACCAAAGCACCGGTGGAGTCGATCTGAAATGAGCCGTCGCGCGTATAGGAGGTGGTGCCGTCGGGCATGAGCACCTGGAAGAAGCCCTGTCCGTTGATGGCGAGGTCAAATTGGTTGCCCGTTTGCTGCAAGTTACCTTGCGTGAACATGACCTCGGTTGATACCGGGACGACACCGGTTCCAATCTGCAGGCCAGCGGGCAGATAGGTTTGTTGCGAAGAATTGGCACCAGATTGGCGCAGGTTCTGGTAAAGCAGGTCCTGGAACTCCACGCGGGAAGTTTTAAATCCGGTGGTTCCGACGTTGGCCAGGTTGTTGGAAATTACGTCCAGCTGCGTTTGCTGGGCCTCCATTCCGGTCTTTGCTATCCACAAGCTTCGAATCATCGCGTTCTCCGCAGCGCTGGCCGAGAAAAGTCCCGACTACTTGCGCTTTGTATGTATTAGATCAATTCATGCGCTAGGGCCTGCAAGGCGATCAAGATCCCAAAACCGTGCCCGCCTTTTGTTCGTTTTGCTCGGCGGTACTGAGCATTTTCATCTGCAGCTCAAATTGCCGCGCCGCCCCGATCATTCCGACCATAGACTCCACTACGTTGACGTTGCTGCCCTCGAGCGTGCCGCTGGCCACCCGTACGGTCGGATCGGCATCAGCGGTGTCGCCGTTCTTCAGCCGAAACAAACCGTCGAGACCTTTGCTCAGAGATTCCAGTGGCGGGTTTACTAACTTGAGCTGTCCCAGAGTGGTCGGCAAAATGGCGCTCGCCGTCTTCACCGTGATGGTTCCATCGGGCGCAATGAAGACCGATTGCGCGTCGCTGGGCATGCTGATCGGGCCGCTTGTACCTTGCACCTGCGCACCATTGTTCAACTGCAAGGTTCCGTCGGATCCAACCTGTATCGCGCCCGCGCGCGTATAGGCTTCGTTGCCATCGGTGCCCTGCACAGCAAACCAACCCGATCCCTGGATTGCGACGTCCAGATTGCGGCTCGTGGAGATCATTGGACCTTGCGAGAAATCCGATCCGGTCGTGGTTTCGACGGTGAATACACGCGTTCCGGCCTGTTGCCCGACGGTTGGGACCGCGCGCAAACCGACGGTGTCGGCACGAAAACCCGTTGTGCTCGAGTTGGCCAGATTGTGAGCGAGAGTCGCCTGGCGTTCGAGCAGATACTTCGCGCCGGTCATGGCCGTATAGATCAGTCGGTCCACTGGCTTGCTCCCTTAGAAAGTTGCATCCCGCGACCGTTGGCTAGCGCAGGTTCATCAGCGTTTGCTGCACCTGATCTTCCGTCTTGACGGTCTCCGCGTTGGCCTGGTACACGCGCTGCGCGGTGATCAGATTCACCAGTTCGGTCGTGATGTCCACGGTCGAGCTCTCCAGTGCACCGGACTGCACCGTTCCAAGCGAACCGGTTCCCGGTGCCCCAACAACAGGTGCACCCGAGGCTTCGGTCTGCACGAACTGGTTATTGCCCACGGCAATGAGGCCTTGCGGGTTCGTAAAATTGGCCAGCGCAATCTGGCCCTGTGCCAGCGTCTGTCCGTTGGTGTACTGGCCCGTTATTACGCCGTCCGAGCCTATTGAGAAGCCGGCGAGCTGGCCCGTTGCGTAGCCGTTCTGGGTGTTGCTGCTGACCGCGAACGCAACCCCGTATTGGCTCGTCGACCCACTGGGAAACGTAAGCGCAAACGCCAAGGGGGTCGCAGCACCGTTGGCCAATGGCATCGACATGTTCAGCGTAACGCTGGTTCCTCCGACCAAGGTCCCCGAGTTGTTGAAAGCGAGCGGGGTGGCGTAGGCTGCTCCGCCATTTAGCGCCGCACCGTCGCCGGTAGCGTAGACGTCCCACGTATTGGCGGCGGTCTTGACGAAATACAACGAAAGCGTGTGCGCGTTGCCCTGCGAGTCGTAGATCGTCATCGACGTCGAGGAGTTGTAAGAAGTCGGATCGGCCGCGTTAAACGGAACCGTCGTCGGTACCGCGGCTGTCGAGTCAAGGTTTAGCGAAAGGCCGGCCGTGCTTGTCGACTTGGGCGGCACAGGGGCCTGCGAGAGCGTGAGTGGAACGGGAGGCGCCGCAGTAATCTGGCCCGTGGCAGTAGCCGGGTAGCCCAGCAATTGAGCGCCCGAGGCGGTGACGATGACCCCGTTGGCATTGAGCTGGAATTCGCCATCGCGCGAATAGCTTGTAATGCCATTATTCAACTCTTGGAAGAACCCTTGGCCATTGATTGCCACGTCAAGCGGGTTGCCAGTGGTCGTGATATTGCCCTGAGTGAAATTCGGAGTAACCGCTGCGACCTGGACACCGATGCCGATCTGCGTCGCGGTGGCGCCCCAAAGCGTCGAGGCGTACACGTCGGAAAACTGCATGGTCACGTCCTTGTATCCGACGGTCGACGCGTTGGCGATATTGTTGCCAATGTTGTCGAGGTCCTGCGACGCGGCCTGTAGACCCGATAGTGCCTGTTCAAAACCCATGCTCTTCTCCCGTTACTGCTGCTCGCCGACTTTGACTTGCCAAGTAAACGCCTTACAAGCAGCGCCAGAACATCAAATAATCTGCGCAATTGCGCTGTACGGAACCTGCGTGCCGTTACCCAGCATCAGCTGCGTTGTGCCGTTGGACTGCGGCACCGATCCGACCACGGTCTGCAGGTTGTAGGACGTTGCCTTAACCGCAGCGCCGCTGCTTGAGGTCGCCTGCACGTTGAACTGGTAATTGCCCACCGCCGCGGCTGCGCCCGAATCGGTTGTCCCATCCCAGGAAAAGTCCTGCAGCCCTGCGCCCTGCGGACCAAGCTGAAGCGTCTTGAC
>Ga0187780_10003044_pt1 | contig 12654 bp, 13 predicted proteins | sample 1015_Q2_SP10_20__FD_132429 | JGI IMG/M metagenome (GOLD analysis project Ga0187780, IMG submission 132429) | Tropical peat soil microbial communities from peatlands in Department of Meta, Colombia - 1015_Q2_SP10_20_MG | ecosystem: Environmental > Terrestrial > Soil > Wetlands > Peat | place...
GCATTTTGAGCATAATGGCATTGAGCGCTGCTTGATCTAGTTCTGTGATCGTTCCCTCACCCAGCGTTTCGATCATTGAGCGTAGAAGTGTGCGTAGCGATACCATCTTTGTCAGCATAGCAGCATCTGGTAAATAGTCAACCTGAAGTCCCCATTTCGTAAGAAACTGTTCTATCCAGCCTGACTGCTGAAGGTCATCTCTTACCCACCGGCCACGGAAATCGCGAAATTCGCTATTGATGAAATCTACACATATCGCTTCCATTATGCTCTTTGCCCTCTCACATTCCAACTGATAACTCTCTAAAAAATATTGACAGTTACAAGTTGTACATGTTATTATATTGAATATAACTGTATTAAGCAACATTGACCGTTACAAAACCAGTCCAGTTCCCTTTAATTGTCGTTCCGCTTTGTCTGCAAGAAAGGGTTATGCCGGTGGTGCGTAAACATATGGGTGTACTCGAAGGATACCCCTCTCGTCGAGATATTCTCAAGGGCCTGGCAGGATTTGTGATTGCTGTGAGTCTTGACGGTTGCGCTCAAGCTCTCTCTTCCACTTCAAATCCAACTCCTATTCCAACCCCACATCGTCCAGGAAGCATACTGTATACCTATCGAGGTCATACTGCTCTTATACCGGCAGTAGCGTGGTCGCCCAACGGCAAGTACATTACCTCAGGATCTTTAGATAAGACGGTACAGGTCTGGTCTGCCAACCCTGGCGATCATTTTCAACCATATATCTATCGGGGTCATACTGCCGGTGTGCAAGCGGTGACATGGTCACCGGACAGTAATCGTGTTGCTTCAGGTTCTATGGATAAAACGATACAGGTATGGGATGCTCTTAGCGGAGAACACATTGCTATCTATGCTGGGCATACCGATACTGTCAATACTGTGGCGTGGTCACCGGATGGCAACTATATTGCTACTGGCGCTATAGATACTACTGTGCGCTTGTGGGAGGTCGCGACTGGCAAGCAGATGTATGTCTATCGCGGCCATAGCGCAAGTGTAAACTCGCTAGTGTGGTCGCCAGATAGCCAGCAGATTGCTTCTGGATCGACAGACAAGACAGTGCAGATCCTGGATGCCGTGTCCGGAAATCATAGATATACCTATCATGGTCATACCGGCACGGTAAGCTCGGTTTCATGGTCACCGGATGGCAAGTACATCGCTTCTGGTTCTTGGGACAAGACTGTGCAGGTGTGGAACGCGGTGACCGGGGCTATGTTGTATACGTATGAAGGGTACAATGTGAAAGCTGCAGTTAATCCTGCTAAGGGGGTACTTCCTGACCTCATCTTTGCTGTTGCCTGGTCACCTGATGGGAAACGCATCGCGGCCATAACCCAGGTCTATTGCGGCGATGACTGTGCCGTCATGTTAGTCTGGGACGCTTATAACCAGAAGAATTTCACTTTTTGGGTAGACGAGCCGGCCTTAGCAATGGCGTGGTCCCCTGATAGTACACGTCTCGTCACATCCATTTTTAATTCTGAGCAAGGCACCGAACATTTGAATGTGCAGTCGCCGGATGGATACTTTGCACAGATTTCGCTGGCATAGACGTTTTGTTTGTGGATGTACCGGGGTTTATTACTTCCAGGTCCGGCGTTGACTCAGTAGAGTTCAAAGAACTGATCTGTACCTAAGGTGGGTATGAGCGTCCTGGCCAACTCTTTCAGAGAGGCAGTGTGTATCAATTTCAACCAGCCATCGACGCTACTCCTATAGCACCAGCGCTCAGCGCCAAACTCACGCGTTGCGGGATCAAGGAGGATGAAGCGTAACTCAGGTGAGAAATGGGCGTGCCGCTCTTCTAAAGCATACATCTTCTCTGCAAGACCCAGACGCGCTGAACCGCTAATATGCAACCTGTTGAGCAGAATATCGAAATCAGGGATGGAACTTTCGTAAATCACGATCTGTTTCTGTTTAACTACAACACGATACCGAGTTGCCTGAGGATGTTCATCCATCTCTGCCTCAACGACCTCAATTTCCGCTTGCTGGATGGGTGATGGTCGCTCTTTGACTAGAGACACAATGCCATTGACGCTCTCACTAATTTTGTAGCCTGGCGGTAGTTCCATGACAGGTTCAGCATGATCTTTGTCCGCATAGCCGAAGTAATAACGTAGCTTGCCGGTACTAGTCAGACCCTGATACAACGTATATGTCTTGCCTTTGCGATTGGTGTAGGTAGTGGGCATCCTGGCTCTCACTGTGTTGCGCTTGGTGTACTGGTTTCTTCTTTTTCAATCTGTATGAACATGATATGCTCTTTCTTAGCATACTGTCAATTTTCTAACGCTTTATACTCTTCCTAAGAATAACCAATTATTATGCATTGATTTGTAATAAGAGCAGAGGGCACCTGCTTGTCATCCTGAGCGACAGCGAAGGAACTCGTACCCTACTAGAGAGATCCTTCGCTTCGCACAGGATGACTTCGGTAGATTCAAGAGAGTGATACAATGCTCATTGTCAGGGGTAATTTTTTGGAAAATGTTCCATATAAGTGCATTGTACCTTATTGTATTTCATCGAAGGATAGGAATCGCTATGGCCCAGGAAGAAAATGTTCATTCTTTTCTCACAGCAGAAGATATGTCAAGATTGCCGATACGCGCACGGGTTGGCCTGGTTATCGAGGCACGGGATGTCGAAACTGCGATCAATAAAATTCGCGCTGCTGAACAGGCAGGTGTTGAGCAAGTCTGGATGACGCAATCGGTGGGTATGTTGGATACCTTGACGCTCTTTGCTGTAGCAGCAGCCCAAACAACGCGTATTCGCTTCGGCACTTCAATCGTGCCGGTCTATCCACGTCATCCTCTCGTAATGGCGCTGCAAGCAGTGACCATTGACACCCTTGCGCCGGGGCGCTTGCGGCTGGGAGTTGGTACCAGTCATCGCCACTTGATGGAATCTATGTATGGTCTCTCGATGATATCCCCTCTGTTGTACCTGCGTGAATATGTCGAGGTGATGCGTGATGTATTATGGGAGGGAAAAGTTGATCATCAAGGAAAATTCTTCAAGGTGGCTGCCTCTTTTCCGCGCACGGCGCAAATACCTCTGCTCATTTCTGCCCTGGGTGAGAAAGCATTTCACCTGGCGGGAGAAATTTCTGATGGTGCGATTTCGTGGGTATGCCCGGTTCCCTATTTGCTCGATAAAGCATTACCCGCTTTACAAGCCGGGGCCCAGGCTCACAATCGTCCTGCTCCTCCGCTGGTTGCACATATCCCTGTGGCGATAAGTACCGGTGAAGAGGCTGTGCAAAAGGCTTCGATGTCACGTATCTCGTTCTATACAAAAGCGCCATTTTATGCTCACATGTTTGCGGAGGCCGGTTTTCCAATTGCAGCCGATGGCTCAGGCACTGATGCGCTTGTCAAATCGCTGGTGGTCGCAGGAGACCAGCACCAGGTGGGAAAGCGATTACGAGAGCTAATCGCGAGTGGCATTGACGAACTTTTGTTGATGTTGGTGCCAGTGCAGGACGAGGCACGCGAGCGAGAGCAATTGATGCAGATCATCGCTTCACTCTGACGGCATATTTTCCCGCAAGAAACCAGGATGACAGGAGGAGTGACTTATGCGCTACGGGGTTTACGTTCCCAATTTTGGTCCCTATGGAGATGCAAGGGTGCTGGCTGACCTGGCGTATGAGGCTGAAGAAACTGGCTGGGATGGCTTCTTTCTCTGGGATCAGGTGTCAAAGTCAACCCTGACACCGGCTATTGACCCCATGGTTGATCCGTGGATTGCGCTAACCGCGATTGCCCTGCGCACGCGTACCATTCGCCTGGGAACACTCGTCACGCCTCTGCCTCGCCGCCGCCCGTGGATGGTCGCACGAGAAACCGTATCATTAGACCACCTGTCCGGGGGGCGCCTGGTATTCGGGGTAGGCGCTGGAGGTGGCTATTACGACTTTGAGGCCCTCGGAGAAGTCTCGGACGCCAGATCGCTGGCGTTACTTCTGGATGAGGGCCTTGAGGTGCTCACTGGCCTCTGGAGCGGCGAAAAGTACAGCCATGATGGAGTTGCATATCATATCAAGGAAGCACAGTTTCTGCCACGCCCGGTGCAGTCTCCGCGCATACCCATCTGGGTAGCGAACCTGTGGCCCTCGAAGTCGCCTTTGCGTCGCGCGGCTCGCTGGGATGGCATTGTCCCCATTGGGCGCGACCTGCCACTAGCCGCGATGCTCACATCAGGGGAAATGCAAGAAATCGTGCTTTCTGTCATATCGCAGCCTGAATACGCTACTCCGTTCGAGGTTGTACACTCTGGCATCACCGGGGGTACAGACGCGGCCCTTGATCGTGAGGTTGTTGCAGCCTACGAGCAGGTTGGAGTTACATGGTGGGTGGAAAAGATTCTACCCGAACTCTGGGGAAGCTGGACTGAGTGGCCCCTTGAGGCTATGCGTTCGCGGATTCGCAAGGGACCACCCAGGTAGATGTCAGGATATGCAATTCCTGTCAGACGTGCGCCAGCTTATCAGGGTTGGCAACAACACGAATAGTTTGAATTTGCCCATCCTCCACTTCGATCGTCAGCACCGAAAAGGCGCGTTCGCCAGAGCGAATGATGAGCGCAGGTTGAAGATTAACTTCTGCCAGCTCTGGCCGAGCATCTTCAGGTAACGAGCGCCAGAACACATTCTGTGTTTCCATAAAGAAGCGTACCACTGCTGCTCGTCCGATAATTGGATGCCTTGCTGCTCCTTTGACCTTGCCACCTCCATCGCCCCAGAACGTGACATCTTCGGCCAGCAGGTTCATCAGGGTAGACATCTCCCCTGCCTGAATAGCCAATTGAAAGCCAGTAAGCAACTGCTTCTGGGTATCGACTGGCGCATGAAAGCGAGGTCGGTGGTCGGCCAGATGTTTCTTTGCCCGGCTGAATGACTGGCGACACGCTGCTTCACTTTTACCCAGAAAGGTAGCGATCTCGGAGTAGTCGTACTCGAATACCTCACGCAGCAAGAAGACAGCTCTTTCGATTGGCTGCAGTTGCTCCATAAGCAGCAGGAATGCCAGTGAGATCGTCTCCTCCGTGTCGACGCGCTCTTGCGGGTCTATTATTTCGAGAGTCGTTGCGGTGTTAATAGGCTCTGGTAGCCAGGGACCAACGTACACTTCTCGCTTCCTGCGCGCAAGATGGAGTTGATCCATGCACAGGCGTGTGATAATTGTGGTCAAAAAGGCTTTGAGTGAGCTTATCGTTTCTGGTGGTGTCGCCTGGTAACGCAGGTAAGTCTCCTGCACCATATCTTCGGCATCCATTGCGCTACCGAGCATGCGGTATGCAATGGAAAAGAGATAGGGTCTATAGGTCTCAAATGATTCCAAATTCTTCATCCTCCTGCGTTAATCCGAGTTCGACTACTGCATGCCAACAGGTATTGATTGCTGCTGCGAAACCTGGAGTATGCTGGCGCACTGTACCACTAACTTCCTTCATTATACTCGACAAGTTGAATCGCATTCTGCTTTGCTTTCACTTGCTGTCGTCTTAATGTATGCTCATAGCGTCCTTTCCCTGGCCACACAAACAATCCTGGCCAGTGTCTTTCCAGGCGCGGCGCTGCGGCGAGATAGCGCACAAAGATCTCGCGAATTTGATATCCCAGCCAGCCTGTGAAGTAAGGTGGAATGGGTTTATCTTCAGGATAATTGTTGAAGCCGATTGCGTTATGCCCTCCTAAAGCAATACCCTGACCAAGGTAGGCAAAGCTGAATGGCCTGGGCGTTTTCCCCAGAAGGGTTGCGCTCAAGCTATCGGCACCGTGTGCGCCCATGATCGATGCGGTGACGGCACTCATACGAACAGGAGCGCCAGGAACTTCGAGTGGGTGTGCAGCATCACCAATCGCGTAAATCTCAGGATGGGAGATCGAACGCAGGTACGGATCGACCACAATCTGATTGCGCTCATTCACTTCCAGGCCAGCTTCACGAGCCAATGGTGGAGCAACGAAGCCTCCCATCCAGAGACAAAAATCATAAGGAATATCGCTTCCTTGATCAATGGCAACACTATGCTCACGCACAGCAGTAACGGTTGTGTGATCAATAATCTCGACTCCTAGACGGGTGAGTGAACGACGGATTGAGTTGGCAACGTACTTGCCCAGGAATTGACCGCATGATCCTTGTGTCACCAGGCGTACTCTGATATCAGGATAGGCATTAGCTACCTCTCCGGCAGTTTCAATGCCAGTTGCTCCACCACCACAAATCACAACCTGACCGTGTTTTGCTTGAACAGAGGGAAGCATTTCGCGCAATGCCGCTGCGGACAAGGGACCGTTAGGAGCTAGTGTGTAGGCATATTCCGCTACTCCAGGTACACTCTGGCGGTCCGTAGAACTCCCCAAAGCATAGACTAGGTAATCATATTTCAGTTGTTGCATTTGCTGTTGATCCATGACTACTATCTGGTGCTGTTCAGGGTCGATACTGGTAACTCTACCCTGGATAAACTGGATGTTTGTATGACGTAGCATCTGTGGAATAGAGCGCCATTGGACTGCCTGATTCGTTGCAAACTGATGTAAACGCAGTCGCTCTGTAAAAGTATCAAATTCGCTTACCAGTGATATTTGGACGTTTTGCCTGGCTACTTTGCCACCAAGACGCATGGTAAACAACATTCCGGCATACCCCGCGCCGATCACAAGAATGCGAGTTGGCGGCTGTGTATCCTGTATAGTGCTCTGATTGTCAGGGTCAATAGCGTTTGTTTTAAACATATCTTTACCCTTCTGATTTCTATCCCACGGTTGCTTGAGTTGGTGACTGAAACAGGCGAGACAGGCCGGTGAAAGGAGCGAGTGGGATCAGATCGAAATCGATCAGGTGTAACTTCACGAATGGTAGTGTGGCAAGTGCCTCTTTGGCAGCCTCCACGCTTTCGCTTTCGAATATCAACACGACTCTTCCTGCTTCGTTCGCTCGAGTATAGAACTCGCGGCAGACCCCTTGCGCGTAGAGTTGCCATACTGCTTGAATTTCTTCTGCTGAATGTTGCAGTAACTGTTCCCGTGAGACCCCTTCAATTGGCTTTGGCATGACTAAAATCTTCATGGGATATCTCCTCCAATTCTTTTATTGATTGAAATGTTTTCATGATCTTCCAGAACGATCATCATAATGTATGAGGGTTAAGAGATTGGTTTTGTGACAACCTGGAGTTTGCTAGTTGATCAGAATTTGAGACATTGCACTTTTGTCATTTTGAGACATTGCACTTTTGTCATCCTGAGTGAAACGATGGATCTCGTATACCGTCGCAAAAGATCCTTCGCTTCACTCAAGTTGATCGGTTTGCAGAAAAAATCATGTTCCACTTGATTATCATGCCCTTTCTTGATGCGCCCATACCAGGAATGATATAGTGGCGGTGAGACGTGATGAGGAGAAGTCAAGGAGAGAGGATCTTATTGTCATTATAGGAGTTAGGTGAGAAACATGAACGATCCAACGATGCCTGCAACGCCACCCCCGGTCGAGGGTATTGTGACAAGGCCGAGTCAGTTTTCAGTGGAGGAGACGTTGGCACGCCTCCAGCAGATCATAGCTAGCCGCAATCTGACTCTCTTTGCCTACATAGACCATAGTGGAGAAGCGAGACGGGTCGGCCTCACGATGCAAGAAGCCCATGTGCTAATCTTTGGCAATCCGCAAGGTGGCACTCCGTTGATGATCGCTTCCCCGCTCCTCGCACTTGATCTGCCACTCAAAGTCCTCATCTGGCAAAGTGCCGGTAAGCAGGTTTGGGTGAGTACGACAGGTGTGGCTTACTTAAGAGATCGCTACAATATCCCGCAAGAATTGGCCGGTAATATTTCCGTCGTTGATGCCATCATTCAGCAGGCACTCCAGAATTGACGCTTTATTTAGCTTGACAGGTCATGTGAGAACCGATCTACCTCAAACGCTTTCTTTATCAGTGTTTCTTGAAATTCATGGTTATTAGTAGCCGGGCTTTTCAGTCCCAGGATGTGAATTGATCACGCCAACTGTTCGGTCAGCTTTCCGTTTTGCACAAGCCAACGAACAAACTCCAGGTGACGATAGTTTTCAAACATATGATCCTGCTTGTTTTCAGCGTATGCTTGCTTGAGTTTCTCTAAGCGCTCAATTTCTGACGCAGTAAACTCAACCTGATAAAACGTGTCAGAAGTTTCTTGGTGATCCATAGTATCCTCCATTTGAACGATGTGGAGAGATTGCGCACTCATCCTCCATCTGGGAGCGATGGTTTGATTTTCATACCGCTACCACTCACTCCTGCCTTGTCATGGATACTCTTCAAAAGAGAAACTGACCTCGCATGTTCCTCTTTGGCAACCCAGCCATTCATGTCACTGCGCCTTTGCATGATGATTATCATGAATAAGCATCTATATGCATTTTACATCTATATGCATAAAATGTCAAGGGCGGATGCTCTGAATCGGTTGTGGCTCTGGGATGAGGATAGTTTTCTATCTATTCAATATGCCGGGTCCCATGCTTCGAATCCAGGGATATCAGGTGCGTATCTGGACTGCGACAATCCCTGTCATAGTTCCAACGAAGATCGTGTTCTGGAAAAGGGTTGGCGTGGCAAAGCGCGAAGTCGTACCAACCGGGACAGTGGCACGCACCGAGCCTGTAGCGGCATCGAGAGCATAAAGCACCCCTCCACCAGGATTGAGGCTATAGACCGTGTTGCCTCCTATGACTGGAGAGCCTGTTATCTGTCCAGGGGCCTGCCATCCGGTGAGAAGTGTCCCGCCTGATCCAAGTTGGATCTCGCGCAGCCCATCGGCACAGGGGATGAAAGCCACCGGGCCATTCACGGCGGCTCCCCCATAGGCTCCAGCAGCACATACAGAAATCGTCTGGATTTGCCCACCTATTCCCCCCAGGTGATTTGCCTGCAACAAATACCCCTGGTTCGACTTGCCTTGAATAAAGATGAAACCACCGGGTAGGAAGACCGGACCCATAGAACTGAGATCTAAATCGTTCGCGTTATCTTGCGGCCAGCTCTGCGGCGCAAAAGCATCTTCTAGCTGTAAGCTTGAGGAGAGCTTTAAGACTGAATCGGTATGATCCCAGCTCCCTCCTGTAGCTGCGCCGTTACCAACTGACACATAGAGATTTCCCTGGGCGTCTAACGTTGGTCCAGCGGGTTCCCAGATCCCGCCTTCGCGGGCCGTAGGCACCTGGTAGGTGAGGAGCGGTCCCGTCCCATCGGTGCGTGAAGCAACAACCAGGCCCCGGTAGTCGCTACAGTCTCCGTACAAGCCACCATAAGCAATGTAGACGTTGCCTCCATAGAGAGCAAGGGCAGCACGCTGTTGATAAGCTCGTGGATCTATACCAGATGGGTCCACCACACGACGGACTTTGATCTGACCTGTTTTGACATCGACCCCCAGGAGTATATGCGCCGGTCCCTGTATCTCTGCCACGGCAAAGATCAGGCCTGCTTGTGGATCATAAACCGGCGTGCCGGTGATGCCGAGGGGATTAATATTGCCGCAAGGTAAATCTGAAAGGGGTACAGGGGTTCCGGCGTTGGTATGCCATTCTATCTGCCCGCTCTGAGCATCAAGTGAGTACACAGTATCATTTTCCGTCACGACAATGATCTGGCTGCCAACTACCAGTGGTTCAGCATAGACCGCTCCGTCGAGAGGCTGCTTCCAGAGATTCACCAAAGCGGTTGGGTCAGGCATCTTTGCCACAAACCCGCTGCGCGCATTGTCATTGTGGTACGTCGTCCAATCAGTCCCGGCTACCTGGACAGGGGTCGCGGTCGTAGTAGCAGATGGAAGTGTTAATGGTGTGATATGTACCGGCTGAGCTGGCGGCTCACCTAGACTTATGAGAAATTCATGAAGCTGGTGGCGCTGGATATAAGCCACGCCAGCTAGCAATAGACCGACTACCAGACACGTAGTCAGAATGATCAGCCAGCCTTTGGTAAAGCGGCGATTAGGACTGGGAGTGTTTTGCATTTTATCCGGTTCTTGCACAAGCTGGTCAATTCCTTTCATTCTTCCGTAGAACAGTCTACATACAAGAGCACAAAAAAGCAACCCGAAAACCCATGATTTTTCTCTCAATCAGCCATCCACTAATGATTTTGTCACAAATTTATCCCCTCTTTCGTCTCATTTGAGGTCATCCCACAGTTCATTAACAGCCTCTGCAAATTACAGGAAGCGATCAGATTCAAGGAGTATCATGACAATTGTCACCCCTAACTTGTGATAGTCTTCAGTACCTTTCTTCTAACCTGACCCGTATACTTACTACAGCTTGAAAATGGCTGCCTGAGCCAATGCTGAGCTAATGAAGAGAGCTTCTCGCAATCAACTGCATGAATAGCAGTCTGCAAAATGGAGTCTAACATAGAAATGAAAGGTGAAATACGTTGTCAACACAATTATCTCGTATCTTGATTGTACTGTGTGGTATTCTTGGAACAATCTTGCTTGGCCTGTACTTTGGCGTTGGCTTTAGCGTCGGGCTGGCGCAACTTCCTCTCGATACGACCGCAGCCCAGGTGGTGAGCATCGGTAAGGAGTATCGCAATCTGTGGTTCCTGGGTACCTGGCTTCAAGCGACCGGTTCGCTTCTGTCGGTCATCTTTTTCCTCGCTCTTGTACAGCGAGCCAATCGGACGACCAGCCTGGCAGGTTTGCTCACCATTGTTGGGTCCGCTGTGCTGCTTGCTGTCGTCCTCGTCGAAGGAGTCTTTACCATAGGTCTTGCCCAGGCAGCAGTCAGTGGTCATCCAACGACCTCCCTCGCCAGTTTCGATATCATGTCGGTGTTTACCTATGTCTACCCAATCGTACCGGCGCCGGTTATCTTTCTGGCATTAGGAACCATCCTCCTGGGATCGCATCTCCTCCCAAAAGTGTTTGGCTATCTCGCCTTTGGCCTGGGAATTGCATTCGCAGTTGTTGGATTGGTAGGACTTTTCACGACTTCCCTCCTCACTATCGTTGTTCTAAGCCTGCAGGCGCTTTGGGTGCTGGCCGCAGCTATTGCATTTCTCGTATTCTCTGGGAGTGAGCCGGTTTCGCCGGAAGATGAGAGCGTGAAATTCAAAGATGAAAAGCTGCCTGCACGTTCATAGGCGGCGTTCGTCGCAAATCTATCTCTCTTCGATCTAAGTATTGCCGTTGCAAGTGAGGTAAATAAAATGTAGGATGGAAGGTTGAGAGAGACAACACGAGGTTTCTGACCTCTAAGAAAGAGGAAAATATGATTAAGGGAGCACATATCATTCTGTACAGCACCGATGCTGAGGCTGACCGGCTCTTCATCCGTGATGTACTCGGATTTACCGGGGTCGACGCTGGTGATGGCTGGCTGATTTTCAAGCTACCGCCTGCCGAGATCGCTGTACATCCAACCGATGGGCCGGAGAAGCACGAGTTCTATTTGATGTGCGATGATATCGAGAGAACTCTGGCGAACCTGGCTGCCAGGGGTATTACCATTTCCCATCCGGTCAGCGATCAGGGCTGGGGATTGCTCGCCTCGTTGAAACTTCCGGGTGGCTCTGATCTTTCAATCTACCAGCCACGCCATCCCACCGCCTACGATCTTGAGGGTTAATCCTATACTGAAAGCGATACACAGAAATGTTACTGGGTGTAGGGATGAAATCAAAAGGAGGTTTTTTTATGGGCAACGTAATTATTGGTGCAACCATGTCGCTGGATGGGTTTATGAATGACCGCTATGGCGATGTGAGCCGCCTGTATCCTGATTTTGAAGCATTGCGAAGCACTGAGATGTTACAGGAAGAAATACGGATGACAGGCGCAGTGGTGATGGGTCGGCATGCCTACGATATGGCCGGGGGAGATTTAACGGGATATGAATACCAAGTGCCGGTCTTTGTCCTGACTCATCATATTCCAGAACAAATAGCATCAGGACAGAATGACCAGTTGACGGTGTCCTTCGTCTTACTATTCACTAAACATCTTGATTACGTTAGCATGTCATTCTGAGCGCCTGCGAAGAATCTTGGTGCCCCTCAAGCCAGATTCTTCGCAGGCGCTCAGAATGACATATGGTGATGTTATTACCCACAGAACGCTTTAACTGGCAGCTGATCTCCGAGTCACAGCACGCAGATTTCGATCTTCATAACTATGACGAAACGCGGGAATGTGAAGAAGAGTGAACATGTTCAAAGAGATCTGATTGGTTGCAGTTAAGGGCCAACCGGCGCTACGGGTAGTGCTGTGGGCGTTTTTCCCTGGCTCCACTCTATTAAAGCTGTCTGAACTCCTGGAGAGAGGAATTCTGCAGCGTGGTTGATTCCTACTTGCCCGATGTCAGGACAGTTCGGTTTTCCCTCCGTGATTACCCTTGCATACAAGTGGGAATTGTTCCCCCGATCAGTTATCCACTGGGTACTCAGAAATCGTGAGTCCGGCGTGCGGTCATAGCCTGGGCACGCGTTAAAATCGAATGTGTAATCCCGCACATTTCCGATTGTCAGCACATCAATATAATGATAGACTGCGGCCTGTGCAATGCGCTGGTTCGGAGAATTGCCGCCAGTGACAACACGCATCAAACTATCTTTGCCTCC
>Ga0187780_10003045_pt1 | contig 12651 bp, 9 predicted proteins | sample 1015_Q2_SP10_20__FD_132429 | JGI IMG/M metagenome (GOLD analysis project Ga0187780, IMG submission 132429) | Tropical peat soil microbial communities from peatlands in Department of Meta, Colombia - 1015_Q2_SP10_20_MG | ecosystem: Environmental > Terrestrial > Soil > Wetlands > Peat | place...
CGGCGGGCCACCCGCTCCTGGATGCGGAGCCGGAGGGCGTTGAGCCGGATGAACCCGGTGGCGTCGGCCTGGTGGTAGACGTCGTCCGCCTCGAAGGTCACCATGTCGGGATCGTAGAGGGAGACGGGCGACCTGCGGGCCACCACGCTGCAGTTGCCCTTGTAGAGGCGCAGCCGGGCCGTGCCCGTGACGTTCTTCTGGGACTCGTCGATGGCGGCGCGGAGCATGGCCATCTCGGGCGAGTACCAGTATCCGTAGTAGACCAACTCGGCGAACCGGGGGGTGAAGGCATCGCGCAGGTGCATCGCCTCCCGGTCCATGGTGAGGGACTCCACGGCCCGGTGGGCCGCGTGCAGGATCGTGCCGCCCGGCGTCTCGTAGACGCCCCGAGACTTCATCCCAACGTACCGGTTCTCCACGAGATCGACCCTGCCGATGCCGTTGGCGCCGCCCACCTCGTTCAGGTGGCCCAGGAGGCCGGCCGGAGACATGCGCACGCCGTCCACGGCCACGGGAACGCCCGCCTCGAACGCCACCTCCAGGGTGGTCGGCCGGCTGGGCGCCGCCTCGGGGGACACCGTGAGGAGGAACATCTTCTCCGGCGCCTCGGCCCACGGATCCTCGAGGATCCCCCCTTCGAAGCTGATATGGAAGAGGTTGCGGTCCGTGCTGTACGGCTTTTCCCGCGTCACGGGCACGGGGATATCGTGGCGTTTCGCGTACTCCACCAGGTCGGTCCGGGACCGGAACTCCCACTCCCGCCACGGGGCGATGACGCGGATCTCCGGGTCGAAGTGGTAGTAGGCCAGCTCGAAGCGCACCTGGTCGTTCCCCTTGCCCGTGGCGCCGTGGGACACAGCGTCGGCCCGCTCCTTCCTGGCCACGGCCATCTGGCCCTTGGCGATGAGGGGGCGGGCCATGGATGTGCCCAGCAGGTACCGCCCCTCGTAGACGGCGTTGGCCTTCAGGCAGGGAAACACGAATTCCCGCACGAACTCCTCGCGCAGGTCCTCCACGTGGCAGCGGCTGGCCCCGGTCTTCAGGGCCTTCTCGCGGACAGACGATACCTCCTCCCCCTGGCCGATGTCCGCCACGAAGGCCACCACCTCGCACCGGTAGGTCTCGATAAGCCAGCGGAGGATGGCCGACGTGTCCAGCCCGCCCGAGTAGGCGAGGACGACTTTTTTAACCGTGCCCCGCTTGCCGCCTGCTCTCGTGCTTCCCACAGCCCCTTCCCATCGGCATCGTCCCGGCTCCACCGCGCGCCGGAGCCGCTCGACACCTTCAGCCGCGCCCTTTCCCTTCAGGAGGGAGAGGGACAGTATTAGAGGCGCACCAGCAGTGTGAGCTCAGTCTCCACGGGGGCGTTGCCGGCCAGGCCGGAGACCCCGAGGGCCGACCGGCAGTGCTCGCCCCGTGCGCCCAGGAGCTCCACGAACAGGTCTGAGGCTCCGTTCACCACCTTGGGCTGGTCCACGAAACCGGGGGCGCTGGCCACCCACCCGGTCATGCGGATGAGCTGCTCGATCCGATCCAGATCGCCCACCGCCGCGCGGATCATGGCCAGGTGGTTCAGGGCGCAGCAGCCGGCCATCTCGTATCCCTGCTCCACGCTGAGGTCTTTCCCCAGGAGGCCGGTGTACTTCAGCTTCCCGTCGATCCGGCCGGTGTTGCCCGAGAGGTACAACACGTTCCCCACCAGGTGGTGGAACACGTAGTTGCCGCCCTTCCCGCCCAGCGCCGGCACCCGGTGCCCCATGGCGTGCAGTTTCTTCTCGACCTCGCCCATCCGTCACCTCGCCCTCGACCCAACTACGTTCGGCCGTTCGACTGTTCGGCCGTTCCCCAAGGAGATATCTACGGAGCCTAGAATCCCGGTCGGCCGACCCGGGACTCGGGACCCGGAACCCCGTCAGGCCGAAGGCCTCACGGCCTCCGGCGCCATGAGCAGCACCATGATGGCCTTCTGCACGTGCAGGCGGTTTTCCGCCTCGTCGAAGACGATGGAATTTGGGCCGTCGATCACCTCGTCGGTGATCTCCTCGCCCCGATGGGCGGGCAGGCAGTGCATGACCAGCACGTCCGGCCGGGCCCGGCCCACCAGCCGGCCATCCACCTGGAAGGCCTGGAAGTCGCGGAGCCGCTGGGCATGCTCCTCTTCTTGGCCCATGCTGGCCCACACATCCGTGTAGATGACGTGGGCGTCCCGCACCGCCTCCGCCGGGTCGTGCCCCAGGATCAGGGTCGCCCCGCTGGCGGCGGCGTCCTCCGTCGCCTTGCGCCACACCTCTTCGTCCGGCTCGTACCCTTTGGGGCAAGCCACCGCCAGGTGGATCCCGGTCTTGGCGGCCCCGAGGCACCAGGAGTTGCACACGTTGTTTCCGTCCCCCACGTAGGCCACCCTCAGCCCCCGCACGTCCCCCCGCCGTTCTCGCACGGTGAAGATGTCCGTGAGGATCTGGCAGGGGTGGAGACGGTCCGTGAGGCCGTTGATCACCGGGATGGAGGCGTGCTCGGCCAGCTTCTCCACCATCTGATGGCTGAAGGTGCGGGCCATGATGGCGTCCACCCAGCGCTCCAGGTTGCGGGCCGCGTCCTGCACCGTCTCCCGCTGGCCCAGCCGGATGTCCGCCGGTGTGAGGTAGATGGCGTGGCCGCCCAGCTGGGTCATCCCCACCTCGAAGGTGACCCGGGTGCGCAGGGACGGCTTCTCGAAGATCATGGCCAGCGTCTTTCGGGTGAGCAGCGGATGGGGCACGCCCCGTTGCTGGCGCGCCTTGAGGTCCGCGGCCAGGGCGAAGATGGCCTCGATCTCCTCCGCCGTGATGTCGTGGATGCTCAGCAGGTCCTTCACGCCGGCACGTCCCCCAGGGCCTGGTCCAGGATGGCCACGGCCCGGTCCACCTCGGCCTCGGTGATGATGAGGGGCGGCACCATGCGAAGCACCGCGTCCCCCGCGGTGAGCACCAGCAGGCCGCGGGCCATGCAGCGCTGCACCACATCCCGCGCGCTCCCCTCGATCTCGATGCCGATGAGCAGGCCCATCCCCCGCACCTCCCGGATCCTGGGGTGCCGGGCCTTCAGGCCCTCCAGCCGGCCCAGGAGGTACTTCCCGAGCCGCGCCGCGTGCTCCGGGATCCGCTCCTCCAGCATGGTGGTCACCACGGCCACCGCCGCCGCCGTGGCCAGGGGGTTGCCGCCGAAGGTCGCCGCATGGGTCCCGGGGGTGAAGCTGGCCGCCACCGCCTCCCGGGCCAGCAGGGCCCCGATGGGCACGCCGTTGGCCAGGGCCTTGGCCAGCGTCAGGATGTCCGGCTCGATGCCCGACTGCTGGTAGGCGAACAGGGTCCCCGTGCGCCCCATCCCCACCTGCACCTCGTCCAGGATCAGGAGGGCCCCCGCCGCGTCGCACAGGCGCCGCAGGCCGGGCAGGTAGCCCGGGTCCGGCACCCGCACCCCACCCTCCCCCTGCACCGGCTCCACCAGGACGGCGCACGTGCGCGAATCCAGCGCGCGCTCCACCGCCTTGAGGTCGTTGAAGGGGACGTGCTTGAACCCGGGGACCAGCGGCTCGAATCCGTGGTGGTACTTCTCCTGCCCCGTGGCCGTCACCGCGGCCAGGGTGCGGCCGTGGAACGAGTCCCGCATGCAGATGATCTCGTACCGGTCGGTGCTCAGGTGGTCCTTGGCGTGCTTCCGCGCCAGCTTGATGGCGGCCTCGTTGGCCTCGGCGCCGCTGTTGCAGAAGAAGCACCGGTCCGCGAAGGAGTGCTCGCAGAGGAGTTGCGCCAGGCGGATCTGCGGCTCGATGTGGTAGAGGTTGCTCACGTGGAGCAGCGTCTGGGCTTGGGCGTGAAGGGCGGCCGTCACCTTCGGGTGGCAGTGGCCCAGGGCCGTAACGGCGATGCCCGCCACGAAGTCCAGGTACTCCACGCCGTCTGCGTCCCACACGCGGGCCCCGGCGCCGCGGACCAGCGCCAAGGGAAACCGGGCGTAGGTGGTGGCGAGGACCCGGGCGGCCTGCTGGGCCAGCTCCTCGTTCCGTCCCATCGTCCCTCCAATTGTCGATTGTCAATTTGCGATTGTCGATTGTCGAAACCGGGACCGGGGGTCCGGCCCGACAAATTTTGTCCATCGAAAACCGACAATCGAAAATGGATGTCAGGCGACGATTTCGGTGCCGATGCCCTTGCTGGTAAAGACCTCCAGCAACAGGGCGTGGGGGACCGTGCCGTTGATGATGTGGGCCTTGCGAACCCCCTTCCCGTCCCGCAGGGCGGCGCGGCAGGCGTCCACCTTGGGGATCATGCCCTTGGTGATGGTCCCGTCCCCGATGAGCCGGTCGATGTCCCCCGGCATGAGGGTCGGGATCAGGCGACCCTCCTGGTCGAGGATCCCATCCGTATCGGTCAGGAGGACGAATTTCTCGGCCTGGAGAGCCCCGGCGATGGCGCCCGCGGCGATGTCGGCGTTGATGTTGTAGGTCACGCCGTCTGCATCGGCCGCGGTGGGGGCCACCACCGGAATGAACCCGGCGTCCTCCATGGTGCGGAGGATCTTCGGGTTGACCTTCACCACCTCGCCCACCAGCCCCAGATCCTCCTCCGCTCCGTCCGCCCCTCGCACGGGGGCGATCCTCCGCGCCGTGAGGAGCCCGCCATCCTTGCCGCTGAGGCCCACCGCCGATCCCCCGTGTTGGTGGATCAGGGCCACCAGTTCCTGGTTGATGGTGCCCACCAGGACCATCTCCACGATGCGTATGGTGTCCGCGTCGGTGACGCGCAGGCCGTTGACGAAGCGGGGGCTGAGGCCGGCCTGCTCCATGGCGGCCCCGATCTGCGGCCCGCCGCCGTGCACCACCACCGGCCGCATCCCCACGGTCCGCATGAGGATCACGTCCAGGGTGACCGAGGCCTTGAGGTCCGCCCGTTCCATGGCGGCGCCCCCGTATTTCACCACCACGGTCTTGCCGGCGAAGGCACGGATGTACGGCAGGGCCTCGATGAGGACCTGCGCCGTCGCCTGGGGGTCCCCCCCGACCACGGAGAGGGGGGAGAGGATCGCATCCGGAGGCCCCGTCCCCGCGGGCGCTGCCTTGGCTGCCCTCGGTCGCTCTGCCATCCCCTAGCCCTTCAGCTTCGCCTTGAGGAGGTTGAACTCTGTGGTCTTCGCCTCCAGGTCCATGCTGGTCCGGACCAGCTTCTTGTTGGTCTTGGCCAGGTCGTCCACCGAGGCGGCCAGGCGCGCGAAGAGCTGCGCATTGGCGAAGCTCAGGGCCACCAGGCAGGCATAGGTGGTGAAGACGGCCATATCCTGTTCCGTGAAGGGCTCGCCGGAGGCCTTGTTGTTGGCGTTCAGCACCCCGATGACCTTCCCGTTCACCTTGAGGGGCACGCACATGAGGGACCGGTTCTTGTATTGGGGGTGGAAGCGGGACTCCCCATGGGTCGTCTCGCGCCGGATGTCCTTGATGAGCAGGGGTTCCCCCTCCTTGGCCACCCATCCGGCGATCCCCTCGCCAACCTTCCGGCTGGCCGTCTTCCGGATGGATTCGTCCAGCCCCTTCGCCACCACGATGCGAAGGCGCTGGGTCTTGTCCTCCACCATCATCAGGCTCACGATCTCGACCTCCAGGGTCATGGCGATGAGGTCGATCAGTTGCTGGTGGAAAATCCCGGTGTCGGTCAGGCCCTTCCCGGGCTCGTCCCAGCGGATCATGTTGGCCAACTCCACGGCGCTCTGCTTGAGCCGTTCCAGCTGGCGCAGGCGTTTGAGGTTCTCCCGGTTCTGCCGATTCTGCTCCACCGCCCGGGCCACGGCCTCGGCAAGCCGTTCCGCCGCCGTCCCGCTGGGCAACAGGTGGAAGGCCCGTTCCAGGATGGGCGGGGGCACCTTGCGGAGGGCGGCCGCCTCCCCGGCCACCAGCGTGGGCACCTCCGGGCGGCGTCGGTGGATGCGGGACAACAGATCCGCCGTCTCCTCCATGCCGAGGGATACGTCGGCGATGACCACCTGCACCTCTTCCTGGGCCAGCCGCAGGGCATCCTCCACCGATGCGGCGGTGAGGACATTGTAGCCGATCTCGCCCAGGGCCCTCCCCATGGTCGCCCGCAGGGTGCGATCGCTACTGGCGACGAGCACGGTCTCCATGCCGACCCCCCCAAGGACTGAGGACCGAGGCATGGGGACCGGGAAACGGCCGTCCCTCAGTCCTCAGCCCTGAGTCCTCGTGCCTGCCTAGAGGATGTAGCGGCTCAGGTCCTGGTCCTTCACGATGTCCTGCAGCTTGTCGCGGACCGCCCTCGCGTCGATCCCCACCCGGGCGCCGCGCATGTTCGGCGCCTCGAAGGAAACCTCGTCCAGGAGGCGCTCCATGATGGTGTAGAGGCGGCGTGCCCCGATGTTCTCGGTGGCCCGGTTCACGGCCGTGGCGATCTCGGCGATCTCCTCCACGGCGTCCGGGGTGAACGCCACGTGAACGTCCTCCGTCTCCAGGAGGGCCGTGTACTGCTTGGTGAGCGCATTTTGGGGCTCCGTGAGGATGCGCACGAAGTCGTCCCTGGTGAGGCTGTGCAGCTCCACCCGCAGGGGAAAGCGCCCCTGGAGCTCGGGGATGAGGTCCGAGGGTTTGGTAACATGAAAGGCCCCGGCGGCGATGAACAGGACGTGGTCCGTCCGCACCATACCGTACTTGGTGTTCACCGAGCAGCCCTCCACGATGGGCAGGAGATCCCGCTGGACCCCCTCGCGGGACACGTCGGGCCCTCGGCCTCCCTCACGGCCCGCGATCTTGTCGATCTCATCCAGGAAGATGATCCCCGAGTTCTCCACCCGCCGGACGGCCTCGGCCGTCACCTCGTCCATGTCGATGAGCTTGGCCGCCTCCTCCTGGGCCAGGAGACGGCGCGCCTCGGACACCTTCATCTTCCGCCGCTTGGTGCGCTGGGGAAGGAGGTTCCCCAGCATCTCCTTGAGGCTCGCCTCCATCTCCTCCAGCCCCACGTTGCTGAAGACGCCGATGGGAAGCCCCTGCTCCCGCAGCTCCACCTCCACCAGGCGATCGTCCAGCTTCCCCTCGTGCAGGCGCCTGCGCAGCTTCTCCCGCGTCTCCGCCGCGCTGCCGGTGAACTCCAGGTCCCGGAGTGCCTCCGGGCCTCCCAGGCCGGACGAGGGGCGGGCGGGGGGCAGGAGCAGGTCCAGCAGGCGGTCCTCGGCGAGCTCCTGGGCCCGGGCCTCCACCGTCCCCGCCCGCTCCGCTTTCACCATGGTCACGGCCAGCTCCGTGAGGTCCCGCACCATGGACTCGACGTCGCGCCCCACGTACCCCACCTCGGTGTACTTGCTGGCCTCCACCTTGATGAAGGGGGCCCCCGCCAGGCGGGCCAGGCGGCGGGCGATCTCGGTCTTCCCCACGCCCGTCGGCCCGATCATGATGATGTTCTTGGGGGCCACCTCGTCGCGCAGTTCGGCCGGGAGCCGCTGCCGCCGCCAGCGGTTCCGCAGCGCGATGGCCACGGCCCGCTTGGCTTCCGACTGGCCGATGATGTACCGGTCCAGCTCGCCCACGATCTCTTTCGGCGTCAACTGTTGTTCCATGGCATCCCGGGTGCCGTGCGGGGCCACCCCGCGTCCGGCAGGGTCACAGCTCCTCGATGCTGAGATGGGTGTTGGTATGCACGCAGAGATCCGCTGCGATCTTCATGGCCTCCTCGGCGATCTGCCGGGCATCCAGGGCGCTGTGGCGCACCAGGGCGCGGGCGGCGGCGGCGGCGTAGCCGCCCCCGGACCCGATGCCGATGATCCCGTCGTCCGGCTCGATCACGTCCCCCGTCCCCGAGATCACCAGGGATGTCTCCCGGTCCACCGCGGCCAGCAACGCCTGGAGCGGGCGCAGGGCGCGATCCGTCCGCCAGTCCTTGGCCAGCTCCACGGCGGCCCGGGCCAGTTGGCCATTGAACTCCTCCAGCTTGCCCTCGAACTTGGCGAAGAGCGCGAACGCGTCCGCGGCGGTGCCGGCGAAACCCACCATGACCCGGTCGTGGTACAGCCGCCGGATCTTTCGCGCCGTGTGCTTCATCACCATGTCGCCCATGGAGACCTGCCCGTCCCCGGCGATGACCACGCGGCCCCTGTGACGCAGCGCCAGGATGGTCGTGCTCCGCACGGGCGGCGTCCGCGCCGCCCTCTGGTCCGTGGTTTGTCGTTTGTCGTTTGTCGTTGCCATCGGCCCGCGCCCGCCGCGCTTCCCCTCGAGGTTAGAACCACAAACGACAAACCACAAACGACAAACGGGGCCGTCAGGCCCTCGGGTGCGCCTTGTCGTATACCTGCATGAGCGCGCCGATCCCCACATGGGTGTAGCGTTGGGTGGTGGAGAGGCGGGCGTGGCCCAGCAGTTCCTGGATGACCCGCAGGTCCGCCCCGGCGTCCAGCAGGTGCGTGGCGAAGCTATGGCGCAGACCGTGGGGGGTCACCTTCCGCCCCAGGCCGGCGGCCGCGAGATGGCGCACCAAGGCCTGCTGGACCGCCCGCGGCGTGATGCGACTCCCGCGGCCGTTGAGGAAGAGCGCCTCGGGGGCGGCCCCGGGGCCGCCGGCCCGCCCTTGCGGGCGGCCCCCCCCCGCCCGGTCCGTGTCACGGCGGCGGCCCACCAGGTCCCGGCGGCTCTCGAGATACGCCCGCAGGGCGGCCAGCGCCCGCGAGCCCACCGGGACGATCCGCTCCTTGTTGCCCTTGCCCTGCACCCGAACCAAGCCTTCACGCAGGTCCACGTCGTCCTGGTCGAGGCCCGTCAACTCGGCAATCCGCAGCCCCGCGGCATAGGCGAGCTCGAAGAGGGCACGGTCCCGGCGGCCGCGGGGATCCTCCGCCGCCACGGCGGCCAAGAGGTGGTCCACCTCGTCCACGCTGAGGTGTCTTGCCAGTGGCTTTCCCTGCCTCGGCGTGGCCACCAGGCGCGCCGGGTTCACCTCCAGGACGCCCCGCCGGCAGAGGAAGCGAAAGAAGGATCGGAGGCACGCCAGCTTGCGGGCGGCGCTGGGCCGGGCGACGCCCGCGCGGTGGAGCGCGGCCAGGTAGGCACGGATCGCCCGGGCGTCTACGGCCTGCACCTCAACCCGGTAGCCCTCGCGGCCGAGAAACGCGCGAAACTGGGCGAGGTCCCGCGCGTAGGCCGCCCGCGTGTGGGGGGAGAAGCCACGTTCCCCCGCGAGGCTGTCCAGGAACGATCCGATGTGCCGATCCATCGCCCTCCCGATGCGGTGGCCCGGAACCCACCCCGGGCGCGCCAGGACGGAAGACCAGGCAGGGAATCCACAAGATACGGAATTTCTTGCGAATCATCAAGGAGAAACCGCCCCAAGTCGGGCGGACAACGCTACGGCGCGTTCCTCCCCAACACGAGGGCCGCTGCATCCCCCGAGAGGTCGCCCTCGAGGGATGCCCACCGGGGGCGACGGGAAGGGGGATGGGGGCGTGCTAGTCCAGCAGGGCAGCCCAGACCTCCAGGTCCTTGAGGGCCCGGTCGGCCAGGCTGCGGTTGCGTGCGCGGCGGTCCCGGACGGGAGCCATCAGGGGCGGCAGCAACCCCCAGTTCACGTTCATGGGCTGAAACCCCCTGGCGGCGGTCCCGGTGACGTGGCGGAGGATCGCGCCGAGGGCGGTGGTGGGGGGGGGCTCCAGGGGGTCTTTCCCCTCGGCCAGGCGGGGGGCGTTGAGCCCCGCCAGCAGTCCGGCCGCCGCCGACTCCAAGTAGCCTTCCACCCCGACGAGTTGGCCGGCCAGAAACAGGCCATGGTCCCCCCGGAACTGCAGAGAAGGCTGGAGCAGCGCCGGGGCGCAGACGAAGGTGTTCCGATGCACGCTCCCGTAGCGAAGGAACTCCGCTTTCTCCAGCCCCGGAATCATGCGGAAGGTGCGGGCCTGTTCCCCGCGCCGCATCCGGGTCTGGCAGCCGACCAGGTTGAACATGGTCCCCTCACGGTTCTCTTGGCGGAGCTGGACCACGGCGTAGGGCCGCCGGCCGCTGCGGGGGTCCACCAGGCCCACGGGCCGTAGCGGGCCGAAGCGCAGGGCGTCCTCGCCGCGCCGGGCCAAGACCTCCACGGGGAGGCATCCCTCGAAGTGCGACACCTCCTCGAACGGGTGGGCGGGGTACTCGTCCGCCGCCACGACGGCGGCCCGGAATGCCCGGTACTCCTCGCGGGTCAGCGGGCAGTTCAGATAGTCGTCCCCTTCTCCCCTACCGTAACGAGACGCCGGGAACGCCACGGCCCGGTCCACCGAGTCGCCTGCCACGATGGGCGAGATGGCGTCGTAGAAGCTCAGTAGGGACGCCCCATCGATTGCGGATTGCGGATTGCGGATTGCGGAATCACCCCGGACGGAGTGGGGCGCAGGCCCGCCGTCCGCAATCCGCAATGTGGGGCGGGCACGCCGCTCCCGGGACAGGTAATCCGTGAAGAGGCGCTGAAGGTCGGCGGCCAAGGCGGCCGAGGTGAGGGGACCGGTGGCCAGAATGCAGGGGCGGTCCGGCGGTACCTCCCGCGCCTCCTCGCGGATCACCCGGATGCAGGGGTGGGCCGCGATCCTGGCCGTGATCCCCTCGGCGAAGCGCGCTCGATCCACCGCCAGGGCGGTCCCGGCGGGCACGCGGCACGTCTCCGCCACGGCCAGCGCCAGGGAACCCAGCCGGCGCATCTCGGCCTTGAGCAGGCCGCTGCAGTCCTCCGGATTTTCGGCCTTGAGGGAGTTGCTGCAGACGAGTTCGGCCAGGAGGCCGGTCTGGTGTGCGGGGGTCTGCGACCCCGGGCGCATCTCCAGGAGACGGACCTGGTGGCCCCGCCCGGCCGCAGCCCACGCCGCCTCCACACCGGCCAGGCCCCCGCCGATCACGGTGATGGTTGCCATCACTCGATTGCGGATTGCGGATTGGGGATTGCGGATTGCCCGGGAGCCGTCAGGTGCAGGGGGATCGCTGAAGGATCCGCGGCCCTCAGGGGATCACGAACCGCAGAACGTGGGATCGCCCGTCCCCATTCCGCAATCCGTCCTTCGACGGGCTCAGGACGTGCTGAGCTTGTCGAAGCACGCATTCCGCAATCCGCAATGGAAGTACTTCAGGTTCCGGTGGCGGCCGGGGCCGCCTCGGTGGGGGTCCGCTGGTAGCCGCACCCGTCGGCCACGCACCGGACGGTGATGCCCCCCCGCCCCCGCTTCTCCACCAGGTAGGGCGCCCCGCAGCGGGGACACGGCTCCGGGAGGGGCCGATCCCAGAGCGCGAAGGAACACTTGGGGTACCCGCTGCAGCCGAAGAACGTCCGCCCGCGCTTGGTCCGGCGCTCGGTGAGGGGCAGGCCGCACTGCGGGCAGTTGACCCCCACGGAGATGGACTTGATGTGCCGGCACTTGGGGTACGCCGAGCAGGCGATGAACCGGCCGTAACGGCCTTCCTTGATCACCATGGGGCTCCCGCACTTCTCGCAGCGTTCGTCGGTGGGCTGGGGTGGGGGCCCGGGGGTCGCTCCCCCGCGCGGGAGCTTCCGTACCGTGCGGCACTCGGGATAGCCCGTACAGGCCAGGAACGGCCCGAAGCGGCCCCGCTTCAACACCATGGGGCGACCGCAGTTCTCGCAGGGCGGGACATCCGCCTCGGCGCCGCCGGCGGCCGCGGCGGCCTCCCCGGCGGCCGCCGCCCCGGGCCCGCCGTTGCCGCCCTGGTGGACCTCCCGGGTGTTCTTGCACTCCGGGTAGCCGGAGCAGGCCAGGAATTTCCCGAAGCGGCCCCACTTGATCACCATCGGCTGGCCGCACTTGTCGCAGACGATATCGGTCTTCTCCTCCATCGCCTTGATGTTGGTCATCTTGTCCTTGGCGGTGGTCAGCCACTTGGAGAAGGCCCCGTAGAAGCGGTGCATCTCCTTGAGCCAGTCGACCTCCCCCTCCTCGATCTTGTCCAGGGTCCCCTCCATGCGGGCCGTGAACTCGTAGTCCATGAGGCGGGGAAAGCTCTCGCAGAGGAGGCCCACCACGATCTCGCCCAGCTCGGTGGGCTTGAACTTCCCCCCCTCCTTCACCACGTAATCCCGGTTCTGGATCACCGAGAGGATGGTGGCGTAGGTGCTGGGCCGGCCGATGCCCCGTTCCTCCAGCTCCTTCACCAGGCTGGCCTCGGTGAACCGGGGCGGCGGCTGCGTGAAGTGCTGGCCGGGCGTCACGCCGCGACACTCGAGGACCTGGCCTTCCTCCAGGGGCGGGAGCTGCCGTTCGCCCTCGTCCTCCTCGGGCTCCACCTCGCCGTTGTCCTCCGGGCGCCGGGCCGCCGCCTCGTCCCGCCCCTCCACGTACACCTGCATGAACCCGGCGAAGCGCATCGTCATGCCGGTGGCGCGGAAGGTGGCGCGGCCGGCCGCGATGTCCACCGTGGTGGTATCGAAGATGGCGGGACGCATCTGGGAGGCCACAAACCGGTTCCAGATGAGGGAATACACCTCGAGCTGGTCCCGGGTGAGGAAGGGTGCCACCGAGGCAGGGTTGCGTTCGACGGCCGTGGGCCGGATGGCCTCGTGGGCCTCCTGGGCCCCCCGGGGGCTCCGGTACGCGGGCGGTTTCTCCGGCAGGAACTCCCGGCCGTACCGGACGGCGATGAGGTCC
>Ga0187780_10003047_pt1 | contig 12646 bp, 10 predicted proteins | sample 1015_Q2_SP10_20__FD_132429 | JGI IMG/M metagenome (GOLD analysis project Ga0187780, IMG submission 132429) | Tropical peat soil microbial communities from peatlands in Department of Meta, Colombia - 1015_Q2_SP10_20_MG | ecosystem: Environmental > Terrestrial > Soil > Wetlands > Peat | place...
AGGAAGTTGGGAATGGCGATGGCGGCGAGAATGCCGATGATGGCGACGACGATCATCAGCTCGATGAGCGTGAAGCCGCGCTTGAGGCTACGACGGGTCATGGACTGCTCCTGGTTGAACGGGAAACGACGGGCCGCGGATGCGCTCCGCACCTGGGCCACGGTGTGTAGCAGCGAACGTGCCAGTGGCTTAACTTTTCTCCTTTCGGGGGGTTTCGGGGCCCTTTTCCCCCGGGACCGACACTTTTTGTCAGCATCTCCGGCCGTTTCCCGGGGCCGTGACCCGGGGGGGGCATGCCGTAAGCTCCCACACCGTGCGCCCGGCCACCCCTCCGGCTCCCTCGCGGGCCACCGAGCGGCACGGGCCCGAGCTCCTGTGGGTCACCCTGGCCGCCGCCCTGGGAACCCTGGCGCTCTTCTGGCGAGTGGCCTTCACCTCCGACCTCCTCCTCCGCCGCGACATGCTCCGGGTGGTGATTCCGCTCAAGACCTACTGGGCGGAGCGCATCCGGTCCGGCGCGCTGCCCGAGTGGTACCCCTACGACGCCCTCGGCCAGCCCTACGCGGGGATGATGGTCTCCGGGGCCTTCCACCCGGCGAATCTCCTCTTCCTCGTCCTTCCGGCGGGCACGGCCCTCACGTGGAGCGCGCTGGTCTGCTTCCCGGGCCTCGCGCTCGGGACCTGGCTCCTTCTCCGGCGCCTCGGGCTGTCCCCCCGGGCGAGCGCGCTCGGCTCGGTGCTCGCCGGAGCCAACGGCTATGCGGTCTGCATCACCAACAGCCTGCCCTACCTCCAGGCGATGGCCGCCGTGCCCTGGGCGCTCTGGGCGTCGGCGCGATTCCTCGAGCGTCCGCGGGTCTCCGGCGCGGTCCTGGCCGGGCTGCTGCTCGCCCTGGTGCTCTTTGCCGGAGACACGCAGAGCTTCCTTCTGACCTGCCTCGTCGGCCTCCCCCTCGCGCTGCTCCTTCCGGGCGAGCGCCGGACCGCCGGGCGGCTCGGGGCGTGGGTGCTCCTCATGGCTGCCGCCGCCGCCATCGCCGCTCCCCAGCTCGCCGCCGCGGCCCAGGTGATGGGCGATGCCCGGACGGCCGAGCGCCCGCTCGACGAGGCGCTGCTCTGGTCGCTTCACCCCGTCCAGTTTCTGGAGATGCTGGTCGGCCCGCTCTTCGGGACGGGAGAGCTCGGCCGCGACTCGGCGGTCAGCGATGCGCTGCTCGGCTCGGGGATGGGGGGCCTGTGGGTGGAGTCGGTGCACTTCGGCGCGGTCGGGGTGCTGCTGGCCGTGACCGGGCTCGTGGTGCTTCCCAGCGGCAGGCTCCGGCTCTCGGCCTGGGCGGGGGCGGCGGCCGGCCTGCTCCTCGTCCTCGGAAGGCACGGGGGGCTCTACTCCCTGGTCCACCGGATGGTCCCGCTCTGGCGCCCGTTCCGGTACCCGGAGAAGCTCATCCCCTTCCTCTTTCTCCTGCTCTCGGTCTGTGCGGCGGTAGGCCTCCAGCGCCTCGGGGAGAGCCCCCGCCTCAGCCGCCGGGTCGAGCGGGCGGCGGCGGTCCTCCTGGCCGCCCTCGCCGGGGCCGGTCTCCTCGAGGCCGGGCTGGGCGCGTTCGCCCCCGCCTGCGAGCGGCTCGCCGGCGTCGCCCTGTCCGCCGAGGTCCGGGCGGCCCTGCACACGAACCTCCTCCGTGCCTGCACCCTGAGCGCGCTCGGGCTCGCCGGCCTCCTGGCCACGCTCCGCGCCGTCGACCGCCGGCCGGGCCTGGGATGGCTGGTTCCCGTGCTGACCCTGGTCGTCGCCCTTCTCCAAGGGGAGGGCCTCCCCGGAGCGGTCTCGCCCTCCGTCCTGGACGAGCCGGTCACCGTGCAGTCCATCCGGGCGCTCCAGGGCCCGCCCAGGCTCGGAGCGCCGCGGGTCTACAGCGCGGTGCGTTCCCGGCGCGCCATCCCGTTCCTCCCTGGGGCGCCCTTCGACGACGTCGACACGGTTGCCACCACCACCGGGCTCGAGCCGGTGACGCCGGCGCTCTTCGGCCTCGAGGGAGCGAACGCGTACCTGCCGGGCGCCTCGGCGCGGGTGAGGGCCGTCTCGCGGGCCCCGGGCTTCGTCGAGCGCCTGCTCGCCGTCTACGACACGGCCTACGTGGCCGTCCCGGCCGATGACTACCGGGCTGCCGGGGGCCCGGCGAGCCAGGTGGTGGAGCAGAGCCCGCGTCTGAGGCTGCTCCTGGTCGCGCTCCCCGGCGCCGCGCCGCGTGCCTTCCTCCGGCAGCCGCGGTGCGCCGGCCCGATGGGCGGAGCGCTCCAGGCGCTCTCCGGTCCGGACGTCGACCTTCGCCAGGGGGCCGTCGTCGAGTGCGCCGAGCGCATCGGCCGGGCCGGGCCGGTGCAAGGGGAGGTGCGCGTCGCCCGCGACCTTCCCGAGCGCGTCGAGCTCGAGGCGCAGCTCGGGACGGGGGGCCTCCTCGTCCTGGCCGACGCCTACTACTCGGGGTGGACGGCGACGGTGGACGGGCGCCCGGCGAGCATCCTGCCCGCCAACGTCGCCACCCGCGGCGTGCTGCTCGAGCCCGGCCGTCACCGGGTGGTGTTCTCGTTTCGCACGCCGTGGCTCCGGCCGGCCCTGGCCGTCGCGCTCCTGGCGCTGGCGCTCGGGGGCGCCTCCGGATTGGCCACAGGGTGGACCCGGGTTCGGGCCCGCCGGGGCATGCCGGGGTAGGCTCCCGGGGCGTGACCATGCCCCCGGGCCCGTGGGCCGCGGCCCTCACCTTCGCCTTCGGGCTCGTCGTCGGCAGCTTTCTCAACGTCGTCATCGCACGCGTGCCGGCCGGCCAGTCCATCGTCTCCCCCGGCTCGCGCTGCCCGCGCTGCGGCCATGCGCTGGCCTGGTTCGAGAACGTGCCGCTCCTCTCCTGGATCGCCCTCGGCGCGCGCTGCCGGGCTTGCCGTGCTCCCATCTCGCCCCGCTACCCGCTGGTCGAGCTCCTCACCGGGTGCCTCTTCCTCGGCTGTTGGGTGCGCTTTGGGGCGTCCTGGGAGCTCCTGCGCGGGCTGCTTCTCGTGTCCTTCCTGGTCCCGCTGACCTTCATCGACCTCGACCACTGGGTCCTTCCCTTCGAGCTCACGGTGCCGGGTCTGGGCGCCGGCCTCCTCTCCGCCCTGCTGCTCGGCTGGCCGGAGGCGCTCGCCTCGGCGGTGGGCGCCGCTGTGGCGTTCCTCTTCTTCTTCTGCCTGGAGCGGCTGGTGCGCTGGCTCCTCCGGAAAGAGGGCCTGGGGGCCGGGGACAAATGGCTCGGGGCGCTCCTCGGTGCCTACCTCGGGTGGCGGCCGCTGTTCGGCCTCGTCCTTCTGAGCAACGTCCAGGGAGCGATCGTCGGCGGTGCGCTGCTCCTGGCTCGCGGGCACGCCGGGCCCGCGGGCCCCCGGCCGGCGGTGGCCGGGGAGGCCCCCGACGCACCGGCTCCGGCCGGGGAGGGCGAGCCGGCCGACGACTGGAGCCCCGGGCCGACACATCTCCCCTTCGGGCCCTGGCTGGCGCTGGCGGCGCTGGAGCTCCTCCTCCTCGGCCCCCTGATTCATCACCTGCTGCCGCCGGCGCTGGCCACGCTGCTCACCGGGAGGCTCGGGGAATGAAGCTCCGCCTGGCCGCCATCGCCTTCCTGGTCGGCGTGCTGGCCACCGGGCTGACCTGGTTCTCCTTCCAGCCGGTCCTCGTCCGGCTGGTCGAGGCGCTGCGGCGTGCCGCCGTGCCGGGGAGCGCACCGGCGCTGGTGCTGGCGCGCGCGCGCGAGGCGCTCCCCCTGTTGCTCGCGCTGGACCTCCTCCTGGTGGGGCTCGTCGCCTACGCCATCCTCTGGCTCGCCGTCGCCCGGCCGGTGCACCGGCTCGAATCCGAGCTCGGGCAGCTGGAGCGCCTGGACCTGGAGCTCGGCCCGAGGGGCGCCGGAGGACCTCTCCTCTCGCGCGTCGAGGCCTCCCTGCGCCGGACCGCCGCCGCGCTGCTGGCCGAGCGCACGCTCACCCTGCAGCAGCTGGAGGACCTGCGGCGGGCCAACGAGCGCATCACCCGCGCCCAGGCCGAGCTGGTGGCCGCCGAGCGCCTGGCGACGGTGGGTCGCCTGGCGGCCGGCGTGGCGCACGAGGTGGGCAATCCGCTCTCCGGCATCCTCGGCTACCTGAGCCTGATGCGCACCCAGGCGGCGGGGCGCCCGGAGCTGGGGGACTACGTAGACCGGATCGAGGCGGAGGTGCACCGCATCGATGGCATCGTCCGGGGGCTGCTCGACCTCGGGCGTCCGCAGCGCCCGACGCTGGTGCCAGTCGAGGTGGGCCCCCTGGCGGAGACGTCCCTGCGGCTGGTGGCGGCCGGCCCGGACTTTCGCGGCGTGCAGGCGGCGGTCGACGTGCCGGCCGGGCTCCAGGCCCTCGCCGACGCCGGGGCCCTGAGCCAGGTGCTGATCAACCTCCTGCTCAACGCCGCCCAGGCGATGGGGGGCTCGGGGAAGGTTCGCGTCGAGGCCTCGGCGGGCGCGGAGCCCTGGGTGTGCATCGACGTGCTGGACAGCGGGCCGGGAATCCCACCCGAGATGCGAGCCCGTCTCTTCGAGCCCTTCTTCACCACCAAGCCCGGCGGGAAAGGGAGCGGCCTCGGGTTGGCCATCAGCCAGACGCTGGTGCGGGCCATGGGGGGAACGCTCGAGGCGGGGGACAGCCCCCAGGGGGGCGGCCGGTTCAGCGTCCGGCTTCCGCGGGCGTGACCGGTCCGGCAGGCTGCCCGGGGGCAGGCAGATGGAGGGCGCGGGCCACGGCCTCCGGGTCCGCCCAGGCGTCGCTCGCCTCGAGAGCCATCCACCGGTCAGTCCAGGTCTCGAGCCAGCCGAAGTAGCGACGGCGCACCGCCTCGAGACGCTCGGGGGAGCGTGCGCCCAGGTCATGCATCTCGTTCGGATCTCCCGAGAGATCGAAGAGCTTGCCCGGGGGGATGTCCCGCGGAGTGGCCCGTCCGATGACGAAGCCCTCCATTCCGCGCACCATGCCGCCGCGAAGATTCGAGGCGTCGTAGCGGTTGACGAGGTAGGCCGTGGACGAAGTCCGCTCCTGGAAGATCGAGCTGCCCAGGTTGAGCTGGGGGTCCGGGAATCCGGCCAGCCAGGCCGCGGTGGCGGCGGCGTCCTTCTGCTGGACGATGCGCGCGTCACGTTCGCCGTGGAAGAGACGGGGGTTGAGCAGCACCAGCGGCACATGGCCCGTCTCCTCGAACAGCCAGGCTCCGTGCCCCATCCCCGAGGCGGGGTGCTCGCCGAAGGACTCGCCGTGGTCCCCGACCAGCATCACCACCGTGCTCTCGGTCAGCCCGCGGGCGGAGAGCGCGTCGAACAGCTCCCCGAGCAAGCCGTCGAGGGCGGTGACCGACTCCCGGTAGGCGGCGAGTGTCGCCGGCGGAGCCCGTCCGCCCTGCACCACGTAGGGCAGATGGGTCCCGTGCGGCCACAGAAAGGTGCCGAAGCGCGCACCCGGAGCGGCGTCGAGGAACCTGCCGAAGGCCTGGAGAAGGGTGCGGTCCGTCACTCCGGGGCCGAGGCGCGCCAGCTCGGCCGCGGTGGTCACCTCGTCGAAGCCGTGCCGGTGGAGGAACGGCGGCTCGCCGATGAACGGGATCTCCCCGTGCCCAAAGAAGGCGGTGCGCAACCCGAGGGAGCGCCAGCGCCCCCCGACCGAGTCGAGCGCCACTGTCGCCCGGTGGCCGGCGAAGGAAGCGTAGAAGGGAGAGGGGTAGATGCCGAAGAGAAGGGCCTCGAGCCCTTTCTGGGACCAGGGTTCGTGCGCGTAGGCCCGGGTGAAGACGGCGGATTCGGCGGCCCGCGCCGCGAGACGGGGCATGGCAGGTGCGGCCGGCGACGGCCAGAGGGTCTCGGCACGTACCGACTCCAGGACCACCACCACGACGTTGAAGTTGCGCGGCACGGCGGCCAGGCCGACCCAGGCCGGGGCGAGCCTCCGGGCCGGAGCCCAGTCCTCCTCGGCGGGTGCGGCATCCGGGAGCCGCGGGATGCGGCCCGGCTGCTCGAGCTCGACGGTGAGCAGCCAGGGTGAATAGGCGGCGGTGGGGAGCGCCGCCGGCAGGGCCAGCTGGGCGGCCGTCGCCACCGCTGCCATCACGGTCGCGACGCGGAGGGCGATGCGGCGGCGTCGGGGAAGCGCCGTGAGCTGGACTGGGCTCGCCCACAGGGCCGGAAGGACGAGCCAGGCGGTGGCGAGGAGCAGCCACGGATCGGAGACGCCGGAGACGACCGACCCTGTCTCGCCGGCGGGGATGTGGATCAGCTGGAAGCCGCGGCTGTACCCGTGCACGACGAGGAAGAGCTTGGTGGCCGCCATCTCGCCGACGAGGAAGACGAAGAGCAGCAGGCGCGCGGGCCAGCGGAGCGAGGGGCGGCCCAGCGCCCAGTTCGCCGCCACCAGCACGAGCAGCTCGAGCCCGAGCGATTGGACGAGCAGGAGGAATCCGAGGAACGCCGCGCCGGGACCGGCCGGCGAGAGGGCTCCCGGCCCGCTGAAGCCGTACTCGGTGCGGACGGCGGCGAAGACGACGAGCCGCAGGGCAACGAGGTTGACGCCGATGAGCGGAAGGGCCCAGCGCTGGAGCCGGAGAACCGGACGCGGTCTCGCTTCAGTCCGCGAGGGCGTGCTCTGGCCGCGAAGATGTTCGAGGTGGGCGGGGCTTTCCATGGGCGTGGCGGGCGTGGAAATTTACCGTCCCGACGCGGTTTCGCACAGCCATCGTCACGGACATCTCGCCGGGAGCGCCTTCTCTGGCCAGAATGGGCGGTTCCGAAGGATGGCTGCCATCCGAAGCATTCTCGTCGCCGACGACGAGGCCCCGATTCGCCACGTCCTGACGCTGGTCCTCTCCCAGCGGGGGTACGAGGTGCGCGCAGTGTCCAACGGGGAGGAGGCGCTGGCCGAGCTCGCCGCCCGCCCCTACGACGCGGTCATCTCCGACGTGCGGATGCCCGGGGTGGACGGGCCGTCGCTGCTCAAGCGGGCGCTGGCGGCGCAGCCCGACCTCACCTTCGTGGTGATGAGCGCCTACGGCGCCCCGGATGCCGCGCTGGAGGCGGTGGCCCAGGGCGCCTACGACTATGTCCCCAAGCCCTTCAAGCCCGAGGAGATGGTCCTCGTCCTCCGCAAGGCGGAGGAGCGGCGCCGGCTCATGGCCGAGAACCGGCGGCTGCGGGGCGGCGGCCCCGGCCAGCGGGCGCTGGAGCGGATCCTGGGGGAATCCGACGCCGTCAAGCTGCTCCAGCGCCAGGTGGTCAAGCTCGCCCCGGTCTCCACCACCGTGCTCATCACCGGCGAGAGCGGTACCGGAAAGGAGCTGGTGGCGCGCGCCATCCACGAGCTCAGCCCGCGCGCGGCGATGCCCTTCGTGGCCGTCAACTGCGGCGCCATTCCCCCGGGGCTGATCGAATCCGAGCTCTTCGGCCATGCCCGGGGCGCCTTCACCGACGCCCGGACGGCCAAGCGCGGTCTGTTCACCGAGGCCGACGGCGGCACGCTGCTCCTCGACGAGGTGGGTGAGCTGCCCGGGCCGGCCCAGACCAAGCTCCTGCGCTTCCTCCAGGAGGGGGAGATCCGCCCGGTGGGCGAGAACCGCTCGGAGAAGGTGGACGTCCGGGTGCTGGCGGCCACGCACCGGGACCTGGGGAAGCTGGTGGAGCGGGGCGAGTTCCGGGAGGACCTCTACTACCGGCTTCACGTGGTCAACCTCAAGGTCCCGCCGCTGCGCGAGCGGCGGGAGGACATCCTCCTCCTGGCGCGTGTCTTCGCCGGGCGCTTCAACCGCGAGCTGAACCGCGAGAAGCCGATCCAGGGCTTCAGCCCGGAGGCGGAAGCGCTCCTCCTCGCCTACGACTGGCCGGGCAACGTCCGCGAGCTGGAGAACGCCATGGAGCGGGCGGTGCTCCTCTCCGAGGGAGCGACGGTGCTGCCCGAGTCCCTCCCCGAGAAGCTCTGGGGTCCACGCGGACCCAAGGAGGACGGCGCCGGGGCGGCTCCGGGCGATGCCTCGCCGCTGGCGCCGGGCCTCTTCCGGGACCTGTCCCTCAAGCGCGCCATGCGCGAGCTGGAGGAGGCCTTCATCCGCGCCGCGCTGCGGCGAACGCGCGGGAACCGGACGCGGGCCGCGGAGCTGCTCGAGATCAGCCACCGTGCCCTGCTCTACAAGGTCAAGGAGTACGGGATCGATCCCGACGCCGAGGCGGAGCGTGGGTAGGCCGGTCCCCCAGCGGTGGGTGGGCGATCCGACCCCACCCACCGCCGGTGGTGCTTTTGCATATCAAAGACATGTCATTGTTGACTCTGAGAGATCAAGCCGCGATTTGACGCCCTCGGCGGACGGCGGGGATACTCTGGGCTCCAACTCGGGAGACAGGGGTGTCTCCCGTCCACGAGCCGGTACCCTGGGGAAAGGCATGGGCCCGCGGATCAAGAATGCTGTTCAACGGCTGCGCGAGGAGCAGCTGCTCTCCAAGGCCGAGCTGGCACGGCGCGCCGGGGTGTCCGTGCTCACCATCGACCGGGTGGAGCGCGGGAGCGCCTGCCGCGTGGATACCAAGCGCAAGATCATCCTCGCCCTGGGGATGAAGGTGACCGAACGAAGGCGCGTCTTTTTCGAGGAAGACGGCGAGCGGCGCTGAGGGCGCCGGGAGAGAGAATGGCGCGGGGAAAGCTGGCCATCGGGCTGGACATCGGGTCGACCTCGGTGAAGATGATCCAGCTCAAGGAGTCCCGGCGCCGCGGGCAGGTGGGCTATTCCCTGCAGAGCTTCGGGATGAAGCCCCTCCCTCCCGAGTCGATCGTCGACAACACCCTGATGAACTCCACCGCCATCGTCCAGGCGGTGCAGGAGCTGCTCGGCGAGCTGCGCGTCAAGCAGAAGGAGGTGGCCATCGGGGTGAGCGGCCACTCGGTGATCATCAAGAAGATCGCCATGCCCCGCATGAGCCAGGACGAGCTGGAGGAGTCCATCCAGTGGGAGGCGGAGCAGTACATCCCCTTCGACGTCAAGGACGTGCACATCGACACCCAGATCCTGACTCCGGAGGGAAGCGACGCCACCGGCCAGATGGACGTCCTCCTGGTGGCGGCCAAGAAGGACATGATCAACGACTACACCACCGTCGTCTCCGAGGCCGGGCTGATCCCGGTGGTGGTGGACGTGGACGCCTTCGCCGTCCAGAACATGTTCAGCGTCAACTACGACCTGCCGCCCACCGAGACGGTGGTGCTGATCAACGCCGGTGCCTCGGTGGTGAACATCAACATCCTCAGCCGCGGGGCGACGGTGTTCACCCGCGACGTGACCATCGGCGGCAACCAGTTCACCGAGGAGATCCAGAAGCAGCTCAACGTCTCCTACGAGGAGGCCGAGGCGCTGAAGATCGGCGGAGGCCGGAGCGACTCCGACGCGGTGGTCCCCCAGGAGGTGGAGCGGGTGATGGCCGCGGTGGCCGAGCAAGTGGCCGGCGAGATCCAGCGCTCGCTCGACTTCTACGCCGGCACCGCAGCCGATGCGAGCTTCTCCAAGGTCTTCCTCTCCGGCGGGACGGCCAAGATCCCGGCGCTGTTCAAGACCATCGAGGCGCGCACCGGCGTTCCGGTGGAGATCCTCAACCCCTTCAAGAACATCGAGATCGACAACCGCAGGTTCGATCCCGGCTTCGTCATGGACGTGGCGCCGATGGCGGCGGTGGCGGTGGGACTCGCCCTGCGGCGCCCGGGGGACAAGCTGGAATGATGATCCACATCAACCTCCTGCCCGTCCGGCAGGTGAAGAAGCGCGAGGTCGGCCGCCAGGTCCTGGTGGTCATCGGCGGCATCCTGGCCGTCGCCCTCGGCGTCAACTACTGGTGGTGGTACAGCCGCTCCGAGGAGCAGGAGAAGAACGCCAAGCGCATCGCTCAGACGCAGAGCCGCATCGCCGAGCTGGAGAAGGTCATCGGCGAGGTGAACAACATCAACGCCCGGAAGAAGGACGTCCAGGCCAAGCTGGCCATCCTCAACGACCTGCGCAAGCAGCGCACCGGGCCGGTGCGGATGCTGGATGCACTGGCCACCGCCACCCCGAAGAAGGTGTGGCTCACCAAGTTCGAGGAGAAGCAGAACGCGGTGGTGCTCGACGGGAAGGCGGCCTCGGTGGACGACGTCTCCGAGTTCATGCGCGGCCTGCAGACCATGGTCTGGACCCCGAAGGGCATGGGGCGGCTGGTGGAGCAGAAGCGCGACACCCAGACGGCGCGGGTGGAGCTGCTCTCCGCCGAGGGGGCGATCGAGGACTTCCCCACCAAGGACGTGGCCACCTTCTTCAACAGCATCCAGCTCAAGAAGGCCGAGCAGCGGGACGTCAAGGATGCCATCGGCTCGACCAAGCTGGTCGAGTTCGAGCTCAACCTCAACTCCAACTACACCATCTAGATGGACGAGCTGATCAACAGGCTGCTCAAGGCGCCGCCCCTCTACCGCTGGGGAGGGGTGGCCGTGGCGGTGGTGCTCATCACGCTCGCCAACTTCCTGCTCTTCGTCAATCCGGTGGAGGGCGCCATCACCGGGCAGCAGGTGCGGCAGCGCCTGCTCGATGCGCAACTTCAAGAGAAGTCGGAGATCGCACAGAACCTGAACGAGCGCCGCCGGGAGATGGACGTCCTCCAGCAGAAGCTGGACGAGGCGCTCTCCGAGCTTCCCGAGGAGGCCGACGTCGACGAGCTCCTCGCCCAGCTCAACGACGTCGGGCGCAAGAGCGGGCTGGAGATCTCCACCGTCGAGCCGACCACCGAGCAGCCGGCGCAGATCTACGTGAGGATCCCGATCCGGATGTCGGTCACCGGCAACTACAACGAGGTGGCGCTCTTCCTCCAGGAAGTGGCCAACATGCGCCGCATCGTCAACGTGAACAATCTCCGGCTGAGCACGCCTCAGGTCAGGGCGGAGAAGGTGGTCCTGACGGCGGACTTCATCGCCACCGCCTTCCGCTTCCTCGATCAGAACGCGGCCAAGGCGGCCGAGAAGAAGGCGGGCACCCCGTGACGCGCCTCGGCGCCGCCGCTTCCCTGGCCGCCCTGGGCGCGGCGGCCCTCGCCGGATGCGGGGGCGACAAGCCGGCGCCGGCGGCCCCGGCGGTGGCCAGGAGCGCGCCGCCGCCGCCCAAGGCGGCTCCCCTCCCGCCGCCGGCGGCCAGCCCCGGCCCGGTCTACGTCTACAACCCCATCGGCAAGCGCGACCCGTTCCGGAGCCCGGACCTGGACCTGGCCCGCTCCGCGGCGGTGGCCAACGCCACCTGCAACGAGCCGCTCTGCAAGTTCGACCTCGACCAGCTCACCCTGGTGGCGGTGGTGTCCGGGGATGCCAACCCGCTGGCCATGGTCCAGGACCCGCAGGGGCGCGGGTACTTCCTCCGCCGCAACACCCGCATCGGACGGCAGGGCGGGAAGGTGACCCAGATCCTCCGGGACTCGGTGACCATCACCGAGTACTTCACCGGACCGGACGGAAAGACCAACGCAAACCAGCTCACGCTGGCCATCAAGGCGGACCGCCAGGCTCCGCCGGAGCTCGACCTCTCCACGGGAAAGACCTACTAGCGCCTGCACCGGGGCCGTTCTGGCGACGGCCTCTCGCAGCAGCACGTCGAGGAAAGAAGCCATGCGCCAACCGCGCGTCACGTCGAAGGGGCTCATTGTACTGGCGGGCGCTGGCCTGTGGCTGTTCGCCCACGGGGCGGCGGCCTCGGATCTCAACGCGCTCAAGGCGGTGGAGGTGTCTGCCACCCGCGAGGGCGCCCAGGTGATGGTGACCGGCAGCCGCTCCCCGATCTTCACCGTCTTCCGACTCTCCGACCCCGACCGCCTGGTGGTGGACGTGAGCTCGGCCGATGCCGGCGCGGTGAAGGGGGTCCGCGACGGCGCCGGGCCCGTCGGCGGGGTGGTCATCTCGCAGTTCTCCGACGCGCAGGGGAACGTCGCCCGCCTCCTGGTGGCGCTCCGGCAGGCCCTCTCCTACGACGTGCATGCCGACGGGAACCGGGTGCTGATCCTGGTGAAGGCCGCACCGGCCGCCGCCGCCCCCGGGGTGGCCGCGGCGCCGGCCCCCACGCCTGCCCCGGCCGCCGCTCCCGGGCTGGCCGCGGGGCCGGCCTCCGCGCCCGCCCCGGCCGCCACCGCCCAGGTGAAGGCCGAGGCCATCGCCGAGCCCCCGGCCGCCGCGCCGCCCGCGGGGGAGCCGGTGGTCGCCGAGCACGACCAGCGCGCGGTGAGCCGCCCCGCCCACCACCTGACCCAGGTTCGGCTGTCGTCCCACCGGCTGGAGCTGGTCGCCGACGGACAGCTCGCGCGCTACGAGGTTCTCGAGCTGCGAGACCCGGCCCGCATCGCCCTCGATGTCTACGGGGTGAAGCTCACCGGCAAGCTGCCCACCTCGCGCCCCGAGCCCTTCGCCTCGCTCCGGGCCGGGGCGCACACGGACAAGGTCCGCCTCGTCCTGGACGTGGGCCCGGAGATGCCCAGCCACTCGGTGCGCTGGACGTCCCAGGGCCTGGCCTGGATGGTGGGCGCCCCGGCCGCTCCGGCGGTGGCCCGCTCGGCCCCCGGCGAGCTCCAGG
>Ga0187780_10003048_pt1 | contig 12644 bp, 10 predicted proteins | sample 1015_Q2_SP10_20__FD_132429 | JGI IMG/M metagenome (GOLD analysis project Ga0187780, IMG submission 132429) | Tropical peat soil microbial communities from peatlands in Department of Meta, Colombia - 1015_Q2_SP10_20_MG | ecosystem: Environmental > Terrestrial > Soil > Wetlands > Peat | place...
GCCCCTTGCCCGTGAGCAGGTCCGGCGCGATGGCCATGAATCCCTCGGCGGCGAGCCGGTCGGTGACCGAGCGGATCCAGTCGGTGAGGCCGAAGATATCGTGGATCACCACCACGACCGGCGCCTTGTCGCTCCGCTCCGGGTAGACGATCCACGCCCTCACGCTGTCGCCGCCGCCCGCGTCGTAGGTGACCCACTCGCCGTGGCGGGGCGAGGCGTCGAGCCGCGCCACCGCGCTGTCCTCGCCCGGCGGCAGCGCCTGCGCCGCCGCGGCGCCGGCCGGAACGGCGAGGAGCGAGAGGACCGCCTTGAGGATTCCCAGCTTCGCCATAGACTACCTCCGCTTCCCGGGCCATCGAGGTTTGCGATGCGCATCGCCGTCGGCACCAGCGGCTATGCCTACAAGGAATGGAAGGGCAGCTTCTACCCCGCCGACCTGCCGGCCGCCGGGATGCTGCGGTACTACGGGGAGCGGTTCGGAACGGTGGAAATCAACAACACGTTCTACCGGATGCCCTCCGAGAAGGTCCTGCTGGCCTGGGCCGCGGACGTCCCGGACGGCTTCACCTTCGTGCTCAAGGCCTCGCAGAAGATCACCCACTTCAAGCGTCTCAAGGACACGGGCAGCGAGGTCGAGTACTTCCTCCGCGTCGCCAACGTGCTCGGTCCCAAGCTCGGCCCCACGCTCTTCCAGCTGCCACCGAACCTCAAGAAGGACCTGCCGCGGCTGGTGGACTTCCTCGCGCTGGTGCCGCGGACCTGGCGCGCGGCGTTCGAGTTCCGGCACGCCTCGTGGTTCGAGGACGACGTGTACGCCGCGCTGAAGGACCACGACGCCGCGATGTGCGTCGCCGACACCGACCCCGCCGAGGAGGGCAAGGACGCGCTCGAGGTCCCGTTCGTCGCCACCGCCGATTGGGGCTACCTCCGCCTGCGCCGGGCCGGCTACGCCAGGCCGGACCTCGCCGCCTGGGCCGGCAAGGTGACCTCGCAGGCGTGGCGCGACGCGTTCGTCTTCTTCAAGCACGAGGATGCGGGCGCCGGGCCCAGGCTCGCCGCCGAGTTCACAGCGCTGCTGCCCAGGAGCTGAGCGCGTCCGCCAGCTCGTCCAGCACCGCGGCACCGGTGCGGCCCGAGCTCTTCAGAACCCCGAACGAGTGGTCCGCCCCGTCCACCAGGCGGAGCGTGGCCCGCTCGCCCAGGTCCCGCACCACCGGCTGCAGGAGCGACAACTCGGCGAACTCGTCGCGCGTTCCCTGGAGGAACAGCATCGGCACGCTCACCCGGCTCAGGTGCTCGGCGCGCCTGGTGCCCAGCCTGCCGGGCGGGTGGAGCGGGAAGCCGAAGAACGCGAGGCCGCGCACGCCCGGCAGCGGCTGCTCGGCGGCCGCGGTCGACGTCATGCGCCCGCCGAACGACTTGCCGCCCGCGACGAGGGGAAGGCCCGCGAGGAGCCGTCCCGCCTCGAGCACCGCAGCCCGCACCGCGGCCGCCGCCACGCCGGGCGGATCGGGCCGCCGCTTCCTGGCCTCCATGTACGGGAACTGGTAGCGCAGGGTCGCCACGCCGCGCTCGGCGAGACGCGCCGCCATCGCCTCGAGGAACGCCTGCCGCATCCCGGCCCCGGCGCCGTGCGCGAACACGTACCCGAGCCGGGCCCCGTCGGGCCGCAGGAGCAGCGAGGACACGGCGCCCGACCCGGGCACCTCGAAGCTGCCGGGCGTCGCGGCCGCGCCCGACCCGCCCGCCGCGCGCGCCGCCGTCACGCGCGCGCCGCCTTCGGCGCCGGTCGCTTCGCGCGCGCGGCGTCGAGCCGCTCCTTGAGGCGGCCGAGCGCCGCCACGAGGTCGGGCGCGAGCTCGAGGACCGGCAGCAGCGGATCGTCGCCCAGCCGCTCCATCCGGGCGGGCATCGTCTTGATCGTGTACGTGGCCAGGCTGAGCTTCGGCCCGACCTCGGACCAGTCGAGCGGCGCCGAGACCAGCGCGCCCGGCACCGGCCGGACGCTGTAGGGCGCGGCGAGCAGCCTCCCGTGGCCGTTCTGCACGTAGTCGATGTACACCCGTCCGTCGCGCTTGCTCACCTGCCGGGTGATGGTCGCGATCTCCGGCAGCTCCGCGGCGACGACCCGGGCGAGCAGGCCGCCCAGGGTGCGGGCCTGCTCGAACGTGCACTGGCGGCCGAGCGGCACGAGCACGTGCAGCCCGGTCGAGCCGCTGGTCTTCACGAAGCAGGGCAGCTCGATCCCGTCGCACATCGCGCGGATGGCGCGCGCCACGGTCACCACGTGCTCGAACGGCGCGTCCTTCGGGTCGAGGTCGAGGATGCACCAGTCGGGCGTCTCGAGCGTCGCGACCCGGCTGCCCCAGATGTGCAGCGGGATCGCCGCCATGTTCGCGATGTACAGGAGCGGCGCCTCGCCGTCGCACACGAAGTAGTTCAGCTCCCGCTGCGACTCCGCGCTCCACATCCGCACGGTGCGCACGAAGTCGTGGGCGTACGCCGGCGCGTCCTTCTGGAAGAACGACTTGCCCTCGATGCCGTCGGGATAGCGCGTGAGCACCAGCGGGCGGTCCTCGAGGAACGGCAGCAGCCACGGGGAGATCGCCTTGTAGAACGCGATCAGGTCGCCCTTGGTGTAGCCCTCGGCCGGCCAGAAGACCTTGTCGAGGTTGGTGAAGGTGACGGGAGTTGGTGGGTGGTAGGTTGTGGGTTGTGGCGGGGTCGCCTCCTCCACGACCTGCAACCCACCACCCACCACCCGCTTCACGCACTCCTCCGGCCGCTTGTCCGTCCTGAACCGCAGGAACGCCGGCTGCCGGAGCAGGCCGTCGGGCGACCACTCGAGGAACCGCACCTCCGCCACCAGACGGGGCTCGACCCACACGTGCTCCCTGCCCGCGGGCACGGCGCCGCCGCACGGCTGGTCCGGCCGCCGCGAGCCCTCGAGCGCCGCCGCGTACTCCTGCAGCTGCTCGGTGTCGAATCCCGTCCCGACGCGCCCGGCGTACGCCAGCGCGCCGCCCGGCCGCTCGAACATCGCCAGGTGGAGCGCCCCGAAGCCGACGCGCGAGCCCTTGGGCCGCGTGAAGCCCACCACCACGAAGTCGTCGCTGCGCTCCGCCCGCACCTTGATCCAGGACGGCGAGCGGCCCGCGCGATACGGCGCGTCCGCCTTCTTCGCCACGATGCCCTCGAGCCCCAGCTTCGTGACCTGCGCGTAGACGGCCACGCCGTCGCCCTCGAAGTGGTCGAGGTAGCGGAGCGGGCCGACCTCCGGCACCACGGAGCGCAGCAGCTTCTTGCGCTCGAGCAGCGGGAGGCCCCGCGCGTCGAAGCCCTCGGCCGCGACCAGGTCGAACAGGAACAGCGACGCCGGCTGCTCGACCGAGAACCGGCGCACGTCGGTCGCGCGCGACAGCCGTGCCCGCTCGCCGAGCCGGTGGAAGCTCGGCCGGCCCGCGTCGTCGTTGACGACCAGCTCGCCGTCCAGGACCAGCCCGTCGAACGGCAGCGCGGCGAGCGAGCGCACCACCTCCGGGAAGGCGGCCGACAGGTCGTTCCCGTTGCGGGTCGTGAGCCTGCCTTCCCCGCCCTCGCGCGAGGCCAGCATCCGGTAGCCGTCGAGCTTCAGCTCGAAGATCCAGCCCGGCTTGCTGAACGGCGCGTCCCGCGGCTCGGCGAGCATCAGCTCCACGTCCTTCGCGTGGAGCTTCCCGCGCGGCGCGCCCAGCGTCTCCAGCGCCGCGCGCAGCGGCGCCGCGACGTCGGTGCGCGCCTTGAGCACCTCCACCGGCAGGCCCGACAGCACCGAGCCGGGCGGAAAGTCGGCGCCGTCGCCGGTGGTCGCCTGCGCGTCGCGCTCCTTGATCAGGAGCCAGTCCTTCCGGCTCTTCTTGATCTTCACCAGCGTCCAGCGGCCCTTGAGCTTGTAGCCGCGCAGGTCGAACAGCAGCTTGCCCTTCTCCAGTCCCGCGTGCGGATCCTCGACCGCCACCCACATCCCGCGATCCCAGACGATCACCGCCCCCGCGCCGTAGTTGCCCTCGGGGATGATCCCCTCGAAGTCGCCGTACTCGAGCGGGTGGTCCTCGACCATCACCGCGAGGCGCTTGTCGGCCTGGTTGCGCGAGGGACCCTTCGGCACGGCCCACGAGCGCAGCACGCCGTCCATCTCCAGCCGCAGGTCGAAGTGGAGCTGCCGCGCCGCATGCTGGTGCACCACGAACAGCCGGCCGGCGCCCACCGCGCCCGGCGCCGCCGCGATGATGCCCGACGGCTCGGGCGTGGCGTCAGCGGAACGCTTTGCCCGGTAGGCGCTTAGCGCGTCGGCGGCCGGCTTCTTGGTTGCGCCCATGGTTGAGAATCCTTATCATACCGCCCCCTATGCCAGCGCGTCCAATCGGTTCGGCCACGCTCTCCTTCGGCCTGGTCTCGGTGCCGGTCCAGCTGTTCTCGACCGCCGAGTCCTCGGCGGGCGTCACGTTCAACTGGCTGCACAAGGCCTGCGGCTCGCGCCTCAAGCAGCAGTACATGTGTCCCAAGGACAACGTGAAGGTCGAGCGCGACGAGATGGTGAAGGGCTACGAGTTCTCGAAGGGCCAGTACGTGCTGTTCACGCCCGACGAGCTGAAGGCCCTTGGCATGGAGCGCACCGAATCGGTGGAGATCGCGCAGTTCGTGCCGGCCGAGCAGGTGGACCGGCTGTGGCTCGACCACGCGTACTTCCTCGGCCCCGACAAGGGCGGCGAGCGGGCGTACAAGCTGCTCACGGAGGCGCTCAAGAAGACCAGGCGCGCCGCGCTCGGCCAGTACGCGGCACGCGGCAAGCAGTACCTGGTGATGGTGCGGCCGCTGGGACCGGGGCTGGTGATGGAGCAGCTGCACTACGCGGACGAGATCCGCGACATCGCCGACGTGCCGATCCCCGAGGGCGACGTGAAGGAGGCGGAGCTGGCGCTCGCGGTGCAGATCGTCGAGCAGGGCGCGTCCGAGAAGTTCGAGCCCAAGAACTACGAGGACACGGTCAAGAAGCGGATGCTGGAGAGCATCCAGAAGAAGGTCGAGGGCCAGGAGATCACCTCCGAGCCGGCCGCGGCGCCGGAGACCCAGATCATCGACCTGATGGAGGCGCTCAAGGCGAGCCTCGCCAAGGGCGTGGGCGGCGGCGCCAAGGACGAGGCCGGCGAAGCGGAGGAGCGCAAGCCGGCCAAGCGGTCGCCGCGCCTGAAGCTGGAGAAACCCGCCGAGACGGTGAAGCGGAAGAGGAAGGTCTCGTAGCACCCCGATGAAGGGCTACGCGACGCGCGACGTCGCCAGGCTCCTCGGTCTCACCATCCCCCAGGTGCGGGCGTTCGCCCGCGGCGGCTTTCTCGCTCCCGGCCGCGGTCCCCGCGGCGAGCTGCGGTTCTCGTTCCCCGACCTCGTGCTGCTCCGCACCGCCAAGGGACTCGCAGGCGCGCGCGTCCCGGCGCGCCGCATCCGGCGCGTGCTGCGCATCCTGAGGCGGCAGCTGCCCGCGGGGCGGCCGCTGTCGGCCGTGCGCATCTCGGCGGACGGCGACCGCGTGGTGGTGCGCGACGGCGCCGCGGCCTGGAACCCCGAGTCCGGACAGTTCCAGCTCGACTTCTCGGTGGCCGACCTGGCGAGCCGGGCGGCGCCGCTGGCGCGCCAGGCCGCGCGCGCGGCGCGGGCCGCCGCCGAGCCGCTGGACGCGGACCAGTGGTACGATCTCGGCTTCGACCTCGAGGCCGTCGACCTCGACGAGGCGCGCGACGCGTATCGCCGCGCGCTGGAGCTCGATCCCGATCACGCCGACGCCCACGTGAACCTCGGCCGGCTGCTCCAGGAGGGCGGCGACGCCGCCGAGGCGGCGGCGCACTTCCGGCTGGCCCTCGAGCGCAACCCGCGGCACGCCACGGCGTGGTACGACCTCGGCGTCGCGCTGGAGGATCTCCGCCGCCGCGGCGACGCGATCCGGGCCTACGAGCAGGCGATCGCCGTCGACCCCAGGCTCGCCGACGCCTACTTCAACCTGTCGCGCCTGTACGAGGCGGCGGGCAAGCGCGCCGCCGCGCTGCGCAGCCTCGGCCGCTACCGGCTGCTCGCAGGAAGAGAGGCTGGTTGGTAGGTGGCAGGTGGTGGGTGGTGGTGCCACAACCCACAACCTACCGACCACGAACGGCCTGGCGTCCCCGTGCGGACCACGCCACCACGTGATAGGTTCCGTGCCATGATCTTCCCCACGAACGTGCCGCCGCAGCTGCCGTCTCCGCGGGTGCAGGAGCTGGGACAGAAGCTGGCGCTCGCGATCTCCGAGTTCCGGCAGCGCTACCCCGACGTCAGCGAGGACGAGATCCGCCAGGCCGCGAGGCTCGCCACCAATCCGCTCGAGGGCTCGCGGCGGACCGCCCGGGGCCTCACGGCCGCGCTGGCGGCCGCCCTCGTGGCCGGCGGCGGGCTGGTGTGGCTCGACAGCGCCTCGGCCGGCGGAGGCCACCTCGGCGTGGACCTCGCCGCCGGCGCCGTCGCGCTGCTCGCGATCATCGCGGTCGTCCGAAGCCGCGCCCAGAGCTGAACCGCGGGGCCCGAGCGGGCTCCGCTCCTTCGCCACAGGGGTACCCCAGGATGCCGGGACGGCTGACGAAGACGGGTCAGGTCATACTCGAGACGGCGACGCCCAAGGCCACGGCCACGGGCGCCCTGTTCGCCAGCATCGCGCTGCTGCTCGCGATCGCCCTCGTCGACTACCTGATCGGCTACGAGATCCCGATCATGGTGGTGTACCTCGTCCCGGTGTTCGTCGCCACCTGGAACGTGGGGCGCACGCCGGGAATGATCCTGGCGGTGGCGAGCGCCGTGCTCAGCGTGGGCGGCGACGTCCTGGCCGGCGCGCCGTACCGCACCTGGCTGATCCCCACCACCATGCTGGCGCTGTGGTCGGTGCTGTTCGTGGTGTTCGTGCTGGTCCTCACCGAGCTGAAGCGCGCGCTGGAGCGGGAGCAGGAGCTGGCGCGGCTCGACGCCCTGACCACGGTCAACAACCGCCGGCACTTCGAGGAGCTGGCGGCGGCCGAGCTGAACCGCGCCAAGCGGAACGGCCGGCCGCTCACGGTGGCGTACGTGGACCTGGACAACTTCAAGCAGGTGAACGACCAGCTGGGCCACGGCGCGGGGGACACGCTGCTCCAGGCGGTGGCCGGCACGATGCAGCACCGGCTGCGGATCACCGACACGCTGGGCCGGATGGGCGGCGACGAGTTCGCGATCTGCCTGCCGGAGACCGGGGTCGCGGCGGCGCGCACGGTGCTCGACGACCTGCGGCACCAGGTCGTGGCGGCGCTGCCGGAGAACTGCCGGTTCGTGACGATCAGCATCGGCGCGGTCACCTTCACCAAGGCGCCGATGACCGTGCAGGAGCTGCTGCACCGCGCCGACGAGATGCTCTACGCCGCCAAGCGGGACGGCAAGGACCAGCTGAAGGTCGAGACCGCCTAGCCGGCTACCGCGGGACCACCATGACTTCGACGTGCGAGGGCGCCTGGGCGGTGCGGTAGACGCGCATCGTCTCGGCACGGTAGGCGCTCGCCGGGGCGAGGAAGATGTTCGGCACGAAGGTCTGCGGGTTCCGGTCGTAGAGCGGGAACCAGGTGCTCTGTACCTGCACCATGATCCGGTGGCCGCGCCGGAACGTGTAGAGCTGGTGATGCAGGTCCACGGCGTACGCTTCCACGGCGTCGGGGCGGATCGCCTCGGGGCGCTCCCAGCTCGTGCGGTACCGCCCGCGCATGATGTCGCCCGCCACCATCAGCTCGTAGCCCGCCATCCCGGCGTCCGCCGCGACCAGGTCGCCGGCGAGCGAGTCGGGATACTCGTCGATGAGCTTGACGACCCAGTCCGCGTCGGAGCCGGTGGTCGACGCGAACAGCCGCGCCGCGACGTCGCCGGCGATCGTCACGTCCCCGTCGAGCGGCGCGGTCTTCCAGGTCCGGACGTCGGGCCGGCCGTCGACGAAGCGCTGGTCCTCCGTCATCCACCGCGCCCACCGCGAGCCCGGGCTGTAGGTGATCTCGATCGGCCGCGGCCGGTAGGGGACCGGATCGGCCGGATCGGAGACCCAGGCGTCGTAGCCCGCGCGGTCCGCCGGCGGGTCGAACGAAAGCACGCCGTCGGCGCGGAAGTAGAGGTCGCGCGCCGCGGCCTCGCGGGGCGGCCAGCGGTCGAAGCTCCGCCAGGCGCGCGCGCCACCGTCGAACATGCGGGCCTCCGGGAAGCGGCCGTCGCCCTTTCCCTCGAGCCACCATGCGAACCACGGGGCCTGGATGTTCACCAGGAACGAGTCGGAGGTCGCGCTGCCCCAGCGCACGTTGCCCAGCTGCTCGCCGCCGGGGAAGCCCCACTCGCCGTGGCTCCACGGCCCGATCACCAGGTGGTTGATGCCGGCGGAGTCGAAGCGCTCGAGCGCCTCGAAGGTGGCCTGCGGCCCGAACAGGTCCTCCTGATCCCAGAACCCGCCCACCGTGAGCGTGGGTACGCGCAGGCTCCCGACGACGCGCTCGAAGGCGCGCCGCTGCCACACGCTGTCGTAGGCGGGGTGCTCGACGAACCGCCGCCAGGTCGGGATCCGCATCGCGCCGGTCGAGTTGGTCAGCGCCTCGAGGCTCGGGTACGAGAGATACCACGCGTAGGTGTCGCTGCCGGTGATCGGCATCCGGCCCGCGCCGGCGTCGCGGGCTTCCATCCCCCAGCCGTACTCGAAACCGTACGACTGCCGGAACGCGCCCTGGTGGAAGAAGTCGTCCCCCAGCCAGGTGTCGGTCATCGGCGCCTGCGGCGAGATCGCCTTCACCGCCGGGTGCGCGCCGATCAGCGCCTCCTCGGCCAGCCAGCCGGGATACGAGATGCCGAACAGGCCGACCTTGCCGTTGTTGCCCGGCACGTTGTGGATCAGCCACTCGACCGTGTCCCAGGTGTCGGTGCTCTCGTCGACGCCGGTCCGGTCGGCCGGGGCGCGGTTGGGACGGTTCATCACGAACACGCCCTGCGACCGGTTGCGGCCGCGGATGTCCTCCTGCACGAACACGTAGCCGTCGGCGGCCAGGGCCGCGAGGTTGGGCGGGGCCTCCTCGCCCGCGCTCCAGCCGCCGGCGCCGTAGGGCGTGCGGGTGAGGAGGATCGGCAACGGCTCTCCGGCGCCGCGCGGCGTCATGATCACGGCGAACAGCCGCACGCCGTCGCGCATCGGGATCATCACCTCGCGCCGGTCGAACAGCGGCGGCCCGCCGGGCTGAGGCTGGGCGCAGCCCGGAGCGGCGACGGCGAGCGCGACGAACAGCGAGCAGGCGTACAGGCGGCGCATGATCCCCCCGGGGCCGGTGCGGCGGTCGAGACGGAAGGCGTCCAAGCTGGCCAGGCTCCCCGAGGCGGCGCAAGCGCCGCTGTCGTTGCCCGCTGCCCCGACCCCCGGCTAGGATTCTCCGTCCAACCGCTCACCGCTGCACCGCGCACCGGGGGAATCATGCGCCAGCGCCACGCCCACGCCGCCCGCCTCCTCGCCGCCTGTGCCGCCGCGGCGGCCGGTCTCGCCCTCGCGGCACGCGGCGCGTCCGCCCAGCGGCCGACCGGAGTCGTGGGCGCCTACGTGCCCCCCCGGAGCTGGGCCGCGCCGCCCCACGGGTTCGACCTGCTGCACCAGCGCATCGCGGTGAGCTTCGACCTGGCGCGCCGCGCGGTCGCCGGCACCGTCACGACCCGCGTGGTCGTCACGGGCCAGCCGACGGACACGATCCGGCTCAACGCCGAGAACCTGTCCATCGACGACGCCTCGGCGGCCGGCCACCGCCTGCGGTTCGCCGCCGACACCGCTCACGTGACCGTGCGGCTGCCGCGCCCGGCGGCCGTCGGCGACACGGTCGAGTTCACGCTGCGCTACCATGGGACGCCGGAGCGGGGGCTGTACTTCGTGCCGCGCCAGCGCGTCATCTGGACCCAGGGCGAGGCGACGGAGACGCGCGCCTGGGTGCCGACCTACGACGCGCCCGACGACAAGGCCACCTGGGACATCCTGGTCACGGCCGACACCGGGCTCGCGGTGCTGTCCAACGGACGGCTGGTGGAGGTGACGCCCGCCGCGGGCGGCGCGCAGCGGGTCTGGCACTGGAGCCAGGAGCTGCCGGCGTCGACGTACCTCTACTCGGTGGTCGTGGGTCCGCTCACGGTGCTCCACGACCAGTGGCGCGACGTGCCGGTGGACTACTGGGTGTATCCCGACACCGCGGAGGCCGCCTGGCGCGCGTTCGGCGAGACGCCGGCGATGATCGAGCTGTTCTCGCGGCTGCTGGTGCCCTTCCCCTGGGCCAAGTACGACCAGTCGGCCATCCCCGACTTCACCTACGGCGGGATGGAGAACGTGTCGGCGACGACGCAGACCGACGAGGTGCTGCACCAGTCGGCGGGCGAGTCGCCGGACGCCGGTCGCGGCCTGGTGGCGCACGAGCTGGCACACCAGTGGTTCGGCGACCTCACGACCACGGCGGACTGGGCCGACGCGTGGATCAACGAAGGCATGGCGACCTACATGGAGTCGGTCCAGGCGGAGATGACCCGCGGGCGTGCCGCCGGCCAGCTGGAGTGGATCGGCCAGCAGCAGGAGGCGATGCGCGCCGACCGGATCGTGGCGCGCCCGCTGGTGTGGGGCGAGTACCAGGGCCACGATCCCATCACCCTGTTCTTCAGCGGCCACATCTATCCCAAGGGCGCGCAGCTGGCGCATCAGCTGCGGCGCCTGCTGGGCGATTCGCTGTTCTGGGCCGGCCTGAAGCGGTTCCTCACCGACGACGCCTACAGGCCGGTGACCACCGCCGACTTCGCCGTGGCCTTCGAGAAGACGTGCGGCTGCGACCTGGACTGGTTCTTCGACCAGTGGGCCTACGGCATCGGGTACCCGGTGGTGCACTGGTCCCGGCACTGGGCCGAGGGGCTCAAGACGCTGCACCTGATCGTGGCGCAGACGCAGCCGGTGGACTCCCTGCACCCGCTGTTCCGCTTCCCGGTGACGGTACGGGTCACGACGCGCGACTCGGTCGTCCGTCAGCAGATCACGATCACGCGGCAGGCCGACACGTTCGCGATCCCGCTGCCCGGCCCGCCGGTCTCGGTGCGCTTCGACGAGGGCGGCTGGCTCCTCGGCCAGGTCACGAGCGACCTGACGCCCGCCGAGCTGGCGGACATGGCGAAGCACGACCTCGACTTCTCGGCGCGGTTCTGGGCGCTGACGCAGCTGGCGGGCTCGCAGGACACGGTGGCGGTCGCGGCGCGGCGGTTCATCGTGCTGAACGAGCACGAGGCCGACCTGCGGAACGTCGCCCTCGGGCAGATGGGCCACGACTCGACGGCCGAGAGCCGCGCGATCGTCCGCTCGGCGCTCGACGACCCCGACGGCTGGGTGCGGGCGCAGGCGATGTTCGTGCTCAGCGGCCTCGACCCGGCGGCGGCCTCCGCCGTGGCGCGGCAGGTCTACGAGGGCGACCCCGACGACCACGTGCGGGCGAGCGCGCTCGCGTACCTGGCGCGGAGCGGGAACCCGGAGATCCTGCCCCTGGTCGAGACGGCGGCGGAACCCGGGCACTCCGGGTGGCTCCGGCAGACGGCGCTGAGCAGTCTGGCCCGCTTCCACGTGCCCGAGGCGGCCGTGGCGCTGGAGCGGCTCACCGTGCCGACCGAGACCCGAGGGCTCCGCATCGCCGCGCTGGAGCACCTGCCGCTCCAGGGCGACACGGCGCGCGCCGTCGCCCTGGCGACGCGCTACCTCGACGATCCCGACCCCCTGTTCGCCGCCAGCGCGGTGGAGACGCTCTCGCGCGTCGGCGGCGCGTCCGCGCGCGTGCTGCTGCTGCGGCGCTACGCGACCGAGCAGCGGGTCCGAGTCCGTTCCGCCATCACGGAGGTCCTGCATCCATGATCGGGTATTCGTCGTTCGAGCGGGCGGCGCAGCGGCTCACGCCGCTGGCGGCCACGGCGCTGCGCATCGCCCTCGGCTGGGTCTTTCTCCGGCACGGCCTGACCAAGCTCCACATGGGGCTGGGCGGCGTGGGCGGCTTCCTCGGAAGCCTGGGATTCCCGCTCCCGCAGGCGTGGGCCGCGATCCTGATCACGCTCGAGACGTTCGGGGCCGCGTGCGTCATCGCCGGGCTGCTCACGCGGTTCTGGGCGGCCTGCTTCGTGGTGGACATGGTTGTCGCGATCACCCGGGCGATCCTGCCGAATGGCCGGGGCTTCGAGCTGGAGGGCCTGCTGCTCGCCGGCGCCCTCGCCCTGGTCTTCCTCGGCGACGGCTGGCTCGCCCTCGGGCAGCTGATCGGAAAGAAGTCCGCGGAGTAGGAAGCGACGCGGCCCGCGCGCGCGCGGGCCGCGTCCCCTCACCGGCCCCGGCCGGACGGCGGCGTCAGGGGACCGTCACCGGCCCGCCGACCACCTCGAGGCGGGCCGTGACCACCTCCGTCGTGGCGGCGTCGGCGAGGCCGCGCATCCCCGGCTGCTTGCCGCCCACGCTCAGCTCGTAGCGACCCGGCAGCACCACGCGGCGGCCCGCCGCGTCCACCGCGGAGAGCGCGGCCGGCGGGAGCGCGAACGCCACGCGGCGCCGC
>Ga0187780_10003049_pt1 | contig 12643 bp, 12 predicted proteins | sample 1015_Q2_SP10_20__FD_132429 | JGI IMG/M metagenome (GOLD analysis project Ga0187780, IMG submission 132429) | Tropical peat soil microbial communities from peatlands in Department of Meta, Colombia - 1015_Q2_SP10_20_MG | ecosystem: Environmental > Terrestrial > Soil > Wetlands > Peat | place...
CGCTCGCTCAGGATCGGCCGGGCCCGCGCGTCCGAGGGTTGGGTCTCCCTTTCGTGCATCATCCCATCCTTGTTATTCGTGCAATGGCGGTCGGAGCACCGAAGCGCGCGCCCGCCAGCGAACGGTCACTATCTGTCAGCACGGGATCGGCGTCTAGAATGGTCAAAACAATGTCGCTGATGCTAGCGCGCCGACGCTACAGCAGCGTGTCAGAGACGCTAGTACCAGAGACGGAACGCGAGGATACCGGCCGCCAGGCAGATGCTGGAGAGTGCGTTCGCGATGATCACTCCCGAAACGATGCGCAGCAGAGAGGGGGAGTGGCGTCTCAGAAACAGCACGGCCACCGGGGTCTCGATCAATGTGCTGAAGATCACCCACAGACCCATGAACGCCACCAGGTGGCGTCCCATCACGCCCTGTGTGCCGAGATAGGAGCTCAGCTCGCTCGAGCCGACGCCGGGAAGCGCATAGCCCAGCACGATGCAGGCGAGGTTGGCAACGGCCGCTGCCCAGAAAGCTCGATCCCGCACGGCTGCGCCGCCGCGCCCGGGGTGCAGCCACCGCCCCAGCGTCTCCCCTTCAACGAGAACCGCAGCGGCGAGCGCCGCGACGCCCATCCAATGCGAGGCACGGTACGCCTGGACGATGCCGATGTTGGCATGCGCGGATGAGCACACGGCCAACCAGAGCAACGCAATCGCAGCCACGGCGAGAAGACGATGCTGGGCGCCCGCCCGGCATCGCTGCGCCGAGTCAAGCTGCAATCGCTGCATGTCGCCCGCAAATTGCGCCATTTTCAAAAGTGGATCACGAAGGGATCACCCGGCCCGCGGCGCTCGAGTTGGCGACGCCGGCCGGCAGACTTCGACTATTCGGGGTAAAGCCTTCTTGTTCTGTTGGTTTACCGCATCACGCTCAGGAGGGCCTGATCGTGATGGGCTCGGCGGGTGCCTTGGCCGGGAGATTGCCTTCCCAGCCACAACCCATCGCTCCGCAGCGGAAGCGGTATCGCAGTACCAGCATGCTTAGGAATCGATCGACAGTCCTGCGGCGGACGCGATGCGCTATACCACCGCAGCGTGGGCACCGTCGTTCGTCGGAGTGGTACATAGGTCCAACGGTCCTGGGGACTGCGCGGTTTGACTGCACCGCGAGCGGCGAGTTCACCTCGCCGACCGGGAGGTCTTGGAACCAAATGCGCCGCGCGAGCGCGCGCCCGGCGCGCGCAGCGGCACAGAACAGCAGAGGTGGAAGTTTTCCATAAGCCTCCTTGGTCCTAAGACGCGGTCGCGAAGGGGTGCCGTGCCCATCATAGGCTCGCCTCCCGGCCTTAAGCAAGACTTTACTCCCGGTCGTTCGTATGCCGCCGGGAACCTCGTGAGCTCGGCTCATCCGCCCCTCCCGCGCTGCACAATACCGGCTGCTTCGGTATTCTGTCGGCTTCAACGGCTGCCTCGGCGATGAAACCAAAGATCATGGTCCTCAACGGACCCAACCTAAACCTGCTGGGGGTACGCCAGCCGCATATCTACGGGCACGACACCTTGGCGGACATCGAACGGCGCCTGCAGGCGCGCGCCAGGACTCACGGACTCGTGATCGATATGCGCCAATCCAACCACGAGGGCGAGCTCGTCACGTGGATCCAGGAAGCGCGTACTACGTGCGCGGGGATCATCATCAATCCGGCCGCCTATACCCACACCTCGGTGGCGATCCTCGACGCGCTGCTCGCCTGCGATCTGCCCATCATCGAGCTGCATCTCAGCAATCCGCACAAGCGCGAGGAGTTTCGCCACCGCTCGTTCGTGACCGTGGCCGCGAAGGGCGTGATCGCGGGATTCGGCGCAGGCGGGTACGAGCTGGCGCTGGATGCGATGGCGAAGCTGGTCGCCGACGCCAGCCCGGGGGCGCCTCGGGCGAAAACCGGGGCGAAGAAGCGGCGAACGCCCTGACAGCTCGCTACCAATCCCCCTTGGGCGGGTGGGCGCGAACGGCCTGCTCGTTGATTTCGGTGCCCCAGCCCGGACCCGTCGGCAGCGTCATCTGGCCGCCATCGATGACGGGTTTGACGGTGAACAGATCATCGTGCCACGGCACCACGTCGGGATCGATCTCCATGATGCGAAGGTTCGGGACGACCGCGGCGAGATGCGCGCTCATCATGGTGGAGAGGTGGCCGTAGAAGTTGTGAGGTGCGACGTTGATCTCGAACGCGTCGGCCATGGCGGCGATCTTCAGCGATTCCGCGAAACCGTTCCAGGGCACGTCGATGATGGCGACATCGACGGCAGCGTGCTCGAAGAAGGGGCGGTAATCGCGGCGGCCGAACAGGCATTCGCAGGATGCGACCGGGATAGTGGTGCGCGAGCGGATGTAGGCGAGTGCCTTGGCATCGCGTGTATCGATCTCGACCCAGAACAGTCCATACGGCTCCATCGTGTAGGCCGCCTGCAGGAAGCCCTCGGTCTTGAAGTTCCAGTTGAGATCGACCAGGATCTCGACGTCGCGGCCGGCGCCCTCGCGGAAGGCGGCGAGCTCGGCGCGCAGCGCATCGTGCACATAACGATCGGCGTTGAGATCGGGGTAGCCGTCGCCGCGGCCAAAGCCGCCGTTGCGCACTCTCGGGTTGCCGTCGCCGAGCAGCAGGACGTTGGTTTTGAGTGCACTGTAGCCGCGGCTGACCACTTCCTTGCCGAGCTGCACGAGGTCGTCGTAGCTCGCGACCTTGGGAATGCCGAGCCGATCACCCCACACACGGTACGTCCCGCAATGCGACCAATACAACCGTATCCTGTCGCGCACTGGCCCGCCGAACAGTTCGTAGACCGGCACACCGAGCGCTTTGGCCTTGATGTCGATGAGCGCGTTTTCGATGGCGGCGATGGCCTGCTGCGTCATGCCGCCCTGAGAAGTGCGCCCGCGGGCGTACAACCATGCCGCATGCGCTTCGAAGCGTCGAGGATCCTGCCCGACGAGCAGCGGCGCGAGGCTGCGAATCATGGCGGTCACACCGCGTCCGCCGAACGTCTCGTTGTACTCGCTCCAGCCGACGATGCCGCTGTCGGTGGTGATCTTGAGGAAATCGAAATTACGCCAGGCGCCGTCCGCGCTGAGCGGCTCGATGCGTTCGATTTTCATGTCTCCCCCGTTTTTGTGTGAATGGATAGTAAGTCGCAACGTGTCCGCTGTCCACGGCGGCCCTTTGACGCGGGTCGGCAACGGTGACAAAGTGGCAGACTGACGATTTGATGAAACCGGAGCAGGAGAGGAGAGATGGAGACCGAGCATCTGGAGAACATGCGATCGATCGGGGCGGCGACTGCCCGCTCGGCGGCAGCGGTGGAAGAATTGCCGCCGATGCCGGCGCGCCCGACGCTGGTGGATATCCTGACGCGGCGCATGCACAAGCCGAAGTTCGGCCTGCCGTTCGCAGCGGCGCACCACGGCGTGCAGTGCGCTACGCTCGCGAGAAAGGCGGGAGCGGATGAGGAGACCGTGCTGGCCTGCCTGCTGCACGACATCGCCATGGCCCTCATGCGCCCCGACCACGGCTGGTGGGGTGCTCAGCTGGTCGCACCCTACGTCTCGGAGCGCATCTCCTGGGCGATCCGCTATCACCAGGCGCTGCGCTACTACCCGGACCGCGCGGTGGGCTACGAATACCCGGCGATGTACGTCGAGATGTTCGGCCCCGACTATCGCCCGCCAGCGTACATCGAGGCCGCTTATCAGCAGGCGCGCCAGCATCGCTGGTACATGACCGCGCGTCACATCACCATGTTCGACGACTACAGCTTCGATCGAAGCGCGCCGTTCTCGGTCGATCCGTTCGCCGAACTCATCGGGCGCCACTTCCGTCAGCCGGCGGAGGGGCTCGGCAACGACGACAGCCCGACCGCCCACATGTGGCGCACGATGATCGACCCCACCAAGCCGCTGTGACGGCCTGGAGCGTGGCGAGCCCTTAAACGCCGCGCTCCTTGAACACTTCGCGCGCGATGCGGAAACTTTCCACCGCCGCGGGCACCCCACAGTAGATCGCCACCTGCAGGAACACCTCCTGGATGTCCTGTTTGGTGAGGCCGTTGTTCAGCGCGCCGTTCAAGTGCAGTTTGAGCTCGTGCGGCTTGTTCAGCGCCGACAGCATCGCCAGGTTGAGCATGCTGCGCGTCTTGCGCGGCAGGCCTGGTCGATTCCATACATCGTTCCAGCAATAGGTGTTGAGCAGTTCCTGCAGCGGGCGATTGAACTCGTCCTGTGCCGCAATCGCTTTGTCCACGTACTCGGCGCCCAGCACTTCGCGGCGCGTCTTCAGTCCGGCATCGTAGCGCTGCTTGTGATCCCGCTTGTCCATCGATATCTCCTCACGTTTAGCCGGCTGCCCGGTCGGCTGAATTATGCCTAGCCGGCGGCCCGGGTGCTCTGCGCCGCGCGCGGCTCGATCCCGCGGTAAACTTGACTCTACGCAAGACTGGGAGGGCAGGGGAGCCAGGATGGCCTCGAACTACGATCGCGTCCGCGAGGACGTGAGCAACATCGTGCATCTCGAGCACGTCAACGTCACCGTGCCCGACCAGCGCCTGGCGACAGCCTTTTATGTGGCGGCGCTCGGATTCACTCGCGACCCGTACATTATGGTCGGGACCGACAACATGTGGATCAATATCGGTCGCAGCCAGATGCACCTGCCGACCGCCAATCCCCAACGGATGCGAGGCACCATCGGCCTGGTCGTGCCTGACCTGTACGAGCTGAAGGAGCGGTTGGGGCGGAGTGCCTCGGCTCTCGAAGGCACGCAGTTCAGCTGGGCGGATCGTGGCGCCTTCGTGGAGTCGACCTGCCCCTGGGGCAACCGCTTCCGCTGCCACGCGCCCGCCGCCGAGTTCGGCGACACCGAGCTCGCCATGCCCTACGTCGAGTTCGACGTCCCCACAGGCAGCGCCGACGGCATCGCGCGGTTCTATGCCGAGGTCATCGAAGCAACGACCGAAACCACGAAGCGCGATGGTGCACCCGCCGCATCGGTATCCGTCGGGCGGGACCAGCGGATCATCTTCCGCGAGACGTCACAGCCGATCGCGCCCTACGATGGCCATCATGTGCAGATCTACATCGCCGACTTTTCAGGGCCGTACCGGCGCCTGCTCGAAAGCGGTCTGATCACGGTCGAGACGGACGCGCACGAGTGGCGGTTCCAGGACATCGTCGATGTGCGCACAAACCGCCCGCTGTTTGCGGTCGAGCACGAGGTGCGCAGCCTCAAGCATCCGCTGTACGGACGCCCGCTGGTGAATCGCAATCCGGCGCAGACCAACCGCTCTTACGTGCGCGGCCAGGACCCGTTCCGCGGGACTTATTAGCGGGTCCGCGCGGCCGCTTATACTCCCAACCAGGCGAGCGACCACAGCGCAGCGCCGATCGCGGCAGCGGACCCAGAAACCCAGAACAACCACCGCTTGCGCGTGAGCACGGTGATGGCCGCGATCGAGATGGCGATCTGAACCAGGGTGGTCGCCTGCGCCAGGCGGTGATGCGGGTGCAGGGAGCGCTCGGACAGCTCGTTGAATTTTTTCGTCTCGGCCTCGAGCGCCTCGGCTTTGGCCTGGATCTCCTTCTTTTCCTGCTTGTAGCGCTCGGCTTCGGCCTCGAACGCCGCGCGCTTGTCGGGCGGTGCGATGAGCGCGGCCAGCTCGGCAAGGTGCTGCTTGTTGCTCTTGGCCTGATAGAACGCCCACTGATCCGATGCTTCGGTGCGGCGAAGCACGGCCTCGTTCTTGTACATCATCGCATCGCTTTGCGCGTGGCCGCCCTGGTAGGCGAACACGGCGCCGACGGTGGACAGGATCGCGGTCATCACGGCGACCCGGCTTGCCAGACTGTCCCCGGCGTGCGCCGCATGCTCCACCGCGTGCTTCTCCGGCCCATGAACCTCGAATGACTCTTCCGGCATCCTCGTTCTCCAGTCAGATGGATCGAGCAGTCTGCAGGCGATAGAAGCGCGCCGCGTTGAGGCCCATCACGGCGACCCGGTCGGATTCGGAGAGCGGCGCGATTAGCTCCTGTGCGGCATACAGCCATTGCCCATAGTCCGCGTTGAGCGTCATGACCGGCCAGTCACTGCCCCACACGATGCGCTGTGGCCCGAAGCATTCGATCACGTGCTCAAAATAGGGGCGCAGGTCGTCGATTTTCCAGTCCGGGCGCGCTTCGGTGACCAATCCCGACAGCTTGCAGAAAGCCGCGGTTTCCCCCGCGATCCGGCGCATGCCGTCGGCCCACGGTTGCCATGCGCCGTGAGCGATATCGGGTTTGGCGCAATGATCGACGATGGCGCGCAGCCTGGGGTAGCGCGCGAGTAGGCTGAGCGAGCTCGCCAGGTGACGCGGCCGGATGAGCAGATCGAACGCCAGGTCGAGCTCGATGATGGCGCGAAATACCGCGTCGAGCCGCGGCTGCAGGACCCAATCGCTATCGGGGATGTCCTGCAGCATGGGGCGGATCGCGCGCAGCAGCGGGTCCTGCGCCAGTTCGGCCAGCACTCTTGGCGCAGTCGGTGCGGTCATATCGACCCAGCCGACTACGCCCTGAATCAGGCCCGCCGCGGCGTGCGCCTGCGCCAGCAGCCAGCGGGTTTCGGCGACGCTCTCCGCGGCCTGCACCGCCACACTGCCGGTGATCCCGTGCGCAGCCGCCAGCGGCAGATAATCGCTGAGGAGATAGTCGCAATCGATCGGGGCCAAGGCGGGATTGGCCCGCGAATCGAGCCAATGGTAGTCGCCGCGCGAGCGCTGCCAGAGGTGATGATGCGCGTCGACGATCACGGAAGAATTGTACGATAACGCATGGCTTCTACTCGGCCTCCGCCCGCTCCGCTCGAGACGCGCGCAAGCGCTTCGGCGGACAGCGGCCGCCGCGGGCGGAGCCTGGTGGCGATGCTTCCGGCTGCCGCGCTCGTCGGCCTGGTGCTGGTGCTCGCCTGGGCTTACCTCGGCTGGATGGACTGGGGCATGCGGAACATGGAGGCCGGCGCCGACATGTGGATCATGCCGCGCATGGCGGGCTGGGGCGCGGCCGATGTCGCCCTCGTGTTCCTGATGTGGGCCGTGATGATGGCGGCGATGATGCTGCCTTCAGCGCTGCCCGCGATTCTGATGGTAGCCAGGGTGAGCTCCAGCATGACGCTTCAGTACCGGGCCGGCGTCGGTATCGCCGGCGCGTTTGTCGCCGGCTACCTGCTGGCCTGGAGCGGATTCAGCCTGGCCGCGACGCTTCTTCAATGGGCATTGCTCGAGCGCGCGCTGGTCACGCCGATGATGCAAAGCGCCACGCAGGCGCTGAGCGCGGCGATCCTGATCACCGCCGGCCTCTATCAGTTCACACCGTTCAAGAATGCCTGCCTGCGCCAATGCCGGTCGCCCCTCGGTCTCGTCATGGAGGTCGTCGCCGCCCCGCGCAGCGCGTTGAGCATCGGTTTCCGGCACGGTCTCTACTGCGTCGGCTGCTGCTGGGCGCTGATGGGGCTGTTGTTCGTGACGGGCGTCATGAATCTATTGTGGGTGATCATCATCGCGGTGTACGTGGGCCTCGAGAAGGTGGTGCCTTCGACCGTATGGCTTAGCCGGGGAGCAGGTATTCTCCTGTGCGGTGCGGGAATCTGGCTCGCGGTTGCCTAGATCAATCAACCGGGAGTAGACCAGAACTCGTCGTCCCCCTGCTCGTCGCCTTCATACTCTCGGAAGGCGGTGACTTTCCCGTCCTTCACCGTCCAGACGTGCACCTGCGGCGCCGTCCAGCTGCGGCCGGCACGCTCAGCAGTCTCGGTGCACAGGACCACGACGTGGTCGCCGCGGGCTAGCACGTCGTCCACCCGCAGGCGAAATGTCCCGTTCGACAGTTGCATGAAGTGCCCGAAGAACCCGAGCACTTCGGCATGTCCATGGTAGTCGCGGGACAGGGGGCCGCGGCCAGGGACGTGCCATACGATATCGGGAGCGAACACCGCCATCACGGCGTCGATATCGCCGCGGGAAAACGCGTCGTAGGCGTTTCTGATCAGCGCGCCGTTGGCCTCGGCGGGGGCTGGGGTCTGCTGCGCCGTCGCGCCTTGATCGACGAGCGCGCAGAGGGTTAGGCAGCAGGCGGTGAGCACGTGCCGCAAGGTGCCTGCTCGTCGGGGGATGAGTGGGGACTCGTGGGTGCAGGCGGCGTTATCCGCCGCGGGGGTCGTATCCGACATTTCGCGCCTCCATGGTGTCGGGCGCTCGCAATTGCGCAGCGCGTTGATGGAGACGCCATGGTCCGCGCGCCGATCGAGCGCCGCTAGAGGGCAGTCACCCTTGTTTTTTGTGGATCGAGCACGCGGTCGAGCTGCTCGCGGCCGCCGATCCCGAGCTTGCCGTAGGCGCGCGCCAGGTGACCCTCTACCGTCTTGATCGACAGGTACAGCTCCTGCGCGATCTGACGGTTGGTGCGGCCGTCGCGGGCGAGGCGAACGATGCGCAGCTCGCTCGGCGTCAGCGCTTCGACGCCGACGCTCCAGTCTCGGCGTGGCCGCGCTCCAGCTATGCGCAGCTCTTCGCGGGCGCGGACCGCGATCGGCTGTGCACCGCAGCGCGCGGCGCCGTCGAGACCCTGTGACAGGACGCGGCGTGCCTGCGAACGTTGACCCGCGCGGCGCAGCGCCGCCCCCAACTCGATCAGCGATGCGGCGCGCTCGAGCACCGCAGGAGATTCGCCGAGGACGGCGACGGACTCCTCGAGCAGGGTGAGACCTCTCGCGCCGCCGCGCGCCAACCCCGCGGCGCGCAGCGCGATGCCCAGGGCACGCCGGCCGCCGAAACGGCGCGCGTCGGCAAGCTCCGCTTCCGCGAGTTCGCGGGCAGAGCGCATGTCGCCAAGCGCGAGCAACGCCTGCGCCGCGCCGGCCCGCGCGTGCATGTAGCCGGCGTCGCGCATCTGCATGCCCCACACCTGCGGCTGCCAGAGCGCGATACAGGTTTCGAATTGCGCAAGAGCCTCCTGCGCGCACCCTCGCGCCAGCAGCAGGCGTCCGCGCGCTGCGGGAATGAGAACAGTGCCCACGCCAGCCGGCAGAGCGTCATGCGGCAAGAGATCGAGCAGCGCCTGCGCCTCGTCGAGTTGGCCGCCCGCGACGGCTGTCTCCGCCAGCACCGTCGCAGCGAAGGGAAGCCCGTGCGCGAAGTCTCCCTCCTGCGCGACGCGCAACGCGATGCGCGCGGCGGCATCGGCCTGCGCCAGATCGCCCAGCTTCAGCTTGAGGAGCGCGCTCGTGCTGTACACGGCAACCAGGCCCCGCGAGCTGCCGGAAGCGTCAGCTTGCGTGCGCAGCGACGCAAGCGCGGTTTCGACCGTCGCGAATCGCTCCGCCGTGAGCAGGCTCCACAGCAGCGCGGCGCGCAGGTCCCAGCTTTCCCCGTCGTCGCTCGCGCCGGGCAGCGCTGTCTCAAGGAGCTGCGCCGCTTCGTCCGCAGACTGACCGGTGAGAATGGCGACCATACCTTGTGCGAGGGCTCGCGCGGTTGCGGCTGGGCCCGATAGCTGGCGGCGCGACAAGCGCTCCAGCGCCCGCAGCGCGCGGGGTGCGGTGCGCGCATCCTGCAGACCGACCGCGACGAGCTGGCTCTCCAGCTGAACCGTCCCCGCTCCCTGCGTGTGGGCGAGCGCGCTCTCCAGCACATCGACCGCCTCGGTCCACTGGAACAGCGCCGCATGGGCCTGCGCGAGCTCCGAGGCGAGTTGCGTACGGCGGGCGCGATCCTCCGTAATGGCCAATGCCTCCTCGAGGCTTCGGCATGCACCTTCCTGCCCCGAGAGCAGCTGTGCCCGTGCCGCCTCGCGCAGCACATCGACGCGGACAGCCGGCGCCGGCGGTTCCGCGAGCGCGCGCTCGAGCAGGTCCGCGGCGGCGGCCGGTGCGCCGTTGTCGACCGCGGCGCGTGCGGCGTCGCGCAACCGCTCCACCACCCAGGAGTCGCCGGCGCCGCGAAGCGAGGTCAGGTGGGCTGCAATCTGTCCCGCCGGTGCGCGCTCCGCATGAAGAATGCGAGCGGCCACGCGGTGTGCGGCGTCCTGTTCGGCACCCGACAGCGTCTGCACGACCGCGTGCCGGACGATCGGATGGATGAAGCGCGGAGGCCGATCGTCGCCCAGGACTTCGAGCCTGTTCAGCTCCGTCGCCAGGGCGGTTGCGTGATCCATCGCGATGTCCGCAACCGCTGCGGCGTGGCGAAGGTCGCAGCCGTCGCCCAGGATCGCCAGTGTTTGCGCGAGGCGCAGGGCGGCCGGGTTGAGATTGCGCAGGCGCGCGCCCAGCTGCTGGGCCACGCCGTCGACGCCGCCCAGGCGGACGACGTCTTCGAGCGCGTGCATTCCGCTCGTGACCCCGCTTCGTTCGAGACCGCGCAACAGCTCCCGCAGATAGAACGGGTTCCCGCCGGTAGCTCGATGCGCCAGTGCGGAAAGCTCATCGTGCGCTGCGCTGCCCAGCGTGCGGCGAACGATGTCGGCAGCCGCGTGCAGACTCAGCAGCTTTGGACGAAGCGTGACCGATGCCGCGGCACGGACGGCCAGTAGCGGCGGCGATCTCGACGCGGGCTCATCCGGGCGAAGCGCAACAACGAGCGAGGCGCTTGGGCCTTCGAGACGCGGCGCCAGGTAGGCGAGCCAGCGCAGCGATGCCTCGTCCGCCCAGTGCGCGTCGTCGACTGCGAGCAGCAGTGGAGCCTGATCGGAGAGGTTGATGCTCAGCCAATAGAGTCCGTGCAGGATGGCGAAACCGGTATCCGGGTTTGCAGCGGACGAGTCGTCGCGTTGAAACAGCGCCGCCACCGATCGTGCGGGACCTGCGAGCAGCGCCTGTCTCTGCTGCGCGTTTGCCTCGGCGTAGCGCCGTTCGAACAGTTGGCGCGCGACGCCGAAGGCGAAGCCGCATTCGAGATCGGACGCGCGCGCCCGGAGCACAATGCGCTCTTCGCGACGTGCCAGCGCGCACGCGGCGTCGAGCAGGGAAGTCTTGCCCATGCCGGCGCCACCTTCGATCGATACGACTCCGCCGCGGCGCATGCAGCTTTGGATCGCCGCCAGCTCCGCATCGCGCTCGACGAGGTCGGTCATGGCGCCCGGGCAGCGTGGGGATTTCAGGAGGCCGGCGCCTCTGCTCGAAGGAGCGCCTGGGACTTGAGATCGAGCCAGAGTTGCGCGGGGATCGGCGCGGACAGCATGCGCAGGTTTTCTGCGAGCTCCGCGGGGCTGCGAGTGCCGGGGATCACGCTTGCCACGCACGGATGGTGCAAGGGAAACTGCAGCGCCGCCGCTTTGAGTGGAACGTTGTGGCGGGCGCAGATCGCCTCGATGGCGGCTACCCTCGCGAGCACCGCTTCCGTGGCCGGCGCGTAGTCGAACCAGGCGCCCTTGACCGCGCCGCTCGCCAGGATGCCGGAATTGTAGGGGCCGCCCAGCACGATGCCGATGCCGCGGCGCTCGCACAACGGCAGGAACGAATTGATCGACTCCTGCTCGAGCAGCGTGTAGCGGCCGGCCAGCAGGAAGCAATCGAAATCTCCGGCTTCCGCGAACTGCTGGCAGGCCTGCCACTCGTTGAGCCCGCAGCCGACGGCCTTGACCATGCCTTGCTCACGCAAAGACAGCAGCGCTTTGTAAGCTCCCACCATCGCGGCGCGAAATACTTCGGGCTGCCGTTCTCCCTGGTTGCGGCGATCCGCATCGTGAATCAGCGCAATGTCGACCCGCTCGGCGCCGAGGCGGTTCAGGCTGTCCTCGAACGAGCGCATGGCGCCGTCGTAACTGTAGTCGCCGAAGCGCGAGAAGGCGGTGATGTTCTGAAACAGCCCGGCGCCCGAGGGCGCGCCGAAAGTGGGCTTGAGACGCCATCCGACCTTGGTGGAGACGACGACACCCGCGTCCGAAAACCGGCGCAGGCCACTGCCGAGACGCAGCTCGGACAGGCCATGCCCGTACAGTGGAGCGGTATCGTAGTAGCGCAGCCCGGACGCATATGCGGCGTCCAGGGTTCCGATGGCGTCGCGCTCGGACATCGCGCTGTACATGTTGCCGAGCGCAGTGCCGCCGAACCCCAGGATTGAAAGTTTCAGGCCGGTGCGGCCGAGCGGCTTTCGATTCAACTCCATCCCGCCTCCCTAGCCAGGGAGAAAGCTTCCCTAGCGCGCGCGGCTCGCATGCTAGCATAGCGATGGCCGGCTCCCTGAGGCGCGATCCGTGCGGCGCACAATGGCGCGGCGCTCTGGCTGCCGCCCGCGAGGATCTGCAGATGCTGAAGAATGTCGATCCGATGCTGTCTCCCGAGCTTCTGTCCGCGCTGAGGACGATGGGTCACGGGGACGAGATCGCCATCGTGGACGCGAATTATCCGGCTGCGTCGAGCGGCAGGCCGGTGATCCGCATGGATGCGGCGGCGTGCACGACGCGCGTCGCGGAGGCCGTGCTCTCGCTCATGCCGCTCGATGAGTTCGTGCCTTGCGCGGCGTTTCACATGCAGGTTGTGAACGACCCTGCAGGCGAGATGCCGATCTTCGCCGAGTTCCGCGCGTTGCTGGAGCGCTGTGAGCCAAAAGCGGCGAAGCTGGAAGGAATCGAGCGC
>Ga0187780_10003050_pt1 | contig 12643 bp, 12 predicted proteins | sample 1015_Q2_SP10_20__FD_132429 | JGI IMG/M metagenome (GOLD analysis project Ga0187780, IMG submission 132429) | Tropical peat soil microbial communities from peatlands in Department of Meta, Colombia - 1015_Q2_SP10_20_MG | ecosystem: Environmental > Terrestrial > Soil > Wetlands > Peat | place...
TACCGCGCCATGGGTCTGCCCGGCCGCGATCCGGCGCGGCCGCAATTCACCGACCACTGTTTTACCGGCGATTACCCCACGCCCCTCACGGATCTCGCCGCGCAGGAGGCGAGCCCCCGCCAACTGTCATTGCTGGCCGAAGCGATCTAGCAGACCCTATCGCACCGTTATGGCCGGGCTTGTCCGGGTCATCGACGTCGTTAAAAAAACACCGGCACCAAAAAAAAGCGTAGATGCCCGGCCCAAGGTCGGGCATGACGACTGAATGAACACACCTTCCAAACCCCTCGCGGACCGGATCGCGCTCGTAACCGGCGCCTCGCGCGGCATCGGCGCTGCGCTCGCGCTCCAGCTTGCGGAGGCCGGCGCGCACATCATCGCGGTCGCGCGCACCGTCGGCGGTCTCGAGGAACTCGACGACAAGATCAAGGCTGCCGGCAGCTCTGCGACGCTGGTCCCCCTCGACGTCAAGGATAGCGAAGGCATCGCCCGCCTCGCCCTAGCGCTCAACGAACGTTACCAACGGCTCGATGTACTCGTCGGCAATGCCGGCATTCTCGGACCGCTTTCACCGCTCCCGCATGTAGAACCGAAAGATTGGGACAATATTCTAGCCGTCAATGTTACCGCCAACTGGCAGTTGATCCGGTGCATGGATGCTTTGCTTCAGCGCTCCGCGGCCGGGCGGGCGGTCTTCCTGACATCCGGCGTCGCGCATTTGGGGCGCGCCTATTGGGGTCCCTATGCGGCCTCGAAAGCATCGCTGGAAATGCTCGTGCGAACCTACGCCGCTGAAAATGCGACAACGAACGTGCGCGCCAACCTTTTTGCGCCCGGACCGACGCGGACGCGCATGTATGCATCCGCTTTTCCCGGCATTGACCCGTTGACGTTGCCAACCGCTGAAGAAGTCGCAAAAGCGATCGTGCCATTATGCACGCCGGGCTGCGCCGTAACGGGCAAGATCTATAATTTCCGCGAAGGGAAATTTCTCGAGTTCAGACCGCCGGCTTAGTGTTTGCGCTTCGCGCGCCCTTTGTACGGATTGTCCTTCTCGCGCAGTGCCAGTCGTATGGGCGTGCCGGGCAAGTCAAACGCGTCTCGCAATGAATTCAGCAGATAACGCTTGTAAGCGTCCGGCACCGCATCGGCGCGCGTGCAAAAAATGACGAAGCTCGGGGGCCTGCTCTTGGCCTGGGTAACGTAATTGAGACGAAGCGAGCGTCCCGAGACTGCGGGCGGCGGATGCGCGCTGGTTGCGTGCTCAAACCAGCGATTGAGTGCGCTCGTTGGAATGCGTTTGTTCCACACCTCGTAGGCGTCGACGATGGCCTGCATCAGGCGATCAAGCCCTTCGCCGGTCAGACCCGAAACGGCGACGAGCGGCACGCCTTTCAGTTGGGTGAGCTTCTCTTCCGCCTGTCCGCGTAACTTGCCGATCGCACCGGCTGTCTTTTCTTTGAGGTCCCACTTGTTGACCGCAATGACGATGGCGCGTCCCTCCTGCTCGACCAGATCGGCGATGCGCTGGTCCTGTTCCTCGAAGGCGTTTTCAACGTCGAGCAACACCACCACAACCTCGGCGAAACGCACGGCATTGAGCGCATCGGCGACAGACAATTTCTCCAGTTTTTCCTCGACGCGGGAGCGGCGACGCAGCCCCGCGGTATCATAGATTCTGAATTTGCGCCCCTGCCACGCATGATCGACCGCAATGGCGTCACGGGTAATGCCGGCCTCAGGTCCGGTGAGCAGTCGCTCTTCTCCGATGAGCCTGTTGATCAGGGTGGATTTTCCGGCATTGGGGCGGCCGACAATGGCAACACGAATCGGGTGGTGCTCGTCCGCCTCTGGTTCGGTCGTCTCTTGCACGGACTCGTCCGGCGCGACGGCGCGCAACGCATCGTAGAGATCGGACATGCCTTCATCGTGCTCGGCCGAGATCGGCACCGGCTCGCCAAGCCCGAGCGCGTAAGCTTCAAGCCGGCCTGCTTCTCCCGCCGTCCCCTCGCTTTTGTTCGCGACCACGACGACTGGCTTTCCGGATTTGCGAACGACATCGGCAAAGGCTGAGTCAACCGGCGTTGGGCCTGTGCGCGCATCGATCATGAAGAAAATGGCATCGGCCTGATCGATGGCCGCTTCCGTCTGCGCCCGCATCCGCCCCGACAGACTTTCGGGCGCGGCCTCTTCGAGGCCAGCCGTATCAATGACCGTGAATGCAATGTCGCCGAGCCGCCCCTCGCCTTCCCGGCGGTCGCGCGTCACGCCCGGTCGGTCGTCGACCAACGCCAGCCGCCGGCCGACCAGCCGGTTGAACAAAGTCGATTTGCCGACATTGGGCCGGCCGACAATCGCAACGGTAAAACTCATCGGTCATCACTGCCGGCCACAAGCCGGCAATCCGTTAAAGAAATCCAACGCTGTGTTTGCGGTGCGGCTCGTCCCCGGGTCAAGTCCACGGACGAACATCTGCACGTTGCGCGGATCAGCGCGAGAATGTTCCGGGTGCCGGGGCTGCCGGCCACGGATCGGCGGGAGCAGCCTGCCCGGGGGTTGGCCAAGGCGCCTGCTGCGGCGCCTGAGCCTGTTGCGGCGGCTGCTGCGGCCAAGGGGCCGGTTGCTGCTGCACGCTTTGCGGCGAGCTCTGAGCCGGAGATTGCGATGCCGTTTGCGGCTTCGGCTTGCGCTTGGGTTTCGGTTTCGGTGCAGGCTCGGGCTCTGCCGCGACTGCCGCGGTCTTCTTGTCAGGCTCGGCGGCAGCCGACGCTGGCTTATCCTGCCCGGCCGCCGGCGGTTGCAGCGCATCCGCTGCGGGCTGGTTGCCCTTCATATATTCCGGCGGGATGCCTTGGGTGACGCCCGGTACACCGCCTGGAAATAACTCCTTACGATCGCCCGGCAGCTTTTTCTTTTCGTTGAGGCCAAAGACGTCGAGCTTGTCGAGATCGAAATCCGTACACGCCGTCAGTACGGGTGCAAGACCAATGAGCGCGACCAGCAGAACGAAACGAAGCAGTCCTTGCATGCTTCGGTCCTCAGCTCTTGCTATCGGCGGCAATCAGCGCCGACAGAACATCTGCGCGCGCGCGCGTGCCAATCGGCGTTTCAGCGTCGGTCGCAATCATATCGAGATAACGCTTCGCACCAGTGAAATCGTGATTGCGCCAGGCCGAAAGAGCCAGAAGCTCGCGCGCGGTGTGACGGAAACTTCGAGTAGGCTCCGTCAGCGGGTCGAGCCGCCGGCGGAGTTCGGCGAGCGGAGCAGTGTCCACGAGCAACAGTCCCGCACGGACTGCGGCAAGATCCTGCAAGACCGGGCCAATTGATGCATCGGCCGCGATTTCATCATAGGCCTTCACCGCATCGGCCGGCTTTTCTTGCGCAAGAGTGCCGGCGGCGCGCAAACGTGCGAGCACCCGGTAACCGGCCGGCGCATCAGTCGCGATTTTCGCGAATTCGGCTTCCGCCTCGGCATACTTGCCCTGCTCGTTCAGGACCATCGCAGCCTCGAAAGCGGAGCTTGCCGCCGCCGCTCGCTTGGCCGTCCAATATTCGTAACCGCGCCAGGCGGCCATGCCCACAACGATGAGAATGGCCAGCGCAATCAGATAGATGCTGTAGCGGTCCCACAGCTTCTTGAGCTGCTCGCGCCGGACTTCCTCGTCCACTTCATGAAAGATATCGGCCACAAAAGGCTCCAGACCCGCTCATCGACCCACCCCGGGCCGAATTGCGCCGTAACCTAACGATGTGGCGTGGCTAAGGCAAAGCCAAACGGCATAAGCGTTAAGAATTCAGGGTCTTAGCCCTTTTTGCTCTTCATCGGATAAACGTGGTCCGGACCGGGGAAGGCGCGCGAGCGCACCTCGGCCGCGTAGTCGGCAATGGCCTTTTCGATGCCCGGCCCCAGCTGGCCATAGCGTTTGACGAATTTCGGAACTCTCGGCGACAGACCGAGCATGTCCTCCAGAACAAGGATCTGGCCATCGCACGCGACGCTTGCCCCGATTCCAATCGTCGGAATCGGGACTGCTGCCGTCAGCTTGCGGGCCAGCGGCTCTGCGACAGCCTCGATCACCACGGAAAATGCGCCCGCTTGCGCCACCGAAACGGCGTCCTCTTCAATCCGCGCCCAATCGACCTCGTCGCGCCCCTGCGCCTTGAATGAACCGATCGTATTGATGGCCTGCGGCGTCAGTCCGACATGAGCCATGACGGGTACGCCGCGCTCTGCAAGAAAACGGATGGTTTCGGCCATGCGTTTGCCGCCTTCAACCTTGATCGCGCCGCAACCGGTTTCCTTCAGCACGCGCGCCGCATTCATGAACGCCTGTTCTTTCGAGGCCTCGTACGATCCAAACGGCATGTCGACAACCACAAGAGCGCGCTTCGAGCCGCGCATGACCGCGTGACCCTGCAGGATCATCATGTCGAGCGTGACTGGCAGCGTGGTCTCGAGCCCGTGCATCACCATGCCGAGGGAGTCGCCGACGAGGATGACGTCGCAATGCTTGTCGACGATGCGCGCGGTGTGCGCATGATAGGACGTCAGACAGACAATCGGCTCACCGCCCTTGCGCGCGCGAATGTCCGGTGCGGTCAATCGCCGAATTTCATCTTGAACCGACATCGCTATTTCCCGAATACCGGCACGCCGATCACTGCCGGGTGGAAGACGTAACCAAGCGCGAGATAGACCAAGATTCCGACGCCGACGACGAGCGCATCATTGATCCAGCCGTCCGGAGCAGTCGGCAAGGCGACATCGGTCCTTCGCTTGGCGGAGATGCGGGCGTAAACGCCCCAGGCGAGAAAAGCGCCAAACAACAGGATCGATCCGAGATCGCCGTTGGAAAGCAGATGCGCGAAGGCCCAGGTCTTGATGCCGGCGAGCATCGGGTGTTTGAGCCGGGCTTTGATGTGGCTTGGAATGAAGGCGGCGACAAAGAAGATCACCGCAAACAGCATCAGCCCGATCGTAATGTGCCGCATGAAGCCCGGCGGCGACCAGACCTGTACCAATCCGTGCGCCCGGTACTCGGCGTATCCCCAAACGATAAGCGCGAGGCCGGCGAGCGAGACGAGCCCAAAGAGCACGCGGTATCCGTGCCCCAGCCTGGCGATCGCCTGGGCGCGCGCTTCGCGAAAACCGACAAAGCTATGGGCTCCAATAAAAACGACGAGCCCGAGGACAAGAATTGCCAGACCCATAAGCAGCTCCCGGCAGTGTTGGCGCGCGAAGTAGAAGCGATGGGCCCGGCTTAGGCAAGAGTGGCGCTATGCCGCGACGGCAGCCCTGTCCTTCACGTCCTTGATATCAGTGAAAGTCATCCCCGGCGCGCGCTCGCGCGTATAGTCCAGAATGAATTGATTTCGGGCCATGAATACCTTGTCGCCATCGAGATCTTCGGCACAACTCGAGTAATTGGCCTGGACGAAGTCATCAAGCTTTTTCGCATCGGCCGAGGCGATCCAGCGCGCCAGCTGAAATTCCGGTTGTTCAAAATCGATTTCGAGACCGTATTCTTCGGAAAGTCGCACCTTCAGCACGTCGAGCTGCAACGGCCCAACCACTCCGACCAGCGCAGGGGCACCGTCAAGCGGCCGGAACACCTGCACCACCCCTTCTTCGGCCATTTGCTGGAGCGCTTCCTTGAGCTTCTTCGCCTTCATCGGGTCCCCGAGCTTGACCCTGCGCAATATTTCCGGTGCGAAGTTCGGCACGCCAAGAAAGGCGATGCCTTCGCCCTCAGTCAGCGTATCCCCGATGCGAAGCGTGCCGTGGTTGGGAATACCAACCACATCGCCGGCATAAGCTTCCTCGGCAAGCGCGCGATCCTGCGCGAAAAAGAACTGCGGCGTCGATAACGTCAGGGGTTTGCCCGTTCGCGTGAGCTTGGCCTTCATTCCACGCCGCAGCTTACCCGAGCACAGCCTTGCGAAGGCGATGCGGTCCCGATGATTGGGATCCATGTTCGCCTGAATCTTGAAGACGAACGCAGTCATCGCATTTTCGTGCGCGTCAACCGTGCGCGCATTGGACACTTGCGCGCGCGGAGCCGGAGCAAACGAGGCCAATGAATCAAGCAGGTCCTTCACCCCGAAATTTTTCAGTGCCGATCCAAAGAAGACGGGCGTGAGATGGCCCTCGCGAAACGAATTGAAGTCGAATTTCCGACACGCTTCTTTCACCAAAGACAATTCCTCGGCGATCGTTTTGGCATCGAGCATCGGATTTTTTGCGGCAAGCGCGGAAAGGTCCAGCGGTTGCCGCTCGACCGTCTTGCCATCTTCGCTCACGAGACGCATATCTCCGGTCGCAAGATCATAGGTTCCCGCAAAATCGCGACCACGTCCGATGGGCCAGGTCATTGGCGCGGTATCGAGCGCGAGCGTCTTTTCGATCTCGTCGAGCAGTTCGAAAGGATCGCGGCTCTCTCGGTCCATTTTGTTGATGAATGTGACGATCGGTATGTCGCGTAGCCGGCACACCTCGAAAAGCTTGCGGGTGCGCGCCTCGATGCCCTTCGCAGCGTCGATGACCATGACCGCGGAATCGACAGCCGTCAGCGTGCGGTAGGTGTCCTCCGAGAAATCTTCGTGACCGGGCGTATCGAGCAGATTGAAGACCCGGCCATCGTAATCGAACGTCATCACTGACGTGACCACCGAGATCCCGCGCTCGCGTTCAATGGCCATCCAATCGGAGCGCGTCGACCGGCGATCGCGCTTCGCCTTCACTTGCCCCGCAAGATTAATTGCACCCCCGAACAACAACAGTTTTTCGGTCAGCGTCGTCTTGCCTGCGTCGGGGTGGGAAATGATCGCGAATGTGCGGCGCCGCTCAACCTCGGCGGCGAGCGGCGTTGCGGGTATCGAATCGGAGGTAACGACGTGTTGGTTCATTGCCCTGCATGTGGCCGCAAATGGCCGGGAAATCAAGCCGCTACCCTCGTGATCTACCGCACCGCTGCCTTGTAGCTGTCGGGCGAAAAGCCGACGACTAGCTTGCCCGCTCCAAGTTCGAGCACCGGGCGCTTGATCATCGATGGCTGTTTCAGCATCAAAGCGACCGCCTTCTTCTCGTTCAGCGCTTCTTTGTCCTTGTCGGGCAGTTTTCTGAACGTCGTGCCGGCACGATTGAGCAGCGTTTCCCAGCCGGTCTTCTTCGCCCATTTCTCCAGCTTGTCGCGCTCGATCCCCTTCGTCTTGTAGTCGTGGAAATCGTAAGCGACGCCTTCCTTGTCGAGCCAGGCGCGCGCCTTCTTCATCGTGTCGCAATTTTTGATGCCGTAAATCGTAATCATCATCGCCGGCCTTATTCCCACTCGATTGTCCCGGGCGGCTTCGATGTCACGTCGTAGACAACGCGATTGACCCCTCGCACCTCATTGATGATGCGTGTTGCAACCATGCCGAGGAACTTCATATCGAACGGGTAGAAATCAGCAGTCATGCCATCGGTCGAAGTCACTGCCCGCAGACCGACGACATATTCATACGTCCGGTAATCGCCCATGACGCCGACAGTCTTGACCGGCAGCAGCACCGCGAAGGCCTGCCAGATATCGTCATATTGTCCGGTGCGGCGGATTTCCTCGATGTAGATCTCGTCCGCAAGTCGGAGGATATCGAGTTTCTCGCGCGTAATGGCGCCGGGACAGCGAATGGCGAGCCCCGGTCCGGGAAATGGATGGCGGCCGACAAAGGCCTCCGGCAATCCCAGCTCGCGGCCAAGTGCCCTCACCTCGTCCTTGAATAATTCGCGCAGCGGCTCGACGAGCTTCATGTTCATCCGCTCGGGGAGACCGCCGACATTGTGATGTGACTTGATTGTCACCGAAGGCCCGCCGGTAAAAGAGACGCTTTCGATCACATCGGGATAGAGCGTGCCTTGCGCGAGAAATTCGGCACCACCTATTTTCTTGGCTTCGGCCTCAAACACATCGATGAACAATTTGCCAATGGTCTTGCGCTTCTGCTCGGGATCTTCGACGCCCTCGAGCGCTTGCAAGAAAGTCTGCGATGCATCCACATGAACGAGAGGAATATTGTAGCTGTCGCGGAACATCGTCACGACCTTCCGCGCCTCGGCAAGACGCATAAGTCCGTGGTCGACCAGCACACAAGTCAGTTGGTCGCCGATGGCCTCATGGATCAGGACCGCGGCGACGGCGGAATCGACACCACCGGACAGGCCGCAGATCACGCGGCCTTTGCCGACCTGTTTCCTGATTTTCTCGATGGCTTCTTCCTTGAAGGCACGCATCGTCCAATCGCCGGTGAGACCCGCGATCTTGCGCACAAAGTTGCGCAGGAGTGCCGCACCATGAGGCGTGTGCATGACTTCGAGGTGGAACTGTGTTGCGTAGAATTTCCGCCTGTCGTCACCGATGATCGCGATCGGTGCGTTCGGTGACGTTCCGAGTACCTTGAAGCCGGGCGGCAAAACCGTGACGCGATCGCCATGGCTCATCCAGACCGGATATTTCTCCCCTTTGCGCCAAACGCCGTCGAACAATGGCGTATCTTCCGTAACAGTCACTTCGGCGCGACCGAATTCGCGATGGTGCCCCCCTTCGACTTTGCCGCCGAGCTGCTGCGCCATTGCCTGTTCGCCGTAGCAGATGCCGAGGAGCGGAACTCCGGCATCGTAGATCGCCTTGGGCGCGAGCGGCGCGTCGCGGTCGAGCACCGAGGCCGGCCCGCCGGAGAAAATCACCGCCTTCGGTTTCATCTGACGAAAGGCCGCTTCCGCCTTCTGGTAAGGCACGATTTCGGAATAGACCTTCTCCTCCCGCACCCGGCGCGCAATGAGCTGGGTGACCTGGGAACCAAAATCGACGATCAAAATCTTTTCGTGCATGGACAGCGCTATCGCCCCGAACGTGTGCGGAATCGGGCGCGCAAAGGCCGTTCGGGGCGGCTTTTTGCGGGCTTTATGCCGTCAGGTCAAGCCTTTAGGCGATTGCAGTAACGCAATGTTAGCGCCGATCGTGCTTAGAAAATGCTCCCCATTCGGTTTGTTCACAACTGGAAGCGCGCGAGCGTCATGGTCTTCGAAACCGAGCGGATGAGACTGCCGGTGCCAGCCGTCGGGCCGAACGCCCGGCGCGCTGCGCTCTTTCGTGAAAGTTTGACCGGAATGACCGAACGATGGGCGCTCGGCCTTGCATGGTCGCTCAGTCCCAAACGCATCCGAGGCGTGCCAAATCTGATGCGTCTCTGCTTCGAGGAAATTCTCGCACCGGACTATGCGCTTCCCGATCCCGAAGATGCCGTTGATGAACCGCCGGGACTTGCGGGCATCGTGCACGAGCTGTCGCTGCCGACGCTTCTTACCGCCTATCGACGAGGCCTCTATCCTTTCGCTCACATTGCACCGCTGAAATGGTGGTCGCCGCCGAAACGATCGGTTCTGTACTTCCGTGAACTGCATATCGCCAAGCGGTTGCGCCGACAGATGCGGCAGAGGCACTACACGGTGACACTCGACCGCGACTTCGAAGGCGTCATCGCCGCGTGTGCCGGCTATCGTCAGGACCGCTGGCATCTCACGTGGATCACGCCAAGGGTCATGCGCGCATACGCGGAATTGTTCGACGCCGGCTATGCACATTCGTTCGAAGTCTGGAACGAACGGAACGAACTCGTCGGCGGAGGCTATGGTGTTGCGATCGGCGGTGCCTTCGTCACTGAATCGCAATTCTCGCGCGAGCCCAACACGTCAAAGATCGGTTTCACTGTGCTCAATTGGCATCTTGCGCATTGGGGCTTTGCGTTCAACGACGGCAAGCTGATGACGCCGACCTGCCACGATATGGGCTTCCGGGAGATTCCGCGCAGCGATTACCTTGCACAGCTCGCGCAGGCTTTGCGCATCGCCGACAAGAGCGGACGCTGGCAAGTTGAAGCTGACGTTGCGACGGTCGCCGACTGGCAGCCTTAAGCGCTTACTGCCGGCCGTTCTCGACCACCGGCCCCAATAACGGGATTTCCGAAATCCATTTTCTGATGCGTGAACGTCCGGCCTCAGCCGGTTTCGCGACACCAGCATCGTCGGCCTGCTTGACGGAATCCGGAATCGATCCGGGAGGGACCGGATGATCGGCATCCGCTGGCGCCGGAGCAGGCGGCGCAATCGCAATCGCGGGGGGCAAGGCCGGCGCTGAGGCTGGCGCTGAGACCGGCGGCGGCACCGGCGCAGCGGCAGGCGGCGGCACGACGGCTTCGCGCAGCGCCGGGCGCGCCGGAGGTTCAGTTGTCGTTTGAGGCTTTGCGGGCTCGATCACTCTCGGCTCTGGCTTGTCCGAGGAATTATCGGGCGTATGCGTAACCAGTGCCTGGCGGACGGCATCGAGCCACTGCGTGTCGGATACTGCGGGGTCGCGTAGCGCAGCATCGGTGTTGGCGACCGCCGCGCTCGGCGCCGGCTGTCTGGCAGCCTGCTGCGGCCGCGGTTCGACCTTGCGCACGGGCTCCTTCGAAGTGGCCTCGACGTGCTGGGCCTTTGGCGCGACCGACGGGGTCGCAGCGGCGGCAGCCGGCGTCTTGACCTTCTCCCCCTCGAGCAATGTCTTGAAGGCCGCCGTCGCCTCCGGATCGACGGTGGCGCATGACTTTTCAAACTCCACCACGTCGCGCCGGACAAGTGCGCGCCGCGTGGATACATCAACGTTCTTGTCGAGCATCGCGACAATGCCACTTCTCAAGTTTTGGCAGGTCGTCTCGGGAGCAAAATTGGCGCGATAGAACGAGTAAGCGCTGGCGATTCCGACCGGAACGGCCAGAATCGATCCCACCATCTGGATAATGGTCACGAATCGAGCGAGCCTTGGCGCTCTGGGTGTTGCATAAGGCTTGTGACTGTAAGACGCCGCGTCATGCGGATCCCCGTCAAAGGGCGGATCGCGCCTGGCCACCAGCATGGAAAAACCCCAAATAAAGAATGCCGCGGTTCCACAAACACTCGAATTTCGCGGAAAAATTTGGCCCGGATTGGGGCACAATCGGGGAATTCCGTTTGCTTTTCGTTACTAAACGTAACATCGGGACCCGCCGGTAGGCTTCAAAGGGCCGCTACCCTCCCCAATTGAGGAGAGCCAGGCCCCCTGGCTGCCCTCACCGCTGCTTCATGACACTGACGAAAAAGCCATCCGTGTCCGTGGTGCGCGGGGTCATCAATATACCCTCGTCAGACAACCGAGCTGCTTTGGCAAACACGAGACTTCGGTCGCCCAGCGCTTCCGTCACCTCGGCAGGTGTCTGCACCGAAAATTGCCCGTGGCGCGCGATGAAGGCTTTCACCTGCGCGCCATTCTCGCTGTCCAGCACCGAGCAGGTCACATAGACAATCCGCCCCCCAGGCTTGAGCAATGGCACCGCGCGATCAAGAATTTCAGCCTGCTCGGTGATCCGCTGCTCCAGTGCGCCCGGCCGCATTCGCCATTTGGCATCGGGGTTGCGCCGCCAAGCACCTGTGCCGGTGCATGGCGCGTCGATCAGCACCAGATCCATCCGACCGGCCAAGTCTGAGATTTCGCCGCCAATCGATTTCGGGGTGCGCACCTGAACGTTGCGCGCACCCGAACGCTTGAGCCGATCGTGGATCGGCGCCAGTCGGCGTTTGTCGTCGTCGGTCGCAAAAATTTGTCCTTTGTTCTGCATCATCGCGGCGAGCGCCAAGGTCTTGCCGCCGGCGCCGGCGCAGAGATCGAGCACCTGCTCGCCCGGCTTCGCCCCCGAAAATAATGCTGCCAGTTGAGAGCCTTCGTCCTGGATTTCGACCAGACCTTTCAGGAATGCAGGTTCGGCGTGAATCGCCGGGCTCCTGGCGTCGGCGGCCAAGCGAATGCGCAAGCCCCAGGGCGACCACCGCGTCATTTCGGGCCCGAGGTCGGCAACCATCGCGGCCGCGGCGGCACGTTCGGCCTTGAGCGTGTTGACGCGCAGATCGAGCGGAGCGCGCGAGGCGAGCGCCGCCCCCTCTTCCGCTCGCGCATCGCCGAAGGAACGTGTGAAATATGGGTCGAGCCACTCCGGATAGTCGCCCGCAATGTGTGGCGGCGCGCCGCTGATACTTCCGGCGTCGAGTCGCGCGCGCTCGTCCACACTCAGCTCTGGCGGCCCGTACTTTGATCCGTCAGCCAATTTGGCAATCGCTTCGGTATCAAGCTCGCGTTCACGCCTGAGCATGCCGAGAATAACGGCGCGCGCCGTAACATCACCCATGAGAAATGCGCTGGAAGCACGCCGGCGCAACACATCGTAGACCAGCCCGGCGATGGCTGCCCTGTCACCCGAACCAGCAAAGCGATGCGCGAGCCCCCAAGATTTCAGTGCGTCCGCAGCCGGACGACGCTCGGCTTCAATCGCGGCAAGGACTTCGATGGCTGCGGCAAGCCGGGCGGCCGGTGTCATGGTAACACGAGCAGAACGCGGACGATGTAAATCACCCACATGACCAATAGAACAAAGGCGCCAATTCCATAGCACGCACCGCGAACGCGCACATTGTTGCTGGTCACATGCACCACGGCCTGAAGAATGCGCATCGCCACGAAAATCCAGGCTAGAACCACGAACAGCAAATCGGCATTGTGCGTCACGATCTCGAGGATCGTCAGCACGTAAAACAGAA
>Ga0187780_10003052_pt1 | contig 12640 bp, 6 predicted proteins | sample 1015_Q2_SP10_20__FD_132429 | JGI IMG/M metagenome (GOLD analysis project Ga0187780, IMG submission 132429) | Tropical peat soil microbial communities from peatlands in Department of Meta, Colombia - 1015_Q2_SP10_20_MG | ecosystem: Environmental > Terrestrial > Soil > Wetlands > Peat | place...
GGGTGCCCGGTGCGCGCAGCTGGATCCGGGGGCTGGCCAATGTCCGCGGCCAGCTGTTGCCGGTGATCGACCTGCGCCAGTATCTGGGGGCCGGGGTCACCAACCCGGGGCGCAACGTGCGGATCGTGGTTGCCAATCACCGCGAGATCCCGGCCGGTCTCATGGTCGACGAGGTGCTGGGCTTTCGCCGCTTCGCCGACTCCGAATTCGGTCCCGAGCCGCCGCCGACGCTGCTCCGCTGCGAGCGCTATCTCGCCGGCGGCTTCCGGCGTGGTGCCGAGACCTGGCCGGTGATGAGTCTCAAGCTTCTGGTCGAGAGTCCGAGCTTCCTGCAGGCGGGCAGCTGACGCCCGTCGCGGGAGGAGTGAGCGCGTAATGCCACCAGTACAAAAAAATGGCCAAAACCGGGTGTTGCCGTCGGCGCTGATCGCGGCGCTGATCGCGCTCGGGCTGGCCGCGCTGATCATGCTCCTGGCCGGGATCGGCGTTGAAGGCGCGCTCGCGAGCCCGTGGCTGGCGCTCCTGTTCCTGCTGGGCGCGGCCGCCGCGGTCGGTTTCGCCTACACCCAGAACTCCCACGCCGCCGGCCAGCGCCAGGTGACCGATCGCCAGGCGCAGGCGGGCGAGCGCAACCAGGAGGCGATCCTAAGGCTCCTGGATGAAATGTCCGGCCTCGCCGACGGCGACCTCACCGTGCGCGCCACCGTCACCGAGGACATCACCGGCGCCATTGCGGACTCCATTAACTACGCGGTCGAGGCGCTGCGCGGGCTGGTGTCGACCATCAATGATTCCTCCATCAGCCTGGACGCCGCCGCCAAGTCGACCCAGGCCGCGGCTGCGCACCTGGCGAAGGCCTCCGGCGCCCAGTCGAAGCAGGTGGCGAGCGCGAGCGAGTCGGTAACGGAAATGGCGGCCTCCATCGAGGAGGTATCCGGCAACGCCGAGCGCTGCTCGGACGTGGCGCGCCATTCCGTCGACGTGGCCCACAAGGGCGGCGACGCGGTCAGGCGCACGATCGACGGCATGAATGCCATCCGCGAGACCATCCAGGAGACCTCGAAACGCATCAAGCGCCTGGGAGAGTCCTCGCAGGAGATCGGCAATATCGTCGAGCTCATCAACGATCTGGCCGAGCAGACCAACATCCTGGCGCTCAATGCCTCGATCCAGGCGTCGATGGCCGGCGAGGCCGGGCGCGGCTTCGCGGTGGTCGCCGACGAGGTGCAGCGACTGGCCGAGCGGGCGGCGACCGCCACCAAGCAGATCGAAGTGCTGGTGCGCACCATCCAGGCCGACACCAACGAGGCGGTCGTGTCGATGGAGCGCAGCACCACGGACGTGGTCGGTGGCGCGCTGCTGGCCGAGAACGCCGGCGCCGCGCTCGAGGAAATCGAGCAGGTATCGAACCAGATCGCGACCCTGGTGCAGAACATCTCCGCCAGCGCCCGCCAGCAGGTGACGGTCGCGGGCAACATCTCGCGCAACATGCAGGTGCTGCGCGAGATCAGCACGCAGACAGCGGACGGCACCAGCGCCTCGTCGCAGTCGATCGGCAAGCTGTCCGATCTCGCGAGCCAGCTGCGCAAGGCGGCCTCCGGCTTCCGTCTCCCGGAACCGGTCGCCCCGCGCCCGCGCGAGGTGAAACCGGCGCCCGGGGATAAAGCGGGTGCCGGCGCCGCCGCGGCCAAGCCCGGTATTCCGCCGCGGCCGGGGCCCGCGGCCACCGCCGCGGCCACCGCCGCGGCCAAACCCGGAGTTCCGGCACGGCCGGTGGTTCCGGCCAAGCCCGGGGCGGACGTGAAGGTCGCGCCCGACGCTCTGGCGGGCGGCGAGGCCGAGCTCGAGCCCGGCGCACCGGCCAAGCCCGCCGACGATGCCGCGGCACGGCGCAAGGTCAGCGGTACCAAGGCATGAGGCGATGACGGAAGTCGTACAGCAGACCCTGTACATCGTCGCCAAGGAGCTCAACGCCACGCTTGGCGAGGCGCGGACCGCGCTCGAGGCCTACGCAGAAAAGCCCGGCGAGACCGCGCAGCTGCAGGTCACCGTCGATCGCCTGCACGAGGTCTACGGCGTGCTGCGCTTGGTGGAGGTGTACGGCGCGGCACTGCTCGCCGAGGAGATGGAGCACGTCGGCCGCTATCTGCTCGACACCGCCGACCTGCGCAAGGAACAGTCCGAGGGACTGGACGCGCTCATGCGCGCCATGGTGCAGCTGCCCGCGTATCTCGAGCGGGTGCTGGGCGGCGGGCGCGATCTGGCGCTGGTACTGCTGCCGCTGCTGAACGACCTGCGTGCCGTGCGCGGCTCGCCGCTGCTCTCGGAAGGCACGCTGCTACTGCTGAACCTGACCTCGGATCGCCAGCCGCAACCGGTCGCGCCGCAGCCGGGCGAGCCGCCGCTGTCCGTGGTCCAGTGGGCGCGTCGCCTCAGGCCGCGTTACCAGGTGGGGCTCCTGGGCTGGATTCGCGGCGACCGACCGCAGCAGAGCCTGGACATTCTCGCCGCCGTCGCCGAGCGGCTCGAGCAGATCACGACCTCGCAGCCGGTATTCCAGCTGTGGTGGGTAGTGGGCGCGGTGGTCGAGGCGGTCAGGGACGGCGGGCTGGAAGGAACCGCCACGGTCAAGCGCCTGCTTGGCCAAGCCGATCGCGAGCTCCGGCGCCTGTACGACGAAGGCGAGCCGCGCTACGGCGAATCGCCGCCTCTCGATCTCCTCAACAACCTGCTCTATTACGTCGCCCGCGCCACGTCCTCTGGCCCGCGCGTCTCGGCGGTGCGCGCCTCGTTCAAGCTGCAGGAGCTGCTGCCGGTATCGGACCAGGTCGAGCAGGAGCGCGAGAGCCTGTCGGCACCGTCGGTCAAGCTGATGCACACCGTGGCCGGCGCGATCAAGGAGGATCTGTCGCGGGTCAAGGATGTGCTGGACATCTTCGTGCGCAAGGGCGGCGCGCAGGTCGAGGACCTGGCGGCGCAGCTCGAGATGCTGCGCAAGATCAGCGATACGCTGGGCGTGCTGGGTCTCGGATCCTCGCGCGAGAAGGTGCTCAAGGAGATTCAGCGCTTAAGCGAGATCGTCGCCCGCCGCCAGCCGCCCAGCGAGGGCGTACTGGTCGACATCGCCGCGACCCTGATCGCGGTCGAGGACAACCTCGATTCACAGCTGGTGCAGCTGGTGATGCCCGGGCCGGCCGCCGGCCCGATCGCCGAGCCCGAGGACAGCGAATTCCGCCACGTCCAGGACGCGGTGCTGCGCGAGTGCATCGTCAATCTCGCGCGCCTCAAGGAGATCATCGCCGCGATCGTCGGCGGGGCGAGCGAGGCGGCCGGTGCCGACCAGGTGCCGCAGCTGCTGCGCGGCGTGAACGCGGGCTTGCTGATGCTCGGCAAGTCGCGCGCCGTGGAAATCATCGAGTCGATCGGCCGGCACATCGACGAGTTCGTGCACCCCGGGCGCAAGGTGCCGCAGGAGCGGCTCGACCGGCTCGCGGATGCCATCGTCTCGGTCGAGTACTACATGGAGACGTTGCAGAGCGGCCGCGCCGATCCGTGGTACATGCTCGACAACGCCGAGGGCTGCCTCAAGGCGCTCTCCGAGGAGTGGCTGGAGCCGCTGCCGGAGACCGGGTCGCTGGAAGAGGGCGTATACGCCCGCACCAAGAGGATCGAGATTCGCGGCGATCTGGCGCCGCCCGAGACCGCGGTGCTCACGCAATCGCTCGGCACCTCCACCGACCCCGCGCTCACGCCGCGCGTCGCGACCGCGCGCCACGATCCGGAGCTGCTCGCGCTCTTTATCGAGGAAGCGGGCGAGGAAATCGGCCGGATCGCCGGGCTGTTCCCGGCCTGGGACCAGAACCCGCTCGACCAGGAATCCTTGGTGCGGATGCGCCGCGCGTTCCACACGCTCAAGGGCAGCGGACGCATGGTCGGCGCGCGCGCCATCGGCGAGTACGCCTGGGCGGTCGAGGACCTGCTCAACCGGATCATCAGCGGTACGCAGCTGCGGACTCCGGCGATCATGGTGCTGCTGCGCCAGTCGGTCGCGACGCTGCCGGAGCTGTTGCAGGAGCTCAAGACCGGCACGCCACCGCGCACCGACGTGGCGACCATCATCAGCCGCGCGCACGCGCTCGCCGAGGGACGCGACGCCGACGCGCAGCGCCCGGCGACCCTGGTCGCGGAGCCGCGTGCGGCACCGGCGCAACCGGCCGCGCCCGCGCGAGCGGCTCCACCGCCGCGACCGGCAGCGTCACCGCCACCGGTCTCCGCCGCTCCGCCCGCCTCGGCGGAGATGTCGATGATCGCGACCGAAGTGCTGCTGTCGAGCGATCCCGCAATCCCCAAACGCCCCGCGGCGGCACCGAAAACGGCAGCCCCGGCGCAGGCGTCCGCGCAGCCCGCTGCGCCGGCGCAACCGGCTGCACCGGCGCAACCGGCGGCGTCAGCGGAGGCCATGGATTCGACTGCGACCCGCCCGGCGCTCGGTGCCGGGGCGCCGCCCGCCAAGCCGTCCGGCCCGCTGCCGGACGATGGCATTCCGGTGCTGGAAGCGCCGCGCCGCTTCGTGCGCATCACGGACGACGCACCGCGCTCGCGCGAGCGCGAGAGCGAGCGCTCGTACCGGTCAGTGCCGCCGCCGCCGCCATCCTCCGGCAGCGAGTTCGCGATGATGAGTCCGGCAGCCGCCGAAGCCGCAGCCATCGCCGCGGCCGACGATCCGATGCTGCTCGACATCTATCGCAAGGAGGTCGGCACGCATCTCGCGACCATGCGCGCCTATCTTAAGGACTGCGAGGGCAAGTACCCGCCGTTCCCGGTGACTGAACCTCTGCATCGCGCGGTGCACACGCTGGCGGGCGCCTCGAAGATGGCCTCGGCACGCCAGGGCATCAAGATCGCCGAGCCGCTCAACCGGTATCTGCGCAAGCTGCACGATCATGGCCTCGGGCTGCCCGAGGGCGGCCGGCGCATGCTGTTCGATGCCGCGAACACCATGGAGGCGGTGGCCGCGCACATTGACGAGTCGACGCTGTTCTTCACGAGCCAGGCGGATCTGCTCGCGCGGCTGCAGTGGCTCGAGAAGGACGCGGAACGCGAGATCAGCGCCAAGGGCCTCGCCGCCACCTCAGGCGAGATGAACGAGGGCGAGCCCAGCATGGGCCCGGCGAGCCTCGCGGCGTCCATCGGTCCGGACCTGCTCGACCTGGGCGCGATGATGGGCAAGCCCAAGCCCGCGGCACCGGCGGCACCGGCGGCACCGGCGGCACCGGCTGCACCGGCCGCGCCGGCGCAATCGGCTGCCCCAGCACAACCAGCCGCGACGCCGCGCGCTCCTGTGCCGCCGCCGCTGCAAACGGCTATCCCGTCGCAGGCGGCTGCCCCGCCGCAGGCGGCTGCGCCGCTGCAGGCGGCGACACCGTCACCGCCCGCGCCCGGCGCGCCCAGTCCGCCACGCGGACCCGCGGCCGAGCCGTCAGATGTCGACCTCGACATCGCCGCCATATTCAGCGAAGAGGCGACGGAATTGCTCGAGTCGGCCGATGCGGCGCTCGCCGCCTATCGCGCCGACAGCGGCGAGCGCGAGCGCCTCGCGAGCTTCAGCCGCGTGCTGCACACGCTCAAAGGTGGCGCGCGCATGGCGGGCATCCGCCACATGGGAGATCTCGCCCACGAGCTCGAGACGCTGCTGACCCAGGTCACGGCCGGCGTCGCGAGCGCGGGGCCGGACACCACTCAGCTGATGCAGGCGACGCTCGATGAACTGCACCGCATGCGCGACCTGGTCGGCATGCGCCAGGCGGTGTTACCGGCGGTCGAGCTGGTGAAGCGGCTGCGCCTGGTCGCGATGGGCGAGGCGGCACCGCCGCTGCTCAAATCGAGCGCCGCGGTCCAGGCGCCGCCATCTGCCGCGCCACAGGCCCCGACCCCGGCCAAACCCGCGGCGCGCGCGCCGAGCGAAGCCTCGGTGTCGATGCAGAGCCTGTCGGAGCCCGGGCTCGAGAGCTCGCAATCGCTCGGCACCATAGCGACCATGCTGCCGCCCGGTCGCGAGCCGAGCGCGCACCCGGAGCGCCAGGAACTGGCGCGCGTCGACGCCGAGCTCCTGGACACGCTCTTAAACAGCGCCGGCGAAGTCAGCATCTACCGCGCGCGCCTCGAGCAGCAGCTCACCAACGTCGAGTTCAACCTGGCCGAGCTCAACCGCGTCGTGTCGCGCCTCAAGGAGCAGCTCAGGAACCTCGAGCTCGAGACCGAAGCGCAGATCGTCCACAAACACCACGAGAGCGAGCAGCGCGAGGAGTTCGACCCGCTGGAGCTCGACCGGTATTCATCACTGCACCAGTACTCGCGCGCGCTCGCCGAATCGGTGGGCGACGTCGGCAGCGTCCAGGCCCTGGTCGAGTCCCTGACGCGCGAGGCGCAGAACCTGCTGATGCAGCAGGCGCGGGTGGTCACGGAACTTCAGAACGGACTGATGCGCACGCGCATGGTGCCGTTCCAGCGCCACGTACAGCGCCTGTCGCGCATCGTGCGCCAGGCGGCGCACGACACCGGCAAGAGCGCGGAACTCAACGTCAGCGGCTCCTCGGGCGAGCTCGACCGGCAGGTGCTGGAACGCATGCTGCCGCCGTTCGAGCACATGCTGCGCAACGCCGTCGTGCACGGCATCGAGGCGCCAGCCGAGCGCGTCAAGCGCGGCAAGTCCGACACCGGTCGCATCGACGTGACCCTGCGCCGCGAGGGCTCGGAGGTCGTGATCGTCGTCAGCGACGATGGCGGCGGCATGGACCTGAAGGCGATCCGCGAGAAGGCTGCGGCGCTCGGTCTTCTCGATGCCACGCGCCAGCTGTCGGACGAGGAGGCCATGCAGCTCGTGCTCGAGCCGGGGTTTTCGACCGCAAGTTCGGTCACCCAGGCCGCCGGGCGCGGTGTCGGCATGGACGTGGTCGCGACCGAGATCAAGAAGCTGGGCGGCGCGCTGCACATGGACTCGACCCCCGGAGTCGGCACGCGCTTTACCATCCGCTTGCCGTTTACGCTCGCGATCAGCCAGGCGCTGATCGTGCGCATCGGCGAGGAGATGTACGCGCTGCCGCTGCCGACGGTGGAGGGTGTGCTCAGGCTGCCCAGGTCCATCGTCGCCAAGCACCTGGCCGAGGAAGTCCCGACCTTCGATTACGGCGGCCAGCGCTACCGGTTCCAGCACTTAGGCGCGTTCGTCGGCGGCCCGCCGTCGATGCTGCCGGAACAGGAAATGCCGGTGCCCGTGGTCCTGATCCGGGCCGGGGACAGTTCCACTGCGCTCGTCACCGACGAGCTGGTCGGCAGTCGCGAGATCGTCGTCAAGTCGGTCGGCCCGCAGATCGGCGCGCTGCGCGGCATTTCCGGGGCGACCATCCTGGGCGATGGGCGCATCGTGATCATTCTCGACATGGGCACGCTGGTGCGCTCGGAGGCCCGCGGCAAGGCGCTGCCGGTCCCCGAGCCGGCCGGCGACCGGCGCACGTTCGCGCTCGTGGTCGACGACTCGATCACGGTGCGGCGCGTGACGCAGCGGTTCCTGGAGAGAAACGGCATGCGCGTCATGAGCGCTAGGGACGGCGTGGATGCGCTCGCCATCCTCCAGGAGCACGTTCCGGACGTGATACTGCTCGACATCGAGATGCCGCGCATGGACGGCTATGAAGTGGCCGCGCACGTCAAGGCGGACCCGCGGCTCAAGGATGTGCCCATCGTCATGATCACTTCGCGCGTCGGTGAGAAGCACCGCGCGCGGGCGATCGAACTCGGTGTCGAGGACTATCTCGGTAAGCCCTACCAGGAGAACCAGCTCCTCGATGCCATCGAGCCCCTGGTCAAGCGCCGGCGGGAGGCCAAGTGAACGAGGCTCCGGACGAACTCTACGGGCTCTTGGTACCGCTCACGGAGGAGCGACTGCTGGTGCCGCGTTCCTGCGTGGCAGAAGTGATCGCCTGGCAGCAGCCGACCGCGATGCCCGGCGCGCCGCCCTGGTATCTGGGCACCGTGCCGTGGAATGGGCGGGCGATTCCGGTAATCGCGTTTGAGGGCGCGCTCGGGCGCAATATTCCAACCGGCAGCGGCCGCACCCGCATCGTGGTGTTTCACTGCCTGGCCTCGCGCCTGACCGCGGGGTGTTTCGGGCTCATCACTCAGGGATTTCCCCAGCTGGTGCGCCTGAACCCCGAGGTGGTGAAACCCGATCCGACGCGCAGCTTCCCGGAGCGAAGCCCGGTGGTGTGCGGCATCCGCATGGTGAACGAGACGCCGCTCGTCCCCGACCTCGAGTACCTGGAAGGGCTGATCGCCGACGAGACGTCGGTCGCGGCTTAAAAAAACCTCAGCCCTCGGCGTCCGCGTGTGCTTCGGCCTCGCGCGCCTCGGCATTGCGCCGCTGCGCCTTGAGTGACTCCGCGACCACGCGCCACGCCTCGCTCTGGGCGCGCGGGTTGCCGGAGGACAGCGCCACCGCTTTTCTTGCCAGGCTCTCGGCCTGCGGCGCCTCGCCGGTGGCGAGACGCAGCCGCGCGAGCTCGGTCCAGAGCGTGGGATTGCCCGGCTCGATGCGCACCGCGCGCTCGAGCGTGCTCGCCGCACCGAGCGCATCGCCTTCCGACTGCTGGGTCTGCGCCTGGGTCAGGAGCGCGCGCGCCGCGGGACTGAGCTCCGAGGAGTGGCGTGCCGACGGCGCGCTGCCGCTCGGCGCCAGTGGCTCCGCCGGGGCCAGCGGAGTTGCGGGCGGCACGGGCGGAGGCAATACGACGGCCGACGTGGAGGGCGAGGTAGCGGGCGCGGCCGGAGCGGCAGGGCCATTGCCCCGTTCCGGTGGCGACAGCAGCGAACAGCCCGCAGCGACCGCGAGTCCTGCGAAGGCCGCCAGCGCCAGCAGCCTATCTAGTGTGTCCGGTGAGCGAACCACGACTTGATCCTGTCGAGCAGGCCGGCGGAATTCTCCGGCCCGCAGCCCGGTCGCGCGGGTATGGTGGTTGCGCGTGGCACGGCCACGACCACCGCGTCGCCGGCACACGCCGGTGAGGTTTCCTGCCCCGTCCAGAAGTCGATTGTTCTCATCTCAAGCCCGTCCGGCATCGGCGGGTCGAAGGAGCTCGGCTTGAGCGCGGCCATGACGTCGATCCACACCGGCAGCGCCCCGGTCGCTCCGGACAGCCCGGTCGGATGGTTGTCATCGTAGCCCACCCAGACGACTGCGAGGTGACTTCCGGAAAACCCGGCAAACCAGCTGTCGCGCAGGTCGGAGGAGGTGCCGGTCTTGCCCGCGAGCACCACCGGCTGGAACCGGGCGCCGGCGGCACGGGCGGTGCCGCGCTCAACCACCTGTTTGAGCATGGTGTCGAGCTGAAAGACTATGGCGGCATCCGCCACCGGGGTGACCTCCATGGGAAAGGTCTGGACCGCGCGGCCGTCGGAATCGAGCACTGCGCGCACCGCGCGCAGCCGGCTCATGAATCCCCCGTTCGCGAGCACCTCGTAGAACTGCGCCACCTCGAGCGGCGTGAGATCCGCCGAACCTAAGAGCAGCGCGGGATTCAAAGGCGGCGTGCGGTCGAGCCCCAGCCGCGGCAGCACCTGCGCCACCTTGGCGAGCCCCACGTCGAGGCCGACGTGGACCGTGGCGAGGTTCAGCGATTCGGCCAACGCATGAACGACCGGCAGCGGCCCGTAGTTCTGATGCGTATAGTTATCCGGCGCCCAGCGCGTGCCGTTCGGAAACTTCACCTCGATCGGGCTGTCGTCGACGATGGTACTGGCGTTGTAGCGGCCGGATTCGAGTGCCGCCAGGTACACCGCCGGCTTGATCAGGGAGCCGATCTGGCGGCGCGCGTCGAGCGCGCGGTCGAAGCCGTCGAAGCCGACCTGCCGGCCGCCCACGATCGCCACCACTTCACCGCTGTCGGGGCGGGCGACCACCACCGCGCCCTCGAGCTGCGCATCCTTACGATGCGTTCGGGCATCGAGCCGCGCGAGTTCCTTGGTGAGCGATTGCTCGGCGGCCGCCTGCGCTCGCGGCTCGAGACTGGTGTAGATCGCAAGGCCCGCCGCAGCGAGGTCCGCCTGCCGGTAATCGCGCTTCAGAGTGCGGCGCACGAAATCGAGATACGCGGGGTAATAGGCACCGCTCGCCGTCGGGCGCACACCCAGCGGTTTTGCCGCCGCCGCGGTCGCGGCCGCGGGTGCGACCACGCCCGAGTCGGCCAGCACCTTGAGCACCAGGTCGCGGCGCGCGCGGGCGCGCTCCGGGTGATGGCGCGGGTCGTAGTACGAGGGCCCGCGCACGAGACCCACCAGCAGCGCCATCTGCGACAGGTCGAGCTCGTCGATCGGCAGCGCGAAATAAAACTCGCTCGCAAGTCCGAACCCGTGGATGGCGCGCTCGCCGTCCTGCCCGAGATAGATCTCGTTGATGTAGGCCGTGAGTATGTCGGTCTTGCTGAAATGCGCCTCGAGGCGCCACGCCATGATCGCCTCGGTGACTTTGCGGGCGAGCGTCTGGCGCTCATCGAGGAAATAGCTCTTGACCAGCTGCTGGGTGAGCGTCGATCCGCCCTGCTCGATGCGCCCGGCGCGCAGATCCACCCACAGCGCGCGCAGGATGCCGCGCGGGTCGACCCCGTGGTGCACATCGAAGCGGCGATCCTCGACCGCCTTTAAGGAGGCGATCAGGAGCGGCGGGATCTCTCCCGGCGCGAGCACGATCCGGTCCTCGCCGTGGATCGGGAAGATGCTGCCGATGAGGGTCGGATCGAGCCTGAATATCGGCACGTCCGCGCCGCCGGACGCGGTCATGCGCACGATGCCGCTGGGCGCGGTGGCAATGGTGAGCCGGATCGGCTCGCGCAGCTCATCGGCAAAGCGGGTGCGCCGGGCATTCAAGTCGATGAGCTCGCCGCGGCGGTGATAGGTGCCGGGCTTGTCCGGATCCGGCAGCGCGCGGTAGTGCAGCAGCTTGAGCTCGCGTTCCAGGTCATCGGCCGCAAGCGGCGCACCGGCGTAGAGCTCGGTCGGCGCCGCGTAGACCTTGGCGGGCAGATCCCAGTGCCGGCCCTCGAACTCGCGCCGCACGGTGCGGTCGAGGTCGGCGACGTAGAACACGATCGCCGCCACGAACGCGAGGCCGAGCAGCACGAACACCTGGATCCGGCGGCTTCTCTTCATGCCCGGAAATCACCGTAGAGCGCCTGCAGCGCGGCGATCACCGCCGGACCGGCGGTCTCGGTGCGTAGCGTCCGGGGCCCGAGCCGCAGGCTCACCCAGCCGCCGGACAGGGCGGCCGCCTGCTCGAGCGGTGACCAGCCACCCTCCGGGCCGACGGCGATGGTGTAGGCGGGGGATTCATGCAACTGCGCGACCGTGACGCGCCCCGTCGCATCGAGTACCACCCTCACGCCCGGTCCGGGCGCCGAGAGGTACTGGGCCGCGATCATGGGCGGAAGTACCTGCGGCAGCCGCGCGCGGCCGCACTGCTCGCAGGCGGACACCGCGAGCGCGCGCCAGCGCTCGAGCTTGCGGGCATCGTCGGGTGCGAGCTTCACCACCCCGTGCTCGGCGATCAGCGGCTGGATGGCGGACACGCCGAGCTCGGTGGCCTTCTGGATCGCATAGTCCATGCGCTCGGCGCGGGCGGTACTCTGGGCGAGCGTGATGGCGATCCGGGGCAGCGGCTCCTCGGGGAGCGCGCCCTGGATCCGGATCCGCACGGCGTGGCCGCGCACTTGGGTAACTTGGGCCTCGTACTCATGGCCCGAGCCGTCGAACACCCGGATCGCAGCCCCGGCCCTGAGCCTGAGCACGCGGGCGGCGTGTTCGGCGGCGTGCGGACCTAAGTCGAGCTGGCGCTCAGCTTCGAGCGGGCCCGGATCGTAGAGCCGTGTCAGGCGCATGCGAGAGGCGGATCCGGGTAGTCCCGCCGGGCGCTGCCGGGCGGCGGTGTGGGGTGTCGCGGATTCATGGTGGCGGGCGCGTCAGTCTAGCCGAACGCTCCCGCAACCCGCCGGATACCCGCGCAATCGCAGCTTCGCTAAGCTCTGCCCATGCGCAGCCCGCTTGCGATCGATGTCGGCACGGGACTGGTGCGTGGCGCTTCCTATGTTCCGTCGCCCAACTTTGATCAGCGCCCGCCGGGCGCGGCGATTGAACTCCTGATCGTGCACGGCATCAGCCTGCCCCCCGGTGACTTCACCGGGGAGTGGGTCGAGGCGCTGTTTCAGAACCGGCTGCCGCCGGATGTCCACCCGTACTTTCGCGAGATCGAGGGGCTCAAGGTCTCCGCGCATCTCTACCTGCGCCGCGACGGGCGCGCGATCCAGTTCGTTCCCCTGCACCTGCGCGCCTGGCACGCGGGTGCCTCCGCGTACCGCTACCGGATCGCCTGCAACGACTTCTCCGTCGGTGTCGAGCTCGAAGGCAGCGACGACGTGCCGTACGAGCCCGTTCAGTACGAGGCCCTCGCCGAGTTCGTGGGCGCGCTCGCATCGAGCTACCGGAGCTTCACGCCGGATGCGCTCGTGGGCCACAGCGACGTGGCGCCCGGGCGCAAGACCGATCCCGGCCCGGCCTTCGACTGGGAGCGGCTGCGGGCCCTGATCCGGGCTCGTGA
>Ga0187780_10003053_pt1 | contig 12636 bp, 11 predicted proteins | sample 1015_Q2_SP10_20__FD_132429 | JGI IMG/M metagenome (GOLD analysis project Ga0187780, IMG submission 132429) | Tropical peat soil microbial communities from peatlands in Department of Meta, Colombia - 1015_Q2_SP10_20_MG | ecosystem: Environmental > Terrestrial > Soil > Wetlands > Peat | place...
AATATTGCAAAGCACCAAATTGAAGAAAGTAAATTAATCTCTTTATCAGATCAACTACATGAAGTGACGACCATTATGTCTTCTTTTGCTTCATTACAAGGAGTATTTTTGCAAGTAAATGTAAATGAAAATTTGTACATAATTGGAGATCGTACAAAAATCAAACAAGCGATAATGAATATTCTTAAAAATGGTGTTGAAGCAATTCAAGAAACAAAAGGATATATTAAAATTGATGCAAGTTTAGAAGAAATCAATGAAAAAAAATATGTGAAAATAATTGTAAAAGATAATGGTGTCGGGATGTCAAAAGAACAATTAGAAAGATTAGGAGAACCTTTTTATTCTTTAAAAGAAAAAGGTACAGGCCTAGGCTTAATGGTTACATTCAGTATTATCGATGCACATAAAGGAAAGATTGAATACTTAAGTGATAATGGAAAAGGAACCGAGGTCCATGTGTTATTACCAGCTGTAGAAGTAGAAGAAGGGGATAACAATGATTCAGTATAAAGAAAGGTGTTCTACTAAATGATTCGTATCATTTGAAGAACACCTTTTTTATATTGGCTTTTTTCTAAAGGCTCTTTTTTTAAAGTTTGTTGCTTTTAGGTTATGTAATTTAAAAGACAGAAGTTGATTGGAACGGAAGGGTGCCCAGGCTCCTGTGGGAGATGCGGGAAGGCTGAGACACCACAGGAGCGTATGCGACGAGGAGGCTCAGCTCACGCCCCTAGGAAAGCGAGCACCCTAGAGTGGAAATCAACTTACGCATACTGAAATGCAACAATTTATACGAAAACAGTCCTTTAAATTTATTTTATTTCTGAACTTAAACAAATCTATTTTGTTTTTCTGGATTATTTTTTTGTTTTACAAATAAAGATTTAATTGATTGTTTCCACGACTTTTTCTCCGTAGCAGCAATCATTTTTTTGGTTTCCTGTAATTCACGAATCATCCTCATTAATTGAGCATCTCTAGTAATTTCACGTTCTTCAAGTTCTTCAAATAATTCTTCTAGTTTTTCATCTTTTTCCTCAATTACCGTGACAAGTTGTTGTAGCTCTTCACTTTTTTCTTCAACTGAATGTAAGATTTTTTCTAGCTTTTGATCTTTTTCAATATTTTGTTGTATTAAAGTATTATTTTGGATTAAGATTTGTTCATTTTGCTCAGTTAGACCAGTAATTTTTGTCATGAAATCTTGAAATAATTCCTGATCATTATCATTCATAGAGGAAGCCGAACTATGATGTTCATTTAGTACAATAATTTTACTATCTGAAGATTTTTTATTTATAAGTTGTAAAGAATCGATAGCATTTGATTGATCTCCCTGATCGATCTGTCGATGTGTAGTTTCTTTACTTTGATTGCTATCAGAACTGAAAGTTACTTCTATAATGTCATCCTTTTTTTCAATCTGATTAGATTCATTATGTTGAAAAGTATTGTCTAAGTATTGAGAAGTGAATGAATAGATATTATTTTGATCTGTTTCATTTATAGTAGGAGATGATTTAATAGTAGATAAATAAATTTTTACAGCATTATATAAGTCCTTACTTAGTTTAAACTCTTTGTAAATTAATTCAATTGAATTAATTTCAATTGAATTAAATTTGCGGGTATTACCATTTTTCAAAAAAGAATACCCTTGTTTTTCTAGTTCTTGACAAATTCGCCTAATTTCATTTTTTGAAACATTTATACGATTCGAAACATCACTTATTGTATATTTTGATTTCATCCAATTTCCTCCTGTTAAATCTATGTAAATACAAAATTCAATACAATTAAAGAATAATCCTACTAATTAAAAACAAAAAAATTCTACATAGTTTGAAAGAATAAAACAAAAATGATAGAAAGAAAGATAAAATTGTAAAAATAAAAGAGATTTTGGTCATTGAAAAGCAGAAGCAACTTATACATAGATAGTCTTATTAGGTGTAACTAAGTCATAAAAGATTGTTGTTTTTTAAAAAAATTGTTATAAGAAGATGATAAAATAGTTGATTGGAGCGAAAGGTGCGAGACTCCTGTGTGAGAAGCGGGACAGGTGAGACCCCGCAGGAGCGATAGCGACGAGGAGGCTCACCGCCCGCCCCACGGAAAGCGAGCAACCTGGAGCAGAGATCAACTATTCGCAATTTAAATATCTACAAAGTTTACAAAATAACCCAAATAAAAAAGAATTCAGGTGGAATAATTTCGACCTGAATTCAGTGAATAAAATAGTATATATTATTCTTTTATTAAAGAAATTGTAAACATATTCTTAGCAAGTTGAAATGATAGAAACCGGAGTAAACACTACTACATATTATTTTTATCTGCCGGCTTTTCTTTACGTTTCTCAAGCCCAGCTTTTTGTAAAACAGCTTTTTGTGCTTGTCCTTTTTTTCCAAGATAGTTATGTTTAGCACCAAAATAAAGAATATATAAGAAAGAAATAATGTTTACAATTGCTTCAATTTGATTATTTTTTAAGAAATTGATACCAAACGAATGCAATAGAAGTTGAAGAGCTAATAGAAATCCGGTTAAAAATCTTAACATGTCAGGTAAGTTATCTTTAGACATTGTGATAATCACCTCCTACCATATCATACGAAAACTTGTCCAAAATGTGCATGTTATTAAAAAGTCTTGTGAAATTAAGATATTTGCCTATTGGAGGATGTTGAAAAAAGTGATATTCATACAAAATTTATCATTTTACTATTAAAATTGTTCAACATTTAACCGAATAGTTAAGAGAAAAGTAAGATCTACTAATCTTGTTAAATGTCATAAAAAATATTTAATAATAAAAGGTTTTTTAAGTGAAAGTAATGAATTGGAACAAATTGGGTAAAAGATTAATATCTATTATTTCAAAATGTTATGAATAATAATATAATTGATAGTAATTAATTAAAGGAAGGTTGACGGAAATGGAGCAAAATAAAGGCATCTTAATGGATAGCGGAACAAATGAACTTGAAATTGTAGAATTTACAATAGGTAATAGTAAATTTGGTATAAATGTGATTAAAGTTAGAGAAATTATTAACCCTTTACCAATCACTCAAGTCCCAAGATCGCACAAAAATATTGAAGGAATTATTGAGCTTCGTGGAGAAGTTCTACCTGTCGTTGATGTTGCTGCAACAATCGGTTTCCCACCTTCTGATGAACCACAGTATGATAAATATATTGTAACTGAATTTAACAATACAAAAATGGTATTTCATGTACATACTGTTACCCAGATTCATCGTATTTCCTGGGCACAAATTGAAAAACCAAATGAAATGTACCAAGGTTTAGAAACTCAAATTACTGGGGTAGTAAAGCATAATAATGAAATGATATTATTACTAGATTTTGAGAAGATCGTTGTTGAAATTAATACTGAAACGGCTATTTCAAAAAAGAAATTAAAACTACATGAATCGAGAGAAGTTTCAAAAAAACCAATTTTTATTGCAGAGGACTCTCCGTTATTACGTACCTTAATTAAAGATACGTTAAAAGAAGCAGGGTATGTAAACACTAGTTTCTTTGAAAATGGACAAGAATTGCTTGATGAATTAACATCTATTAAAGCTTCAGGAAAGGTTATTGAAGAAGAGGTAAAGTTAATCGTTACTGACATTGAAATGCCTCAAATGGATGGGCATCATTTAACGAAACGAATTAAAGAAGATCAAGTATTACAAAAAGTACCTGTTATCGTATTCTCTTCACTAATTACAGATAGTTTACGCCATAAAGGCGAACAAGTTGGAGCAAATGCGCAAGTTAGTAAGCCAGAAATCGGTGAATTAGTTGAATTAATTGATAAACTAATACTATAAAAAACAGGGAACCTGTCATTAAAAAAAATTAATGATAGGTTTTACTTTTTTTCATAAAAAAACGTAAAGAACTTTAGAAAATTTCCAGTTTTTTATGTTACCATGTAATAGGAAATTTAAAACTAGGTAAAAACATTTTCAATTTTTAGGCATTTATGCAACCATTAAGTAGATAAACTAATAGAAGGAGGGGAAATTATGGCATTTAGACAATTGAGAACTACAAAAAATCCTTCTTCGTTTAAGAAAAAATTTTTTGTTATCATCATCATTTCATTGCTAGTACTATCTATCATGCCTTTATTGAAACTGAATGTATCTTCAGACCATGCAAAAGCGATTCAAAATTTGAAGGTTAGTCCTGTCAGTACAATTAAGTTAACCACTACAAAAAAGCCCCTGATTTCAACCTACAACGGTAAAACACAGAAGGTTATGTATTTAACATTTGATGATGGAGTTTCCAAATACGAAAAAGATATCGTTAATATCCTAGAAAAAAATAATATTAAAGCAACATTTTTTGTTATAGGTACTACTCTTAAAGAGTATCCCCATAATCCACAGTACTTATTACAAAAGGGTGAATATGTAGGGATGCATAGCATGACACACGATTATAAAAAGCTATATATTGAGGGGCAATATACGGAAGAAATGTTGACTGAGCAAAAAATTTTAAAAGGTTTGACTGGAAAAACAATTCATTTAACACGACCACCGTATGGTAGTAAACCTGGTTTAACGTTAGAAGAACGAAATCAATTAGCTGCTTCAGGACTTAAAATGTGGGATTGGACAATTGACTCGTATGATTGGAAATTACCTCATAATCCACATCAAATTATTAACAATGTTTTAAAACATGCAAATGGTAATGTAGAAGTTGTATTAATGCATGAGAAGAAGCAAACTGTAGAAGCACTGCCTAGTATTATTAAAGGTTTAAAGGCAAAAGGTTATACGTTTAAAGCTTATAATGAAGATCAGCATTTTCCAGTAAACTTTTGGCATGACGGAAGATTGTAGAAAGAGATTTAGGAGGTACCAAGTTTGAGGAAATTTTTCACCACTGTGTTAGGCATAATCATCTTGGGAAGTTTGTGCGGTTGTAATAATCAAAATGATAATATTGCATTGATTAATCATTATGAAAAAGTAACAAATAGCGAGAAAAATTTTACAAAGTCCGTAGAAACTATTCAAAATCTTACGGATGTAAATGATAAGCTTCTTGCTCAAATTTTAAAAGAGGGCCGGAAATCAAATCAAAATTTACTTCCTATTTTAAACAAGACAAGAAAAAATGTTAGTATGATTCAAGAGCAACTTAATGAAGAAAAGAACTTACTACAAAAATCTGTTACTTTACACAATGAGTATAAAAAGTATGCAAATAAATTAGACTCAAAAGAACTTCAAACAAATGCATTTAATATTAATGCACTATATGAAAAAAGATATGAAGCCTTTACTAATTACTATAACCAATTTCTAAACATTACAAAACAAGAGAATGATTTTATTAGTTCTCTTTCAACATCAAAAACGAATATTGATTTACTAAGTAAACAATCTCTTAATTTAAATTATGAATATGAAAAGTTAGATAACTTAATAAATACATTTAATCAATTATCTGGAAAGTATACTGATAATGAAATGAAATTTATTCATAAATTAAGTTCTAACGAATAAGAAAAAGTACACATTGTGTGATTTAAGCTCAATGTGTACTTTTTTTATTTAGAGAATTTTATTAAATTGAATAATGGCATTATTTTTATTTCTTTCGAATAGGATCACTAGGAAAAGTAAAAGTAGATTTACTATTAAAATACGAATTATAAATAGATTTGTTTATATTTTTTTTGTTTATTGTACTTTTTTGTACCTTAAAACTTTTTTCAGATATCCCTAAGTAATGATAAATTATTTTTTTCGCATAGCTTAATGACATAATTACTTTTGGATTTCGATGGGAATTTTCTAAAAATCCTAGATGAGGTAATTGCTGAAAGTCTTCTTTAGTAGGAGGTATGTGAAAGAAGAAATCTTCGCATTTAACTAAGACGTCTGATTGCTGTTTGCTAACACGTGGATTATTTGAAAAGTGTAGCCCTACTTTTTTTGCCTTTCCTTCATGTATTAATTTAGAAAGCGTTTGCTTTTTTAGTGAATATAATTCAGCGGGTTCTAAAGCTGTTTTCGCATGGCGATTTACAATAAAGACCGCTTGATAAATATCGTATGTATTATAGTTTATATGTTGCTGATTTACATCTCTATTGTACATTCAATTTGAACCTCCGATTATGTTATATTTATATTATACCGATAATAGTTTAATTTTCCAAATAATACATAAAAGAAAAGGTGCTTTCGTGAACTTTGGTGCTATATCCGTTTCAGGATACTCTCTTTCCATGGGGCGGATGATGTGCCTTCTCGACGCTGTCGTTCTCCTGCGGGATCTCACCTTTCTCACTCCTCCTACAGTAGTCTCGCATCCCGCTCCAATCAACTTCTTAATCAACAATTTCCTGTAACAAAATTTTTACAAAAACAACAATCTTTTAGAAAAAAGCCTTCAGAAATATGTCAAAGAAAAAATAAAAAGCTGACTAATAAATGTCATATACCTTATTAGTCAACCAATAATAAAGTTTATTTTTTTACCTTGTTCAAGAAAGGAAGTTAATTCTCAAGAATATCAACAATGTGTTTAACAGGGGCATGCCTTAATAAGGCTTTTGTTGAAAACCATAACCCGGACTAGGTGGATATGCGGGAGATGGTGATATAGTAGGACCAGCTGCGAAAGTAGGACCAGCAGAATACACAGGTCCAGGTGAGTAAACAGGTCCAGGGTATGCCGGATATGGTGGATAGAATGGATAACCAAAACCATAAGGTCTAAATGCTAAAGCTCCTACAGCTAATCCTCCGATTAACCCACCTATAAAAGGAAAAAAAGGAAAAAATCTTTCATCGTTAGGGTCAATAGGATAGTCTGGAAATTGAACTGTACGATAATAGGGATATGGATCAAAGTAATATTGGTTGTACAAAATTGTTACCTCCTCTCTAGTGTACTGTTCATTTTATGGAGTGAAGGAATCATTCGAGCAGGTACAAAAAAAATAGGGCTACTGCCTATCGTTTAATTAATAGAGGATTAAAAATACGGAACATGCTGATTTACCTATTTTCAGAATATTAATTTTCGAATATAGTATGATTAGTAGATTTCTGTTTTGACAACATGGATTTTACCTCATCGTAACTACTTAAATATTTCGTTAAAGGATGTTTATGATGACGTCACAATTTCTAAATTTAAATACTAATTCTATTGATCCCAAAATAATTGAAGGTTTTATGTCTTCGATTAATGATTTAGTTTTTATCATGAAAGTGATCGGTAATGAATTTTATTATAATTTTGCAAATGAAAATGCAATGGAATTTGCGGGGTTAGATCATGATCATGACTTTATTGGCAAAAGTATTTATGAAGTAATGCCAGCAGATGTAGCTAAAGGTATAAATGAAAACTATCTTATTGCTAAAAATAGTAAAGAATCAATTTGGTACAATGATGTAATTGTGAAAAATGGCAAAAATACTTATTTTGAGACAGTACTATCACCAATTTTTGATTCAAATGGAAATTGTACTTATATAGTAAGTGTGACACGAGATGTAACAATATGGACAGTCGAAACGAAAGAAAAGTTGGAAAATGAATTAAGATATCGTTCATTATTTGATCATAATTTAGATAGTATATTGATGGTTAATAATGAAGGAACCATTGAACAAGCTAATCCTGCAACCTATCATGTGCTAGGATATAAACAAAAGGAATTAGTTGGAAGAAACGTTACAAGTATTATTTCCGAAAAAGAATTGGAAGAGTTTCAAAACCTATTTACTATTACGCTTCAAGGGCATTCATCAGCAATAGAAAATACGATTGTCTTCCATAAAAATGGACAATATATTAGAAGTCACATTAAAGGTATTCCAATAGTTTATAAGGAAGAAATTAGAGGGATCTATTTAATTATACGGAATGTATCTTCAATTAGTGAAAAAGACAATTATATTTACTACCTTTCTCACCGAGATCAATTAACTGGTTTTTATAAACGAGATCAATATCCAACAATTGCAGATCGAATGATAAAAGAAAATCAGACACAAAACCAGCAATTTGCAATTATTTTATTTAATATTAATCGGTTAAGTCATGTAAATGAAACATACGGTTATGATGTTGGGGATTTAGTTATAGAAACTGTTTCAAAAATTATATATTCCTTTGTAGAACAATTGGATGGTGGAAGTAATCCAATTATTAGGCACAGTGGAGATGAATTTATCTTTTTTATTTCAATGAAATCTCAATACCAAATTATATCGATTGTTAAAAAGTTAATCGATTTAGTCAATGTAACGATTAACATACCAAATAGTGACGAAAAAATTGGAATATCCTCTTCTGTAGGGATCAGTGTATACCCTAAAGATGGAAATACAAGTGACATTCTACTACGAAATGCCGAACGAGCTTTATTAGCTTGTAAACAAAAAGAAAGAGAACTCTATTCTTTTTATGATGTAAAATATTCTTCAATTACACAAAATAAATTGTGTATTGAAAATTTACTAAAACAAGCAATTGACAAAAATGAATTGGAAATATATTACCAACCTCAGATCAGTTTAAATAATTACGAACTTGTTGGACTTGAAGCATTACTTAGATGGAATAGTGATAAGTTAGGTTATGTTCCACCTAATGAATTTATCCCAATTGCGGAACAAACCCATTTAATAAACGAGTTAGGTTTTTGGGTTTTTGAAAATGTAGTCCAACAGATCAAAAAATGGAAAGAAAGAGGCTATCATGTGCAAAAGGTAGCTGTTAATCTTTCCGCAAAACAGTTTTATTCAAATGAAATCGTTCAATATATAAATAAATGCTTACATCATCATAATCTTTCCCCTGAATTATTATCGATTGAAATTACCGAGGGAGCAATGGTAGACCGAGAAGAAACGGCATATATTTTAAAAAGATTAAAAGCTTTAAATCTTAAAATAGCTGTTGATGATTTTGGCACGGGCTACTCTTCACTCAGCTATCTAAAGGACTTTCCTGTTGATATGCTTAAAATCGATCGAAGTTTTGTTCAAGCAATTACTGAAGATAAGAGAAATGCTGCAATTGTAACAACAGTTATCAATTTAGCACAATCTTTAGGTATGGATGTAATTGCTGAAGGTGTTGAAACTATCGAACAAATTGAATTTTTAAAAAGGAAAAATTGTTTAAAAGCCCAAGGTTTTTATTTTAGTAAACCATTACCAGCAAATGAGATTGAAGAAAGATATCTTTCTATTTGAGCTAGTTAGCTTTTCATTGGAAGCTAGCTATTTTTTTAGTCTATTTTAGAGTGCGTTAGTTGCTTACAGCTCCAGGATGCTCCCTTTCCGCGTGGCATGAGCTAGCCTCCTCGGCAACCCTGTGGGGTCTCAGCCTTCCCGCTATACCCACAGGAGTCTCGCACCTTCCGCTGTAATCAACTTCTGTCTTTAAAGTTACAAATCTCAAAAGCAATAATCTTTAAGTAAGGAGCTTTGAAAAAAGAGCAATTTTTTATGTCAATTCAATAAAGAACTCTTCGTTTTCATAAAAACTAAGTTTAATGAAAATCGCACTTAATTTTTACCTCAATTCCTATTGGGATAAGCAGGTTATCTAAATTTTTCTACCTCTCAAAGCTAACCTAGTCCGCTCCACTTTTCGTTTTTATTTCAATTATCGTTAGTTCTGGTGGAGTTAAAAAGCGGAAAGGTATTTTTGAAGTGCCTATGCCATTGTTAACGATTAATGTTGTAAATTCATTGGCAGGTAATGAATTGTTTTTTAATACGTATTTCCCTTTATAATAGTTTTTTGCAAAAGGTGGCATAAAAAGTGTGGGTGAAAATGGAAAAGGAAATTGCCCTCCATGACTGTGTCCTGATAATTGCAGAGATACTGGATAGTGCAATATATATTTTGCCACATCAGGTTCATGAACTAAAGCGATCGAAAATGAATTTTTTTCTATTTTTGACAGGGTGGAATTTATTTCTTTTTTTCCAAGCATGTAGTCATCTATTCCAATAAATGAAACTTTTTGCTCATTAATATATAGTGTTTTTAAATTATTTTTAAGAACAATAAAATGGCTATCTAGTAACAATTTTTCATATGCATCTGTAAAATATCCCCCATGATCATGGTTTCCGTAAATAGCAATTTTTTTATACTTTGCATGAATTGATAGAAGTAACTTATTAACTTCCTTCGTATAAGAAAATTTACGAATATCACTAATCAAGTCCCCTGTAAATATGACAAAGTCTGGTTTTATTTTGTTAATTTTTTTAACTACTATTTTTAGATGGTTCACATCATGTTGATTTCGTAAATGAGTATCTGAGAATTGCACGATTGTCATACTATGGTTCGAGTGATAAAGAGTTGATTTTATTGTATATTTCTTCGTCCAAACAAATGAAGGTTCAATAAAAAAAGCATAGATTATGATAAATGCAAAGCAAAATAAAATATATTTTTTAATCTTTTTCATTATAACCTAACCTTTCAACTAGATCTCTATTACTATATGTTTGTTCAAATGGTTAAATAGTAAAAAAATTTAAATTATTCTCAAACTTAACGTAAATTGGTAAACTAAAGATATAATAAGTTAGGAGGTTGTGAAATGAAGGGGAAAGTAGTGATTGTTACAGGTGGCTCAAGTGGAATGGGAAAGGCAATGGCAAAACGTTTTGCTAAAGACGGTGCGAACGTAGTTATTACTGGTCGCAATCTTGATACATTAATGGAAACAAAGAGTGAGATCGAACAATTCGATGGACAAATCTTACCTTTTCAAATGGATGTAAGAGAAATCGAACACGTTAAGCAAATGGTACAAAAAGTTGACGAAACATTCGGACGAATTGATTTTCTCGTAAACAATGCTGCTGGAAACTTTATTTGTGCAGCAGAAGATTTATCTGCAAATGGATGGAATTCAGTTATAAATATCGTATTAAATGGAACGTTCTACTGTAGTTCAGAAGTTGGGAAGTATATGATCAAGCAAGGGATAAAAGGTGCGATTACAAATATGGTTGCCACATATGCTTGGGATGCAGGTCCAGGTGTAATTCATTCCGCTTCAGCTAAAGCAGGTGTTCTTGCAATGACAAGAACATTGGCAGTAGAATGGGGAAGAAAATATGATATTCGCGTAAATGCTATCGCTCCAGGGCCGATTGAACGAACTGGAGGAGCGGATAAGCTATGGATTTCTGAAGAGATGGCAAAGCGTACAATTCAAAGTGTTCCACTAGGGAGACTTGGAACACCAGAAGAAATTGCAGGCTTAGCAGCTTATTTATTTTCTGATGAAGCAGGCTATATTAATGGAGCATGCTTTACGATGGATGGCGGAGCGTCACTAAACCAATATCCGTTTTAATATAGGAGGTAGAAAATGGACCCTTTAGATGTTGTTAGTAATATAGAAAAAGTCCTTCCTTTTTTTCAGCCAGTCTATAGTGCCGACACACAAAAGGTTGCTGGTTTTGAATCAGTAGGTAGAATTCATTTGGAAACATTTCAAAGTTTGGAATTTTTCTTTAAAAATGATACAGTTCCAGAAGAGTTTTTACTAGAAGTTGAAAATGAGCTCTTAAAGAAAAGTCTACAAAACTTAGTAGACTTTGGTAGAGATTATTTTCTTTTTATTAATCGTCATCCAAAAGCATTACTAATGGATGATCCAGACAATTTTATTACGCTTTTACAAGAATATGAAGATAAAGGATTAAAATTAAGTAATATTGTTTTAGTGCTGAATCACGGCCTGTTTCACGGTTCGGAAAAGGAATTAAAAAATTTAATTACATATTATCAAACTTATGGTATTAAGATTGCGATTGATAGTATTAGTGATAGGGTTATAAATCTAAGTACACTGAGATACTTATCACCAGATATTATCAAAATTGATCTTAAACATGTGAAAAATAGTATTCATACATCTTCCTTTCAGGACATCTTACAAGCTATTATATATGTTGCAAGTAAAATGGGAGCATCGATCTACTATGATGGAATTTCAGATTCTCATCATCTTCGCCAAGCATGGAAGAATGGTGGACGTTTTTATCAAGGAGCTCATCTTAGCATACCGGATCAAGAAATGAAGGATTCCATCCATTTTAGCGAAACATTAAAAAATGATATACAACATTTTATAGCAGCTGAAAAGACAAAGCTAGAGTCTTTAAGTAATGTTACTTATTTACTGCAACAGAGAGTTGAATCTGTAATAAATAAATATCAAAAATACGAAAACTTCACTGATTTATTATCAAAAATGACAAATGACCTACAATCATTCTGTTTTCGAATGTATATTTGTGACGGAGATGGATATCAACAAACGGCAAATTTATTTAAATTAAATAATGACTCTTGGATTATTCAAGAGGAGTATGTTCAAAAAAATTGGAGCTGGAGACCTTATTTCTTAGAAACCGTCTTAAAAATGAGAGTAAATGAAAAAGGAATATTGTCTGATCTGTATCGAGATATTGAAACTGGTGAAAAAATTCGAACCTTTTCTTATCCAATGGAAAAAGGATACGATCTTTATATCGATTTGAGTTATGATTTTTTATTTAAGCATGATGAGCTTTTATTTTAAATAAA
>Ga0187780_10003054_pt1 | contig 12636 bp, 5 predicted proteins | sample 1015_Q2_SP10_20__FD_132429 | JGI IMG/M metagenome (GOLD analysis project Ga0187780, IMG submission 132429) | Tropical peat soil microbial communities from peatlands in Department of Meta, Colombia - 1015_Q2_SP10_20_MG | ecosystem: Environmental > Terrestrial > Soil > Wetlands > Peat | place...
TTGAATAAGTTCTGCCGCAACGTCTGGACGCAGAATAAGGCCACTACCTTTCCCTCTCGATGCCACATTCGGTACAGGGCAGCCCATATTAATATCGATGCCTTTAAATCCTAACTCTGCCATACCAATACTCATTTGACGGAAATATTCAGGATTATCCCCCCAAATATGTGCCACCATTGGCTGTTCATCTTCTGTAAAAATCAATCGGCCACGCACACTTTTCATACCCTCTGGATGACAATAACTATCCGAGTTTGTAAACTCTGTAAAAAATACATCTGGTCGACCGGCTTTACTTACTACATGACGAAAAACAACATCCGTCACATCTTCCATTGGTGCAAGTACAAAAAATGGTCGTGGTAAATCACGCCAAAAATTATCTATCATTTCAAACTCAAATCCTCTCACTTTGGATACAACTTCAAACTCTCGGTCAAAAAATATAAAGCAAAATGTTCCACTTCTTTTACACTTATATCATGCTTAATAACTTATTATCAAATACAAGTACATTGGGACATTTATAATTTGTAAAAATCTATAATGTTTATTTTAACTAAAATCGGTACTGAATGGTATTTTTATAAACAAAAAAGCAGATGGTATAGATTTTTTCTATATCAACTGCTTTTCTATTATACCAACATCTTTTTAAATTGCGTTGTAGCTTTGAAATAAAGACCAAACAAGTCAGCATTTTACGATAAATATAAGAATCCATTTTGAAATCAGATTGATCAAAATGGATTCTTATATTGTAGTATTAAGATTGATTTTTAAAAAAAGGTTAATACTTTTCCGGATCCATTTGCCGCCGGAAAAGTGATATAAAAGTTCAAACTTAAACCTTACCGATGAACCTTTATTCGTTATTTAGAGGAGATATGTACCCCTCTAAGCATTCAAGATTATATGACAGCCTTTTATTTCATCTCCCTGCGGTGTGTACGCAAATGAAGCAATTCATAAACCAATGGGACGATGCATAAGGTTAAGATGGTAGAAGTGAAGAGTCCACCAATAACTACAACTGCAAGTCCTTTCGAGATTAAAACCCCATCTGATGCACCTAGCGCTAACGGAATCAGTGCACAAATCGTTGCAATGGCGGTCATCAAAATCGGACGAAGTCTTGTGGTTCCTGCTTCAAGCAATGCCTCTCGGATACTCATCCCAAGCGCTCGTTGTTGTTCAACTCGCTCAACAAGGATAATTGCGTTTGTGACAACAATACCCATTAACATCAAAATACCAATCAAAGACGAGACGCTGAGCGGTTGATGGGCGATAAATGTTCCCAAAAACGCACCAATTAACGCCACTGGCATGGAGAAAAGAATCGCAAACGGTGCCGACCATTCCCCAAACAGAATAAGCATGACAATGTAGACCATGCCCACAGCAACAAGGATTGCCTCAATAAGCTGAGTGAAGCTCTGGCTTTGCTGCATCACCGATGACGACTGGCCGATCTGGACACCAGATGGGAGATTTAATTTTTTTATAGCCTTCATTGCGCTTTGCTGCGTTTTACCGGTGTTCTGCGTTGTATAGTCAGCGGTAATTTCAGCATATGATTTTCCATTTTGGTGTAGGACGGTAGTTGGTGTTTGCACGCTGCTGACAGTTGCAACATCCTTGACCGTAATACTTTGACCGGTGGTCGTGCTGATTGGAAGCCCGCGGATCGCTGACAATTCATTTAAGGCAGTAGAACTTGTCATCAAAACATTCAAGTCGTACGTTTCTCCATTAATGTTTACAGTACCGATGTTTTGCTGCGACAGATAGCTACGTACAACACCGGCGATTTGCTGTGCCGTTAACCCATACTTTGCAGCGGCTGCCGAATTTGGCGTCACGCTGATTTCTGGCTGCGTTTGCGCCAAATTGCTATTCACATTGGCTAAGCCTGGGAAGTTCTGCAGCTGACTCGTTATTTGGGTTGCCGCTTGCGAAATGATGGTGTCATTTGAACCATTGACGACAATGTCGAACGAAGTGCCGCCTCCTCCCGTCGCTTGCCCTTTAACCTGAATCTTTGTCCCATCTGTTGCTAAACCTGCTGTTTGCTTTCGTACTTGTGTCAGGAATTGATTGACATCGGTGTTGGCATTCAGTGCGACATTCAGCGTTGCGGTATTGGTCGCTGACGAACCCGCTCCTGCTTTGGGGCCAAACCCGCCGCCTCCACCTACAGATGTGTTAATTTGTGAAATCTGTGAAGCATCCAGTTTCAGAATTTGTTCTACTTGTTTTGCCTTCGCATCCGTAACATTCAGCGGTGTACCAACAGGCATTGAAATCGTGATGGCCGCTGTTTGCTGCATGGAATTCTGAATGAAGGTGCTTCCCACGAGCGGCAAGACCGTCAGTGACACCACGAAAGCGACGGCTGTACCGAGTACGACCCAGCCTTTATGGTTCAGGCACCAGCTGAGTATCGACTGATACCGCTTCTGCCACGGCCGCTCTGCCAGGGTTACAGCGACGAAAGGATTTTCGCCGTTTGCATTGGAAGCCTCTGTGATTTCCGGATGAAGCGTCCCGTTTTTCATGTCATCGGCACCCAACCAATCATATGCCATTCCTTTGACCGGCTTGCGGACCACAAACAGCCACGCTAGGATCGGTACAATCGTTAAGGCAACGATGAGAGAAGATGCCAGGGAACAGACAACCGTCAGGGCAAACGGGAAGAAAATCTTTCCGACCATTCCCCCAACCATGCCAATCGGAAGGAAGACGGCGATCGTTGCCAGTGTTGATGATAAAATGGCGTTCCCAACCTCTTTTGTAGCGTATAATACAAGCTTTTTCCCAAATCCAAGTCCATGTTTCCAGGTCCGGTAAATATTTTCGATGACAACAATACTGTCGTCAACGACACGACCTGTCGCTACCGCAAGTCCACCGAGCGTCATAATATTAAGTGTGACACCGTAATGGCCAAGCAAAATAATCGCTGTCAGAATCGAAATCGGAATGGAAACAACGGCAACAATGGTTGTTAACCAGTTCCGCAAGAACAATAGGATGACAAGTACTGCGAATACCGCACCCAAGATTGCTTCCCTTAGCATGCCGTTTACTGAATCAGTAATCATTTTCGACGAATCGAATAATGGAACAATCTGAACACCATTTGGTAGCTGCTTCTTAAGCGCTGAGAGTTGTTTGTTGATGTCCTTCACGACTGTTACCGTATTGCCATTTTCAGTTTTCGTTACGGTCACCAGAATACTCGGCTGTCCATTGGTTCGGTTGATTGAACTGCCATTAGGCGGCTGCATCGACACCGTTGCAATGTCTGACAGCGGAATGGTATCCAGTGTCGTCGGCTGCGTACTTGCGGTGCTGCTGCTTGCCGGACTTGCTGTACTTATGCCGGACGAACTTGGAAGACTGGCTGTGGCTGGCAATTTTTTTGTACCGGATCCTGCCATCGGCTGCCCGTTAGATTTACTTGTTTTGGACTTAGAGTCACCTGCTGCAGCTTGCATTTTTGACTGCAGCTGAGCTAATTGCTGCTGCAACTTTGTTTGCACACCTTCAAGGGCTTTGATCTGTTCCTCCAGTTTGGCGATTCCTTGTGGATTTTGGCTTGCTTTCGGCATGGCCATTTGTTGGCTCAGAGAAAGCTCCGCACCAAAGATTTGCCCCTGGATTTGCTGCAGGGAAGACAGAAGCTGGTTTTGTGCCTGTAATAGGCCCACACTGCCCCCTAACTGTCCCATTCCCTGTTCGAGCTGCCCCATTCCTTGCGAAAGGTGGCCAACCCCTTTGGCCACTTGGCCAATCGATTGTCCCATCTGGCTCAAACTGTTTCCAAGCGCCTTTTGCATGCCTGCAGTCGGGTTTGCCTGAATCGGGATTTGCAGGTTTTGAATATCGGCTAATGATTTGAAGGCCGCATTTAATTGAACGGGCTGCACTTTTCCATCGGCGGTTGCACTTCCAAGCGGCATGGATGCATTGTCACTTTGCAAAACCTGAAGCACCTGCTGCAGAGTCAGGTTATGCTGGGAAAGTTTCGCCGGATCAAACTGAATTAACACATTATCCGCATCCGCACCTGAAGCATTGACGGTTGCCACTCCGGCTGTGCCTTGCAGAGCAGGAACAACTGTGTTATTAACAACATTTTTAAGCTGTTCTCCGGATAACTTGCTTGAAGCAACTGTGAAATCTAGTACAGGTGTACTGCTGAACGAGAATGATCTCACACTTGGTTTGCCTGCCGTTGTAGGCAGCTGAACTTGATTCAGGATTTCCTCGACTTTTTGGATGTTAGTGTTTAGATCTGCATCCATATTCAATTGAAGCTCGATTTGCGAAACATTCGCAACCGACGTTGATGAAATGTTTTGCACATCCTGCGCACCATTTAGCGCCTTTTCAATCGGTGTTGTCACATCTTGCGCCACCTGGCTTGGTGATGCGCCTGGATAGGTCGTCATAACCGAAATAATCGGAACGGACATATTTGGCATCAGTTCTTCCTGCAAGCCGAATGCCGATAAAATGCCGCCAATTGCAATCAACAGAACGAGAATAACGATTGCAACCGGATTTCTTAAAGAAAATTTTGTGAGAAAATGCATCTACTTGTAACCCTACCTTTCATAGTCTGTATGGGAAAACTCTGCCATTATATTTTTAAGGATTAATTCAAAATAACACCCTCTTTTTATTAAATATATACGAACAGAATATAATAGTTTTGTGTCCTCAATGTGACCTAATCGAGAATAATAAAAACATAAAATTCACAAAAAAAAATAGCCCCTAGGAGAGAGCAATGCAAAAGTCGCCATTTCAGCGAAAAAAGGGTTAGCAACTACTTTCAGTAGTGTCTAACCCTTTTTTATTATTTACTTCATGTTGTACTACGTAGATTAAATAAACCTTTTTGCAGTAGTCTGTAGGAGGGACTACTTTTTATAAACATTGACTTCATTTTTTTAAACAAACTCTAAAAGTTGTTTCTTTTCCTTTTGCACTGTCCACGGATATTTTTCCATTGTGCAAATCAATTATCCGCTTAACAACTGCCAATCCAAGCCCATAGCTTTCGGTCGTCCTGGTATGAGCTTTCTCAACTCGATAAAACCGTTCAAAAATATGGCGTATATCCTTTTTAGGAATACCATAACCCGTATTGCTAATAAAAACTTCTACATGATTACCATGATCATATCCTCGAACCGAGATTTTTCCATGATCACAATTATACTTAATTGCATTTGAATATAAATTAGTCCACACTTGATTCATTAATGATTCATCAGCATAAACCTCAAGGCTTGGAATATCAAAATCAATTTCAAGGTTCTTTTCCATCCATAAGGATTGCATTGCAACAAGCTGATTTCGCAATTGTCGATCTAGTATGTAACGTTTTAGATTAAACGGTGATTTATTTGCCTCTAGCATAGAAAGATTTAATAGTTGCTTGGTTAAATTCGAAAGACGTTCACTCTCAAGTTCTATTTGTTCCAAATAAATCTTTCCTTCATCTGGTTTTACCGCCCCTTCCATTAACGCAATTGTCATTGCCTTAATGGCGGTAAGGGGTGACTGAAGCTCATGGGATACATTTGCAACAAAATCCTTTCTCATTTGCTCCGTATTATTCAATTCCCTCACCATATAATTAAAGCTTTTAGCTAATTGACCAATTTCATCTTTACTGTTTACATCTAAACGAATTTGAAAATTTCCTCTTGCTAATTCCTTTGTTGCATTGGTGATCTTAACAATTGGTTTTACTAAAAAGCGGGTTGTAATTAGAATAAGGAAGATTCCGATCAGTAGTTCGATAAATAATGAGGTTAATAATATATTTCTAATCTGACTAAATTGATCTTTTAGCATAGGCTTAATAAATATCGCATATCTTCCGTTTTTCGATTCTAATGGCAGTCCAATCTGCAAATTGTGCCGGTAACCTTCACCTTTTACAACATCCATAATCGTTTTTTTACTTAATCCATTGGATTTTGACGCATTAGGTGATCTTAATACTAAGCCATTTTGATCATAAAGGTATACATCATAATGTAAGTCAGAAGTTCCTTTTAAATATTCATAAAAATCTTTATCTCCCAAGGCTTGGTATAACTTAATCATTCCTTTTCCTTGGTCAATAACCTCCGTTTCGCGTATTTTAGTTATTTTATTTTGAAAAAAAAGAGATGTGATTAAAAAAGAGAGTATCAATGAAATAATAAAAACAATAAAATAATTTAAACAATTTTTGATATAAATTGATTGGATCATGATAAAACCTCTAATTTATAACCAAGTCCTCTTACAGTACAAATTTGAAGGATATCCTCATAATTTTTAAATTGCTTACGGAGCTTTTTGATATGAGTATCAACCGTTCTTTCATCACCTTCATAATCTAGTCCCCAAATGCTCTCAATTAGCTGATCTCTTGTAAAAATTCTACTTGGCTGAGTAGCTAACATATATAATAACTCAAATTGCTTAGTTGGCAGTATAAATTCTTCATCCATGATTTGAATCTTATAGCTATCACTATCAATAGTAATTTTATTAAAAGAAATGCTCCGGTCTGAAGCAACACGATATCTTTTTAACAGTGATTTTACCCTTATAACAAGTTCAGCCGGATGAAAAGGCTTTGTCATATAATCATCAGTGCCAAGTGTAAAACCTTTTATAGTATCATCCAATTCAGCTCTGGCTGTTAACATCAATACCGGAATTCCGTAATAAGCTTTAATTTTCTCACAAAGCTCCCACCCATCTACATTCGGCATCATTATATCAATAACTGTACAATCAATTTTCTCTTTCTCTAATAGGTTAAGTGCCTCTATGCCATCACAAGCAATTTTTATTTGAAACCCTTCTTTCTCCAAATAAAGCTGGGTCACCCTCCGGATATTAACATCATCATCTGCAATTAAAATCGTTGTCCTCATTATCTATGTACTCCTTTTTTTAGATACGTCTATTTTAACCGAGAATGAATGGGATTTTAATTATTTTCAACTCAAGGTATGATCCATGGAGGACCTATTCCTTTACTCACCAGCAATCGACTCCTTTTCGGTTTTCCCTACCGTTAGAAAAAAAGAAGAGTAGGGAAAACTTTATCAATAATCTGGTCGCTTATGATCTAACCCATTTAGGCTCTTATCTAGCCATAAACAGCCAACTCAGGAAAGATGCTATATCATACTGTCTATATTTCAGAATTTGTGAATCTGATACGCTTCCACCCCAATGCAACGCAAAGTTTGACCTTGAGTTGTATGATTGAACTGAAAGTTACTGAACATCAAAATGAAATATTTAATATTACCTCTCAGATAGAAGAAATTTTACACTAAGATCATCTACATAACCTTAAAAACATATTAAATGTGTTTTTAGCGCTAAAGGAGCTTACATCAAATATGCTCCATACGTTTGTAAAGAAAAATAATATCAAATTGTTGGTAGTATTAATATACACTACAATTTTGCAAATCCATTAAAAGATGTGTAAAGGCAACGTACCATAAAGGGACGTTGCCTTTGAAAGTGTTTATTACTTAGTTTTTAAAATGAGTTGCGAGATGCATTCCACATGCGCAGTATGCGGGAACATATCCACAGGCTGAATATACTCAATCTTATAAGCCTTACTTAATGCCTTCAAATCCCTAGCCAAAGTAGAAGGATTACAAGATACATATACTACTTTTTTAGGTTTGACTTGAAGAACAGTATCAATAAACTGTTGATCACAACCTGAACGAGGTGGATCCGTTACGATAACGTCTGGTTTCCAGCCTTGTTTTAACCATTTTGGTAAAACTTCTTCTGCTTTGCCTGCTTCGTAGAATGCATTTGTATAGCCATTTTGTAGTGCATTTTGTTTTGCGTCTTCAACTGCTTCGCTGATGATTTCCATGCCACGTACTTCTTTTGCATCTTTTGCTAGCCATAGACCTATTGTTCCAACGCCGCAGTATGCATCAACAACATTTTCAGTTCCGGTTAATGCCGCTGCTTTTTTTACTTCATCATATAATGTAATGGTTTGAACCGGATTTAATTGGAAGAATGCTCTTGCTGATAACTCAAAAGATAAATCTCCTAAGTTTTCTTGAATCACTTCTTCTCCTGATAAAAATACTGTTTCTTTCCCAAAGATTGTTGATGTATGTTGTCCGTTCACATTTAACATTAGACTTGTTACTTCAGGGATTCTTCTTTGGATTTCTTTTACTAACGCATCTTTTTCTGGAAAATCCTTTTTGCCTGTGATTAGCACTAATTGAATATGACCAGTTTGAACACCAACTCTTGTTACAATTGTACGAATGATTCCTGAACCTTTTCGTTCATTGTAAACAGGGATATTTAAACGTGTCAGGATTTTTTTCACTTTTCCAGTCACTTTGTTTAAATCTTGATGCTGAATTGGGCAGTGTCCGATATCAACAATATTGTGTGATTTTTGACCATAAAGGCCGGCAACGATTTTATTTTTTTGTATTCCTGCTTGTAGCTGACTTTTGTTTCGATAATTCCATGGTTCTTTCATGCCAAGCGTGTCTTTAATCGGAGTTGATTCAAGCAAATCTCTAGCATGTCTTTCCATCGCTTGGATGACGATATCCTTTTTATATGCAAGCTGACCTTCATATGAGGCATGCAATAATGTGCATCCACCACATTGTTCATAGACTGAGCAAGGTGATTCCACTCGTTCCGGTGCAGTTTTTCGGATACGCTGAATCTTTCCTTCAGCAAATCCATTTCGTATGTTTGTTACTTCTGCAACAACCTCTTCATTAGGAAGAGCCCCAGGAACAAAAACTACTTGGCGTTTAAAGTATCCTACTCCTTCGCCATTAATCCCAATTCGCTTTATCGTTAAAGGTATTGATTGTCCAACTTCTAATTTATTTGTATCTTGTTTATTCATATATACAGCTCCATTATTCTATGCTTTTCCAAAGATACAATGCAGCGTAGCTTCCGAACGGTGACACTTGTTCTTTTAGCTGCTCTAGTATATCTTTAGATGGTTTTTCGTCTAATTTTAATAATTTTTGTAAAGCAATTTGGATGCCTACATCTCCTACTGGAAAGACATCTTTATGACCTAAACCAAACAGTAAAAAGTTTTCCACTGTCCATGGGCCAACACCTTTTAATGCGATCAATTCTTTTGAAATCTCATTAGTAGGTAAAGAATGATAGTTTTGATGGTTTAGCGTACCATCACACCATGCTTTTGCAATCCCAATCATATATTCAGCTTTTCGAGAGCTTAATTGTAGCGTTCTTAATTCATCTACAGTTAGAGAGGCCACTGTTTCGGGTATTGGAAAGAACCATTCATTTTCAATCTGTGCACCATACGTTTGAATAAATCGTTTTGTTATCTGAATCGCAAATGATCGCTGAATTTGTTGGTGAATAATACAGGAAATCAGCGTTGCAAACGGATCATTCGAAACGGTTAATGGCGTATGTTGAAATAAAGTTAGTAAAGGCGAAATCGTCGTTTCTCGAAGTGATTGGTTGACTTCTTCAAATGATGTATCGAATTGCAAAATATGTGATACCTTCTTTAAAATCGTTTCTTTATTTAAATGAGATGAAGTAATTTCAAATAAACAAGGTTCTTCATTTAATTGCCTTACTTTTACAACTGCTTTTTCTCCATCAATTCGTAATGGAATACTGATCATTTTCTCTTCTAAATACACCGAAAATGTTGGCTCATCAACAAGTCTCTTTATGACTTCATTCCATTTATATGGCGATTCTAACTTTACTTCCTCTTTCCACATATCCCCGCTTCCTCTCCCTGAATACTCTGAGTGATATTATAGCATAATGAGGATAATCGAGAAAATGTAGCAAATTAGTAAAGAACCTCACTTTCATTCCATTCTAAGAAGACACCATATCAACTTAAAAACAGCCAAATTTATTTCAACTTATGATAAACTATTTGAAGGCTTAAGAGATAAACTGCAGAGGAGTATTTTTGCAATGAAAAGTATGAAAGTAAGTGTTGTTGTCATCGTTTATAACAAAGAAGATATACTACACGAAACACTAGATAGCGTTTTAAATCAATCATTAAAAGACATTGAAATAATCATTGTAAATGATGGTTCAACTGATAATAGTAAAGAAGTTATAAAAGAGTATACTCAAAAATCCTCTCAACTAATCTATATCGAACAAGAAAATAGCGGACCAAGTGCTGCACGAAATACTGGTTTACGTCACGCCACAGGTGAATATGTTGCTTTCCTTGATGGGGATGATACAGTTGATCCGACCACATATGAATTCATGTATCATGAAGCGAAAAAAGCTCAGGCAGATACTTTCGTCGGTGACATCCAATGTTTTAATGAAACTAAAAATTGGAAATTACCTTACATGAAAAGGCTTTTTAAGAAGGGACTTCCAAAAGTAAGACACATTCTGAAGAATCCTGAATTAAATTTTAGTCCTTCAGCTAGTAACAAACTTTTTAATAGAAACATGTTAACGAAAAATAACATCCAATTTAACGAAGAATTACGTGTTGGCGAGGACTTGTTGTTCACACAACAGGCACTTATCTGTTCAAATAAAACAGTTGTTAATAAGAGAACGGTATTAAATTATCGTGTTCTTTCAAATGGTGATAGCTTAATTCAAAGCAGTAATATCCGTTTCTTTCGCGATTTACTAGAAACTCAAAAAGAATTAGTTCGTTTTTACAAAGAAAAAGAGATTTTAAATAAAATTGAGCCGATTGAAAATAGACAATGGGAGTTCTTAGTTGCTTCTATTCTTAAAAAAGCTGCTCATCTTCCAGATCATGATATCGCATCATTCCTAGAAGTAGGCCACATGTATGTCGAAAGCGTCTATACAAAAGACATTTTAACAGTATCGAAAATGGAGCCTGGTATTTTATATCACATTTTTAAAAACAATCAACTTACTGAAATGCAAACCTATTTTCAGCTTTTACGCGACAAAAAGTTAAACAAAACTGCATTCAAAATGGATAATCAATACTATAACTATTTCGCAAAATACTATCCACAATATAAAGAATGCGTCCAAATTACTGAATTTAAACTTAATCAAAAAGTGGAAGTTCTTTCATTGCGCGGAGACAAGCTACAAATTGGTGGATATGCATTTATTGAAGAATTAAATAATACTGGCTCAATCAAAGAGTTACATTTTGTAAATAAAACAAATGGACAAGTCATTAAAGCACCTTTAGAAACATTAGTGCGATCTGATATTTCCTATGTAATTTCAAAAAATAGTGTCGATTATGATCAGAGTGGCTTTAAAACAACAACTTTATCTCTATCAGAAATATTACCTGATGGAGATTATGAAGTATTGATGGTTGTACAGGTTGGCGAAATTGTTTTAAAGAAACCTCTCCATATTTTTTATTTTTCAACAAAAGCAAATACAAAACCATCTACAACACGTACACATAGTATAGTGCCATATTTTCCACGGAAAAATTTGCACATTCGTATTAAAAAAGCTGGCCTTTTTGGAAAGGTACAGACAAAAATCCAAAGAATTACCCGAGATTTTATGTTTGAAGTTGGATTACTTGTTCTAAAAAGAGAGTGGAAAGCCTTTCTTATTTTTTACTTGTATCGTCTAACACAAGCTCGTTTACGTAAAAAGCACATTTGGTTTATTGGAGAACGAAAAGATACTGCACAAGATAACTCATATCATTTATTTAAATACATTCGTGAAAATAATCTTGTGGAAAATTGTTACTACTTAATCGATAAGAACGCAAAAGATTATGAGCGGATTAAAGATTTAGGCAATGCCATTCAATATGGTAGTATCCGTCACACACTTTATCTTTTAACCTGTGATAAATCGATCAACGCATATTCTGAACGTGCAAATATGTATACAAATGAATACATTCAAGTGTTAAAATGTCACCCAGAATGGCAACAAAATCAAAAGATTTTCCTCCAACATGGCGTAATTGGGGTTAGTCGAGTAAACCATGTCTTAAATAAAAACAGAATGGATTATTCGTTATTTATCGTATCTTCACAGTTTGAAAAAGATCATATTGTGTCAGAGTTTGGATATGATGAAAATGAAGTTGCAATTACTGGTTTAGCAAGATGGGATCAATTAGAAGATGAAGGAAATGGAAAAACCATTCTGTTAATGCCTACATGGCGTAATTGGAATAAAAGTACTCAGTTATTGATGAGCTCTGACTATTTTAGTCGTTACATGTCTTTACTGAGCAATCCGCAATTACATCAAATGTTAGAAGAAAATGATTTAACAATGTTGTTCTATCCTCATTATGAGACGCAAAGATATATGAAGGAAATGCCGGATTTCCATCCTCGTATAAAGGTTGTTCGTCAAGGAGAAGAAACTGTTCAGTCATTATTAAAGCGTTCAGATTTATTAATAACGGATTATTCAACAGTTTCATTTGATTTCTCTTATATGGAGAAGCCGGTTATCTTCTATCAATTTGATTACGACCGTTTCTATTACGAGCACTATAATCAAGGGCCAATTACACAAGATATACTATTTGGTGAAGTTGTGACAGAAGAAGAACAA
>Ga0187780_10003055_pt1 | contig 12634 bp, 11 predicted proteins | sample 1015_Q2_SP10_20__FD_132429 | JGI IMG/M metagenome (GOLD analysis project Ga0187780, IMG submission 132429) | Tropical peat soil microbial communities from peatlands in Department of Meta, Colombia - 1015_Q2_SP10_20_MG | ecosystem: Environmental > Terrestrial > Soil > Wetlands > Peat | place...
ACGAGCTGATGCAGAAGCAGGAAGGCCGCAAGGCGCTCGTCCTTCTCACCGACGGTGTTGACACGGGCAGCAAGGAAAGTCTCGACTCAGCGATCGAGTCCGCCCAGCGTGCTAACACGGTCGTCTACTCGATCCTCTTTAAGGATGACGAGGCGTACGGCCACGGTGGCGGTTTTAACCGATCCGGCATCCCCGGCGGCGGCGGGTGGCCTGGGGGCGGGCGTGGTGGCATGGGCGGCCCACCGAGCGGTCGCCCCGACGGGAAGAAAGTTCTCGAACGGATGTCGACAGAAACCGGCGGGCGCATGTTCGAGGTTTCGAGAAAACAGCCGATCGATCAGATCTACTCCCAGATCGCCGGCGAGCTGCGCAATCAGTACGACCTCGGATATACGCCCGACAGAGCCGGCACGAATGACTCCAGCTATCACAGGATCCAGGTTGCGGTAAAGCGAAAGGACCTGATCGTCCAAGCGCGGGACGGATACTACAGCGACAGATGACAGGATCCATCCCGAAGCGAGGGAGCTGGCTTTCTCGTGAACTGGTGCCACCGATGTCACGCAGATTCAACCAGCTCCGGAGGAGGCAGGCGTCGAAAGTTCCGCAACCTGCCGGTGGTTGCGGGAGGTTGGTTAGGCGCTTTTCGATTGGCTGTTCTCGTCCCAACCCCCGAGCCTGTGCGCCATGGTCATGCAGGCTACGCGCAGTTCATCGGCGAGAGTGCGATCGACCATCGTGCGCGCCAAAACCATGCCGCCGACGCACAGGGCTGCAATGGCTTGCGCCCGGATGTGACGAGGCCGGTTCTTATCGCGCAAGCTGCGTTCGAGTACGCTGACCATAGCCCGGAACACCGTCTGGAAGGCTCGTTTTGCGCTCATGTCCGAGCGCGCCACGTCGGTCGGCAAGGCCACCATCGGGCACGAGTTTTCGATGTCCTCAAAATGCTGACGCGACAAATACGCACGCACAACTTGCGGGCCTACATCGGTCGATGATAGATCGACGTGCACCCCTTCCCAGCAATTCTTCCACTCGGGGTCGGTGAAGAAGCAACCGAGAACCTCGGCGTAGAGATCGCTCTTGCTCTTGAAATAGTGATAGAACCCACCGTGGGTAAGGCCTGCGCCGGCCATGATTTGCTGCACAGAGACGCTCTCAAAGCCATGACGATTGAATAATCGCCGCGCGCTATCGATGATGCTTCTCCTGACGTTAGAGCGGTGCTCGGCGGGATACGGCATACACCCTCCCTGGTTTTTCGCCCGCTCCAGTATCCCCCGACCTGGGGGTTCGTTCCCAGCAAAATATTATGTGGAACATATTGTGCTTTTGTGTTTCCATGCGAGGACTGCGGTTGCGCCGCTGCGGCGGACGGCTGAGGAGATGTTCCTGGAGGGAAGAATGCAGGATCGAAATGAATCGTCCCGGCTGGTGCGTACGACCACTCGACGGCAAATGATGGCGGGCGCGGCCGCCGCTTTCGGTGGTCTCGCCCTGGGTGCGGCCCATGCCCACGCCGCCGCCGAGGAGGGAATTTCACATTCGGCCGAGGCCATTCACCAGGAGCCGGTTTTCCAGGCCAGCCGGAAACGCGTCTATGAAGCGCTGACCGATGCCAAGCAATTCGATCAAGTCGCCCGTCTCAGTGCGGCGATGCGCGCCATGGCGACCGGTACCAAACCCACGGAAATCAGCAGCGAAGTCGGCGGCCCTTTTACTGTTTTCGGCGGATACATTGTCGGGCGCCACCTCGAACTTGTGCCCGACGAGCGAATCGTCCAGGCGTGGCGCGCCCTCAGCTGGAAGCCGGGCGAGTATTCGATTGTAAGGTTCGTTCTGGTCGAACAAGGCTCCGGCACCAAGATCGTTTTTGACCATCGCGGCTTCCCCGATGGCCAAGGGCAACACCTTGCCGACGGATGGAACGCAAACTATTGGGAACCGCTCGAAAAATACCTGTCGGCAGGGAAGTGACAAAGGGTGAGAATCACCGGCGACCGCCTGCCGCCGGATTCCTAGCTGGCGGGTGGTAGCGCGCGGAATCACGAGGAATCTGCAGCCAGGGATTCTGCGTGCTCACGGTGAACTTCCTCCCGAGTCATGTCAAACAGCGCACTTGCCAGGGACAGCACAATGGGGCCGAGGAAAATCCCCAGTAGCCCAAAGACTTTCACCCCTCCGAGCATGGCAAACAGCAGAAGCAAGGGGTGGATTTGGAGTCGGCCTTGCACGATCAGCGGCCGCACCAGGTGATCGGAGCTCCCCACGATGAGGGCGCCCCAAAGCAGGAGCGCAACACCCTTCCACAGTTGGACCGTCATAAGGTACAGGGCGGCGGGCAGCCAAACCAAAGAGGTTCCCACGATCGGAATCAAGGAGGAGAAGCCGGCTAGGGCGCCCAGCAGCATGGGCGAAGGCCCACCCAGTACCCACAGGGCGAGGCCGGTTAAGAATCCCTGCACGACGCCAACCCCAACAATCCCGTACAGGTTCGCGACGATCCCGTCCCGCACTTTGGCAAAAAGTCGCGCGAGCAGAGCGCCGCGTAGGGGCATCAGCGAGTAAATCCGATTGGACAGGGCGGGTCCATCGCGGAATAGGAAGAAAAGCACAAAAAATGTAACCACGGTTTGGCCGGCAAATCCGGCGGCTCTACTGACCAAGAAGGTGCCGGTCGTGACCAGCACGCGGCCCACCTCGCCAGGCAGGGACGCGACCCAATCGCGAATGCCGAATTTATCGAGATCAACGTGGCGCTCCAGCCAGTCCATGGGCGGTCGGATGGCGTGGGACGCCAGCTGCTCGATTCCCCCCGCCTGCTGGCTCTTCTCGGCAAGGTATCGTCCTGCTGACGCCATCTCGGAGCTCACCGCAACCGCCATCAGTCCGGCTGGTAGGACAAAGAGAAGTACCACCGCGATGGTGGACAACAGCGCCGCCATCCCTTGGTTCCGAACCCACCCCTGAATCCTGGTATGCAGAGGGAATAGGCCCACGCCCAAAATCGCAGCAAATGCCGCCGGCTTAAGAAATACCCAGAAAATCGCGGTGGCGAGCGCCAGGGTTGCTACCAGCAGTGCGCTCAGGACGATAACAGTAAGGCGGCTCTGTGTCACCAGACTTCCAAGCTCGGATTTGGTGTGCCCGATGCATCTTACCGCGAGTTCCCCGGACCGGGCTACGTATCGACAGTCACTCGGACAAGTTCAACGCCTTACCTCCGATGCTCGAAACGATGAGTTGGGCGTCCACGGTAGGGAGAAAAAAGGAATTCACTAAAGAGTCTGGTTTATCGCCGCCGGCTCTTCGCTCACGGTGGGCAAGAACGACCCAAGGATCGCTATCGAACCTTCAAACACCACAATGCAGCTCGCGTCAGGCCTTCGGTCAACTTCTTCCGCATCTGGTTTTCATCGGGCGGCAGAAACATCCACGTGAGTAGGCGAATCATCGAGGGTGGATCGTAAGCATTTTCCCGGCCAGATTTTGCGGGAAAGAACTGCGCCAGTGCCTGCTTCGGTTGGTCGCGGAACTGATCAACCATGGCGACTTGGTGCACGCAGGAGATGGTGCAGAAGGGAGCGCACGCCTTCACGCTGCCATACTCGCGTTCCAAGTTCTCCACCGTGTAGTTTTCCAGGGGAATGCCTGGAGCGCCGCGCTGCTGCGAACAGTAATGTACGAGTCCGTCTTCGCAGACATACAAGTACCGGCTGCCGGCGCGGCAACTCCAGTGGTTGGCTTTACCCTGCAGCAGATTCTTCTGAAACTGGTTGTAGTAAGCGAAGGTGAAAGACGACCGGCTGCTGGCCTGCATAATGTCCTGATAAACACGGTGCTCGGCCTCGCCCAAGGGATGGAGCTGGCCCTGGCCGTCGTGCACGATCCCGACCGTCGTCGCAAATCCCAGTTCGCGGGCACGGCGGGCGACCGCGGCTGCATCCTCCGGACGTTCCGACGTTCCGATCACTGTATTGATGTTGACCCGGAAACAGGCGTGCTCGGACAGCCAGACGAGCTTTTGGTCGAGCACCTTCATGCTCTTCATCGAGATCTTGTCCGGCTGGACATTGTCGATGCTGATCTGCAGATGGTCTAGCCCGGCGCGGTTCAGCCGCCGTATGCGTTCCGGAGTTAAGAGGTATCCGTTGGTGATCAACGTGGCGATGCTGCCGCGACGTCGGATGCGACGAATGATTTCGTCAAGTTCGGGGTGGAGCAAGGGTTCCCCGCCGCTGATGGTGATCACGGTCGTGCCAAGCTGGCCCAGGCGGTCGATGCGGCCGAACATGGTGGCTAGGGGAACGGGCTGGGAAAAGTCGTCGTACTCGTTGCAATACGTGCATGCCAAGTTGCACCGGCGAATGGGTACAATGTGGGCGACGATGGGATGCCTCCGCGACTTCATCGCCTTGGCGACGACGTGCGCCTGCCGCAGCTGAAACCGCAAAGCGCGGAGCTTGCGCTCAATCGGAGTCGTCCTCATCGCAGGACGCTCGCAGAGATTGGGAAACTCTGGGTGTCGTTTCCGACCGCTCGATTCACCGTTCGGACCTCCGAGGAAGATGGTTGGTTAGATGCACCGGGCCTGCCCGACGCTGTAAGTAACCGCGAAGACCACGATAGCGATCGCCGAGGCCAACAGCACGTCGGCGGCATAGTGATAACCACCCACAACGGTAGCCACGGCAATACTGATGGCAATGCAAAGGAAAATTGCCCCCACCCAGGGTTCCAGCCGGAGTAACACCAACGCTGCCGCACTAGCCGACGCCACATGGCCGCTAGGGCAGGTGATGGCCTGGATGCTGGCGCGGTCCAAAATAAGGCGATTGAGCGCCCCGATCCTGGTGGGGGGACTGCCGAATGTGTCGTAGCCGGGCAACAAGCGCGGGGGCAACGCACGCACGAAAGGGGTAAGGGCGAACGACAGGTAGGTCGTTGGCAAGACCACCAGCCAGTAGTAATCAAGGCAGCGCCGCCGGCCGCTGGCGTAGAGCACGGCGAGGCCGAGCGGGATCAGAGGGTAGACCATAAAGTAAGCGAGCTGAAGATAGGTGGCTAGACCAACACCGATCGGAACCCGAGAAGGCTCGACTCCGATGGTGCGAAAGACGGAGCGGTCGATGGCGGCCAGGCGCGCTTCCATTTTCCGATCCGGTGCGGTAAAGAATTGCCCGACCTGCCAATAGGGAACCAGCAGCAACCCGGCGGGAAGCCAATCGCGTAGGATCGAGGAAGCGACAGGCGAGATCCAATGTCCGGACAGTCGCGCGGCAAAAATTGCCGCAATCGCCGCCAGCGCGAGCCCGGTCACACGCCGGCGGCGCTGGGGTTCGAGCGGTCGCAACCAGGCCGCGACCGCAAACAGCGAAACGAAGCTTAGCTGAATCCACTCCGCTACCAGCAAGGACACGTTCCTCGATTACGGGCAATCATGGCCCTCCGCAAGGTGGTGAGCGCGCCAAGACGGATCAACCCGGTTAAGGGCGAACCAGCGCCCGAACCTAAAGATAGCGCACTACGAACTTCGGGGGAGAGGTTTGTTGGTATGAAAGTACTTCTTATAGGCAGCGATCCAGTCGGTTGCGATGTCATGCTGCGCCGTCAATAGATCGAGTTCTCCACGGCAAACCATCTCGTGGAGACGTTCTTCGAGAGCATCTTTGACATGCGCATTCCACATCCGTGTCCGATAAGGTTCCGGCCAGAGATTGCGGATATCCTCAGTTCCACCTAGCCGGGGAGCGATCAAGTAATCGATCTCGTAGTCCTGGGACGAGCGTTAGACATTCCATACTCCTGAAGAACCCTTTGACGCAAGGAAACCGACACATCCCCAACCACTTCTTCCCGCGGCACGGAGCAGATCTCGGTAATCGTGACCTGACGCGTTGCACCGGGCGTTAAACTGCGATTGGGAGCCGCTTGCGTATCAAAGAACACGGAAGTAGACCTCAAATTCCGCTGCGAATCATGGCCAAACCCCAAAATCCCGATCGCGATCGCTAGCAAGGATAAGCCCACGATCGCGACACGTGGCGGACGAAAGCCAAACTGAAAAGCGCGTTTCCACCACTCCGTTCGCAGTTCGGAATCCAATTCTGTCAGGCGGGCTCGCAGTAACGCGCGGGGGCCGGCTATCGGAGGAAGTTGCCGGTCAAACTCCGCATGATGAGCGCGCACAAAACCGGTGATCGTCGACTGGATATCCTCCATCCGAGCGCGGCAATCCCAGCAAGCTTCAAGATGAGACTCAACTTCCCCGGCGCGGCGAGGCGCAAGCTCGCCATCGGCGAAGCAAACCAGTTCCTCGTCCGAGATATGACGCATCGATCCGGGGAGATGTTTGTGCGGCATGTTTATCTTCCGTCCGCACGCGCAAGGCGTGCCAGGGATCGGGTCAGAGAAATCGAGACCGCGCCCAAAGACATGCCGAGTGCCGTGGCGATTTCTCGGTAGCGGAGACCCTCGGCGCGTAGCCGCAGACAATGTTGATCATTCTCCGGCAGAGCTTGGACGACGGCCTGCAAGCGATCGCGCCTTTGGGCCGCGGACATCTGCTCTTCGGGGCCAGGCGCCGGATCTGCATGTTCCTCCACCACGCTCGCGTCCCCTGCCGTCCGTTGAACCAGTGTCTGATTCGCGAGACGTTGCTTCAGCGCAAGGTTATGGGTCACGCGGAAAAGCCAACCCCGCAGGTTCTGCCGGGAACGACCCGAGTGAAGGTGGCGAAACAGGGCCAGGAACACCTCCTGGATCACCTCCTCCGCGTCGTGGATCGACAGACCCAACGACAGGCTGTAACGGAGCAGTCGATTGCGGAACTCATCGAACAACTCCATTACCTCTCCCTCGATGCGAGAATCCTGGGCCGACGAGAGCGCCGTCGAGCCCAGCGCGAAAGGCGCATCCTCCACCGACAATGGCCGCCTGTCTGGTCCCATATATACATTCCAATCCTATCGTTTCTGTTCACAGTCTTCCAAGGACATTGACCTTGCGGCACCTCAAAAAGTGTGAACAGAGTCGTACCGAACCGAATATTCGAATAGCGGAACCTTTCGCTAGCCTGGCACTCTTGGGACATCCACATTGACTGGGACAATCCGAGCGTTTAGCGGGAAAGTTGTCGCTTTGTTCTTTTCCTGTTCCTTACTTCTTTTTAGTCAGAGTAATAGCGGCGAGTTGCGCCTCAGAGTGACCGACCCATCGGGTCTCGCGGTGAAAACCTCGATTCAAATCATTAGTGAGGCCAACCAATACCGGCGTCTTCTTAGCACCGATGACCAGGGCACGCTAACTCTCGAGCGCCTGCCCTATGGCGTGTATCGGCTCCGGATCAACCACCCAGGGTTCGCCGAAGTATCCCAATCGGTCGATGTCCATTCGTCGATTCCGACCGAGCGCTTGATTCAATTGAAAGTCTTAGCCCAGAGCGAGTCGGTGACCGTGAGTGCCGCCAACACTCTTATCGATCCCGATCAGCCAGGTTCGGTCAACCAAGTCGGATCGGATTTCATACAAAATCGAGTCAGTTCCATCCCGGGCCGCTCCATTCAGGACCTGGTGAATTCACAACCCGGATGGCTGTATGAGGGAAATGCGGTTCTACATCCTCGAGGCTCGGAGTACCAGACACAGTTTGTTGTAGATGGCATCCCGCTTACCGACAATCGCTCCCCCGGCTTCGGACCGGCCATTGACGCTGACGATGCGCAATCGCTGAGTATCTACACCGCCGGAATTCCGGCGGAATACGGCCGAAAAATGGGGGGCGTGGTGGAGGTCGATACTGTGCAGAATCCCCAGCCCGGATTCCATGGACAACTGGTTCTGTCCGGGGGTAGCTTTGATACGGCGAGCGCTGCCGCCCAAGGGCAGTACTCCTGGGGCGGGAATACTCTCGGTGCCAGCGCCGGCGGCAGCCGGACCGACCACTACCTCAATCCCGTGGTCCCGGAGAACTATACCAACACCGGGACGCTCGGCGATTTCTCGGGGAATTATGAACGTGATCTCACGCCGAAGGACCGGTTGCGGTTCATCGTCCGCCATGAACTCTCTCGTTACGAGATTCCCAACGAGCAGGTTCAGGAAGCCATGGGCCAGCGACAAACCGCCGACAACATTGAAAGCATGGGAATCGCTTCTTATCAGCACACTTTTTCTTCGAATGCGCTGGCTAGTTTTCAGACGATGGTTCGCGACAACAACATCGATTTCAACTCGAATCCTCAGTCCTATCCTATCGAAGTCTTTCAGCACAATTTCTTCCGGGAGGCTTATTTCAGGGGCACGGCTACGATCAATCGCGGACGCCATGAGTGGAAATTCGGATTCGAGTCCGACAACATGTTTCTGAACGAAAATTTCCGCTATCACATCACCGATCCGACTCAATTCGACGTGGACACACCCATCGACTTCAGCTTTTCCGCCAATCGACCTGATCTCGAGCAATCGGTTTTCGTGCAAGACCAGATTCGTCTGAAGAACTGGACCATCAGTGCTGGAATTCGCTGGGACCACTACCAACTGTTGCTCAACCGTCAGGCGGTCGATCCCCGCTTCGCCGTCTCCCGGTATTTCCCGTCAGCGGATCTAATTCTGCACTTTGCCTACGATCGCGTTTTTCAGACTCCATCCTTCGAAAACATCTTGCTCTCGAGTTCGACTGCCGTGGAATCGATTGACCCGACGAGTTTCCTGAGACTGCCGGTCGAACCATCGCAAGGAAATTATTACGAAGCCGGGCTGACCAAGGTCTTCTACGGCAAAGTGAAGCTGGACACAAACTACTATCGAAGACTGGTGTCCAACTATGCGGACGACGACCAGATCCAGAACACCGCCATCAGCTTTCCGATCGCATTCCGCAACGCCGTCATCTATGGCGCGGAAGGAAAGCTTGAAGTCCCTGACTGGCATCGTTTCTCGGGGTTCTTGAGTTACTCCTATATGGTTGGTAACGCCTGGTATCCCGTTGCGGGCGGGCTGTTTCTGGGAGACGACGCGCAGGGGATTCCTACCCTTGGACATTTCCCCGATTCCCAGGACCAGCGCAACACCGTGCGCGGCCGCCTTCGTTATCAGATCCATCCCCGTCTCTGGGTCGCGGGCGGAATTCAATACGACACCGGACTTCCCTTTGAGTTTCAGTGTGATCCCAGCCTGACCCTGCAACAGTGCATTTATGGTCCTCGAGGACCAGCCCAGACTTATGGGCAGGAGGTGGTAAACCGTATCAACTTCGCGCGCGGGCGAATCTATCCGTCGTTCCAGGTCAACGCCTCGGCGGGCGCGGATGTATATGAGTCAGACCGCATGAATGTCCGCTTTCAAGTCGACGGACAGAACCTTACCGATGTTCTGGATGTCATCGATTTCGGAGGACTCTTTTCCGGGAACGCGATCGGCCCTTCCCGCAGTTTTGCTTTGCGTCTCACAGCAAACTTCTAAGACCAACCCCCGCTCTAGGATGTCAGGTCGGCAGGCTTAGAAATCTTTGCCACCCGGCGGCCCTGCCAGGCAGCGGAATTTTTCGCTTGACATAGTGTACTAGTCATATAGTACATTATTTCTTGTGAACTCCCGACGCCCTCCCTTCCGTTTCCGACTCGACCTTCACAGTGGCGTACCCGTGTATCGCCAGATCATTGATCAAGTTCGCGGCGGTATCGCTTCCGCCTCGCTGAGCGTCGGTGACCAGCTGCCCACGGTACGCCAACTTGCTGTCGATCTGTCGATCAATCCCAATACCGTCGCCCGAGCCTACCGCGAACTTGAACTTGGCGGCGTGTTGGAGACGCACCAGGGAACGGGAACCTTCATCAGCGCCCAAAAGATCCGAGGCGGCGACGAGGAGCGCTCACGGCAGTTGGCTCAGATCGTGGCCGACTCGGTAGCTCGTGCGGGAGCCATTGGCTTTACCGTCGAGGACTTAGTTGAGCAGTTACGCGGATTGGTTTTAGAGCCCAGTCGCAGGAGATAACGTCATGACAAAAACCAGCATGTCCCAAATCAACGGCGTCGCCGTCACAGCATTCGCACTCTGTATCGTCCTGGGAGCCTTGCTTACCGATACGGAGCACCATCCCGCGCCCGTAATCATCGGCACCCTGTTAGGAGTGTATCTCCTGTTTGCCATCAAAGTTGTCCGTCAATGGGAGAAGGTGGCACTCTTGCGTTTAGGAAGATATGTGGGACTGCGCGGACCGGGATTGTTCCACATCGTGCCCATCCTTGAGACTCTCAGCCCGTTCGTGGACCAACGCGTGCGCGTGGCCAGTGTCAGCGCTGAATCCACACTGACTCGCGATACGGTGCCGGTGAACGTGGACGCCATCGTGTTCTGGGTGGTATGGAATGCCGAGAAGGCCATCCTCGAAGTGGAGAATTTCCTCGAAGCCATCAACCTCAGTGCGCAAACCGCGCTGCGGGAGTCGATTGGCCGTCACGAATTGGCGCAAATGATCACCGAGCGCGAAACGCTGGGGCGTGAACTGCAACGCATTCTTGATGAGAAGACAAATCCGTGGGGCATCACGGTCCAATCCGTGGAAGTCCGGGATGTAAGAATTCCGCAGGGCCTGGAAGATGCCATGTCCCGCCAGGCGCAGGCGGAACGGGAACGGCAAGCGCGAATTATTCTCGGACAAGCCGAGACGGAGATTTCCGACAAGTTTGTGCAGGCGGCCGCTGCCTACACCGAAAATCCAACAGCCCTGCATCTTCGTGCCATGAACATGCTGTACGAAGCCATCAAGGAACGGGGTTCGATGGTGATCGTGCCGTCGTCCGCAGTCGAGACGATGGGGCTCGGTGGAACCCTGGCAACCGCGTCACTCAGCGGAGCAAAACCCTAACCACTCCAACTGAATCGATCGAAAGGAGCAACCCGTATGAAGCATGTACTTGAGGTGTGCCTGATCGCGTTCACCCTGGCCAAAGGCATCACGCCTTCGGTTGCCGCCCAGACGTCGTCAGCAGCAGCTCGCGAGAACTTCAGCCGGGGAATTTCGCGGGCGCTGTGGTGCGCTGCCTCGCGTTCCCGCGCCTCTTGTTGCTTGGCCCCCTTGTCCTCTTTCTCGTCCTTCGCCATACCCGTTCCTTATCCGGCCAGCCCTGGCACCGGCACACTTGTCCAGGGTCGCTATTTCCCATCCGAGGGCCACTTCGACTCGGGGCAAACGATGCGGCAGGGAATCACCGTGGAGCTGCCGGTAACGACGAATGCGGTGCCGGCACCGAAAGCGGACAAGCAAGATTCGCTAATCGTGACTGTCACCTACGATGGCAACGTGTATCTCGGAATCGACCGGATCAGGCCTACCGAACTGACGGAAAGAGTGAAGCGAGCCTTGTCCAACCGCGCCGACAGGACGATCTACGTCAAAGCTGACGCACGCACTGCCTATCGGAACCTAGTCGTGGTTCTCGACTCGGTAAGTACCGCGGGTGTCGAAGGACTCACGTTCTTGACAGCCCAGCGAGACGGAGAGGAGCCGGGAACGTTCGTAGGGCCGAAAGGCCTGGAAATGTTGGTGGTTTCGCCTCGCCCCGCGGTGCGCAGCCGTGGCGGATCCAGATAGCAGAGCCGCTCGCGTGCTGGCGCCGTTTCTCGCGCTCGAATTCGCTTCGGCGTCTGGTCGCGGCCAGCGTCCGTCCAGGCATGAGCTCAGGAAGGGTATACCGGGGTGTCACCTTATCGACGGCGCTCAAGCGCCTTACGGTAGTCGTCTGCGGTTGTTCGGTAGCAAGGCAGCGTATTCTGTCGCTGCTTGGAGGTGGTCGTATTCAGCTGAGTTAGGGAGGCCTGCGGCCAGTGCAACAAACCTGCTAAAGATACGACTTGCTTTAGAGGCTCGTCACAACTCGGATCTCTGGTGGCATGAAGGTTGTCGAGATATGGGTAGTCCGGACCTAAGGCCGAAAGCCGCGTCTGGTAAGGAAGAAAATCGTAAACCAGCTTGATGATCCGAGATTGATGTCGGTTGAGCCGCTCTTCTGCGATGAAGACTTCGAAGTTTGAAAAATACGAAGACTGCGGAAAAGCCAAGGCTGGCCCGATAAAACTGATACTAAGGTCTTTTGTGCTCCCAAGCTCATTGGCCTCGGCCGCCTTCTTGCTGTCGGCATGATCCCCACCGTTCCCGGTTATTTCTCCTGGCAGCGCCCCCTCGGGTAGTCCGCTGGCACGGGCGGTCGACTGTTCGCCTTGCGATCGATCGCCAACGGCAGTCTGGACGGCAATCCCAGGTTGCGCCACAGGCATGCCAGCCGCGCGTTGTGAGCTCAAGCTCCGACCACCGGATCCCCCGAAACCTCCTCCTACCGAGGGTGGAGGCGGCACCACTGCCTGCGTTCCGCCGCCCCCTAGCGAACCTGCGGGATGGCCACCGGATCCCGCGAAACCTCCTCTTACCGAGGGTGGGGGCGGCACGACTGCCTGCGTTCCGCCGCCCCCTAGCGAACCTGCGGAATGGCCACCGGATCCTCTGAGACCGCCTACCGAGGGCGGAGGCGGTACAACCGCCTGCGTTCCGCCAGCTCCTAGCGAACCTGCGGAATGGCCACCGGACCCCCCGAGACCGCCTACCGAGGGCGGAGGTGGCACAACTGCCCG
>Ga0187780_10003056_pt1 | contig 12634 bp, 12 predicted proteins | sample 1015_Q2_SP10_20__FD_132429 | JGI IMG/M metagenome (GOLD analysis project Ga0187780, IMG submission 132429) | Tropical peat soil microbial communities from peatlands in Department of Meta, Colombia - 1015_Q2_SP10_20_MG | ecosystem: Environmental > Terrestrial > Soil > Wetlands > Peat | place...
GGGGTCGGCGCCGATGACGGCCGCGACCGGCATCTTCTCGCCCCGGGCGGCCCACTTCCGGTAGTTGTTCGCCCCGACGCGGTGCACCTGGAAGTGCATGCCGAGCGTGTCGGGGCCGTACTGCTGGAGACGGTAGATCCCCGTGTGCGGCTCCCCCGTCTCCGGGTCCTTCGTGATCACGACGGGGAAGGTGACCGTCCGTCCCCCGTCCTTCGGCCAGCACTTCAGGATCGGCAGTCGGCCGAGGTCCACCGAGGTCTCCTCGACCTCCTGGGACGGGGCCGAGCGGACCCGCTTCGGCGCGAGCGAGCGCAGGGTCGAGAGAGTGTCGATCGTGCCCGAGAGGTCCCGCACGGCGCCGAGCACCCCGGCGGGGGGACGCAGGTGGACGAGCCGCTCGACGCGCTCCGCCACCGCATCGACCGACTCCGCGCCGAGCGCGAAGGCGATCCGGCGCGGGGAACCGAGGAGGTTCGTGACGACGGGCATCGTCGACCCCGGGACGTTCTCGAACAGGAGGGCCGGGCCGTCCGCGCGCAGGACTCGCTGCGTCACCTCGGTGATCTCGAGGTCGCGCGACACCGGCCGACGGATGTGGACGAGGTCGCCTCGGGATTCGAGAGCGGTGAGGAACTCGCCGAGGGACCGGAACGTCACAGGCGCCGGCGAATCCCCCAAGTTATTAAACGAGGGGGAGGGGGTCAAGGTTCATATCGGAACCTCCGGTCCGGCCGGCGATGCAAACTGTCACCCTCGAAATCCGCACCGAGGACCTCGCCCTGCTCGGGCTGATCCCCGAAGGCCTCTTCGAGAAGTACGAGGAGGTCGAACTGCTCGAAACGCTCCGCCTCGAGCAGGGGTGGCGCCTCCAGCTCCTCCGGGTCCGGCGGTGGGGGCCCCTCAAGACGGCGTCCGAGCTCGAGCGGGAGTCCCGCCGGATCCGAGCGCTCTACGGCCTCGAGAGCTTCGAGCTGGTCGAGCGCCGGCCGCGCACCCACGACTACATCCTGCTCGTCCGCCAGCGGAACCCCGAACGGCTTCGTCGTCTCTTGTCTCGCGCTGGCGGTGAGATCTCCCCCACAGCCCCCTTCCGCATCAACGCGGAGAAGGTGATCGCGACCTTCCACGGGCAGGAGCGTGCGCTCCGACGCGTGCTGAAGCGCCTCGAGCGGGAGGAGTTCCCGTTCCGGGTCGTCCGGGCGTCGGGGCGACCGTACGCCCTGGACGAAGGTATGACAACGCTCACTCCGCTTCAGTCGCGTCTGCTCGCCCGAGCTTGGGTCATGGGCTACTACGCGGTTCCCCGTCGGATCACCCTCACCCGGCTCGCCCAGCAGACCGGCCGCAGCGCTCCGGCGCTCGGGAAGGTACTGCGCAGGGCGGAGGGTCGGATCGTGGCCCGGTGGCTCGCGACCGAAGGGACCGTTCCCGAGAGCGAGACGGCCGAGACAGGTCCGCCGCGAGAGCCGGCCGCAACGTAATGAGAGCGGCCGGTTCCCCCCGGCGTGCCTCGCCGAGCGCGCATCGTCCGGGTCGAGCGGGTCGCCGGGACGCCCGAGGTCCCGCTCCCTGTCCGAGCGACGCGGGGCTCGGCGTGCTTCGACCTCGCGAGCGCCGAGGCGGTCGAACTCGAACGCGGGCGCGTCACGCTCGTCCGGACCGGCCTAAGGATGCGTTGTCCCCCCGGGACGTTCCTCGAGGTGCGCCCGCGTAGCGGCCTCAGCAGCCGCGGCGTTCTCATGGTGAACGCCCCGGGGACGATCGACTCCGATTACTCGGGCGAGGTCCGCGTCCCGTTCACGTACCTCTTCGAGGGTCCCTATCGGATCGAGGTCGGAGACCGGATCGGCCAGGTCCGTCTCGTCTCGGACGAGCCCGTCGTCTTCCGCCCCGGCAAGGTCGACCCGGTCCGCTCCCGGGCCGGAGGGTTCGGCAGCACCGGCCGGTAGGCTCCCCTACCGAAACTCGGTGATGAGTCGCTGCACCCGCTTCGGTTCGGGGGCGGGCGGGGCGTGGCCCTTCTCGATCTCGGTCTGGACCTCGACCAGCATCTCGTGCATCCGTCGTTCGCGGGAGAACGCCGACCGGTCGAGTCCCACGTCCCGCGTCCCTTCCGCCACCAGGACGACCGCGCGACCGGTGCGGACCCGTCCCGTGCGTCCGCGTCGCTGGATCGTGCGGATGACGTCCGGTACCGGTTCATAGAAGACGACGAGGTCGGTCGAAGGGATGTCGAGCCCCTCCTCCGCGACGGACGTCGCGACGAGGCAGTTCCGCTCGCCGGCCCGGAACCGGTCGAGGAGCGATCCCTGCTCCTTCTGGGAAAGCCCCGCGTCGTTTCCGCGGCTCGCCTGACCGACAAAGCGGGCGGCGCGAACGCCGGGGTCGTGGAGCCGTTCCAGTTCCTCGACGACCCGGTCGACGGTGTCGCGGTACTGGGAAAAGACGATCACGCGCGCGTTCGGGTTCCGGTGGAGTTCGGTCCGGACGATTTCGACCGTCTTCGCGAGCTTCGGATGCTCCACCGTGAGCGACCCGAGCCGTCGGATCACCTCCTCGACGTCCGGGTCCCCGAGGAAGGCCCGCAGGGAAGCGGTCCACCGGCGTCCCTCACCGGGCCGCTGCCGAGCGAAGTACTCCCGGAGGGAGTCGACCCCCTGCGTCTCGATGAGCTCGAGCGCGTGGAGGCCCTTCATCGCCGCCGCTTGGGCGGTGTTCGCCTTCCATAGGATTCCCGAGGCCGTCCCTGACTGGGACTGCTCGGCAGCGATTTGCCGGTGCACGCGACTACCGACCTCCAGGAGGACCCGTCGGCCGGCTTCCCCCTGCGGCAGCAAGTCGAGCTTTCGCAACACATCGACCTGTCGCTGAACCGCGGCTCGTAGAAGGATCGCGAGGTGGCGTACCTCGGGTGGGACCGGCAGGGTGACGGTATCCACCCCGATCCCGTGGATGTACGGGGCCACGTCGGGGCTCGTCTCCGTGCGGTACTCGAACTGTTCGATCCCGAGGTTCGCCCAGACCTCTCGGATGCGGTGTCGACTTCCGCCGGGAGAGGCGGTCATCGCGAGCACCCGTGCCCGCGGCCCCTCCCGGTTCGCCTTCGCGATGGCGACGTACGGGTAGTCGCCCACCGCCCGATGCGCTTCGTCGAACACGATCAGGGAGAACGTGTCGAGCGGGAACTGCCCGGCCGTGAGGTCGTTCCCCACGACCTGGGGAGTGGCCGCCACCACCTGGGGAGGCCGCAAGAGCGCCGCCCGTCGTTCGGGCGCGATCGCACCCGTCAGGGTGAGCGGTTCCGGGGCGAGGAGCGTGCGGGCAACCTCCCCGGCATGCTGCAGGACCAGCGGCCGCGTGGGGGCGAGCAGCAGCACCGAATCGGTCGGGGCCCGACGCAAATACTCGGCGATGACGCGCAGGGCGATCGCCGTCTTACCGAGACCGGTGGGTAGCACGACGAGCGTGTTCCGCTCGACCGCGACCTCCGCGATGCGGGTCTGGTAGAGGCGCTCTTCGAGAACTCCCGGGCGAACCCGAGGGTGCTCCACCGTGGCCATCTCGCGCGCTCCACCCGTGCAGCGGCCACGGCTTTAATAGAGGGCGTCTACGCCGGGCGATGGTCCCTCTCTGGGCCGAGCTCGTCCTCGTCCTAGCTTCCGTCGCGGTCCTCCTCTACCAGGGAGTCGCGCTCCTCTTCGCCGCCCAGATGCCTCGCCTCGACCCCGCACCGCCGACGTCCCCTTCCGAGACCCTGCCGCGGGTGAGCGTGGTCATCGCCGCGCGCAACGAGGAACTCGACCTACCCGCTACCCTGGACGGTCTCCTCGCGCAGGACTACCCGAACCTCGAGGTGATCGTAGCCGAGGATAGCTCCACCGACGGAACCGGTGCGGTGATCGACGCCCGGGCGTCAAGAGTGCGTCGGGCCAACCCCGGCCCTCTTCCCTCGGGCTGGGTCGGCAAGAGCTGGGCGTGCTGGAACGGCGCTCGCGCCGCCACCGGGGAATGGATCCTGTTCATGGATGCCGATGTGCGGACGCACCCTTCCGCGGTCCGGACCACCGTCGAGTGGGCGCTCCGGGAGCGGGCGGACCTCGCAACGATCGCCCCGCAGGTCGAGATGCAGAGCTTCTGGGAGCGCCTCGTCCTGCCGTTCTACATCCAGGTGGTCGTGACGTACTTCCGTGCCCCGCACGTCAACCGACCGCACTCCCGGGCCGCGATGGCGAACGGGCAGTTCTGGCTCACCCCGCGGTCCGTCTACTTTGCGCTGGGGGGTCATGAGGCGATCCGCTCGATCGTGCTCGAAGACATCGCGATGGCCCGGCGGTACCGCGCAGCCGGCCGAAACCTTCGGCTCGCATGGGCCCCGAAGCTCGCTCAGACGAGGATGTACCGGAACCGGGCCGAACTCTTCGAAGGGCTCCTCAAGAACGTTCATGGTACCGAGTTCTCCGCGTCCCGCCTCGTCGGCTCGATCGCGGGGTTGGTCGGATTGTTCCTGCTCCCGCTCGGCCTCCTGCCGCTCGGTCTCGTGACCGGAGACCTGGTGCTGACCGGGATGGGAGGGTTCCTCTATTTCGCGCTCTTCGGAAAGCACGTCGTCTTCACGCGGGCGGTGGGTTCGAAAGCGGTCTACGGTCTCCTCTTTCCGGTGGCCGTGGCGTACTACGTGGTGTTGCTCGCCACGTCGCTCGGCCGTGGACTGAGGAAAAAGCCGGTGGCATGGAAGGGACGCGGCTACCCGATGGGTCCCTAGGTCTCGGCCCGAATCGCTAAGTGGTCGGTAGGCCGTGGCCGCGACCGGCCATGGCGGCGCACGCCGAACCGAAGTACGAGCTCATCATCGACGGTCACGAGGTCCCGGCGACCCGAGGGGAGCATCGCCCGGTGCTCGACCCGGCGACCAACCAACCGATCGCCGAGGCGGCCGTCGCATCGCGGGACGATGCGCGCCACGCGATGGAGGCCGCCGACCGGGCGTTCCGTGAGACCAACTGGGCGGCGGACGACGGGGCCCGTCGGGCGAAGGCGCTCTTCCGCCTCGCCTCGCTCCTTGAGTCCCAAGCCGATACGTTCGCCCGGCTCGAGACGCTCAACCAGGGGAAGCCCCTTCGGGAATCCCGCGGGGACATCGCCTACGTGATTCGGACTCTCGAGTACTTCGCGGGCGCGGCCGACAAACTGGAAGGCGAGACGATCGCGGTCCCGGGCCCTCGGTTCGATTACACGCTCCGCGAGCCGCTCGGCGTGACCGTGCACATCGCCCCGTGGAACTACCCGCTCCTCCTCGCCGTCCGCTCGGTCGCCCCGGCCCTCGCGGCGGGGAACGCGGTCGTCCTGAAACCGGCGAGCCTCACCCCGCTCACCGCGGTCGCCTTCGCTCGCCTCGCGAAGGAGGCCGGGATCCCGGACGGGATCCTCAACGTGCTCCCGGGGAGCGGCGCCGTGGTGGGAGAGGGACTGATCGAGGACCCGCGCTGCGCTTCCGTCACGTTCACGGGCGGCGGCGACGTGGGGCGGCGGATCGCGGAGCTCGCGTCGCGTCGGTTCCTTCCGCTCACGCTCGAGCTCGGCGGCAAGGGCCCTGTGATCGTCTTCCCGGACGCCGACCTCGAGCGGGCCGCGAAGGGGATCGGGTATGGGATCTTCCAGAACGCAGGGCAGATGTGCTGGGCCGCCTCCCGCCTCCTCGTCCACGAGAGCATCCGGCAGGCGTTCCTCGAGAAGGTCCGGGGGATCGCCGACGCGCTCAAGCTCGGTCCGGGAACGGCCGACGGGACCGAGATGGGCCCGCTCGTCTCGCCGGAGCAGGCGACGCGGGTGCTTGACTACGTCGAGGTCGCTCGGAACGATGGGGGGAAAGTGGCCGCCGGCGGCTCGAAGGTCGACACCCCTCCCCTCGTAGCGGGGAACTTTGTTCGCCCGACGATCCTCACGGACGTCCCGACGAGCTCGCGTGCCGTTCGAGAGGAGATCTTCGGGCCGGTGCTCGTCGTCGCGTCGTTTTCGGATACCGAGGACGCGATCCGGGCCGCGAACGACACCCCCTACGGGCTGCTCTCCGCGCTCTGGACCCGGGACCTCGGAACCGCACACACGGTCGCCCGTCGCCTCGAGAGCGGCATGGTGGTCGTGAACGACTCTCCGACCACCTACCCGCAGACCCCGTTCGCGGGCGTCAAGTCGAGCGGGGTCGGCTTCGAGCAGGGCACGCGCGCCCTCGATACCTTCTCCCGTCGCAAGAACGTCCTCGTGAACCTCGGGACGCCGCGGAAGAAGGCAGTACCCTCGTAGGTTCGTACGAAACCCCAAAAGGGGGGCCGAGGGCTCGACCCGACCACCGATGGCCGCCACCGCTCCGCCGGACCCTGCCGCTGAATGGGGCACGTGCCGTTTCTGCGGCGTGGCCGTCCCCGCGGGCGCGGCGAAGTGCGGGATCTGCGGGGCGGAGCACCCCCTCTCGGCCGCCCAGGTGGCCTCCGCCCCTCCGAAGGTCCGCCGCTGGCTTCACCTCACGCGGGCGTTCCGGACGCTCGTGGTGGTCGTGGTCATCCTGGGCCTCACGTACGCGATCGTCTCCGCGGTTCTGAGCGGCCCGCCCAGCCTGACGACCGACCCCCTCACGACCGCGGGCACCTACACCCTGGGCCCGGGGAACTACACCGTCATCTCGGGGGAGATCACAGGGGGCGACTACGTCACCGGGAACTTCACCACCACCCACCCGGTCGGAGTCAACATCGGGGTCACGGTCTACAACTCGAGCGAGTGGACCCAGTTCGAGGCGGGCGGGACGCCGACGCCGCTCTATTCGGTGGCGCCGACGTACAACTCTCCGATCGTCTACGCGCCGGACGTGACCGACACCTACTACTTCGTCTTCACGAACCCGTACCCGGTCTCGACCGGACTCACGATCGGGGTGTACATCACGACGCTCTACAACGCGAACGTCGCGAACGACGGGTTCGCGTAGACCCGAGGTTCCCGGCGGAGCGGCGTCAGTTCTCTTCGGCGGGGGGTTGCTCGCCCGTTGCCGGCGCCAGCACTGCGGCGGACCGGCTGAGGTATTCCGGAGGGACCCGGTCGACGAGGAAGACCGTCTTGCCCGCCTTCATGATCACAATGCCGTCCGCCCGGGCGCGCTTCGCGTCCACCTCGAGGATCACGGGCTCGGGGGTGCGAACCGCGCCCGCCGCATGGGCATCCTCGGCCGTCTTCGAGAGGTGCACCCTCTTGCGGTCCGACGGTTTCAAACCGACCTCGAGGACGATCGCGGCCTCCTCGGGGGTCACCGGGTAGTACAGGTGATCCGGGATGTTCTCGGTGGGGAGGTCGAGGTCGACGTCGACCGTGTGGCCGTAGGTCGCCCGGATCCGGTCGTCCCGGACTTCGTAGCGGCCCTTCGCGTCGGTCTCGACGATTGCGATCAGGTGCTGGGGCCGAAGCCAGTGGTAGGCGGGGTGCTTCTGGGAGATCGCGCGGACGATCTGGGGGAGCGGGACCCATCCGTGCGGGTCGATCGGGAGCTGGTAGCGGTCCGGAAAGTGCCGCAGGATACCGGTGACGATCCGACCCAGGTGGTCGAGCTCCCGGTCGTTCATCAGGAACCGACCGGGCTGGCCGCAGACGGGGCAGTTCTCCGCCCGGAAGTATCCGTGCTGTGCGCACTCCTTCAGCATCGCCCGGCCCTCCCGTTCGTCAGGCTTTGACCTTGTCCGCCTTCTTCTCGAAGTCGGTGAGCAGGTCCCCGTAGAGGTCGGTCAGGTCCTTGAGGACCCGCTTCAGCACCTGCTGGGGCTTCTCACCCTTCGTCTTCACGTAGAGCGTCGGGCGGTCGAGGAACGGGTGGCCGAGGTAGTAGCGGGCCTCGACGACCTTCTCCTCCTTCTGGAGCGCCTCGACAAGCGGGATCAGGAGGGTCTCCTCTCCCTTCGGGAACTCGACCCGGAGAAGGTCGTGCTCCTTCTCCACGACGCGAATCTCCATCGATGGCACCGGGAGCCCGGCCACCAGCGACCGCTTCTTAAGCGTGGCGGCCGCGAGGCGGGCGGTGCGCCTCTCGGAAGGTCCGCGCCGACGCCCATATTATACCGTTCATCGCCTCCTCCGCCGAACGGCCATGCGGTTTCTCGTCGTGGGGGGCGGCGCCCGAGAACATGCGATCGGAATCGCGCTCCACCGGGCGGGCTCGGAGCTCTACGTGGCGAGCTCGAACGCGAACCCGGGTCTCGAGCGGATGGCGAAGCAATCCGCCCGAATCGACCCGACGAATGCCTCCAAAGTGGTCGCGTTCGCGAGCGAGTCGGGCGCGGAGGCCGCGGTCATCGGGCCCGAGGCCCCTCTCGCCGCTGGGGTCGCGGACGCCCTGCGGGCCGCGGGGATCCCGACGGTCGGCCCGGACCGGGCGGCCGCCCAGATCGAGAGCTCGAAACTGTTCTGCCGGGAACTCCTCCAGCGCCATGGGGTCGAGGGCCAGCCCCGTTTCGCGGCTCCCGCGGCCCTCGAGGAGGTCGACCGTGCGGTCGCGGAATTCCCGGGCCCCTTCGTCGTGAAGCCGACCGGCCTCACCGCCGGAAAGGGGGTCTGGGTGCAGGGCTTGGACTTCGCGGAACCGAAGGACGGCGCGGCCTACGCGAAGTCGATCCTCGTCCAGGGCCAGCGGGTGCTCCTCGAGGAGAAGCTCGAGGGCGAGGAGTTCAGCCTGATGGCGTTCGTGACCGACTCGGGGGTCTACCCGATGCCCGCCGTCCAGGACTTCAAGCGTGCGCTCGAAGGGGACAAGGGCGGCAACACCGGTGGGATGGGGTCGTACTCCCAGCGGGACCACCTGCTCCCCTTCCTCGCGTCGGCCGACCGCGACCGGGCGGTCGCGATCATCGAGAAGACCGCGGCCGCGCTCCGCGCCGAGGGCCTCCCGTTCCGAGGCATCCTGTACGGCGGATTCATGCTGACCGCGGCCGGCCCCCGGCTCCTCGAGTTCAACGCCCGATTCGGCGACCCCGAGGGGATCAACGTTCTCGCGCTCTACGAACCCGGGGATTTCGAGGCGCTGCTGTTCGGCGTCGCCTCCGGCCGGGTCGACCCGAACGTGATCCGGTTCCGCCTTCGCGCCACCGTGGTGAAGTACGTGGTGCCGCCCGGCTATGGCGACAAGCCCCGCCCGGGCGGGCTCGTCACGGTCGACAGCGGAGCGATCGAGGCCGCGGGGGTCCACATCGTCTACGGGAGCGTCGACGCGGTCGGTCCGGGGACCGTGCGGCTGAGTTCCTCCCGGGGGATCGCCCTTGTCGGCGAGGCGAGCGCGATCCACGAGGCGGGGAGCCGGGTCGAGTCGGCCCTCGCGTTCGTCAAGGGCGACTATTTCGTGCGCCACGACATCGGCACGAAGGAGGACCTCTCCCGCCGATGGGAGCACATGCGAAAGCTCCTCGCCCCCAACGCAAAGCCTTCGCCGATTCCGCTCTCGGTGGCGCCGCCCGAGGCCCCTCCGTCGAGCGCGGGGACTCCCGACCAGGTCATCGGCTGAGGGCCGGTCGGCGAAGCGTCAAATACGACCCGTCCGCTCTCTTCGGTCCCGCACCATGTTCTGCCCTTCCTGCAAGCGGTTGATGCGCCCCGACAAGGCCGCCGGAGTCTGGCGGTGCACCTCGTGCGGGACGGAGATTCCGCTCGGTCGCGGGGTCGAAATCCGTCACACCCACGCCCAAGACCGCGGCACGGTCGCGGTGGTGGAGACGAAGCACGTCACGCTCCCGAAGGCGGCCGAGACCTGTCCGAAGTGCGGGAACGGCGAAGCGTACTGGGTGCTCCGACAGACGCGCGGCTCGGACGAGCCCGAGACCCGCATCTTCGAATGCACGAAGTGCGGCCACAAGTGGCGAGAGTACTCATGAGCGCCCCCGCTTTTTCCCCGGTCTCTCGGGCGTTCGCCGCCGACGCGCTCGGCTCGACCGTCCGCCTCCGGGGGTGGGTCCTGAGAACCCGATCGTCGGGGGGGATCCTCTTCCTCGTGTTGCGGGACCGGTCCGGGTCGGTCCAGGTCACCGGCCGCCGAGATGTCCTCGGAGACGAGGCGTTCGCCGCTGCGGAGCACGTCCAGATCGAAGGGTCGGTCGCCGTCGAGGGGACGGTCGCGGAGGACCGGCGGGCCCCGGACGGACGCGAGGTCCGCGCGAGTCGGATCGACGTGATCGACGCGGGCGAGCCATTCCCGATCTTCACCGACCAGACGGAGGAGTTCCTCCTCGACAACCGCCATCTCGCGATCCGCTCGCAGGAGAGCGTCGCGATCTTCCGCGTGAAGGCCGAGCTCCTGCGCGCCTTCCGCGAGTTCTTCGACCGGGAGGACGTCCTCGAGATGACCCCGCCGATCCTGACGGGGAACGCCGCCGAGGGGGGGTCGGAGGCGTTCCGGTTCGACTACTTCGGACGGCCGGGATATCTCTCCCAGACCGCGCAGCTCTACCTCGAGGCGCTCCTGTTCCCGCACGAACGCGTCTACGCGCTCACGCCGTCGTTCCGGGCCGAGAAGTCGCGCACTCCGCGGCACCTCACCGAGTTCCTGAACCTCGAAGCCGAACTCGCCTGGTGCGACTTCGCCGGGCTCCTCGACTTCATCGAACGGATGATGGTCGACGTCCTGCACGCGGTCGCCGAGCGTCGAGCGAAGGAGCTGAAGTCGCTCGGCCGTCCGCCCGAGGAACTGCTCGCGATCCGCACGCCGTTCGAACGCATCCGCTACGCGGAGGCGATCGACCGGCTCGTGAAGCTCGGGTTCCCAGTGCACTTCGGAAGTGACCTCGGCACGGCGGAGGAGCGCGCGCTGACGCTCGAGAGCCACTCCCCGCTCTTCGTGACCCACTACCCGCGCGAGCTCAAGGCGTTCTACATGCTCTGGTCGAAGGACGACCCGCGCACGGTCGAGGCCGCCGACCTCCTCGGCCCTGAGGGCTACGGGGAGATCGTCGGGGCATCGGTCCGCGAGACCGACATCGCCCACCTGAAACAGCGGATCGTCGAGATCGGAGCGAAGGTCGAGGACTACGAGTGGTACCTCGACCTGCGCCGCCACGGGAACATCCCACACGCCGGCTTCGGTCTCGGGGTCGAGCGGGTCCTGCGCTGGATGCTCCGGCGCGAGCACATCCGCGACACGACGCCGTTCCCGCGCACCCCGTCCCGCCACACGCCCTGACCGGGCGCCCCCGCCGGCGTCGTTTCCGCGAAGTGCGTGGGTAATGTTCAAGAACGCGCGCGGGTCTCTCCCGGGTACGCGCTCCCGACGGAGAACGTAGAGTGGCACCAGCGCAGGCAATGGACCGGGGAAGCGAACGACCGGGACCCTCGGTCGAGAAACCGTCGGGTGGCCTCCTTGTGGAGCGGGTGAACCATCAGGACGTCCCGTCGATCTGCGCGCTCTACAAGAAGGTCTGGGACCCGGCTCCGTCCGGCGTGCCCGTCGAGCTCGTGAAGGCGTGGCAGCCGTCCCCGCTCGAGTTCACGAGCCGGATGGGGGGCGTCACGTACTTCGCCGCCCGGAAGGACGGTCATCTCGTCGGCGTGGTCGGTTGCGAGCTCTATCACGGGAGTTGTCGGCTCGTCGACCTGGCGGTCGACCCCGAGCGGCGCCGCCAGGGGGTCGCGACGGCGCTCGTCGGAGCGGCCACCGAGTGGGCGAAGAAGGGCACCGCGGCGTCGGTGTGGGTCGACACCCTCCACACCCTCGCCCCATCGACCGCGCTCTTCCAGCGGCTCGGCTTCACGCTCGTGGGCGCGCTCCACCGGCACGAGTGGGGCGAGGACGTCAACCTCTTCGAGCGGGTGCTGTAGCGCGCGGGCGGTCAGCCCGTCGTCACGGTCGAACGCGCCGAGGCGTGGGTCGGTCGGTTCGGCAGCATCCCGTGGCGCTGCTGGAGCGCGCGGAGCCGGCGGACCCCGTCCTCCGGTCGTCCCCGGAAGAACTCTCGGGCGCCTTTCGCGAGCTCGATCGCCTCGAGCTCGGTCGCGACGCCGTGCGCCCGTTCGCTGAGCAGGTAGTCCCCGTACTCCGAAACGTACTGGGGAAGGCCCGCCTTGAGGCGGGTCACGGCCTGGAGTCGGATCGCGCGGATCTGCTGCTTGAGGGGGGCGAGCTTCCCCGCCCGCAGTTCGCTTTCGAGGTCGTCCGCGACCTCGGTGATGTCCTGAGCCGGGTCGATGCCGAGCGCCTGCATGTCGTGGAGGAGAGCGATCACCCGCTCGAGTTCCTCCCGAGCCTGGTCGAGATGTCGCTCCTTGAGCGCGACCACCCGGTCGACCTGCTGGAACGACGATAGCGCCTGAGCGATATCGCCCGCGCGGGCGGAATGGAGCGCGTCCTCGATCTGGTCCCGCTCGAGCCGGCTGTCGACGGAGTACGCCTCGAGGCGCGTGAGCCGGACCTTGGTGCGCTTCTCCCACTCCTCGAACGCGGCCAGGATCCTCTTCTGGGCGATCCGCTCGATCCCGCGGACCACCTCGGCCCACGGCTCCGGGTTGGACGCCGAGCGCGCGATCTCCTGTGCCCACTCGGGGAGGCGCGGGAGCTGGACCCCCAGCGCCTGGACCGCCTCCGACCACTGGTTGAGGCGGGCGAGACGGCGCCCGA
>Ga0187780_10003057_pt1 | contig 12634 bp, 14 predicted proteins | sample 1015_Q2_SP10_20__FD_132429 | JGI IMG/M metagenome (GOLD analysis project Ga0187780, IMG submission 132429) | Tropical peat soil microbial communities from peatlands in Department of Meta, Colombia - 1015_Q2_SP10_20_MG | ecosystem: Environmental > Terrestrial > Soil > Wetlands > Peat | place...
CAAGTATGCTGCTAAGAATAGACGACGTCGTCTCTTCGAAGGGAGCCAAAGAAGGCGGCCCACCGGGAGGAATGCCACCAGGTGGAATGGGCGGCATGCCAGGTGGAATGCCTGGAATGATGTAAGCAACCCCGAACCAACCTAGACCTATCAGCAGTAGCAGTAATCCGTGAATGGCTCCTGCTGACCCCCGACTCTTTCTTCAACTAATCTTCAGTCAGTTAACAATCCATCGCGACTGCTCTCGCATGAACTGTTGAACGTAATAGGGTCCCAGTCCGCTCTTGCCCGATGATCCGCTTCCTTTCCATCCACCGAACGAGTTAACTCCAGGCCATGCTCCTGTGGTTGCTCCAGCGCGGCGGTTCGCATAGGTCACGCCTGCCTGAATCTGATCGAAGAAGGTTGCCATCTCTTTGTGATTTTTAGTGTAGATCCCTGCGCAGAGGCCGTATTCGGATTTGTTAGCGAGGTCCATTCCTTGATCGAATGATTGAATCTCCCCGATCACAAGGAATGGTACAAAGAGTTCATCCATGAACAATCGATGTGAAGCGGGTAATCCTTCGACGGCAGCAGGTTCTACAAAGTGTCCGTTCGCATGCTCACCGGCAGACAGAACGTGACCGCCAAGGATGAACTTGCCCCCATCATTTCGAGCTTCGTCCGAAGCTTTCGCGTATGTCTCAACTGCTGTCCGATTTATGAGAGGCCCAAGAAACGTCTCCTTCCGAGTAGGGTCACCGATCTTCACGAACTTTTGAGCGTAGTCTGTTAGCAGGTTCACGAATCTCTTCTTGACATTCTGATGGACGTAAACACGGGAGCAGGCGCTACACTTCTGACCACCAAATCCGAAGGCGGCACGCATCACGCCTTCCGCAGCTTGATCTAGGTCAGCTGTTTCGCACACGATAGCAGGATTCTTACCGCCCATCTCTGTAATGATTGGCTTCGGGTAATCGGATGAGAATTGGTGGTACAATCGCATACCGACGTCTTTAGATCCTGTGAAGACGAAGCCATCTACGTTTTTATTCTCCTGTAATTCTACTCCAACCGTACTTCCGGGCCCAGTTACGAGGTTGAAGGCTCCTCGAGGCATCCCAGCGTCCAGATACGCTCGAGATATTTCATAACCCAAGACCGGCGATTCGCTGGAGGGTTTGTACACAACTGTATTACCTGCTACGAGCGCACCAGCCGACATTCCAGTGGAGAGAGCTAGAGGGAAATTCCAGGGACCTACCACCGCCCACACTCCGTAGGGACGCAACATGCTTGCGGTATCTTGTTTTGGTCCGGGTGATTCCAAGGTTTTTACGAATCCATTACTCGTGTCCATCTGTTCACAGTAGTATCGAATCAACTCTACTGATTCGTTAACTTCAGCCAAGGATTCGGCTCTGTTCTTGCCAACCTCGAGTGCCATCAGGGCAGCGAGATCGTAACGGCGTTGGAGTAAGAGGTCAGCAGCTCGGCGTAGGATGCGAATTCGCTCTTTGTACGGTTTGGAGCTCCAACTGGGAAATGCGGCTCTGGCGGCATCTATCGCTGCTTTTGCGTCGTCTCGATTCCCCTTCGGAAAATAGCTCACAACGAGATTCGTATTCAGAGGACTCGCATGCGAGTACTCTTCGCCCGTAGAATTCCATTTTTCACCATTTATGAACATCGAATAGTGGGCGCCTAACCGTGTTCGAGCTTCATTTACCGCGTGATCGTATGCTTCATCGTCTTTCGGCGTGATAGTGAGAGTCGCGTACGTGATCTTAGGGACCTTGCTTTTAGAAGCAGTTCTTTTTTTGGCCAACTTCTTTCGAGAAACCAAATCTTGTACCCGTAGAGAGCGCGTCTGGTTGGTCCGAATTATAGGTTTGCCCAGAAGTTTCCTAAATGGGTAGTAAGCCTTACTAGTTTCAAAATGACGTTTTCTCAACGACACACATGACCAGCCCCGTCGACCAAGGTAAGAGTTGGAAATTCTCACACGTAAGCGCGTATTCAGAGAACGTCTGCGAAACGTTCACTGACGCTAACGGAAAAATTCACTATCGATGGCTGTATCCAGACGGAAAAATTGAATACATCTGTTCCTGTCACAGATTTCTGAACAAATAGTCGACTCACTTGATTATCGTGATTACATCACGATCCTTCAGAACATGATTCATACCAACACGTTGAGGGCTGAATCTTACGCTGCTACCAGAGACCAAGGCGTACTTGGCTTCCCCAGCGAACCTTCGGTGGATTTTCTGACATACGTCAGTTACGGTCGACCCGGCCGTAAGTATTAACGGCTCTTCATAATCGGGCTCGTCGTTCCGAGGTTTCAAGTACACTCTAATGAAATTAAGTCGACGATAGATTGCTTCCTTCACGCTCTCAGTGTTCAGATTTTGATCCGCAGAGATCGGAATGAAATCTTCCCCAATTCGTCTTCGCGCCTCATCAACGTACTTCGAACTGACCAAGTCCACTTTGTTCAACACGGTCAGTGCCGGGACATACCTTCGATTTCCCGCTACAACATCAATAAGTTGATCATCTGATACATCCTCTCTAACAATTACATTCGCCTGATGTATCTTGTACACGTTCAGAATTCCACGAATTGTTGCATCGTCCAATTTGGTGAGTTTGCAGGTTACCGTTACTCCAAGGCCGCCTTGATCCGTCGGTTCAATCGTCACTTTAGGGCGGTCAGTGTTGATTCGGATGCCCATTTCGTAGAGCTCCTTCTTCAACGTGCTAATTTGATCGGGTTGAAACACGTCTAATACAAGCAAGATGAGATCAGCGTTTCGAGCTACAGCAAGTACCCTTCTTCCCCTACCGGTTCCACTTGCAGCTCCAGAGATTATCCCTGGAAGATCCAGGATCTGTATCTTTGCCCCATTGTATTCCAGAAGTCCAGGCACTACGGTCAGTGTAGTGAACGCATACGATGCAACCTTTGACTTTGCATTCGTAAGCCGGTTGAGAAGAGTAGATTTCCCCACGCTAGGTAAGCCGATGAGTACAACAGTTGAGTCTCCACCTTTCTTCACCTCAAATCCTGGACCGCCAGATGACTTCGAACGTTGAGCAACTTCCTGCTCCGCTTTGAGTTTCGCTAGTTTCGCCTTCAATAGTCCGATGTGATGTTCTGTGTGTTTATGGATCTGAGTTCTTTTCATCTCCTCCTCGATAGCCTTGATCTTCTCAGGTAACCCCATAAACAACCCTACGTGAAATGAACCGTAACACTATACGATAAAATCTTCCCGATAAGGAAGATCATTAATAGCTAAGTCAGATTAGCTTTTCTCGATGATCCAGTTCGCTTTCGATGCCGTTGTTTTCTCTTCTGTCTTGTTCTTATCCTGAATGCGGCTCTGCTCAACTTATGAGGCATTCTTTACTGCTCCTAAGCTGCCCCTAAGACATCTATAGATATATGTTAAACGCATCGCTCAAGATCCAACGAGGAAACAAGTTGTCCATCGAGGAATTAGCGAACAAAGGATCCGTCGAATGCAAAGAAGCATTTGCATATCTCAGAGAAGAGTTGAAGGCAGACCCGAACGTTGACGAGACAGTGGAGTACGAACCGCTCAAAGAATGCGAAACCCCTAGCTACAACGTACGAGAGACACCGAGGGTTAGAGTATTCTTCGGACAGAAACTGGAAATTTTTCTCTTCATCCCAGAGAGACAAGTACAGGCAATAAGGTCGGATCAAGCAATACCCGAATCGTTAAGGGCCTGGGTCGATCGGGCACAATTGGGCGGTATGAGTCGACTCTTAAGAGTACAGGTTGGTTCTAAAAAGGACGTGGAGGTCCTGATGCCTCTCGTTAAAGCTACCACACGTTCATAGAACTATTCTTGCTCATTGTAGCTTCGGACAAACTCCGGATCAACCACGCCTGAGACCACTCTCTCACGCCCGTCCGGAAGAATAACAGAAAGCCCCGTCGCATGATACGGAAGGTCCAACAGTTTCAGTCTCTCGAGATCTTCCGACTCGAATACTTTCATCCACTTACCATCGTGCTGCCGAAAGCAAAGCAACTTGATCACCTTTCGCTCCCCGAAACCAGCAACCCTACCTCCAGCCGACCCAAGAGATGCTCCTGGCAACTCGAGGATGTATATGCAGTTCTCTCCATGCGACTTGTTGAGCTCGATCATTTGCTCAGCGACGAAAATTCGGCGACTCTTCTCATTCAGTAAGGACACTAATTCGTCTAATGGCGTCATCCCGAAGGACCGTGAGAGCAGCGCTGACTCTAATCCATCAGTTGGTAATCTGGGCCACAGGTTTCTTCGCGGATTGCAACACGTTAAGAGCGCCAGTCTTCCGATTCAGCGAGAGCTGAATCTCTCCTCTGAAGCTCCTGACTCGTGCGTCACGAATTTCCACGAGATCTCCTTCTGATATCGTATTGATCTGGTTATTCCAGATGGCTAACGGAATTTCACCCGTCCCATCGGAAAGCGTGACTGAACACACGAGGAGAGGATTCCCATCCTTTGAGGTTACAGCGCGAACGTCAGATTTCTTAACAACATGCGCTTTGAACGAGACACCCTTCAAGCCAAACTTAAGATCGCGAATTGCACTTTCTCTCCCGTCCGATTTAGGAACTTCACGTTTACGGATACCTAGCCCGGTAAATTGCTCAGGCAGACGCCTTAGCTTGTCTACAGACTGATTCGCTATTTCGGCTTGACCGAACGGTTTAGCATTGTAGGAGAACATATAGACACAAGAAGTATCACCTCGTTGGCGAAGTTCTATAGTGAATTTGCCACACTTGCCTTTGCCGCGCTCTTGAGCGTTAAGCATCGCAGCGTGGAAGACCTGTGGAGCAATGTCATATTTCTCCGCCAGTTGAAGCATGTATAGCAAGTCTCGGTCTGATCCACGGGACTTTGGAAGGTATCTGAGAGCAATCGTCATATCGATTTCCTCAGTTGGTTGCTACATCTCCGTTATAAATTGCCCGAATTTTACGTCTCGAAAATCAGGTTTTGCAGAGAGATCTGGTCAATTTTGAGTACAGTCTTATATTCTGACCCTCGGTTAAGCCGCTCAAGATAGGTCATGGACATAATCGGCCTACTGGTTCACCTAGTCATCTCTGGGATCATCCTTGGACTGTTCGTGTGGTTGGCTGCTAAAGCCCTAGGCGCCCCTAAGGCATCGTACTACCACGGGGTAATCACAGTAATATGCGCAGTGATTCTGGGCGACGTCATCTCTTACTTGATTCCAGGATGGTTTGGGACGATCGTTGAGCTATTGGTCATTCTCCTGCTAATCAAGCACTTCTTCGGCGTTGGCTGGATTAAGGCGGTTGTGATCGCGGTTCTGGCTGTCGTAATAGCTATAGTACTTGCTGCGATTCTGGCGTTGATCGGTTTTGCGTTTTTCGGATCTGTTTTGAAAGGAATGATACCGGGAACCTGAATCTTCGCTCGGCCAGGTGCCTTTATTCAGGGTTTTGTGAATTCACGTTTATCGACGTAAACGTTCATCGACTTCATATAGGAAGGTGAGGTCAGGGTGGACCCAGCTAGTGTGAAGACGCTGTCCACGTGGAACTTGAAGCGGGCATCCTTGCTAGTACCTGCGTAGGTCATCATTATTTCTCCGGGTCTCCCCGTAGCGCTCTTCTCATGTTGAACCTTTAGATTTCGATCTCTCTCCATAAACCAGGAAGTAATTTCCTTCCTCAAAGTGGTCTCCACCTGATCGAAACTCAATCCTTTATGATGCTGCTCAAAACTCGTAGAAACTCCCTTCCTGCACTCCTTTGCCAAGGCGGTCATGTATACGAACGCCTTCTCGACCAATACTCGTCCTGAAGGGGTATCAGTCATTGACATCTCACGGTCTGCAATCGCTCTTAGAACCCATTAAAAGCTTAGCCAACCTGCCTTTTCTGAACACGTGCGTTAAAATCAAAGAGCGTCTCCAGCGCAAATGCTTTTCACCTCATAATTGTGAGGGCTGAACGATCAGATTGAACTCTCGCTCAAACGTTGCGGGAATTGACGGAGGAGCCAGCAAGACAGTTGCAATAATTGCAGATACAAATGGCAGAATCCTAGGAAAAGGGAAAGCTGGTCCTTCAAATTATCACAACATAGGAGTTCAAGCTGCAACCCTCGCTATCCAGACCGCCCTGAGAAGGGCACGACTCAACGCGGCCACAACGGAAAGACCCGAAATAGCAGTGGTCGCACTCGCGGGAATAGATTCCAAAGGTGACATGATTACAGCCTCTCGTTTCGTGAAGAATTCTAGAATCGCTCAAACAAGCATAGTCATCCACGACTCTGTAGCAGCCCTATATGCAGCAACGAAAGGGCGAGCAGGAATCGTCGTCAATGCAGGAACGGGCAGCTTCGCAGCAGGCATCAACAGCAAAGGAGCATACGCTCGCGCAGGAGGCTGGGGCTACATAGTAAGCGACGAGGGCAGTGCCTATGATATCGGGCTAAGAGCGATTAAGATGGCGTTCAGATCGTTTGATGGGCGAGAGAAAGAGACAGAGGTTGTTACGATTCTAAAACGTAGATTTCGAATCCAACAGGTCGACGATCTAGTACCCCAGCTCTATACGACCGGGCTTTCAGTCGAACAGATCGCAGGATTAGCCCCTCTCGTGATCAGATCGGCACAAAAGGATTCGATAAGCAGAAGGATTGTACGAGAGGCAGGCACAGAACTCGGCGAACTTGTCTGCACCGTGGCAATTCGATTACACATGACGAAGAATAAATTTCCAGTAGCGGCGATAGGTGGAAATTTCAGATCAGGAGACTACCTTCTGCGAACGCTCAAATTTAGAATAAGACAAGTTTGCCCTAACGCACGTGTCATTCAAACGAATGTGGAACCCGTCCTGGGATCGCTTTCCCTTGCGCTCAAAGCCCACAAGAAAACAAATCGGTAGGTCAAACACTATGAGTTGGCCATGATTCGTTCGGCAATCTTTCTCGCCCGCTCGTAAGCTCGAACCCAACCCCCATCCGTTTCGCTTGCGCATGCAATACCTACAACCTTCCGCTTTGTTTCCGTTAGAGAAGGGTCGCCGCGGGATACATACACTGAATAGCAGCCTTTCGCTGAATCAGGATTCAGGATATCGATCATAACAAACATGTTCCGAGAACTTTTTCTCCAAAGGTACGGTTGGTTATTGACGCCTCGATCAATCACTCTCCAATACTCTCTAGCAGCCGACGACTTCGGCAAACCTGTCACAACCATCTCCCTCTATTGAAAAACCAGATTCTCATAGGATTTACTTGTTTAGTACCAACGTGAACTTGAAGTCATTAGAGAAAGCTTAAGCATGAGTTTTCACGGGTCGTAATTGTAATGATGCGTCCTATGGGCTCCAAGAAAACAACCAAGGAACCGGCTCAAAAACGCGGACTCAGCAAAGCTGAGAAAATTGCGATACCAATCATCATCATAATCGCAATCTGGGCAATCTATTCCTTCACCCAACCTACACCCACCTCGACAACTCTCTCAGTTACATACTCCTCAACCCCATCACTCTCACAATCAAGCAGCGCTCCGGACTTTACACTACCCTCCGTAAGCTCAAGTGGACTTACCGGACAATCCGTCACACTGAGTTCATATCGCGGAAAGGTTGTGCTGCTGGAGTTCATGGAACCATGGTGCCCTCACTGTCAACATATGGCCTCGATCCTAGACAGTTTATACTCTCAATATGGTAGCGGCAATGTAGTCTTCATTTCCGTGGCCGGACCATGGAACGGAGCAACATCAGATGACGCAGCCAACTTCATCCGAAATTACGGAACCAGCTGGGTGTACCTCTACGACTCCTCAGGAACCGTGTTCAGCGAATATGGAGTCCAATCGACTCCTACATTTGTTATTATTGGGAAGGATGGATCCATCTCAACCACATTTACGGGCGAACAAACATCAGACACACTCTCAGGAGCGATCTCAGCAGCTATAAACGGGTGAACGGTCGAACATCATTTGTGTCACATGACACATTTGGCACCGCCGGTCAACCCTATGCTACGCGACAAGTGACGGAATGCGTTGTCGAAGCGGCTGTCCGGCCTGGTCTCACTCTACGATTCTTGAATTTTCAATTCTGATACTTTAGATAACGGGCATATAACCGTCCTTGCGTTTCTTCCCGATTCGCCATTTAGCTCCATCAATAATCGTTGAAGGCAAGTCTGATGCTGCATTCGAGTTTGAGGCTTCAGTTCTATCTTTCTGTGTTCGTTGCCTCTCTCGGTCTAGCGATGTACACAGTATTCATTCCGGTCTTTGCCCAGACCTTTGGAGCCACATTTTTCGACCTTGGTCTCATCGGCGCCGTAGGGGCTCTAGCGACGGCGACAATACCTAGTTTGGCTGGTCACATGGCTGATAAAACTAATCGACTCTGGATCTATCAACTCTCATTGACCATCAATGTGCTAGCTACCTTCTTCCTCATCTTCAGTCATTCAGTATTCGATATTGTTGCCTTGCGCCTGGTCGGAGGCGTAGGGTTAGGTATTTTCTGGCCAATGGGAGAAGCACTCGCGTCAGATCTTGCGCCCGCCGACAGACGAGTGCAAGAAATGGGTCGATATAGCGTCGCGATGGCCCTAGGATTATTGATAGGCCCATCGATGGGGGGTTTTGTGACTCAAACTTTCGGATATTCAAATCTCTTCATCATTTCATCTGCAATCATAGGCGTCTCACTTTTGCAATCAGTGCTGTTGGTACTGCCGTTGTATCCGAAGCAGGAGTCTGCAAGGCCTGAGAGGAGCGATGGCAACGTGCGTATAATCAGAGGTATACTCCCCATGTACTTGATGCTCATCTGCTATGGCGTCGTATGGGGACTCATCAGTTCCATCTTTCCAGGCTACGTGAATTCATTGGGAATAAATGCGCTGCTCATAGGTTACCTGTTCAGTGCTTTTGGAGTCACAAGAATCTTCTCTCTTGCGACGGCACACCGCTACCTGAAGTACGGTGAGAAACGCATGTTAGCCGTATCCTCATCAATTATCTTCCTAGGAATTCTAATAGTCGCAGCTTTCCCAAACTTCATCGCATTCCTGATTGGGATGATGCTGATTGGAGGAAGCGTCGGCGTCGTTTTTCCGATAGCCAACAGCCTCATTTCGCACCAATTTCCCGATCAGAAGAGAGGTGCAGCAATGGGATCGTATGAGACTGCAGTCAACACGGGAGAAACTATAGGCCCTTACGTGGCCGGGGTGCTTGCATCTCTGGTGACCATTACCTCCGGCTTAATGTTGATGTCGATCTTTCCTGCACTTATGATTTTGTTCACTCTTTGGGGAAGAACTCGGCCCGCGAATGCGATACGACAAGACTCACGCTAGATCTCCGTGAAAGCATTAATACATCCTAACCTCGCAATTCGAATTATGACCCGCTTCTGGAAAGTTGCAGCACCCGTATGGGCATTTTTTGAGAGGCAGACCCGTTTCTTCCAACTGGGCCAGAGGGTCCCGATTGAATCAATCATGAAAGGCCTCAAAGACTTGGGGTTCGACGGAATTGAACTAGGCGTATTCGATCCTGCTAAAGACGGCACGAAAGAAGAAATGCGTAAAGTTGAACAATTGCTAAAATCCAACGGCCTCGAGGTACCCAACCTCTATGTGGACATTGCAGGCCACTGGCCCCTCGCATCTTTTACTCATCCAGATGCTCAAGTGCGTCGAGACGTCGTCCTATTGTTGAAGCAGAGCATAGAGATCGCAAAAGGATATGGCATCGGCATGATGGGAATATCACCAGACTGCGACGGATTTCCACATCCTTTCGGAGTCAGCTACAGAGACGCTTGGAACTGGATGAAGGAGGGCATCGCAGAATGTGCTGACGCTGCGAATGATGCAGGGTTGAGATTTGCTTTTGAGTATAAACCAAAAGAGACACGCAACTTCTCCCTGATCGCGAATGCAGACGGTGCGCTCCGATTAGTTGATCAGGTTAATTCAAACAATTTCGGCGTCCTCCTAGATACGGGTCATGCATTGTACGCGAAGGAAGATTTGCCGATGACCGTGGAAAAACTCGACAAGAAACTATTCCACGTTCACATCTGCGATAACTATGGAGACTGGGACGACGACCTTCCACCTGGAACAGTTCACGATTTTACCGACTTCTTCAAGGCACTACGAAGGATAGATTACAAGGGTTGCGTGGGACTTGACATTTATCCAATGCAGGACCCATTCGGTGAGTGCAAGAAGAGTATAGTGTACATCGACGAAATGTACAATAAGTTATCCAAAAAATAGTCGTGGCTTTACCTTAGGCTCGTATCCAAGAAGATATGGTGTCGTCGATGGTTTTCGCCGTCGAGTAACTTGGTGACCACACTTTCCGGAAGTACTCAACATACCGTTTGTGTGATCTCTCATCAGGCTCCGTGACTATGGCCTCATTCAGCTTAAGCCATTTCTTGATGACGCCTGCGTCTTGTATCTGTTTGCTAGCAAGAGCTGCTAGTAAAGCGTCTCCGCCTGGTGCTTCACTACTGCGAGGAGCATACACAACCCTGTATCCTGTCACGTCAGCTAGGATTCTGCGGTAGATTGCGCTCTTGGCGGTAGGTCCGGAAATGAGCATAGCGTCTGAAAGATGAATCTCAGTGTCCGCCATAGAGTCAACATGTCTAAGAAGATCAAATGCCACACTCTCCAAGATCGCCCTGTAAAGTTCCCCTCTCGTGGGTATTCCTGACAGACCGCTGAACCCACCGAAACGGGCTGGATTCCAGTTGGGGGTCCGTTCCCCCATCATCTGCGGAATGAACAGAATCCCTTTTTCTGCGGCCAGCGAAGACTCTGCTTCTCCGTCCAGAATTTGCTCTTTCGAGCCAGTGAGACCTGCGAACCATCGGAAGCAGTGTCCCGTTGTCTTCGACCCGCCAAAACTTTCGAGTCTGTGACTTGAATCTACAACGAAAGGATAGTTGATCAGGCTCGTCGTAATCTTCCACGGTCCGACCCTATCGTCCTGGATAATGTTCCAGCAGCCGCTAGTGCCACACATGAAGTTGTGTTCGCCATTGTACAGCGCGCCACTTCCCAGAGCACTGGTTGGTGCATCATCGCCTCCAGCTGCGACCACAGTCCCTTTCTCTAGGCCGGTTAATTCTGAACCTTTAGAGGTCAGCTCGCCAACTACTTGGTCACATGCAATTAGATCTGGAAGTTTATCTCGCTGAATATCCAGCTCGTTAAGAAGTTCTTCTGACCATCGCGACCGTTTAATGTCGAATAATCCGCCCAAATTTCCAGCGTAGCAAAGGTCGTAGAGTAATACTCCGGTAAGCAAGTAAGCTGCGTAGCCGTTCGGAGTGGCAAACTTGTACGTCTTCGCCCAAATCTCCGGGAGGTTATTCTTGATCCACAACATTTTCGTAAATCCGAAATATGGATCTGAAGTATTCCCCGTAATGGTCGATAGCTTGTCGTAACCGACTGTTCTGAGGACTTCAGCTGCTTCCTCAACAGCTCTCGAATCGTTCCATATCAATGCAGGATAGATTGGTTTCAGCTCTTTGTCAAGGGGAATCCCACTGCCCGGATTGAGAGCAGATACACAAACTGCACAAATGTCGCTCGCAGTAACACCCTTCTTGGCCGCTAGGGCAAGGGATTGTCGGATAGACTCGAAACAGGCGCGCATCCAAACTTCAGCGCTCTGCTCGGACCACTTTGGCTTGGGAGACTCGGGTGCATACCCAAAGGATCCGGCTGCTGCGAGGACGTCACCAGTTTCAACGTCTACTACAACAGATTTCGCGCTGGTTGTACCGATATCACACCCGATAACACCAGTCAATACCATCATTCTCCCGATAGGACGTAGTGATCTGAGCGCATTCACATATCACATTGTTCCTCCATACTCAGCGCAAGAATCAGCCTGTCATCGTAGAAGGAAAAATCGCAATCTGGATCATTACTGCAAAATGAGGGCCGTAAGTCGAATTGCACTCACGTAAACTCAGTCTTTCCTCAGTCAAGTGTCCCGTGTATTCCGGCAATTAAACATGTGAACATGATCTAATCAGAGAAGGTTTATTGCATATTCAGAACACACTCACGTTCCCAAAAGGAGGGAATTGACTTCGCGAATCGTTCACATTTCCGATCTTCATTTTGGTCCCGAATTCCAGACCGCTGTATTTGAGGCGGCCGTGGACGAGATTAACAATATTGAACCAGACGTTCTCGTGGCCTCAGGTGATTTGACAGAGAATGGATTGGTGTCGCAATACAGAAGCGCAAGACGTGCGCTGGAGAACATCAAGTGCAAGAAGAGAGTCTTCTGCAGTGGCAATCATGATTACAGATCGACAGGTTACCTGTTGTTTAAGCAATTCTTTCCAAGTAAGCCGATTCTCAAAGAAGATGGAATTGTCTTTGCGGTGATCAGCACAGCGCGACCAGAACGAAACGAGGGCGAAGTGGGCCATCGACAAGTGCTTTGGCTCGACGAGACTTTCAAAAAGTACAAGCGACTTACCAAGATCGCTGTCATACACCATCATTTGATTCAAGTCCCCGACACAGGACCTGACAA
>Ga0187780_10003058_pt1 | contig 12633 bp, 11 predicted proteins | sample 1015_Q2_SP10_20__FD_132429 | JGI IMG/M metagenome (GOLD analysis project Ga0187780, IMG submission 132429) | Tropical peat soil microbial communities from peatlands in Department of Meta, Colombia - 1015_Q2_SP10_20_MG | ecosystem: Environmental > Terrestrial > Soil > Wetlands > Peat | place...
ATCATATCAGTACCGGTGCGACTCGACGTTCAACCTCGAGCCGCTCAAGGAGATGCTGAAGGAAAAAGAGGTATTTGGGCTCATCGTGCTTGATCGAAACGAGGCGACCGTCGGTCTCTTGAATGGGAAGCATATCGAGCCAGCGAAGCACCTCACCTCGGGCGTACCCGGCAAGCATACGAAGGGCGGGCAATCACAACGCCGCTTTGAACGGCTACGTCTCATCGCGATTCACGAGTTCTACAAGCGCATAGGTGAGGCCGCAACTACCGAGTTTCTGCAGCATCCTGAACTCAAGGGCGTGCTTATCGGCGGTCCGAGCCCGACGAAAGAGGAGTTCGTTGACGGCGAGTACTTGCACCACGAGCTGCAACAAAAGATCCTCGGCGCCTTCGACGCCTCCTATACGGACGAATTCGGATTATCGGAGCTTGTGGAAAACGGCGCCGAGGTGCTCCAAGAGCTCGACCTCATGCGCGAGAAGAAGGCGGTGGAACGCTTCCTCAAAGAGCTCGTGCACGATTCTAACAAGGCCACGTACGGAGAGGAACACGTGCGCAAGGCGCTGCAGCTGGGGGCCGTCGACACGCTCCTGCTCTCAGAAGCACTTCGCATCACGCGCGTTACAAATAGGTGCCCCCTATGTGGGTTTACGCGCGAAGAGACGATTCGAGGTGTGAAGGGAGTAGGGCTATGTCCGAAATGTGAGGCCGGAATGGAACGAACGCACGAGGAGGATGTCGTGGACGAGCTTATACGAGCGGCAGAAGACACTGGGACATCAGTCGAGTTTATCTCCACGGACTTTAACGAAGGAGAGCAGCTTATGCGAGCGTTTGGCGGTATAGCAGCCGTTCTTCGCTTCGCGGTCGATGGACACTGAGGCCGTTATGTTCCTCGTTTTTCGCGCACGTGTCGAAGAACTTTTGGCGAAGGCATTGCGCGAGTGTGCGTACCCTTCTGATGATTGCGCGCTAGCAGTCAAACCCGGCTACGCGGATCTGACGAGTGCAGTTGCTTTCAAGCTCGCTCCGCTCCTCAAGCTCAAGCCGCACGAGATTGCGCACAACGTAGGCCGCTGTATCGGATCTGATGAGCTCATAGGACGAGTCGAGGTCGCAGGCCCGTACCTCAACTTCTTTGTGAGTGCCGGGTACTTGCGCGATACGCTGAGGAGCGTGGAACGGCAAGACTACCACTACGGGCACATAGGCGCTGAGGGGACGGTGATACTCGAACACACGTCCGCCAATCCGAACGGCCCCCTGCACGTCGGTCACATCAGAAACTCAGCAATCGGTGACACACTGAGGCGCTGTCTGAGGCAGGCGGGGTACACCGTGGAGACACAGTACTACGTGAACAATATCGGCCGGCAAATCGCACTGGTCGTCTGGGGCATGATGCACTACGAGCTCGACCAGCAGAAAAAGCCGGATCACGCGACTGCCGATCTCTACGTCAAGGCGAACGCCGAGCTGGAACTGCATCCGACAAGGATGGTGGAGGTGCAGCAGCTCATGCGGGGCTTTGAAAAGGGTGATCGGGACATCGCACAGCTTTTCGAAGACGCCGTCCAGTTCTGTTTGTGCGGCATCAACGAGACACTCAAGGAACTCAACGTGACGCACGATACCTTCGTGTCAGAAAGCGAGTTCCTCGACGACATTGACGGCATTATAGATGAACTGAGCAGGTACGGAATCACACAAGACGACAGTTCGGTGAACGTCGATCTCTCCGGCTTTGGTGTGGAAAAGAAACTTGTGGTGCGCAGATCCGACGGCACCTCGGTGTATGCGACCCGTGACATCGCGTATCACGTGTGGAAAGCGGGACGGTGCAACCGGATGATCGACGTGCTCGGCGCGGATCATAAGCTTACCGCACTACAGGTCGGAACCGTGCTCGGATTACTGGGCATAAAGCCGCCAGAGGTGGTCTTCTTCGAGTTCGTTTCATTGCCCGAAGGCTCAATGAGCACTCGGCGGGGTCACTTCATCAGCGCAGACGAAGTGCTTGAGAAAGTAACTGCAAAAGCTTACGAAGAGGTCGATAAGCGACGCCCGACGCTCAGCGACGACGAGAAATCTTCAATCGCAAAAGCAGTGGGCATTGGCGCAACTCGCTATGACTTGCTCAAGGTCTCAGCTGATAAGCCGATGGTCTTTGACTGGGCCGAGGCGCTTGACTTTGAGCGGCAAGGCGCGCCCTTTCTTCAGTATGCGCACGCTCGAGCAAGCAACATTCTCATAAAGGCGGTCGTCGGTGACGAGTATGATCCCAGCGTGCTGAACGACGAATACGAGGTGAAGCTCATCAAGTTATGCGCGATGTTTCCCGCGGTAATGGAAGATGTCACGCGCAATCTGCGCGTAAACACGCTCGCAACATATGCCCGAGAGCTCGCTGAAGCCTTTAATCAGTTTTATCGATTCATGCCTGTGCTGTCAGCCGAACCCGCGGTGCGGAGCTCACGGCTCGCGCTCGTTCAATGTACGCGTATAGTATTGAGAAATGTGCTGAACTGCCTTGGAATAGAAGCTGTCGACTCCATGTGAGGCTCACCATGCGAAAAAGGAAGTTTGTCACCGGCGCTGATCAATCGTACCGGCAGATTCTAGCACGACAAGGTTACCACGCTATTGGCCGTGCCGGAGCGGTGAAGCCGTGCCTTTGGATGAGACGATCGCTTCGCAACGGCGGCGTGTGCTATAAAGAGCAGTTTTACGGGGTGTGCTCCCATCGATGTATCCAGATGACGCCCATTCTCCATTGTAATCAACGATGCCTCCATTGCTGGAGAGCGACCGATATCGACACGTTCGATGGCGCCGGCTATGACGAGCCGCACGTGCTGGTGGAAGGTTCGATAGCGGCGCAGGAGAAGCTTATATCCGGATATAAAGGGTACCAAGGAACGAATAGGGACAAGCTCACAGAAGCGCATAGCCCGAACCAGGTGGCGATATCGCTGAGCGGAGAACCGACGCTCTACCCCTATCTCGATGAGCTCATAGAGCTGTATCGGCGACGAGACATGACCACGTTTCTCGTATCAAATGGCAGCTCCCCAGATGTGCTCGCGCGGATACGTCCGACGCAACTATACTTGTCGTTGAACAGTCCGGATAAGGCACATTTTTACCCGCTTTGCAGACCACGCGCACATGGATTCGAGCGGCTGCTCGAATCACTGACGGTGCTTGCCGATCACCCGTCTCGCACCGCGGTTCGTATTACGCTTGCAAATGGGGTCAACACATTTGATCCCACGGGGTACGCACGACAAGTGGAGTTGGCCGATCCCGATTACGTGGAAGTGAAATCGTACATGCACCTCGGGTTCTCACGAAAACGCCTGCCTCGCACCGCAATGCTCTCTTACGAAGATGTGCTGACTTTTACACGCAGGATTGCAGCGTACGCAGGTTACACGATCGCGGGGGGATCGCCGATAAGTCGGGTCGTCCTCCTCACAAGGGACGGCGCGATTGCGAGGATTACTAGCTAGTCGCGCGCTGCACTATTGCCAAGTCCGCATTGCCAACAAAGAGAAGATAAACAGCCGCCATACTTATGCGACACGATCTAGAGAAGCTGAAGAGTGAAAAAAACCTCTACGGCCTTATAAATGCGCTCAATGATGCTGACGACAGAAACAGAGCCCAGGCCGCCGAAATGCTAGGAGAACTCAAAGACGAGGTCGCAGCGGACTATTTGATCCAAGCGCTAAACGACGACGAGTGGTCTGTACGGAGAAATGCGGCGTGGGCGTTAGGTGAGATAGGCAGCAAGCGCGCGATCCCATACCTCATCGCAACGTTTAACAAGTCGCACGCCGGGATTGATGCGTATTGTGCCGAAGCGTTGGTGAAGATCGGTCGCGCCGCAGTGAAGCCTCTTATGAGGGCGCTTGACAGCCACGATCTCAACGTTCAATATTGGTCAATCGAGGCCCTTGGAGAGATTGGTGATGCTCAGGCCCTAGCGTCTCTGATCGCCCTATTGTTACATAGAGACGCCATCATTCGGTACAGTGCGGTCAAGGCGCTCGGCGAGATTGGAGATCGCATGGCGCTCGAACCGCTTACCAGGGCGCTTGCGGATCCAAGCGATACGGTGAAGCAACTCGCGGAAAAGTCGATACGAAAGGTGCTCTCATCAGCACTGCCGCAAAATGCAGAGCTTGGACAGGTGGTCAAACTCATTGCGATCGTGAAGCGAGAGAACGGAACGACGAAACGGATTGAAATTGATATGCCATAAGGAGGCGTATCTTTCTAAGGGGCCGTACACCCCACGTTGCCATTCAAAACGTCATGCGAGAACGCATTCGCTACGCGCACTGTTCGCAGGTAAGCATTTATATAAGAATGACGCGTAGCACTCTGAACAAGGCAACAATTTCATACGTAGTATTGCGCGCATCATCTCAGGTCAGTGATCCTACTGCCTGAAAGCGACCTAAAATCGGCATCTTATGGCTCACGTGCCCCTTTTTATCGATCTCAAAGAGAAGCGCACGGTTATATTCGGCGGCGGACATGTCGGCGAAAGGAAAGCAAAGACCTTTTGCGCTCACGGGCCCACAACAGTTGTGAGCAAAGGCTTCACCCCACAGCTGGTCAAAATGGCAGATGCCGGACTTATCGAAGTGATCACGGATGATGTGAAAAACGTGACACCGTATCTTACTGACGCATTCATCGCTGTTCCTGCCACAAATAACCGCAAGCTGAACGAGTTCATCGCGGATCAAGCCAAGGCAAAGGGTGTTCTTGTCAACCAAGTAGACGGCATTGGCGAGGTTATCGTCCCCTCGATTATCTCCAGGGAAGACATCATCGTCGGCATCTCCACGATGGGCAAGAGCCCCGCGTCAGCCCGATTTATGAGGCTGAAGATCCAAGAGTTAATAGACGACGTAGCGCTCATGGTCGGCCTGCAGAATCACCTGCGAACCATCTTAAAAACTGAGATCGACAGCCAGCGCGAGCGCAGGCGACTACTCGAATTGATTATCAATGACCGTGGCGTGTGGATGGAACTCGGCGAGTCCTACGAAGCCGGACTTCGCGCGGCCCTTGAAATCGTCCGAAACGAACAACGCAAGCAAAGGTGACTGAGGAGTCTTCCGTGAACGGCATAACAAGCGTCTCGATCACCCACAAATGGGCGAGCCTGAACGACCTAGAATGCGCGAGAATCGGCGACGTCAAGGGCACCCTAAAGGCCGCGTGCCAAGGCAAAGGCGTGCGTGAATGCGTGATACTGCAGACGTGCAACAGGATCGAAGTCTACCTTGACGTCGGTCCCGATTTCGAAAGAGATACTTTTACCGATCGTTTCTTTCCCCACATTCCGACCTCCCTTATCGGCCACTACGAATCACGGGACTCACTCAAGCACCTTATGAGACTCGCCTCGGGTCTCGACTCGATGATCGTCGGCGAGGATCAGATACTCGGTCAGCTGAGAGACGCGGCAAATGTTGCCAGGGAATGCGGGACGCTGGGACCAGAACTGAGCATGGCATTTTCTAAGGCGCTGCAGGTCGGCAAACGCGTGCGAGCTGAGACGGAAATCAACCGCGGTGCCGTGTCCGTTGGATCCGCAGCCGTCGATCTCGCCGAAAGGTTGTTGGGAACGCTCGAAGATAAGGCGATCTTGACCATAGGAGCTGGCGAGCTGGGAACGCTCGTTGCAGTGGCTCTTGCCGAACGTAAACTGAAAGCCATGTTTGTGTCCAACAGAACCTTCAGGCGTGCCCAAACGCTTGCAAAAAGGCTTGGAGGCATCGCGGTACGATTTGACAAGATCGGTGAGTACCTACAGCAGGCTGACCTCGTCATAAGCGCCACGGGCGCCCCCCACTGCATACTGACCCGCTCCCAGATTAGCGCGGTGATGCAGAGTCGGCGAAGTCAAAGCTTGCTTATTATCGATATCGCCAATCCGCGTGACGTCGAAGAAACGGCCGCAGAGATAGAGCATGTGCAGCTTCATAACATCGACGACTTGAAGCAAATCACCGAACAGAACTTGAGGCGGCGTCAGTCGGAGATAGGCAAGGTGGTAGCGATCATAAACGAAGAGCTCAAGCTCCTCGAGGAACAGTACAAGAAGCAGAGAGCAAACGAGCTTATCGCGGGCTTGTACAGAAACGCGGAAGACATTCGAATCCGGGAATTGCAGAAAGCGTACAACAGAATAGGAGACGAAGGCAACGCGGGCGACTACCAGCAGATATTAGATGACCTCACCGGTTCGATCGTGAAGAAGCTGCTGTTTGAACTGACGGTGTCTCTCAAGGAAGCAGCTATAAACGACGACTACGACCTGATGCTCTCTGCGTTCCGGCTGTTTAGACTCCAAGGTGATTGATTGGCCCATCGACCTTCAAGGCTCAGAAAGAAAGGTTTGGCTGCGCTTGTCCGCGAAACATCGCTACACGTGGAAGACCTCGTCTGCCCGCTCTTCGTCGATGAAAACCTGCAAGAACCCGTCGAAATACCTTCGTTGCCGGGGTTTTTTCGGCACACCGTGAAAACCGCCGTGCGCGAGGCCGAGGAAATAGCCGACCTGGGTCTTCCTGCTCTCATCTTGTTCGGGGTGCCGCGGCACAAGGATGAGCGTGGCGGCTCCGCACTCAGCGGCATCGTGCAAGACACGATCAGCGACATAAAACGGTTCGTACCAGGTGTGACTGTAATTGCCGATGTATGTCTCTGCGAGTACACCGACCACGGCCATTGTGGCATCGTTGATAAGCGGGGTGAGATATTGGACAGCCCGACGCTGCAGATGCTGCAACGCGTCGCCGTGTCGTACGCGAAAGCTGGAGTCGACATAGTCGCGCCTTCGGGGATGATTGACGGCATGGTCAACGCGATACGAACAGGGCTCGACAGCGAAGGTTTCGATCGGGTTGCTATAATGTCCTATGCCGCCAAGTACTGCTCCGGCTTTTATGCGCCCTTTCGAACTGCCGTGGACTCTGCGTGTGCTTTCGGCGATCGCTCGCAGCATCAAATGGACCCGGCTAACTCGAACGAAGCGATTAGAGAGGTCAGCTTGGACGTGTCCGAAGGCGCTGACATCGTGCTCATCAAGCCAGCGCTCCCTTATCTTGACATCATCTTTCGAGTCAAGCAAGCTTTCGGAGTGCCTGTTGCGGCTTACAGTGTCAGTGGCGAATACGCTATGCTCCGATCGGCGATGGCAAACGGCTTGTTAGAGCACGACGTAGTTCACGAGAGCTTGCTTTCCATAAAGCGCGCAGGAGCCGATATGATAATCACCTATTTTGCAAAAGAGGCTGCAGCGAATTTGCGGCAGGAAGTGAGGAAGTGAGAACCGATCAATCGGAAAAGCTGTACCAGCAAGCGGTTAAGAAGATGCCCGGTGGTGTATCAAGTCCTGTACGGGCAATCGATCCCTACCCTTTTTACGTTGAGAGAGCAAGCGACTCACGAATATGGGATGTTGACGGCAACAGCTACATCGATTACTGCATGGGTTACGGCCCCCTGATGCTCGGCCACGCTCATCCAGCCGTCTGCGAGGCAGTGACGGAACAGCTAAAACGCGGCTGGGATTACGGTGCCCCAGTCAAGGCGGAGGTTGAACTTGCGACGCGCATTTTGCAGGACTTCCCCTCGATGGAAATGCTCCGGTTTGTGTCAACAGGAACTGAGGCGACGATGAGCGCGATTCGTGTCGCCCGGGGCTTTACTGGCAAGGACGTCGTCGTGAAGATCGAAGGGGGCTATCACGGCGCGCACGATGCCGTACTCGTCAAGCCGGACTCCGCCGCAATCTCCAACCCCAGTTCTATGGGTGTGCCGCGTGATGCCGTCAAAAACACGGTGCAAGTGGCGTTTAACGACGTCGAAGCGTTATCCGACGCGTTGGAAAGAAAAGAAGTGGCCTGTCTGATCGTTGAGCCCGTCATGGGCAACATCGGTCCTGTCCCGCCGGAGCGGACGTATTTGTCGGAGGTGCGGAAAGTCACGAACGAGAACGACGTGCTCCTTATATTCGACGAGATCATCACCGGATTCAGGCTCTGCATCGGAGGAGCTCAATGTTTGTACGACGTCACTCCCGACCTTACCACCCTAGGAAAAGTCGTAGGTGGTGGATTTCCGATAGGCGTATTTGGGGGGAAGAAGGAGATTATGGAACTCGTAGCTCCCTCGGGGGCTGTGTATAACGCTGGCACGTTCAGCGGACACCCTGTATCGCTTGCCGCCGGACTGGCCACGCTTTACGTCCTCGACGAGGAGGGGTACAGACGCGTCAACGGGTTAGGCGACCTCCTAAGAAGGATGCTCATCGATCTGCTGCACGAGCTGCACATCGATTTCGCCGTGCAAGGCATCGGTTCAATGTTCCAGGTGTTTTTCAGAAAAGGCTCTGTTAAGACGTACCATGATGCGCTCACCTGTGATGGCGACCTCTACAAGAGATTTGCTCGATTGATGCGTGAAGAAGGTATCTTCTTGCCCCCCTCGCAATATGAGACCAATTTCATATCACTGGCTCATTCGAACGAAGACTTAGAGCGCACGATCAGTGCGTATGCCAACGCCTTCAAGAAACTCTACGGACTCAAAACGGAAACCCCCGGCTACTAGCCACTGGAAAGAGCAAATAACAAAGAGAGTGATCGACATACTGCGCATCGGTACCCGCGGCAGCAAACTCGCTTTGCTGCAGGCAGAAACGGTAAGGAATGCACTCAGCGCAAGGGGTATACAGAGCGAGCTTAGCATCATCAAGACAAGCGGTGAGAGCTTTTCGGATAAGCCTTTTCGGGAGGCTGGAATCGGCGCGTTTGTCAGAGAGATTGATGATGCGATGCTCGCTGGGGACATTGATATAGCCGTCCACAGCATGAAAGACGTTCCAACCAAGCAATCACACGAGCTGGGAATTTGCGCCGTTTTGCCTCGCGCATCGCCGTACGACGTACTCGTCTATAACAGCGCGCCCGGCAAAGGGTCGACCATCGGGACGTCAAGCCTGCGAAGGAAAGCACAGCTGGCTCGATACTACCCCTCGTACTCCTGCAAGCACATTCGCGGAAACGTCGACACGCGGCTGAGAAAACTCGCTGACGGTGAGTTTGATGGGATAGTGCTCGCCGAGGCGGGACTCGAGCGGCTCAACCGCCTCTCGAACATGCAGCGTTTGCCCTTCGTGCCATCCCCCAACCAGGGGATACTTGCCATCGTGGCAAGAAACGACACCGCTGAGTTCGACACAGCAGCGGCGTTGAATCATAAGCGCACGTTCATGGAGGGCGCTACCGAGCGAATCGTTATGGAGGAGGTAGGAGGCGGCTGTTTAGTTCCACTCGGCGTATTCGCGCACATTTCGGGCACATTGCTAACCGTTGTTGCAGAAGTGCTTTCCCTTGATGGAAATCGAGCCGTACGATGTACGGGGCAGGTGGCGCTGCGTGACTACGGACGCGATGCACGATCGTTCGCGCGCCAGCTAAAGGATAGAGGAGGTGAAGCGCTCATCGCGGAAGCCATCACATTCGGCATTCGGCAAGCGAACGATGAGTCAGCCAAAAAGGCATAAGGGTAAAGTGTTCTTGGTAGGTGCAGGACCAGGCGATCCAGGATTGCTCACACGAAAAGCAGAACAGACAATGCGAATGGCGGACGTGGTCCTCTACGACAAGCTCGTGGATAAGCGGATTGTCCAGCTAGTTCGAAAGGAGGCTCAATTAATAGATGTGGGAAAGGGTCCCGGCCATCATGAAGTGCCTCAGCATAAGATTAACGCCTTGCTCATCGAACACGCGCAGCACGGCAAAGCGGTAGTCAGACTAAAAGGAGGTGACCCGTTCTTGTTTGGACGCGGAGGAGAAGAAGCTGAGCAACTGATCGCTCATGGAATTGAAGTCGAGATAATACCGGGAGTCTCATCGGCTGTGGCAGTGCCTGCGTGCGCTGGCATACCGGTAACCCATAGAGAACTGGCATCGAGTGTGACCATCATTACGGGCCACGAGGCCCAGGAAGGTCGTATTCAATGGGACGTGTTGGCTAAGCTGAACGGAACGCTCGTCATCTTAATGGGTGTCGGCGCTCTTGCGGAGAACCTTTCGCACCTCGTAAGGTGTGGAAAACCCGCAGAAACGCCCGCAGCGATAATTGAGCAGGGTACGACCAAGAATCAGAGGGTCCTTGTCGGCACTATAAGCGATTTACCGCACAAAGCCGCAGAAGCCGGAGTGCGTGCCCCTGCCGTGCTGGTAATCGGCGACGTGGTCAGCCTCAGAAGGACGTTACAGCAGGACGCGTAGGTAATAGTGCAGACCTTAGCGATTATTCGACCGAAGGCCCAACTCGCAGCTTCCAAGCAACTCGTCGAATCGCTAGGCTACAAAACAATTGTAGCCTCTCTGATCGACATTGTTGGAATCGAGGATCCGACGTGGTTCACGTTCTTACGAGAACTCAAACGAGGCTTAGTGGACTACGCAATCTTCACGAGTGCGAATGGCGTGCGTCGCTGCGTCGAGCTGGGATTAAACGGTGATATGATCCCCCCTGCCACACGCGTTGTCGCACTTGGGCCGCACACAGGAAAGACGTTACGCGAGGCGGGGATTCAGGTTGACCTGATGCCGGGTGAATTCAGCTCGCGAGGCATTGTTCAATTGCTCAGCAACATAACAAACAACAACATATGGCTGCTGCGAAGTGCCTATGGAAGTGATAGCCTTGTTGACGGGCTTCGTCGCAATGGAGCAGTTGTCAACCAAGTGATCCTATACACTCTAAACAAGCTCTGTGGCAAGGCGCAAAAGGACTTCATGCGCCGCGTACTGGGAGAAGACATAGCAGCCGTTCTTTTCACGAGTAGCATGACCGTGCATAGCTTCTTTGAATGCGCGGAGCGCATAAGCGCGTACGATCGTGCCGTGCAGACATTGAAAACGCGGCTTGTTGGCGCGATCGGGGCGCCGACTGCGGAGGTGCTTCGCGATTTCGGTGTAGGTGTGAACGTTATGCCAGATAAAGCCACCTTTCGGAGCCTCGTGCTCGCTGTCGATGCTGTGCTAACCAATCAAGCCTAATGTTACTTCCGAGATGCGTGGTGGTGAAGGCGTGGACATTATGGTAGCAGAATATGCAAGCCAGATGCTGCCCGAGCTTGCGGTAGAGGGCGCAGCGATCTTACATACGCTTCAGACTGGCTTTCGTGCGTGCGGTCATAAAGTGCATATGCCCGGCTATCGAGGCACCGACGAGCACGAGTTTCGCAAGCATATCGTGCGCACTGCACAGATGTGCGATGCGGCAATCGTGGTGGCGCCTGATCATTTGCTATACGATCTGACGGTTCTAGTCGAAGCGCACACGAGTAATTTAGGCTGTCCGGCCAGTGCTGTCAGAATAGCCGCTGACAAGCTCTCATCATCTCTATTACTGGCTGGTTCATCGCTTACCGTTCCTGAAATAGACCCTACCACAGGTCCGTACGTCTTAAAGCCTCGTTACGGAAGCGGCTCAGAAGGAGTTCGTATCGTGCAGTCGGTCGACAAAGACCGACTTGCAGACGACATGCTCGTCTCGAAGTTCGTTTCCGGTGAGCACATTAGCGTAAGCCTGGTGATTGGAAAGAGCGTGTTGCCACTCTCCATCAACAAGCAGTTAGTACACATAAACGGATTGATTCGCTACGTAGGCAACGTCACCCCGCACCAAGTGAAAAACTCAGATGCTGTGATTCTCCAAGCTTCAAAAGCCGCTCAATTGTTGGGGTGTAAAGGATATGTCGGCGTGGACATCGTACTTCAAGCTGACGGCACGGCGAGCATAGTTGATGTGAATGCGCGTCCTACAACTGCGATAGTGAGTATCGACCGAGTGATTGGCAACGTCGCTGAATTTATACTTAAAGCCCGATTGGGGCAGAAGCTGCCCACCTTTGTCAGGTCGACTGGCACGCATACGTTCCTAAAGCGAACCGCGTCTGTAAAGCCTGATTAAACCCTGCCCATGTCTTATAATGACACGATCGGAATTGACATCGGAGGCGCGAACACGAAAGTAGCCTCAGCAAGCGGCGATGCACGGAGTTTCTACCTGCCTCTTTGGAAAGACTGCGACTTGGTGCAACTCCTGCAATTTATCAACGACGAGTTCCAGCCGTCAAACGTGGGCATCGTAATGACTGGCGAGCTAACTGATGTGTTCAAAAGCAAGAGCGAGGGGGTTCTCTACATCGCCTCGTGCGTGCACTCCGTTTTTGCGAGCCCTTACTTTTTCACCGTGAGAGGTCAGTTTGCTCAAACGGTCTCGAAGAGGAATAACGCTCTTTATGCGGCTTCAAATTGGGCTGCTTCATCAGCTTTTTTAGCACAGCGGCTTAGCGATTGCCTATTCGTAGACGCTGGCAGTACAACGTGTGACATAATTCCTATCAAGGGAGGACAAGCAGTTGCCTCACTGACAGATTTCGAGCGGTTGCACGCGAATGAGCTCATCTACACGGGAGTACTCCGGACGAATATAGCCACGGTGCTGCGATCCGTGACTCTCGGTCGACGAAGGTACCGCTTATCGTCCGAGTGCTATGCCATAACCGCAGATGCACATCGAG
>Ga0187780_10003060_pt1 | contig 12630 bp, 13 predicted proteins | sample 1015_Q2_SP10_20__FD_132429 | JGI IMG/M metagenome (GOLD analysis project Ga0187780, IMG submission 132429) | Tropical peat soil microbial communities from peatlands in Department of Meta, Colombia - 1015_Q2_SP10_20_MG | ecosystem: Environmental > Terrestrial > Soil > Wetlands > Peat | place...
AATAGATCCGGGTCCGGGCGCACGGCGCCCACGATCTCGACGATCGCCTGCGCATGCGCGCGCAGCGGCTCGCCGGTCTCCAGTGCACGGTCCGCGTACAAGGGGAATACAAGGGCACGTGCCTGTTCCGGATCCGCCGTCGAGATCCCTGTCGTGCGCTCTAAAGATAAATCCATTGCGACGTCCAAAAGCATGCCACTGTGCAACTAATCGCCGGTTGGACCGACCAGGAGCCTGTGCGGTTCCGCGCTTGCGAGGGGTTCTGCTGGCCGGCGGGCCGTTTCTGTGGCAGCCTACGCTGCCGCGAATCTTTCGTACAGCAGTTGCGGCAGAATTTGGCTATGTTGCCTTTGTTGGGTCGCTATTTCTCTCGCCGTCCTGTCCACATTTCGGACGAACTCTGGCGAGGCCAGATGCAGGCCTTTACCCGGCTCCAGGGACTTGATGCGGCGTCGCTACAACCCCTGCGGGCGATGTGCGAGCAATTCCTGGCGCACAAATCCATGGTTGGCGTTCGCGGCTTGGAGCTTACGGCACCAATGGAATTGCATATTGCCGCGCAGGCCTGTTTGCCCGTACTGCACCTCGGTCTTGGTTGGTATCGCGGTTGGAGTGGAATCGTTGTTTACCCCTCCTCGTTTCGGGTCCGACGCAAGATTCAAGAAGAAAGTGGCGTGGTGCATGAATTTGATGCCGACCTGAGCGGAGAAGCCTGGAAAGGTGGTCCGGTGGTTTTGTCGTGGGAAGACACAGCCGAGTTCGGCCCGCAGGATGCGGGGCAACAGCAAGGGCCGGCGCACAATTTGGTCATCCACGAATTCGTCCATCAGATTGACCTGCTCGACGGAGAGGCCGACGGCGTGCCCCCATTTGATCGACACCTGCATCGCGGCCTGAGTCGATCTACTTGGATGGCCGAACTTGAAGATGCCTTCGAGCGCTTTAGCGCCGAGGTCGATCTGATAGAGAGCGAGATCCCCGCGCAGGTGGATCCCGATTCGGACGTCGCTGATCGCTATTACGCGCGGCTGCCGCTTGATAGCTATGCCGCGACCGATCCAGCCGAATTCTTCGCCGTTTCAAGTGAGGCCTACTTCGTGCGCCCAAGTGATATACGCGATGCGTTTCCCCGCTGGTATGAGCTGTTGCGCCGCTTTTTTCGGAACTAAACGCGCTCACAGGGTTTCTTGACAAGGGTTGACCAGCCGACCATGATCGAAAGGCCTACTGGCGAAATCGCAAACTCGCACGCCGAGAAGTTGCGTTGGGAGATCCGATGCTGCATCCACAGACGCAAGCATTGCTGGACCTGTTCGAAAAAAAGCAGCTACCGCCCGTCTATACGCTAACCCCTAGCGAAGCTCGTCTCGCCTACCGCGACCGCATCGCTCTTACCCAACCCGAGGCCTGCCGTGTCGCGCAGGTCGAAGAACTGCAGGTGCCGGGAGCCGGTGGGCCCATCGCGTTGCGTCTGTATCGACCACTACTGCGCACGCACGCGGACTCAGGCCTGCTGCCGGTGCTGGTCTACTTTCACGGTGGGGGCTGGACGATCGGCGATCTCGATACTCATGACACACTGTGCCGAGAGCTTGCTGACCGTGCAGGATGTGCCGTTATATCGGTGGACTATCGACTTGCGCCGGAACATCGTTTTCCGGCTGCCGTCGAGGACTCTATTGCGGCGACGCGATGGGTGCGCAACCATGCCCGCGCCCTGTTTCTGGATGCCGAGCGCATTGCGGTGGGCGGAGACAGTGCAGGCGCAAATCTTGCTGCAGTAGTGGCGATTAGCATGCGCGAAGCCGCTGAGCCCTTTCTTGCGTACCAGTTGCTTATCTACCCTGCTACCGATATGCGCTGCCGTGCCCCTTCGCACGTTACCAACGGCAGCGGATACCTGCTCACCCGTGAGTCGATCGCCTACTATCACAATCACTATGTGCGAAATCCCGCCGATGATCTCGACTGGCGTGCCTCGCCGTTGCTGCACCCCAATTTGTCCAGGTTGCCTCCCGCGCTGGTGGTGACGGCGGGGTTCGATCCCTTGCGTGATGAGGGACTGCAGTATGCGCAGCGCCTGAGCGAAGATGGCACCCCGGCTATCAGCGTGTGTTTTGAGCGTCAGATCCACGGCTTTATCACAATGGGCCGCCTGATCGAAGAGGCCAACGCCGCCGTGAACTTGTGCGCAGCCGAATTGCGCCGGGCGCTTGCGCAACCCGCCTACAGCGTCAGCAGTCAGTCAGCACTTCCTGCTGCGGCCTGAGTGCTTCCGGGCACCAGAGTGAGTGCAGGCGGCTCGACCGGCGCTTAATTCTCCGACAAGAAAGAACGGACCACTTCGATTTGCGCCGGATCGAAAAACATTGGCGCGTGTCCGACCCCTGGGATGCTGACGACACGCGCGCGTGGCCCACGCTCGCTCATTTCGGCCGCCGTCGCGGGACTGAGCAGATCGGAGTTTTCGCCTCGCAAAAGCAGTGTCGGACAGCCAATGGCATCGTATAGTCGCCACGTCGCGCTTTCGGCCGCCGCCATGACTTGGGGCGTCACTGCCTGCCAAGGCAGGCGAATTGCCGGGTCGTAGTGAAATACAAAACCGTCGCCGTCGGCCTTGAGCACTGATAGCGTCATTTCCCGCCACTCGGTATCGTCGCGCATGCCAAAACCCGCTGCGACCGAACGGTTGTACTCGATGGCTTGTTCCACGGTGGCAAAGCGCACCGGCTGACCAACATAGCCCAGGATCCGTTCGACGGCGGAAAATTCAATTCGCGGGCCAACGTCGTTGATTACAAGTCGTGAAACCGGGGATTGCCGCAAACCCGCCAGACCAATTCCGATAAGCCCACCCATCGAGGTTCCGAGCCACGCGACCTGCTCAACGTCAAGGCGAGCAATTAAAGTCACCATGTCGCCAACATACTGGTGAATCATGTAGTGCGCGGGATCCCTCAGCCAGTCGCTTTGCCCTCGCCCGACAACGTCCGGACAAATGACGCGGTACTGGTGGCAAAGCGCACGGGCCAAACGATCAAAATCGCGACTGACCCGCGCTAATCCGTGAACGCAGACGAGTACGCGCGGATTGCGCGGATCACCCCATTGCGTGTAGCGCATCGTGTGTATGCCCGCGGGGCTCAGGCACTGCACCGCTCCAAAAGTTGGCTCGTTCATCCGATCACTTCCCCAAAGTCCTAAGTAGCGCAAAGCGTCGTGCAGCGAAGTGCCACTTGCGATCAGGCCGCTGCAGGTGAGTCGACTTTTCCCTTGTGCGGTTTTGCTCGTACCGCAAGTTAGCCTATCAGCGAGAATGCCGCAACCCGACCTAAAGCCATCAGTGAGGCCGTAGCACTTTGCGCCGACATGGACACGCAGCGACGCATCTTGCTTTTGAAATGAGCACCTCGGCACTGGCGAATGTTTGCGCCGGTACACAACGACCGATCTTTGACGCGGTGTGTTTTTGGCCCGCGTTCGGCTCTTGCGCCCAAGGGCATTTGGGCGGGCGACCGGCGCCTGACGGGGGGATGAAAGCGGTGATTGGCGATGCTGCGCAAAATCACTGCGAAGAAGCAGACAGCTGTGCAAGGCGCGGCAGGGCGTCCAATGCATTGCGGCCTGTTATGTGCGCTAATTCCTGGATGGAAATACCGCGAAGCCCGGCGATGACCGCAGCAACTTGCGCCAACTCGCGGGGCTCATTGCGTCCGACGACACCGTTGGCGCGCAACCATTGCGGAGGTATGTCAGGCGCGTCCGTCTCCAACACGATAACCTCGGAAGGCAATTGCGCTGCAAAGCGTCGGATTCGGCGCGAACCGTCGTAGGTTGCGGAACCGCCGAAACCCAGGCGCATACCAAGCTGCATAAAGCCTTGTGCCTGAACGTCCGAACCGTTAAAGGCGTGTGCAATGCCGCCAGTTACCCCGACACGGCGTAAGTGATACAGCAAGCGATCGGCCGAACGGCGCACGTGCAATATCACGGGCAATTGGAGCCGCCATGCAATCTGCAATTGCTCGCGGTAAAAGAGCTCCTGCAACTCGATGGGAGGAGCTCCTTCGCTGCAATCAAGACCGATCTCTCCGATTGCCACGAACCGAGCATCGGCGCAGGCGCTTTGTGCTGCGCGGTCCAATTGTTCCAGGTCGCTGACCTGTGCGTTCGCAACGGCAAGGGGATGGATGCCCAGCGCGTAAACATACCCATATTGGTACGCGCAATCGCGCACGCGCGTAAAACCCGCCACGTCGACGGCGGGCAACACCATCATGTGGACGCCAGCAGCGGTAGCGCGCGCAACTACCTCATCTCGATCCGAATCGAACTCCTGCGCATCGAGGTGACAATGCGTGTCAATCCACATAGGCGCAGTCTATCGCGCACGAGCCACGGCGCGATTTTTCAAAATCAATTGCGTGTGAAAAGAACCGGTGCCGGTTATCAAGCCGGTCCCACGCCGTATGGGGGTGGAACCAAGTTCACGATGCGGGAGAACAGCGTCTGGTACTCACCGGTCGGGCCCGACCAAGGCCCACGGTTGGCTTCGAACGCTTGGTCAATTTCCTTCCAGTCCTCTGGCGTAAGAATCTGCCGCGCTTGGGGCAGAAGCTCCGTTTCCTCCGCACGCAGATGCTCCCACGTAAATTCCCGATAGCGACGAACCTGTTCGTCAAACTCAGCAAAAGCATTCGCTCCTAGCGCCAAATAGTGGATGAGCGCGGCTTGCAGCTGGCATATGAGCACTGCCCCATCGCGGTGTTGCGCCTGCAGTCGGTCCAATAAGGGCACGAGCGCCGCGGCATTGCGCTGTCGCAGGCGCAAGAACAAATAGTCGTCCTCTTTTGGATGGTGCAGTTTTTCTGGCACCTGCGTGATGTAATCGATCAAAGCAGCCAGTAAAGGGAAATCCGGCGCACGCCCTTGATCGCGAATCTCGTCCATAACCACGCGCAGGGCCTGAAGTACGGCTGCCAATGCCCGATGTTCGTTGTGGATGATATCGATCGCTTTCATGATGAGACCCGTTTAATGTGAAGCGACGCCTAGCCAACCCTCTAGCAGTGCCCGGTCCTGGCGCAGCACTTCGCTTTCGCCTAGATAGACACATCGGCCCCGCTCCAGAACCATCGCCTGGCGCGTGAGGGGAAGGATTTGCCTTGCGTGCTGCTCGACGAGAATGACCGTCATTCCGGCGTCTGTGATCAACCGTTCCACTACACCGAGCAATTCCTGCACGATTAAAGGTGCCAATCCTTCCAGGGGTTCGTCGAGCAATAGCAAGCGGGGATTGAGCATCAACGCCCTGGCCATCGCGAGCATTTGCTGCTCGCCACCGGAGAGCTGGTTTCCCATATGATTGCAGCGCTCCTGCAAACGGGGAAAGAGCCCGTAGACACGACGAAGATCCCACGGGCCGGGGCGTGCCACCACACTAAGGTTCTCCTGCACCGTCAGGGACGGAAAAATATCGCGCTCCTGTGGCACCCAACCCAGACCCAACGATGCCCGTTGATGAGGTGCAACCGCCACCAGATCCTTCGAAGCGTAAATGATGTTGCCACGATGCCACTGTGCGGCTCCCATGAGCGTCGCGAGCACGGTTGTTTTGCCCATTCCGTTGCGCCCCAGCAGCGCCAGGCTGTCGCCCTCTTCCAGTTGGAAGCACACATCTTCGAGGACTCTGGCGTCGCCATAGCCGGCGCATAAATTTTCGACCCGCAACAGTTCAATCACTGATCGCCTCGCCCAAGTAGACCTCTTTGACTTTCGGATTGCGTGCGATTGCCTCAGGAACGTCTTCCGTTAGCAAAGCGCCGTTAACCAGAACCGAAATGCGCTCGGCAAAGCGAAATACCAGATCCATATCATGTTCGATGAGCAAAATCGTAACGTCGCGCGGCAGCCGTGCGATGGTCTCAAATAGTTCCCGGCTCTCAGATGTCGGCACGCCTGCCGCTGGCTCATCGAGCAGCAGCACGTGCGGTCGTGCCGCCAGGGCCAGGGCAATCTCCAACAGGCGCTGTTTGCCATACGCGACGCTGCGCGTGCGTTCGTGCGCTATGTCCGCGAGACGCATGTCCGCCAACAGTCGATCGGTCTCCTCGACGGCCTCACCAAATGCACTCCACGGACGCCAGAAACGGCCTCCCAGGCCGCGGCGCTCGTTTATCGCCATTAAAACGGACTCAAATATCGTTAGGTCGGAAAAGAGTCGGTTGATCTGGAAGGTGCGGACCAAACCGAGCTGAACCCGCCGGTGCTGGCGCAGCCGCGTCACGGTTTGACCCTTGAGTAGCACCTCGCCGGCCGTGGGCTCCAGAAATCCCGTAAGCAAATTGATCAGAGTGGTCTTTCCAGCACCGTTGGGTCCAATCAGCGCATGGCGTGCGCCGCTCTGAATGCAAAGATCAACACCGTTGGTGGCAACAAAACTACCAAACTTCTTTACCAACCCGCGCGTTTCAAGCACAACGCTCATCGAGCTTCCCGGTGCATCCAGCGCATGAGATTGCGCAAACCACCCATGACTCCGCCGCGCGCAAACAGAACGATCAACACCAGCATCAAGCCGAGCCAAAACTGCCAGTATTGCGGATTGAGGTTCGACAACAGGTAGCGCGCCGCCATGAAGACGCTCGTCCCGATGAGGGCGCCATACAAGGTCCCCGAGCCCCCAAGAACCAACATCAGCAGCAATTCAGCCGAACGTGGAAAAGCCAGTACGTCGACTGCCACGAACTGCGTTGTCTGTGCGAGCAGCGCGCCAGCGATCCCGGCATAGAGCGCACCGACTGTGTAAATTGCAGATAGCCGCCGATTAACCGGCGTACCTAGGGCCGGCATACGCGCGACATTGAGCCGGATGCCGCGCAGACTAAGTCCGAAAGGACTGTGCACAAGACGCCGTGCCAACACGAAAAGGACAAAAAGGACGACAAGGCAATACCAGTATGCCGTCTTGCCATACAGATCAAAGTCGAAGCGCCCAAGCAGCGGCCGAACTTCGATGCCCGGCAATCCATCTACGCCGCCGGTAATCTCCGTGAGCTTGTTGGCTAGCTCGTAGAGCATCATCGCAACGCCGAGCGTGACCATTAGTCGGGTAAGGTCGGCCCCGCGCAGCACGAGGAAACTGGTGGCATAACCTAGTGCCGCGGCGCTTGCGGCCGCAACGCCAAGACCTAAAAGCGGGTTCCCGAAGCCGTGACTGGCAAGCAGCCCTGCTGCGTAAGCCCCAACGCCAAAAAAAGCGACATGTCCCAAGGAAACGATGCCTGCATATCCTAGGATCAGGTCCAAGGACAGGCAAAACAGGCCGGTAATCGCAATCTGGGAAAGCAGCACCAGATTCTCGGGAAACACGAAATACGCCAGCACTGGCAGCAGCCAGAAGCCCAACTCGGCCCGCCGCCACCGCGCCGCCTGTTTCAGGGGCGCCAGAGTTACGGCGTCATCGCGCATATCAGTGCGCCAAAGCTCGGCCCAACAACCCTTGAGGCCGAAAGATCAGCATCGCCACCATTACGGCGTAGATTACGAAAGCGCCAAACTCGGGGACGTAATACTTTCCGGCGACGTCGGCAACACCCAGTATGAGCGATGCCAACAGCGAGCCTTTGACGCTGCCGCTGCCGCCGACGGCGACAACGATTAGGAAGTAGACGATGTACTTCACAGGGAAACCTGGGTCGAGCCCCAGTATCTCGATGCCTAACGCCCCGCCGAGTCCTGCCAGGGCTGAGCCCAAGGCAAAGGTGAGAGTAAAGACTCGGTTTACGTCAATACCCAAGCCACTTGCCGCTCTCGGATTGTCTACCGCGGCGCGCAATTGCGCGCCGAAGCGCGTACGGCGCACCAACAGTTCGAGCGTCGTGGCAATTGCCAGGCCTAAGATGACGAGAAAGAGTCGATAAATACCAACATCCAAGCCCGGCAGATTAATTTGCCCCTGCAAGAATTCTGGCAGAACGAGGGGCTGTTGCTGGTCGCCGAAAACAAAGTGCGCCCCTGCAATTGACATCAGCATCAGACCAATGGAAAACAGCACCTGATCGAGGTGGGTCGCGGCGTACAGACGCCGGTAGAGTGTCTTTTCCAGCACCACGCCGACAAGGGCAACGACAATCATGACTAGGGGCAGTGATGCCAAGAAAGGCACATCGGCACGCTTAAGAAGCGTTACGCAGACATAGCCGCCGAGCATAGCGAAAGCGCCGTGCGCAAGATTCACGAAATTCATCAAACCCAGCGTAACGGACAGTCCCACGCTGATCAGGAATAGCAGCATCCCCGAAGCGATGCCATCGAAAATTACGGTCACGGCGCTCTCTGGTTCAAAACCCTAGGACTTGCCCGGGTCCTTGAAATCGGGCACCTGGTCAAACTCCACGTTCTGCAACTTGTCTCCAACCTTCTCGACACGGCGAATGTAGATGGTCTGGACAATGTCGCGGGTCGCCGGATCGATGCTAACGGGACCACGGGGACTCATCCACTTCATGCCCTTGGCCGCCTCGACGAACTGATCGCCGTCCGCATTGCCACCGGTTTTCTTTAGCGTTTCCGCAATCAAATGCATACCGTCATAGCCGGCCACCGCCATGAATGCGGGTCGGTCGGGAGCGTACGACTTGTACCAGGCCTCCAGAAACGCTTTGTTTTCCGGAGAGTTATGCGCCTCCGAATAGTGAAAGGAGTTGATGACCCCCAGGGCAGGTGCGCCGATGGCATCAAGGTCGGTTTCCGCGGTCAAGTCGCCGGTTGCGATCAGCTTGATGCCCGCTTTGGCAAGGTCGCGTTCCGCAAATCCCTTCATGAAGGCCACAGGCTGTTCGCCCGCCGGAAGAAAAAGAAACACCGCATCGGGCTTGGTGTCTTTGACCTTCTGCAAGAACGGAGCGAAATCCGGGTTTTTTACCGGCGAACGAACGTCACCAACGATTTCGCCGCCGGCGGCGACAAAGGTTTTCTTGAATTGCCCCTCGGCGTCGTGGCCCGGACCGTAGTCGGCAACGACCGTAAACACCTTGTGAATGCCGTTTTTCGCCGCCCAGCTAGCAATCGGAGCGGTGATTTGCGGCAAGGTCATGGAGGTGCGCAAAATGTAGTTTGATTTTGTCGTCACCGCTGAGGTCGCCGCGTTCATCACAATCATGGGCTTTTTTGCCTCGGTGGCGATCGGTGCGACCGCGAAGGCGGAGGGTGTCAGTCCAAAACCGGCCAGTATGTCGACCTTGTCCTGAACCACGAGCTCTTGCGCAACGCGCTTGCTCACTTCCGGAGCCACACCCGTGTCGTCTTTGATGATCAAAACAACCTTGCGCCCCGCAAACGTGTCGCCGTGCTGCTTGAGATAAACGCGTACGCCGCCCTCGATTTGCTTGCCGTATCCCGCAAAAGGTCCGGACATCGGCAAAACCAAACCTATCTTCAGAGGTTCCGCGGCGACCACCGGCAGTGATAGCGCAAAGCACAACACCGCGCACAGCGCTATCCCCAGACACCCATTCCATTTCATTTTTCATCTCCTCCCGTCGTTTCGGTCCATCGTTACAACCCGCATTGCGAACACTTTTGTTGCCGCAGCCCTTCTAACCAATCGTGTCCAAGCGCTAGCCGTGGTTTTCGATGAGCATCGTCGCGGCCGCAGTATTAGAGATCGGAATGTGAAAGTTCGAATGCTTCAAGGACGCACGTCCGGTAAGACATGCGCGCGCCACAAGCCAATTGAGCAATTCGACACCTTGTGTGCCTGCCTGCTCGACCAGATCCAGGTCAGAAAATTGGGTCGCCCAGGTCGGATTGCTGATCAAGCTGTCCATAAATTGCAGATCGAACTGCTTATTGATAAATCCCGCGCGCTTTCCTTCGAGCTGGTGGGAAAGGCCTCCTGTGCCGATAATCAGCACCCGGCTGTCCCTGTCAAAGGACTGGATCGCTCGACCAATCGATTGACCGAGCTTGTAGCAACGTTGGGCGGTGGGTAAGGGAAACTGCACGGTGTTGACGCAAACGGGCACCGTTCGCACGGGCCATTTTTGATCCGGCCACAGTAAGGCCATGGGTAGCGTAAAGGCGTGGTCAACCGACATCTCCTGACACGTGACGATGTCAAATTCGTCTGCAATCAAACAATTGATCAGATGCCACGAGAGGTCCAAATCACCGGCAAATGAGGGAACAACCGGAATCCCCCATCCCTCATCGGCATTTCGGTACTCCGGCGCAGCGCCGATAGCAAAGGTTGGCTGCTTGTCGAGAAAAAAATTCAAACCATGATCGTTGTAGACGATCACGGCAACATCGGGTTTGACTTTGGCGAGCCATTCTCGGATCGGGGGAAAACCATCAAAAAACGGCTTCCAGTACGGATCTTCCTGAAGCTTTTTGGCGATCGCACCGCCGATTGCCGGTACGTGTGAGGTCGTAATGCTACCTACGATCTTGGCCATCCTTCATCTCCCGGCGGCGACGAGCTTCGCCTTAAATTCGTCTTTGGTCACGCCCGTTTGCTGGGCGCCAATGTCCTGCATGTCCAGGCCGAAGATTCCGCCGAACTTTGCTAGGTAGTAGGCGTTGCCGCCTGCCTCGAGCAGTTCCAGAACGTTGCGGTGGGCTATCGCGGCGCGCTGCTGTTCATTTAGACCAAACTTTGCACAGTACGCATCCTCGTCGCGCAAGAACTCCTCGCGATTGGCTTGCTCGTTGAAGGAATAACACATCTTGTTCAGTGCGTAGCCCTTGCGCGCAGCGTCTCCGTCGAACACCGTCGTACCAGAAATCTGGCGTTTTGACTTTGAAAAATTCATCGTCATGGCTCCTTATCTACCAGTACAGCCGCAAAGGATTGTCAACCAGCAGCGAGTGCTGCAGCGCAGGCGTTGTTGCAATGCGCGGCAGAAAATCGACCAGGTCTCCGTCATTGGGCATGTGCAACTTCATGTTGGGATGAGGCCAGTCGGTGCCCCATAAGACACGCTCCGGGAAGGTTTCGACGAGCCGTCGAGCAAATGGCACCACGTCGTCGTAGGTCGGTGGCCCAGAGACGGATAGTCGCTCGGGACAGCTCACCTTTGACCAGATATTCGGGTGTTCACTCATTAAGCGGACAAACAAGTCGAACTCGGCTCCATCGGCGGGTTTTGACACGTCGGGCCTTCCCATGTGGTCTACCACGACGACGGTCGGAAGTGAGGTGAAGAAATCCCACAGTTGTGGCAGGTCTTGTGCTTCAAAGTAGACCACGACATGCCATCCCAGGGGCGCAACGCGCTGGGCAATCTCCACCAGTACCTCGCGCGGCGTGAAATCGACCAGACGCCGGACGAAGTTAAAGCGCGTTGCACGCACACCGGCTAGATCGAGCTGACGCAACTGCTCATCCGTAATGCTCCGGTCGATCGATGCCACGCCTCGCGCCCTGCCCTGCGCGCTCAGTAAGGCATCGACCAGCGCGCGGTTGTCGTTGCCGTGGCAAGTCGCCTGAACAATCACATTGCGTTCAAAACCGAGGAAGTCGCGCAAGGCGAAAAGCTTTTCCTTCGGCGCGTCACAAGGAGTGTATTTGCGTGAAGGGGCATATGGAAACCGATCGGCAGGACCGAACACGTGGCAATGGGCGTCCACCGCACCCGCAGGCGGTACGAAGCGGGGCTTGCTAGGGTTCGGATGAAAGGGAAGGTAGTCGGCGTCCATGCGTGAAATTCCTCCCCCTTAGCGGCCAAAGACAATGCCATCGAAGAGTTTGCGTGCCGTCAGCAACACGGCTGCACTAGCTACGTCACCTTTGGCATCCATTTCCACGACGATCGTGGACTCGCCAATGGGGTGTTCGATTTGCATCTGTTTTGAGCGTCCGGCCGGGATTTGCGCCAAAGCTGCCGCTGGCGTCCCCGGGACAGCGCAGGCGGTGGCCACGCTGACAGCGCCAAGAACGCCAATTGAAGCGTGACACCGATGCGGAATAAAGGTGCGTGTGCTTATAGCGCCTCCCGCGCGAGGTGCGCTGACCATCGTCATTTTTGGCACCGACTTCTCGCGCACATCGCCAAGGTTCATCATAGGTCCCGCCTTGAGCCGAATTGCCTCGAGTTTGATCTTTAGCGCGGCGTTGGTGTCGAGCTCCTCGCGGCTTTCAGTGCCGGTGATGCCCACATCGGCGGCGCGCAAGATGACCACCGGCATTCCATTGTCGATGCAAGTAACTTCAACGCCGTCGATCGTGTTGACGGCCGTACCGGTTGGTAACAAGGCCCCGCAGCTGGAGCCTGCCGTATCGCGAAAAACAACAGGGATAGGGCTTGCTGTACCAGGGACACCGTCCAAATGCGCTTGGCCGGCATAGGTTACAACCCTGCCCGGAGTCCGTATCCGCGCCTCGGCAACCTGGCCCGTGTTTTCCATGTAGATGGCGACCTTTGTCTCACCGTCCAGAGCCTTGACCAGTCCACGCTCTATGGCAAAAGGCCCTACCCCCGCAAGGATGTTGCCGCAGTTTTGCGCGTCCGTGACGATGGCCTGATCGACAAAGACCTGAAGAAAGAGGTAATCGACATCGATGCCGGGGCGCTGCGAAGCACTTACCACCGCCACCTTCGAAGTCAGCGGGTCAGCCCCGCCCAT
>Ga0187780_10003061_pt1 | contig 12629 bp, 11 predicted proteins | sample 1015_Q2_SP10_20__FD_132429 | JGI IMG/M metagenome (GOLD analysis project Ga0187780, IMG submission 132429) | Tropical peat soil microbial communities from peatlands in Department of Meta, Colombia - 1015_Q2_SP10_20_MG | ecosystem: Environmental > Terrestrial > Soil > Wetlands > Peat | place...
AATAAACTATGGTATAAAAATGCAGATGACATTGCAGCGTTTTTACATAAATTAAATCCTAATTGGTCGAAAAAACTTCTGACAGATATGCTCCATACTCACTTAAAATTTGTTACTGACCAGGCAGTATTTTACTTGAAAAAACAATGGAAAGATTATATTAACGCGTATGATAAAGGTGAAATTCATATGTTAAAGTTTGCGGATATTATTTCTAAAGGAATTCAAAAACAATTTCCACAAAAATTTTAACGGTCATTTTTAATCCTCAATTAAAGGCATTCCAATTCAGTTGGAGTGTCTTTTTTGATTACACTATCTTTTCCTTACTATAGAAGGATATGAAATGTTAAAGTGGTATATAGTTAATGTAGTTATAATCTAAGAAACTATATAATAGTAAGTAAACGTATAGGAGAATCATGATGTTTGGAAGAAAAGTCCATCAAATAAAGAAGGATAAGGCTATTTCGGAGCTTATAAAAATAAAGGTTGGACAATTAGATCAGTGGCTCTATATAAGAGGTGAAGATCGAGATAAGCCAATTATTTTAATGATTCATGGAGGGCCCGGAGCTGCACGTATTGGATTTATTCGAAAGTCTCAAGAGGAACTGGAAAAGCATTTTGTTATCGTTAATTGGGATCAAAGAGGTGCAGGTTTATCATACTCAAAAAAAATTCCATCTGAAACAATGAATATTAATCAATTCGTAAATGATGCAATTGAAGTGACAAATTATTTACGTGAACGATTTCAACAAGACAAAATTTATTTATTAGGGCATTCATGGGGAACCATAATAGGTCTATTGGCTGTCCAAAAAGGACCACATTTGTATCAAAGATATTTTAGTGTAGCACAGTATGGGAATTATATCGAAGCTGAGCAATTATCTTACAAGCATCTTTTAGAAAAAGCAAAAGCTGAAAATAATAGGAAAGTATTTGAGAAATTATCTAACATAGGATTGCCTCCTTGGAATATTCGTAAGTATGAGAGAGTTCATCAAAAATACATAGAGGTATTTGGTGGTGGGATATCTCATGATGGGAAATTGATGAAGAAGTATGTTAAAGATATTTTTACAAGTGGTGAATATACTTGGTTAGATATGATTAATCTTGTAAGAGGACAATTTTTTAGTTATAAACATTTGCAAGATGAAATGAAAAAGATCAATTTTAATGATCACGTACACAAAGTCGACGTTCCAATTTATTTTTGTGTAGGAAAGCACGATTTACTAATCCCATTCGAAACGTCTTATGATTTTTACAACAACTTAGCAGCTCCTGAAAAACATTGGATTTGCTTTGAAAACTCAGCCCATTCTCCAATGGTTGAAGAGAAAGAAAAATTTCTTTCTTTATTAATAGAAGAAACTAATAAAGATAATCAATAAAATAATCAAAAGAATTGACTGCCATATAAATTGGCAGTCTTTTTATATTGATTGGTCTGTAAAGTTTTCAATGATGGAAAGTACCCACTGACACCATTCCACTTCATCCTGCTCAAGTTTTAGTTTCCTTTTAAATAAAATATATCTTCCGAAATGACTCGCTTTTGGATCCAATAACTGTTTTCCGTATTGTAGTTCAATTTCAGCAATTATTCCTATTCGGAAATCTATTTTTTTTTGGTAAAAATCAATCCGTTCGTTAAAAAGTTCAATAGCAGTTTCGGATTCAGTTAACCAAATGGCGTATGCTTTTATTAAAAACTCATCTCTTGAAACTGGTGGAGATGGCTTTGTCCCAATCCATTCAGATAATACTTCTTTTCCTTTTGGAGTGATCGTATAGATTTTTTTATCTGGTTTAGCTGTTTGATGTTCATAGACAAAAGTAAGCATATCGGCATGTTCTAATTTTTTAAGTAAAGGATAGATTTGACTGTGTTTTGCTTGCCAGAATGTTTCCAAAAATTGGGATAGCTCATAGCCTGTACAAGATTTTCGAACGAGCATACTAAGTAATGCATATGCAAGAGAGTTCATTTTCAACCTCCTTATTTGATTACTATTATATCATGAAAATAAAATAATTATTATGTAAAAATTTATATATATAAAAATTGACATATCAATACGATTGGGAATATACTTTGAAAGTACAGTAAATAAAAGGTCAAAAATTTAAGGAGGAATAAGATGGGAAATCCGAATTTAAATGAGAATGTAATGAGTAAAGAAGACCATTCTTCTCATTCGTTAAAGTCAATTTTTAAACAAAGTAAATCTGCTTGGGCAGTTGCTTTTGCGTGTATTGTTGCGTTTATGGGAATTGGTTTAGTTGATCCGATTTTACCAGCGTTAGCTTCACAATTACACGCTAGTCCAAGTCAGGTATCTTTATTATTCACAAGTTATTTATTGATTACTGGTATCGTTATGTTAGTTACAGGATTTGTATCAAGTCGTATTGGTCCAAAACCAACTTTATTATTAGGGCTATCATTTATTATTGTGTTTTCTTGTTTAGGGGGAATGTCCCATACGGTAAATCAATTAATTGGTTTTCGAGCAGGTTGGGGATTTGGTAATGCCTTCTTTATATCAACTGCACTAGCAGTAATTGTAAGTGTTGCAAGTGGTGGTACGGAAAATGCAATCATTCTTTATGAAGCAGCAATCGGACTTGGGATGTCTGTTGGACCGTTACTTGGCGGATTTTTAGGGAAAATGAGCTGGCGTTATCCATTCTTTGGAGTAGCAATCTTAATGTTAATTGGTTTAATTGCCATTTCTGTTTTAATAAGTGATTTACCAAAACCGGCTAGAAAAAGTTCATTGCTTGAACCTATTAAAGCATTAGGTCATGGTGGATTACTATCAATTGGTATTACTTCATTGCTATACAACTTTGGATTTTTTACATTATTAGCTTTCTCTCCATTTGTGTTAAGAATGGGAGAGTATGGCATTGGTTTTGTATTCTTTGGATGGGGAGTACTTTTAGCGTTTACTTCGGTAGTGGTTGCTCCTAAAATTCAAAATGTGTTTGGAACAATGAAAACAATGTACGGAGTTTTATTCTTGTTTGCTGTAGATTTAGCAATTATGGGATTAAATGTTGATTCAAAAGTTACATTAGTTGTTTGTATTATTCTTGCAGGTGCATTACTAGGTATTAACAATACATTAATTACAACGGCTGTCATGGAAGTTTCTCCAGTGGAACGATCTGTTGCTTCATCTGCATATAGCTTTGTACGATTTGTTGGAGGAGCGATTGCACCTTGGTTAGCTGGAAAATTAGCAGAATGGTACAATCCACATGTTCCATTTTATTTTGGTGCTTTTGCTGTATTAGCTGCTGCATTAGTATTATTTTCAGGTAGACGATTTATGGGCAATGTTAGGTGAATTATTGGATAAAGCAGAGGGAAACCCACTCGTTATGGGTTTCCCTCTGCTTTATTTTTGTAGCCACACCTATATTGGGTTATTCCTCTGTATTTGGATTTACTCCAATATGAATAATCCGTTTTGATAATAATAATTAAGCAAAAAAAGTATTATTTTGAAAAATTAAGACATCAATTAAAGGAATGTAAAGTCTAGATAATAAATGGTATAATGTTTCTTACTATGCTGATCTATTAGATAGTGAGAAAAGGATTTGAATAATATGTTGAATAATAATGTTTTACAAAAAATAGTTGAAATTGTTTCTAAAGAAAATGTAAAGTTAGATGAAATTTTAAAAAATCATACTGCGACTAAACTTGGTGGGAAAGCAGATTATTTTGTTACACCAACTACCGTTGAACAAGTACAAAAAATTGTTACTTTTGCAAAAGATGAAAACATTCCATTGTTATTGATTGGTAATGGATCAAACATGGTTGTAAAAGATGGTGGATTTAGAGGAATTGTCTTAAGTTTAATTAAGTTTGATAACTTAACAATTAATGAAAATAAAATGGTTGTCCAAAGTGGTGTAAGTATTATTGAAGCTTCAAGAAAAGCTCTAGAAGCGAATCTTACAGGACTTGAATTTGCTTGTGGAATCCCTGGTTCGATTGGTGGAGCATTAGCGATGAACGCTGGTGCATATGGTGGAGAGATACAAGATATAATTGTTAGCACAGTTGTTATTTCACCAGAAGGCGAAGTACTTACTTTATCTAAAGAAGAATTAGAATTAGGATATCGTAAAAGTATTATTGCGAAAAAAGGTTACATTGCTCTAGAAGCTACCTTCCAATTAGAAAAAGGGGATTATAAAGAAATTAAAGAAAAAATGGATGATCTTACTCAGAAAAGAGAAGAAAAGCAACCATTAGAATACCCATCTGCTGGAAGTGTCTTTAAACGTCCTCCAGGTCATTTTGCAGGGAAGTTAATACAAGATAGTGGTCTTCAAGGAACAAATATTGGTGGAGCGGAAGTATCTTTAAAGCACGCTGGTTTTATTATTAATAAAGATAATGCTACTGCAACGGATTATATTAATCTAATCCATCATGTTCAAAAGGTTGTTAAGGAAAAGTTCGGTATTGAGCTTGAAAGAGAAGTTAAGATTGTTGGAGAAGATTTAGAATGATTTTCATATAAAAGTGCTCACATATGTGAGTGCTTTTTTTTTGGAAAGTTGCTTTTTTAAGGTCAGAATTTTAATAAGTACAATTGGAAAATCTATTTTAAAGAACGTATTTATGAGGTGAATGAAGTGCATTGGATCGAAAATACTTTCACACAATATCCTGAGCTTGCATTGTTTTTTACATTGGCTGTTGGTTATGCAATTGGAAAAATAAGAATTGGTACATTTACGATTGGAGCTGTACCAGGTGTATTAATTAGTGGGGTTATTGTTGGCCAATTAAATATTTCGATTAATCCAACAGTTAAAGCCGTTTTTTTTCTTTTATTTTTATTTTCATTAGGATACAACATGGGACCACAATTTTTTAAAGGTTTAAGGAAAGAGGGATTACCTCAAGTTCTATTTGCAACAATTATTTGTGCTGTCGGACTCGGATGTACAATACTAGTAGCAAAATTGTTAGGCTATAATGCTGGACAAGCAGCTGGATTAGGGGCCGGTGCATTAACCCAATCTTCGATGATTGGTGTTGCGCAGGACGCAATTGCACACCTAGGTGGTACAGCAATTGCAAAAAAACAAATGTCAGACTTTGTTCCAGTAGGCTATGCAGTAACGTATATTTTTGGAAAAATTGGAGCGGCATTTTTAATTTCGATTATAGGTACAAAAATATATGGTGTTGATATTGTAGAAGAATGTAAAAAAATTGAACATAATATGCACCATAATAAGGCAGTTGTTAATGACTCAGTAGCTGACAAAACTGAAAAAAAATTAATTGAAACAGATATTATTTTCTTATCTTTAGGGATTTTACTTGGAGGTTTAATTGGTATTCCAGCATTAAAGGTTGGTGCAGTAGGAATCAATTTATCAACTAGCGGCGGGGCACTTATTATGGGATTAATTTTTGGATTAATTCATTCGAAAAGACCAAAGATTGGTCTAATTCCAAAAGAAACAATATGGGTTTTAAGTAATATGGGATTATCTGCATTCGTTGCAGTAGTTGGTATTAATGCCGGTCCTGGATTTATTACAGGATTAAAGCATTCTGGAATTAGTTTTTTCTTTGCAGGGATTGTTGTCACATTAATTCCTTTGCTTGTGGGAATCTTTTTAGGTAAGTACGTATTTAAATGGAATGCAGCCATGACATTAGGTGCATGTGCTGGAGCTCAAACTTCAACTCCTACTCTAGGTGCAATATGTGAAAAAGCAAATAGTAATGTTCCTGTATTAGGATATACTATCCCTTATGCAATAGGAAATATCCTATTAACCGTTTGGGGTACGGTAATCGTTCTATTCTTTTCTTAAGGCTCTATTCTCGTGAATATCAATATTGATGTTTAACATAGCCTAATATATATGATCATTCATTCTAACTTCATCATTACATAGTAGAAATGAGGAGTAATATGCCATTAGATAAATCTGATAAACGAAGAAAATTAATGGAAGGTTACAAAAAATTAAGTCCATTTGAGCTAAAGGATAAGTTATTGGACTTGGCAAAAGCTACTCAGAAAAAAAGAGTTCGCGCCATGTTTAATGCAGGGAGAGGAAATCCGAATTGGACAGCTGCTACTCCAAGGCAGGCTTTTTTTACTTTAGGGCAATTTGCTGTTGAAGAAACACAGAGAATTTGGAAAGATGGCGATCTTGCTGGTATGCCATTTAGTAAGGGAATTGCAGATCGATTTAATGATTTTGTAAAGGGGCATAAGAATTCTCCAGGAATCGATCTATTACAAAAAATCGTGGATTATGGAATAACGAAACATAACTTTATACCTGACAGATGGATTTACGAATTAGTAGATGGGATTATTGCTGACAATTATCCTGTTCCAGATCGCATGTTATTACAAACTGAGCAAATTGTACATGACTATTTAATGAAAGAATTGTGTAGTAATCAACCATTAGAAGGTAAGTTTGATCTTTTTGCAGTAGAAGGTGGAACGGCTGCAATGTGTTATATTTTTGATTCTTTGGTCGCAAACCATTTGTTGGAAAAGAGAGATCGAATCGCATTAATGGTGCCAATCTTTACACCTTATTTAGAAATACCACTTTTATCTAGATACGATTTTCAGATTACTCCAATTTTTGCTAATTCTCATAATGAAGAAGGATATCCTACTTGGCAATATACAAATGAGGAATTAGATAAACTTTCTGATCCAACTGTTAAAGCACTATTTGTTGTCAATCCAAGTAATCCACCATCAGTCGCCATTAATAAAGAGTCCATGGAGTACTTAAAAGAAATTGTAAAAAATAAAAATCCAAATCTGATGATTATTACGGATGATGTATATGGCACTTTCGTTGATGATTTTCATTCAATTATGTCAGAACTTCCTTACAATACAATTGGTGTTTACTCCTACTCTAAATATTTTGGTGCAACAGGATGGCGTTTAGGTGTAATTGCTCTTCATCAGAATAATGTGTTTGATCACCTAATTACAGAATTACCACAAGAATATAAAAAAGATCTATTGAATCGCTATGAAACAATTACAACCGAACCAGAAAAAATTGAATTTATTAATCGGATTGTAGCAGATAGTCGTCAAGTAGCCCTAAACCATACAGCTGGTTTATCTACACCACAACAAGTACAAATGGCTATATTTTCTGCTTTTGCATTACTAGATGAAGAAGACAAATATAAAAGTCAAACAAAAGCAATTTGTCGGCATAGAAAAAAATTACTTTTTGATCATTTAGGTGGATTTAAAATACAAGAAGATAAAAATAGTACTTCCTATTATACTCAAATTGATTTAATGGTTTGGGGGAAAATAAAATACGGTGAGGAATTTATTCAGTATTTAAAAGAAAATTACTATCCTACAGACTTATTATTTCGGTTAGCAGAAGAGGATTCAATTGTATTATTGAATGGAGCTGGATTTAAAGGACCTGAATGGTCAATTCGAATTTCACTTGCAAACCTACAAAACGAAGATTATATCGAAATTGGAAAAGCGCTAAATCGAGCATTTGAAGATTATGCGGATGATTGGAGAGCGTCTTTAAAAAAGAATAACTAACTCATTTTAGAGTAAAAAGTATAGGAAAGCAGAAGTATTATCTGCTTTCCTATACTTTTGTTGTACTAAAAATAATGGCTCCATTAAACACCTTTAATAAAAGGTTGTTTCCGTATAAATTGTTGCTATTTTAGAATGTGAGAGTTGATTACAACTACAGGTTGCTCGCTTTCCGTGGGGCGAGAGCTGAGCCTCCTCGGCAAGCCTGCGGGGTCTCAGCCTTCCCGCTATTCCCACAGGAGTCTCGCACCTTCCGTTGTAATCAACTTATGTCATTTTCCCATTTAGTAATCGTATAAAAAATTTCTTTTGGGTTTGGATCGTGTTCTAGATATCCACCGAAGAACCAATACTCCGTAACTGTAACCTTGATTTATAATCCCGAATAGGTTGTATAAATTAGCAATATTAAAGCGGAACCAAGTCTGTAAAACAAAATCTAGTTTCTCCTGAATATACATCAGCTGTCAGCTTCTTTTCTCCTACATGAAACTGAATTGGGTTTTTAAAAATAGGGCCATCAAAAACAAATGAATGGTACTCCCCATTTTCACCGCAAGGGTCAACCTCATAAGGAAGTTGATCAATAAATTGCTCATTTATTTCTTTACCTGAAAATTCTTCTGTTAATCTTGTTAAATCTACACAGGTAATAATGGTTTTATATCCTAGAGATAAAAACCGATTAAGTACGTTTGTCGTACTTTCTCCCCACAGAGGAAAAATCGGATTTATTTTTAATGGTTTTAGCATTTCCTCTCGATACTTACGTACATCTTCAAGAAATAGATCACCAAATGCAATATCCTCAATCCCCTGTTCTTTTAACTCTATATTTGCCTCAGTCATTATCTCTTGATATTTTTGATTTGAACAACTTTCTGGAATCCATATTTTCCGCAGCGGAAGTCCAATAGATATTGCCTGAGCCTCTAATAATTCTACCCTGACACCATGAATACTGGTGCGATTCAAACCTTCCGTTACTGTTGCAATTAGCAAAACTACTTCAAATTCTTCAGAATGTAAAAGATCATGCAAAGCCAAGGTTGAGTCCTTACCGCTAAAAGATACGGCTACTTTTCTTTTAATGATGGTGATCACTTCCTTTTTTAGATTCATGTCCTCTATTACTTTTCTAATTCAACTATCGCACCTGTTAGTTGAATTAGAAACAGTGAAAGTTATCACCAATATAGAGAATTTCATGTGATTAAAATTTGAGATTGCAAGAACAATTTAATCATTTTTGTTAGAATACCAATAACGTGTATAATCAGTCGTTACAGAGGCATAACCCATTTGATGTAGCATAGACGTAATATTACCGCGATGATACGTTGCATGATTGACAACATGTAAGACCATTTCGGATAAACTCGTTTCTCTTTTCCCTTCCCATGGATTATCAAGAACCCTCAACTTTTCAATATCCTTTTGCTGGCTTAAATATGCTTTATACTTCTGAGATAAGTCGTAAAACAACCTATCCATTTCTTCAATACCTTTCCCTTCGCCTGTTTCTTTCTCTACTTTCAATGCTTCAGACATGTTTTTACCAGAAATAATGTGAAACCAAAGTTGGTCGACGATGTACATGTGAGAAACCACACTTGATATTGAAGGGAAAACACTCTGAACTTCTTGATTATAAACATCTTCAGAAAGCTCTTTTAATTTTTTAAATAGAGTTTGATTCGCCCAAACATGATAGTCATACATTTTTAATACATGGTGAATCATAATTTTATTCCTCCAATCTAAAAATTACTATACTAACTTCTGTAATAATTACAGAAAACCTTCTTCAACTATACTGCCAGCTAGTTTCCTAAGGAATAGGCGATAATCAAGCTTATCAATACTTTATTCCAATTCTTAAAAAAGGATTTTGTAAGAAAACAACGAATACTATTTGGAAATATAGATGAGGTGAAAGGTATGAAAAAAGTATTAGTATTAGGTGGAACTCGCTTTTTTGGTAAAAGGCTAGTAGAACAATTAATAAATGCCAATTACGATGTGACAATTGCTACTAGAGGATTAACGAAGGATGACTTTGGAGATAAGGTACATCGCATTGTATTTGATCGGGATAATCCTAATTCAATGGACCAATTAGCGCAACAAACATGGGATGTTGTATATGATAATATTTGCTATTCTCCAAATGAAGCAAAGGAAATTAGCAATCTACTAAAAGGAAAAGTTGGGCGTTTCATTTTTACTTCTACATTAGCAGTCTACGAGGAATGTAAAAATGTTACAGAAGAAAAATTTAATCCATTTACCTACCCAATTCAGTATGGGAATAGAGCAGACTATACATATGCTGAAGGAAAAAAATTAGCTGAGGCAGTTCTTTTTCAACAGGCAGACTTTCCAGTAGCTGCAGTTCGATTCCCTGTTGTGATAGGTGAAAATGATTATACTGAAAGATTACTATTTCATGTAAAGAAAATAGCGGATCATCAAGAGCTTGTTATTAAAAATCTTGAAAATGAAATGACATTTATTACAGAAGAAGAAGCGGGGGAATTCCTTTATTGGTTATCTACTAATGAAGTAACTGGCCCAATAAATGCTTGTTCGAATGATGTCATCACATTTAATGAGTTAATCCAAATATGTGAAGATGAGCTTGGGATAAAAGCAAATATTGTTGATAATGGAGAAAAAGAAAACCAATCACCCTATGATCCATATAGTCATACATACTTGAGTAATCAATTAGCAAAGGATTTAGGTTTTAAATTTTTAAATGTGAAAGACGAAATAAAAAAACTAATTCAATATTACCAAAACAATTTAGTTCAAAAATAAAATAAGGAATCGGTGCTCTAACATATATTTTCATATTTAATGGAGCACCTTTTTAGATAAGTAATATGAATAGAAAAGAAACTTTAAATAATTGAAGGTAAAATGAAAAAATTGTTGAAATAAGTAAGTATCTACAAAAATATTTTAATTAAGATTCCTTTGATTAAGGGAGATGATTGAAATGTAGATTGAGAGAGAACTGACAATTTAATAATGTTATTTAAAAATTTGGAAGCGCTTGCGAAGAGGTTTGATTTTTTAATCTTTCATCTTATATTTCAATTGAAAGTCAATATAGAGTTAAAAGTAAAAGAGCATACGCATAGAATAAATTAGTATGGTATTTTTGTAAGGTCTTTTATAAGGTCTCTTTTAAAAGATTATTGCTTTTAGGTTTTGCAATTAAAAAGAGAGAAGTTGATTGGAACGGAAGGGTGCTCGACTCCTATGGGAGATGCGGGAAGGCTGAGACCCCACAGGAGCGTATGCGACGAGGAGGCTCAGCTCACGCCCCATGGAAAGCGAGCATCCTGGAGTGGAAATCAACTTATACATACTAAAATAACAACAAAGTTTATGAAAAAAAGCCCTTTATAAAATTATTTATCTGAATATTACAAGTATTCTTTATTATATTCACCTGAACAAAACCAATAATTAAAATTATACTTTTTTGAAAGGGGTTAAAAAAATGAGTAATAGTAAAGTATTAACGTCATTTGAAGAAGCAGTTTCCGTAGTTCAAGATGGATCTACCATTATTGTTGGTGGGTTTGGATTATGTGGTATTCCAGAAAACTTAATATTTGCTTTAAGGGAAAAGGGAGTAAAAGACTTGACGATTGTTAGTAACAACTGTGGAGTCGATGATTTTGGACTAGGATTACTTTTAGCAAATAAACAAATTAAAAAAATGGTTTCATCATATGTTGGTGAGAATAAAATTTTTGAAAAGCAATTTTTAAGTGGAGAACTAGAGGTAGAACTAGTACCTCAAGGAACATTAGCTGAGCGAATTCGTGCAGGTGGAGCAGGTATACCTGGTTTTTATACAGCAACAGGTATAGGTACTCCTATAGCAGAGGGAAAAGAACATAAGGAATTTGACGGTAAAACGTATTTATTAGAGAAGGGCATCGTCGGTGATGTAGCGCTTGTAAAAGCATGGAAAGCTGACACCAACGGGAATCTTGTATTTAGAAAAACAGCAAGAAACTTTAATCCTTTAGCAGCAATGGCAGGAAAAATCACGATTGTAGAGGTTGAAGAGTTAGTAGAAGTAGGCGAGCTAGAAGCAGATGAAATACATACACCTGGAATTTACGTTCAACATGTTTTAGTAGGTCAAACATTTGAGAAAAGAATAGAACGCCGTAAGGTTACACAGTAAAGGAGGAATCAAAATGGATGTAAGAGAAATCATTGTAGAGCGTGCTGTCAAAGAGATACAGGATGGAATGTATGTAAACTTAGGGATTGGACTACCTACACTTTTAGCAAATTATATCCCTACAGGTATGAATGTAATGCTTCAATCTGAAAATGGATTACTAGGGATTGGACCTTATCCAACAGAAGAACAAGTTGATCCTGACTTAATCAATGCTGGAAAGGAAACAGTTACTGCTGTTTTAGGAGCTTCCTATTTTGATAGTGCGGAATCTTTTTCAATGATTCGCGGTGGCCATATTGATTTAGCGATTTTAGGTGGTATGGAAGTCTCACAAGAAGGTGACTTAGCGAATTGGATGATACCTGGAAAAATGGTTAAAGGTATGGGAGGTGCCATGGATTTAGTTAACGGAGCTAAAAAAGTGGTAGTTGTCATGGAACACGTAAATAAGTACGGAGAAAGTAAAGTTAAACAAACATGCACACTCCCATTAACAGGTAAAGGTGTCGTTCATCGATTAATTACAGAATTAGCTGTATTTGACTTTAACGATGGAAAAATGACATTGGTTGAAAAATCACCGCATACAACAATTGAAGAAATAAAAGAGAAGACCGAAGCTAGCTTCACTGTACATCCAAATTTATTATCTGAAGTTTAATTTTTTCGGAATCAAATTATTTTTCTAGAACAAAAGAGTAGAAGCAATAAGGTAGTAAGGAAACCTTTGAAAAAAAGCAGAGGTTTCCTAAAACAACATGGAAAAAGCTATTTATTAATTAAAG
>Ga0187780_10003063_pt1 | contig 12626 bp, 11 predicted proteins | sample 1015_Q2_SP10_20__FD_132429 | JGI IMG/M metagenome (GOLD analysis project Ga0187780, IMG submission 132429) | Tropical peat soil microbial communities from peatlands in Department of Meta, Colombia - 1015_Q2_SP10_20_MG | ecosystem: Environmental > Terrestrial > Soil > Wetlands > Peat | place...
AGAGCGGCGACATCGCAGCGCTCCTCGCGGTGCTCGGTCCCGCGGGACAGGACATTGTCGCATCTGGCGACTCGGCGCAGGACGCGCACGAGCGGGCCCAGTTCGTGCACAAGTACGAAGAGATGCACCGGATCGCCACGGACAGCGGCGGTGCGACGGTGCTCTATATCGGCGCCGAGAACTGGCCCATGCCTATCCCCCTCGTGCAGGCGAACGGGGCATGGCGATTCGACACCGAGGCAGGCCGACGTGAGATCGTGTTCCGGCGGATCGGGCGGAACGAGCTCGCCGCGATTCGCGTCTGTCATGCGCTCGTCGACGCGGAGCGCGAGTATGACGCCTCGGCGCATGATGGGAGCGGAACGCGGCAATACGCGTCGCGCTTCGTGAGCGATCAGGGGAAGAAGAACGGGTTGTTCTGGCACGCCGCGGCGGACCAGCCCTCGAGCCCGATCGGCCCCCTACTCGCCGCCGCGGGCGCGGGGTCGGGCGACACGCCCTTCCACGGCTATTACTATCGCCTCCTCACGAGCCAGGGCCGTAGTGCTCCGGGCGGCGCGAAGAGCTACGTGGTCGGCGGCAAGCTGACCGGAGGCTTCGCGTTCGTCGCGTATCCCGCCGAGTACAAGTCATCCGGCGTGATGACGTTCATCGTGAGTGGGGCGGACGTCGTCTACCAGCAGGATCTCGGTCCCGACACGGCGACGCTCGCGAAGGCGCTGACCGCGTTCGACCCCGATTCAACCTGGCAGCCGGCCGAGCCCTAGCGCAGGCCGAACCACCGCGCCCGGCGGCTCGAGGCGAAGTGCTCCTTTTCGGCGCGTAGCTGGGCGGATGCTTCCTGGTAGGTGCCCGTTGGCTTGGGGCCGGAGAAGAAATCGACGTTGACCTTCCCGATCCGTCCGGCTCCGAACTCGACGTAGCAGGTCCCCGTTCCCGGGTACAGCTCCTGTTCTCCCGCGCCGCTCAGTGCCGCGATGAGCGTGGTGGCGACGGAGCGCGCCATTCCTTCGGCAAAGACGCCGGCCTTCGGCGTGCCCGGGTTCGCGACGTCACCGATGGCGTAGACGCCCGGGTGCTTGGTCTCGAGGGTCCGCGGGTTCACGGAGATCCAGCCGTTCTCGGTGAGGCCCGCACCCTCGACCACCTGCGGCGCGACGTGCTTCGGGATTCCGAGGAAGAGATCGTAGGGCAGCTCGCTCCCATCGTCGAGCACGGCCACGCGGCGCCCGGAGAGCTCTCGCACCTTGCGGGTCGGCACGAACGTGATATTGCGCTCCGCGAACGCGGCGACCAAGGCCTTCGAGGTATCGGGGGACGGCGGAACCGGGCTCGAGAACGGCATGACGAGTGTGATCTCGGAGCGGTCACGAATCCCGCGCTGCACGAGATAGTCGTGCAACAGCAGCGCACCTTCGCTCGGCGCGGGTGGACACTTGAAGGGCGCGCCGCACACGCCGACGATCGCTTTCCCACCCTTGAACATCGGCAGCACCATACGGATCCGATCGGCGCCGGCGACGGAGTAGTACTCGTTTCCCGCGTCGGCGAGCCCCGGCGTCGCGGCGACGTCATAATCCGCGCCGAGCGCGATCACGAGGTAGTCGGCGTCGAAGCTGCCGTGATCGGTCGTCACGCGCTTGGCGGCGGGATCGATGGCGGTGATCCGCGTCCGTACGAACCGAACGCCAGGCTTGACCATGGCTTTGTACGGCAGCCGGACGGCGTCGGGTGTCGCGCGGCCGAACATCACCTCGAGCTTCGAGAAGCCGAAGGTGAACCCGTCATTCTGATCGATGAGGGTCGTGTCGACCGTATCGCCGAGTTTCTCGGAGAGGGCGGAGCTCAGCTCGAGGCCGCCGAACCCGGCGCCGAGGATCAGGACGTGGGGCTTCATTGGGGGTCTCGCATGGGAGCAAAAGGTAGCCCCTCCCACGTGTTCGCGGGGCTCGGCGGCTGAGCGAGGCCAGAGCCCGAGTCGGAGTTGCCGCCGATGCCGTCAGCGCCCTGCTTGGTTTTCGTGGATACCGAGCATGAGGAGCCATGCGCCCGAAATTAAGAACGCGAATAGGACAGTGCTTGCGACAGCTGCGATGTAGAGCCCCGCGCTCTGTCCGAGCATGAGGAAGATGGCGCCTATGACCTCAGCGAGATAGCAAAGCGTGCCACCCGCAAGCCGCGGCGCGGTCAATCCAATGGAACTCATGCCTGCTCTGATGGCGACGACATAGCCCCTGATGAAGATGGTTGTTGCGATGAGCCAGAGGACAAGCCACTCAGCGCCGAGCGCTTCAAGACGTTGATTTCCGATAAGTGCCAAACCGCATGCCATAAAAACTGCGGTGAAGCCTGATAGCATGTTCGTTGCCCGATTCTTGTGCGTCGTGTTTCCAAGAATGATGTCGAGATTGATCGACATCGCGACGAAAATCAAACCTGCCAGCGCTGCAGCGCCGCTGCCTACCATGACAAAGAAGTCATTCCATTGAACCGCCATAGAGATACTTGTCCTCAGTTCTAGGATGTTGGCCTTCGTGAGCGAGCTGTTAAACCCGTTGTACGTGCATCAAGAGGATCCCGGTTCGGTCCACTCCTTGAGGACGACCTCGGCCAGAGATCACCGATTCTTCACGCGTCAGCCGACAGGTTTGACGGAGGAGGAGAGTCGATGCCACAGACACTCATCCACGGGACGCTGGCCGACGCGGCCGGCGCGGCGCTCTCGCCACTCGTCGGCGCGCCGCACGATTTCGATCCGCTTCTGGCGCTCGTTGGCGAGGCGCGGTTTGCGCTCATCGGCGAGGCGTCGCATGGCACACATGAGTTCTACCGCATCCGGGCTGAAATCACCAAACGGCTCATTTGCGACAAGGGGTTCACGTCGGTTGCCGTGGAAGCCGACTGGCCCGACGCCTATCGCGTGAATCGTTACGTGCGCGGCCGCGGCGACGACGCCGATGCGGAAACGGCGCTCGGCAGCTTCAAGCGCTTTCCCCAATGGATGTGGCGGAACGCGGACGTGCTCGATTTCGTGGGGTGGCTGCGGGCCCACAACGACAGCGTGCCGGAATCCGCGCAGGTCGGTTTCTATGGCCTGGACCTCTATAGCCTGCACGCCTCGATCGAGGCGGTCTTGAAGTACCTCGCGGTCGTCGATCCTGAGGCGGCGAGCCGGGCCCGCGCGCGCTACAGCTGTTTCGATCAGTTCGGGACCGACCCACAAGGCTATGGCTACGCCGCGAGCATGGGGCTCGCCCCGTCATGCGAGGCGGAGGTCGTGGCGCAACTCGCCGACCTGCGCCGCTCGGCCGCCGAGTACGCCCGCCGGGATGGCCGCCTCGAGCCCGACGAGGCGTTCTACTCCGAGCAGAACGCGCGGCTCGTCAGGAACGCTGAGCGCTACTACCGCGCCATGTTCGGAAGCCGGGAGGCGTCGTGGAATCTGCGGGACCAGCACATGTTCGAGACGCTCGACAACCTGGTCGCGTTCCACGACGCGCGCGGCCGCCGCGAGAAGGTGGTGCTCTGGGCCCACAACTCTCATCTGGGCGACGCCCGGGCGACCGAAATGGGAAGGAGTGGAGAGCTGAACGTGGGACAGCTGGTGCGGACGCGACATGGCCGCGACGCCTGTCTGATCGGGTTCCTGAGTTACGCGGGGACGGTGACCGCCGCGTCCGATTGGGACGCCCCGGCCGAGCGGATGACGGTGCGCCCCGCCTTGCCGCAGAGCTACGAGGCGCTGTGCCATCGCGTCGGCGTCCCGAACTTCCTACTCGACCTCAGCGCGCCGGGGCTCGCCACGGCGGAGCTCGACCGCCCTCGCCTCGAGCGGGCGATCGGCGTGATCTACCGGCCAGACACGGAGCGCGCGAGCCACTACTTCCACGCCCGCCTCCCCGAGCAGTTCGATGCGGTGCTTTACTACGACCTGACGCGCGCGGTCGAGCCGCTCGAGCGCACGGGGCTATGGGAGCGAGGCGAGCCCCCCGAGACGTTCCCGACGGCGCTGTGACGTCCGGCGGCTCGAGAGTCCGGCAAACTTTGACACTCCCACCGCACATCAGAGTCCGCTAAGTTCTTCTGCTGCATAGCCCGGCCAGGTAGCTCAGTTGGTAGAGCAGCGGACTGAAAATCCGCGTGTCGGCAGTTCGATTCTGCCCCTGGCCACTTGCTGGTAGGAGTCCCGCGCGCCTATCCCCCGTCCGCCGAGCCGGTCGCCCCGCGGCCGTCGCCGTTCCCGGCGGCGGCATCCTGGCAGTTCTGGCAATAGACCCGATTATTGACCAGCACAAAGCGCCGCTCGTCGCCGTCGAAATCCTCGAGGCACGAGGCGCAACGCAGCCTGACTAGGGCGAAAAACAACTTCCTGGGTTCGATCACGCGCTTCCGACGGCGACTGGTGGGTTGACCGTAAGCGTGAGTCCTCGCGGTACCCCCCATAACGTCTGGAGTTCACCGCGGGTTCACGCGACCGGCGCGCCAGCCCGACCCCGGGGTGTTAACGTGTAGTGTCACATGGACGCGACACTGGATCGCCTGACCCGAGTCTGCCTGCTCATGGGGCTGGCGCTCTTCCCGTTCGCGGGAAGCGCGGCGCAGGCGCCGCACCCCACCTTCACCCACGGCGACACCCTGCGCGGCTCCGACACGCCGCAGCGCGCGTGGTGGGATGCAACCTTCTACGACCTGCACGTCACGGTCTCGCCGGCCGACTCGAGCGTGCGCGGCTACAACGGCATCACCTATCGCGTCCTCAAGCCCGCGCAGGAAATGCAAATCGACCTCCAGACTCCGCTCGAGATCGACAGCGTCGTGCAACAGGGCGCCGCCCTCGCCTACCGGCGGGACGGGAACGCGTTCTTCGTGACGCTCGTCGCCCCGCAGCGGGCCGGCGACACCCACACACTGACCGTCTATTACCACGGTCGCTGGAGCGCCGCCGAGGGGGGCGGGCTGCCGTTCCGCTGGGCGCAGGACAGCCTCGGCGGACTCTGGTTCGCCACCTCCGATGAGTCGATCGGCGCGAGCAGCTGGTGGCCGCTCAAGGATTTTCCGGCCGACGAACCCGACAGTCAGCGCATCGCGATCACCGTCCCCGACCCCCTGATCGACGTCTCGAACGGCCGACTGCGCTCGACCACCCACAACGCCGACGGCACCACGACCTACGAATGGTTCGTGACCGAGCCGATCAACACGTACGACGTCGCGATCAACGCCGGCGCGCACTACGTGCACTTCGGCGACACGTATGGCGGCGAAGCGGGCACGCTCACCCTCGACTATTGGCCCCTTTCCTATCACCTGGACACCGCGAAGGTGCAGTTCCAACAGGTGAAGCCGATGCTCGAATGCTTCGAGCACTGGTTCGGGCCCTATCCATGGTATCGCGACGGCTACAAGCTGATCGAGACGCCCTACCTCGGCATGGAGCATCAGAGCGGGATCGCCTACGGCAACAAGTATCTGGACGGCTATCTGGGCCGCGACCTGTCACGCTCGGGCGTCGGGATGCACTGGGACTACATCATCATCCACGAGAGCGCGCACGAGTGGTTCGGCAACAGCATCTCGTCGAAAGACCACGCGGACATGTGGATCCACGAGGGATTCGCGATGTACGCGGAGGTGCTCTACTCGGAGTTCCAGCAGGGGAAGGACGCGGCGACGCAGTACGTGGTGGGCCTGCGTCCTCGCATCAAGAACGACATCCCGATCATCGGGCACTACGGCGTGGACGACACGCCGAACTCTCAGGACCGCTACTACAAAGGCGCGAACCTGCTGCACACGATTCGCCAGGTCGTGAACGACGACGGGAAATGGCGCAAGGTGCTTCGCGGGCTCAACGCGACCTTCTGGCATCAAACAGTCACCGAGCGCGCCGTCGAAGACTACATGAGCAAGCAGGCCGGCGTGGACTTGAGCGAGATCTTCGCTCAGTATCTGACGACGACCAACATCCCCGTCTTCGAGTACAAGATCGAAGGATCGATACTGTCGTACCGCTGGGGCGACGTGGTCCCGGGGTTCGCGATGCTCGTGCGCGTCACGTTGGCCGATAGCGCGGGATATGCGTGGGTGCATCCCACCGAATCGTGGCAGACGGTGAAGGTAAAGCTGAAGAATCCCGACGCGTTCCACGTGGACGAGAACTTCTACGTGCTGACGAAGAACGTCACAGCGCCCGCGGCCGCCGCCCCCGCTGCCCCCGCTCCCGCCACTCAAGCCCCCTGAGGAGTCGCGAGCGGTGTCGGGATCGCGCTCCCTGGCCTTCGTCCTCGATCTCGCGATAGCGGATTCGCGTTCTTTCGCAAACCAGCTCGAGCGGCTCGGCCACAAGCGGGCCGGCGCCGCCAGTTCCGTTTATGAACGGCTCGTCGGGATTCAGCAGCAGGTGCTCTCCACCAAGCAGGGCGATGAGCTGAAGCCCCTCGCCCAAGCTCTGCGCCGGCTGGCCGATGCCTGTGTCGAAGAGCTGGCCCCACTTGCCGATCAGCTGCGGGATGCGGCCCGCGTGGCCCTGGGCGGGGGGAATGGCGCGGAATCGTGAAGAGACGCGTCTAGCGTCCCTCGTAACCGGCCCGTACCTTCTGGAAGTGCGCCGCTGGAACGCGGCTCGAATGCGTGGGTAGTCTTTGTAGACCACGGGAAGGAGACTCAAGAATGAAACCGTCCCTTAGGAACCTCCGGCACGCGGTGGGAGCGACTTTGCTGGTGCTGGGCGCCGGGTGCACGACTGTCGCGCCGATCCAATCGCCCGGGCGGTACATCGCTGGCCAAAAGCCGCGCACCGTCTGGCTCACCAAGACCAACAGGTCCGTCGTCCGCGTGGATGGCCCCCGCATGGTAGGGGATACCGTCGTCGGCTCGGTCGGCGGAGAATACACCGAGATTCCCCTCTCAGACGTGACGCGCGCGTCCGCGATTCAGTCCGACAAGGGTAAGACGATCCTCGCGGCACTGCTCGGCGGGGGTGTCACGATCGCGGCGGCCGCGGTGATCTTCTCGCATGGCGGCAGCGGCGAGAGCAACGCGAATCAGATCGCCGATACGATGACGCTGCAGCGCCAGTTCTAAGCGTCGCGCTGAACGACGAAGCCCCGACCGATCCGGCCGGGGCTTCGTGCTTTCGGGAGGAAGGAGAACGGGGGGCGTGATCAGGGGGCGAGCCCAGCCTTCCTCAGTATCGCCCCGAACCGAGGATCACTGCGCACCGGGTCCCATACCGGCGTACCCGGGTCCAATCCCCAGCCCGACCAGTCCGCGCGCTGCACGAACTCGCTGTCCATGGCGGCCAGGGCACGGTCGTGATCTCCGAGGCCTACGTATATGAGAGCCATCGACTCCCAGTACGTGCGGTTCCCGACGTGTTTCTGCACTTCGCCCAGGAGTTGCAGCGCGGTGTCCCGCCCGCCCTTCTGGGCTTCCATGTAGGCGCGAAAGGCGAGAGGGGGGAGACTCGCCGGAAGCAGCCGGTGCGCGCTGTCCACCTGTACCGCGGCTTGATCGAACTGGCCGTTGAAAAAATAGGCGAAGGCCAGATGCATGTGCGCGGCGGCCCAGTCGGGCACGAGCTCGACGGTCTGTTTGCATGCGGTGACCGCCGCTCCATACTGGCGACGCACATAGAGCGCGTGACAATACAGGGCGCTGAGCGAGCCGTTGAGGGGATCGAGATCAAGGGCGACGCCCGCCTCGCGCAAACCCTGCTCCCCCCCACCGCGGGCACCCTTCACGACCGTCAAGAGCATGCCATACATGCCGTGCGCCCATGCGTACTGCGGATCGAGCTGGAGCGCCCGCTGCATGGCCCGCTCCGCGCCAGCCCAATCCCACTCATACGCCATCAGGATTCGCGCGAGCGACGTGTAGCCTTCGGCCAAGGTCGAGTCGAGCGCCACCGCGCGCCGGGCTGCGCTGTCGGCCTGGGCGAACGCATCCGGCGCCGATCCCGACGCCGCCAGGTGCGCGTAGCTGTCGGAGAGACCGCTGTACGCGAGCGCGTAGCGGGGATCGAGCGCAATGGCTCGCTGAAAATCCGCTATCGCCTGGATTGCCGCCGCGGGTGAGCGCTGACGATAGAAGTACATCCCCCGCAGGTAGGAGTCGTGCGCGTCGGGGTTCGTGGTGGGCATGCGCGCCACAGTCGCCGTCGGGACGCGCTCACTGTGGCCGGCTAGCGCGGCTGCGACCACTCGCGCGATCTGATCTTCCGCCGCGAAGATGTCAGCCCGGTCGCTGCGGTACGTGGCTGCCCACAGGCGCTGGCCATCGGCCACGTTGCGGAGCTGCACCGTGATCTGCACGTCTGAGCTGGTTCGCCGCAGGCCGCCTTCCAACACGTACGCCACGCCCAGCCGCGCGCCGATGGCGGGGAAGTCGTGCAACGTTTCCTGGACCGCGAAGGAGGACGTCCGCGCGGGTACTCGCAGGCCTCCCACGCGGGCCAGGCTATTGATCAGCTCGTCGGTGATGCCTTCGACGTAGTAGTCGAGTGCAGTGTCGGCGTTCAGATTGACCAGAGGCAGGACCGCGACGGACGGACTCGTCGGCGTCCCGTGTGCGCGCCACTGGTAGATGGCCAGCGCGGCGCCCCCGAGAAGCAGCACGGCCGCCGCCACGATGACAAGGCGCGGCCGGCGAGATGGAGCGCTCGCTGCTCGATTCAAGATGTGGTTGGAAGGCTGCCGCGGCGCCTCGGAGGGCCGTGGGCCCTTCGAGGTGTCTCAGCCTCTGCCTATGATAGGTCTGCTAGCAGCAAATGTCGTCGAAGTCGCAGAAGCAGGCGTCGTCCCCCTGTTTCAGGGCCGCGCCGCTCGAACTCCCCACTTCCTTTTGATACACGAACACGAAGGCCCCTGTGAGCCCGAGAAGCAACGCGCCCGTGCGGATGGGCGCGGCCTGTCTGGCGCGCATCTGCTTGATGTCCATACCGGGAATCTCGACGTATTGCGCCAGGGTCTTTTCAGTGGGCAGCGTGAATCCGACCAGCGTATCCCCCTCGAGCCTCGGGGACTGCATGGCGTAAACCGAATCGTTGTGCCGGCGGACGATCCACACCTGCTGCGGGGTCTTCTCGGCTACATACTGAACGGGGTGATGCACCGCGGCGACCTGACTACAGGCCGCGAGCCCGACGAGACCGACCACCCGCGCGATGCCACGTCGCGTAACCAAGCGCTTCATTGTTGCCTCCTGACCATATGCCGGCGGACGCTCCGCCTTTTGGGTCCAGGTTAGTACCCTTCGGCAATCTGTTGTTGCCGTCGCGCGGTGGCAAGCCCGTCCAGCTGGGGCTCGTGACAACCTTCACAACCTGGGCCATATTCACGGCGCCAATGGACTTGCCCAGCACCACCGGCTCGGTCAGCCGCCGCCTCGCCCGGGCGGGGCACAGCGGTGATCAGGGGCTCGGGGCCGGTTCAGCAGGGTCCGGCCCCCGCGCGTAACGGATGTGAAGCCAGTCGGGCGCAGCGCTCTAAGTGGATGGGAGCCGACCATGACGCGGGACACGCGATGATGGGGTCGCCCGGGGGCCGAAGCTCCTTCTCTGTGGCGCTGTGTCTCTTGGCGCTCGGCGCCGCGCTCCACGCGCGTCCATTGTCGGCTCAGGACAGCCTTCCACACAACGATACCCTGCACCTCACGCTGTCGACGCTGCTCGACAGCGTTCAGGCTTCGCACCCGGCCATCCAGCAAAGCACACACCTCACGCTCGCGGCGCACGCCCGTCGGAACGCGCTCGGCCGGATTCTCGAGAGTCCGCAAATCGAGGTGCAGCACGCCGCCCAGAACGCGTGGCAGATCTACGCTCTGCAGCCGTTCCCGTGGCCGTGGCAGATCTCGGCAAAGAAGCGCTTCGGGGACGCGGACGTCGCGGTAGCGCACGCAGAGGAGCAAGCGCGGACGGACAGCGTCGCGCTCGACGCGGCCCAGCGGTTTGCCGACGCGCTGCGCGGCCGTGCCGAGCTCGCGCTTGCCACGCAGGCGGAGAGTCTGGCGCGCGCAGCTGTGGAGCGGGCGGTGGCGGCGCGCCAACTGGGCCAGGCGGGTGACCTCGCGTTGCTTCAGGCGCGCGTGAGTCTGGACGCGGCCCGGCGCGAACGCAATACCGCGTTCGAGCAGAGCCGGCTCGCCGTGGCGAACCTGGCCATCGTACTCGGCGTGGAGCCGGACGCCCCCATAGTCGTCGAGGGTGACCTCGGCACGCTCGCGCCGGTGGTCGAGCCCGACTCCGGCTTCTACGCGCAAGCGGCCGGATCCGACCCTGAGTTGAATCGCTATGACGCCCTGTTGCTGCGTGCCCAGCGTGAGGCGAGCATGTGGCGGGCCTACGGTCGCATACCGGGGATCGCGATCGGGCCGACCTACGGGTGGGCCATCAACAATCGCACTCCTGGGACGCCGCGGGTCTCGTATTTCGGGCTCGACTTCACCCTCGACATTCCGATCTGGCACGGGCGGCACGCCGAGGTCGAGGCGGCGCTTGAAGAGGGAGCCTCGGCCGAGCAGGGCCACCTGGCGCGCGAGCGCGAGCTGAGCATGGTCCTGCTCGATGCGACGAGCACGATGTCGCGCACGGAGCGGCAGCTCGCGTCGCTCCGCGGCGGGGAGCTGGCGCGCGCGGCCCAGGCGGAAAGCCTCGCGGCCGGCGCGATGCGGCAGGGTGGTCCCTATCTCGCGGTGTGGCTCGCGGCGCGGGAGGCATTGCTCGATGCGCAGCGCGCGGCGCTCGACCTCACGTGGCAGGCGGCGAGGGCACGGCTGACGTTGCAATACCTGACCGGGCAGCTGCTTCAGAAGCCCGACTCGGAAGGAAAGGGGAACGGTCCATGAACCGGTTTCAACGGAGCCGCGCCCTGGCGCTCGGGCTCTGCGCAATCTTGGGGGCGTGTCAGGGCCACGGCGGGCGGCACGGCCCGCCGACGAGCGGCGCCGTCGTCTCGCTGACGCCACGCGCGCTCGCCGTCACCGGCGTCACGACCGAGCCCGCAACGCTCACGCCCGTGCCAGAGACGTTCGCGACGACCGGTCAAATCGAGTTCGACCCGTCGCGCGTGGTCGCGGTGAACGCGCCGGTGACCGGGCGCGTGCACCGGCTGTCGGTCGGCGTGGGTGATCGAGTCGCCGTCGGGGACACGCTCGCCACGCTGCAGAGCCCCGAGTTCCTCTCGGGCGTCGCGGTCATCACGGCGCCGCGCGCGGGAGTGATCACCGGGTTGTCCGCCGGACCCCAGCAGCTCATGACGGCCGGCTCCGAGCTGATGCGAATCGCCGGGATCGATCGCGTTTGGCTCCGCGTGGACCTGTATGGGGAGTACGCCCAGTCGGCCCGCGTGGGCGTCCCGGTGGAGGCGCGGGTGGCCGCCTTCCCCGGATCCGTGTGGAAGAGCGAGATCGCCGCCATCGCGCCGAGCGTTGAGGGGGCGACGCAGGCCGTCGCCGCCCGGGTCCCGCTCGACAACCCCGATCGACGCCTGTTGCCCGGGATGTTCGCCGCGGTGCAGGTCGTGACGGGCGGGACGATCCGAGGGGTGCTCGTGCCGCGTGAGGCCGTGATCTACGATGGCGGCCGGCAGCTCGTGATGATCCGGCAGGATTCGACCTACTTCCCCACGGTCGTGCTGCTTGGCCCCGTCGCGGGCGACCGCGTGGCGATCCTGCGCGGCGTGAACGCCGGCGAGCAGGTGGTGGTGAAGGGCGGCTACGAGCTGTTCAGCGCGGGCTACGCCTTCGCCCGCGGCGCCGAGGAGGAGTAACGGGATGCTGCGGCGCATCATCCTGTTCTCCCTGACGCACCGGTTCCTGATCATCGCCCTGGCGCTCGCCTCGGCGGTGGCGGGGGTGATCGCGCTGAGCCGGATGCCCGCCGACGTGCTCCCGAGCCTCAATGCGCCGGTCGTGCTCGTCGTGGTCGCCAATGAGGGCCTCGCGCCGCAGGAGATGGAGGCGCTCACGGCGCGTCCGCTCGAGTCGGCGGTGCGCGCGCTCCCCGGGGTCCAGTTCATCCGGACGAAGAGCAGTCAGGGTCTCACCATCGTCTGGGTCCAGTTCGCCTGGGGCAGCGATTTCTACCGCATCCTGCAGCAGGTCGCCGGTGCGGTGGCGCAGGTCCAGGGCGGGTTCCCTCCGGGCACGCAGGCGCCGGTGCTGTCGAGCGCGACGAGCCGACTGCAGCAGGTCGTCGAGTTCTATCTCTCGGGCGACCTGCCGCCGCGCGACCTGCGGGAGCTCGCGGACTACGACGTGCGCTTCGCGCTGCTCTCCATACCGGGCGTGCAACGCGTGCTCGACATGGGCGGCGAAGTGCGCCAGTACGACGTGGACGTCCACCTCAACGCGCTCTCCGCCTACGGCATCGGCCTGGCCGACATCGAGCAGGCGATCAAGCGCTCGAACGTGAGTTTCGCGGGCGGATTCCTGGTCACGGGCCCGCAGGAGCTCACGGTGCGCGGCCTGGGTCGCCTGCGCAACCTGGGCGACCTCGCGAACGTGCGTGTGGCGACCGTCGACGGCCGCCCGGTGCTGCTCCGCGAGCTGGCGGACGTGCAGGAGGGCAGCGCGATCCGGCGCAGCGCCGCCTCGCTCGAAGGCCGCACCGTCGTCACCGGGACCGTGAC